>Ga0315268_10000094_pt1 | contig 100372 bp, 145 predicted proteins | sample C1_top_MG_FD_204535 | JGI IMG/M metagenome (GOLD analysis project Ga0315268, IMG submission 204535) | Sediment microbial communities from Yellowstone Lake, YNP, Wyoming, USA - C1_top | ecosystem: Environmental > Aquatic > Freshwater > Lake > Sediment | place: USA: Wyoming | collected 2017-08-01
GGCCGAGGTTCGCCTTTATTTTTTGAGACTATGGTTTTCGGTGGGCCTCTTGATGGGGAGCAAGAAAGATACATGACATGGGAAGAAGCAGAAATTGGTCATAAACGTATGGTGGAGCGGGTGAGGAACTTAAATGAATGATGGCAGAATTGCTGTTGACAGCAACTACGCCAAAGAACTTGGCTTTACCTCGGATAAGTTCACCCGGGATAGTTATCTGTGGAAGTTAGGGGATCGCATAATGATTTCCTTCATTATATCCCGTCGTCCGGGGCAAGGCCACCTCTCGGAACTTTTCGCTGCTATCGAAGGGAAAGGCTTCAGGATAGCGGTGCCGGAGCCATTCGCCCATATGCGGCAGATATTGGAACAGAAAGGATTTGTCCCACACTGGGAAGAAGGAAGCTTCGGATTTGGTGTAGAGGTGTGGGAAAAACCATTAGGGAAAAGATGAGAGAGAGTAAAACAGAAGCAAAGGTATTGAGGGAATATGGATGAAAATTGGTGAAGAAAAAGAGTTTCCGTGCAATGAATACAATCGAAATATTGAGATTTATTTGGTTTTCGATCAAAAGAATGAAAGTTTCATCGGTGTAAGCCTTTTATGAAAAAATCAATCTCGGGGTGAAGGAAGTATTGAACTTAAAGAGAAGGTTAGAAGGGAGGATTTAATGGGAAAGGAGACAAGAGATGAAATGGAAAAAGGTTGAAAAGGGACATTATGTAAATGAACAAGGGTGCCATATAATTTCTGGCAAGCCAAAGTGGTATATATGGAATCCAAGGGAAAACGGCGTTTTTTCGCAACACAGGACTCCATTCCCAACCCTGAAGGCTGCTAAGGAGTTCGTTGAAAGAAAGCAATGGAGGCCTTTTAATGTCTAAGGGACTCTCTCCCACTCAACCATCATTGCTGATTATAATCCCTGGCAAACCCATCGCTAAGGCCCGTCCCCGTTTCTTCCGCCGGTAAAACCTATGTTACCGCGCCAGGGACAATGGTCAAAATCCGAGAATGGCCAGAGGTAAAAAATGAAAAATAACACGATGTCAAGTATGTCAGGTTATCAATGTTTGGATTGTGGTCAGTGGGTTTACCCCGGTGCTGCCCATATTTGCCCACAGCCACCTGTTCGATATGAATATGTAAAAAGTATTGATGGGGAGTTATTATGTATATTGGAACGAATTGCAAGGGCATTGGAGTTGCTGGCTATAAATAAATAAAAAGGAGAAGAAATGCATTGGACATTTACTGATGGTAAGGAGATTATCAGGGCGGATAGTTGTGCAACCTGCCAGCTGACTACAGCTGGAGAGCATGAGGAGAGTTGTCCCTCAAAGTATAGTAAGTTTGAAATAAATTCGGGTAGTAAGCCGGAGATTAGGATTTTCAGAATTGACGAAAATGGCGCATAAGAAAATCTGGACAGGAAAGGTAAGCGTGCAGGGCTGGCGGCGTCTTGTCAGGTCTCTCAAAGCGCGCCGCCTGACAAGAAACGGTCGTAAGGAGGATATTATGAACGACAATCAGCGGATGACTGATCCGCCAGCCTTGCTTATTTTCATTCCTTGTCCCGTCTGTGGGCTTCCTAATGAGGACTATCCTGAATAAGGAGGTGATGTGTAGTGTATTGGAATAAAGGCGGGGTTCCGACCATTCCAATTGTGTAGCACCTTGGGGATGCGTGTAGGGGAAAACAAGCATTAGTAAAGGAGAAATTGAAAATGTGTGATGATTATATTTGCTCAAATTGTGTAAAGTGTGATATTGAGCATGATCTTTGCACAATTGGCAGAATGAGGTATCCCACAACTGGCAACAGAGTAATGACCTCCCTCGATGGAATAGCTTGGACAATAGATGGATGTCCTGATTTTGTGCCGAGAAATGATCCAGACAAGGAAGACACTATGATTAAAATCACTGATAAGCAAATGCTAACTGAGTCGATGGAGAGAATCGACTTACTCCAGAAGCATATCGAGGCGGTTGAAGGCGCTGTATCTTATCTGAATCGCCTTAGACAAACCGTGCCTGTGGGGGTCGATTCTTTGCGCCAAGCATTGATTGAGGAGGAGCTTAAAGAATGGCGCAATCTATTTCTTTGGGGATTAGTAGTTGACCAAGATACCAGAGATCGAGTTAAGGCGGCAGCACACGATCGTTTCTTAAGAGACGAAATCGATATAGGGCATTGGTTGAATCGTGGTAACAGCCCTGGTTCTTGGCTTGTTGCCGATGAAGAAAAGTTTCGGGCTATGGCAAGAAAGAAATTTGCTCCAGCTAATAAAAGAGAGGAAAAGGAGAAATGAAAATCGACATACAAATTATGAGATTAACATGACTTGGGAAGGAAGGGAGGAGAGAGGAAAATGATAAATGGCTTTAGACACGCCATGAAAGCAGGGCTCATCGACGCATCTCAGCCGTTGCAAGTGGTCTGGGGAACGAAAAAGCAAATTGAAAAGTTACTGGCAAAGCATCTCAAGCGGGATATCAAGCGTGGGGATATAGTTTTTTTGAGGCGAGAGCGCACGGTGAAAAACAAGAAATAAAACCCATTGGGAAGGGGAAACATGGAGAAAATCCCGACCTTGTTCATGAGGAATTATGAAACAAACCGATTAGTCCGAAATGCGATTGTTCCGGACACTGAGTGGGTGGCCAATGGTGAGGGAATAGCCACTCGGAAATATGATGGCACTGCGTGCTTAATCCTGGACGGCAAGTTCTATCGACGATATGAGGCCAAAAAGCAGCCGCCCACCAACTTCATTCCCTCCCAAGATCCAGACCCAATTACTGGCCACTGGGTTGGTTGGGTGCCGTGCAAACGGGAAGAGCCAGGAGACAAGTATCATTGGGAGGCCTTTGATAACTTGGACGACAAAACGGATGGAACTTATGAACTGTGCGGCCCGAAAGTCCAAGGGAATCCTGAAGGGTTCGAGAAACATGTTTTGATTCGCCATACCGATGCGGAACAATTCCCAGATTGTCCACGGGATTTTGAAGGGCTTAGGGAATGGTTAAGGGAGCGAGATATTGAGGGCATTGTCTTTCATCATCCTGAAGGACGAATGGCGAAAATCAAAAAGAAGGACTTTGGGATGAGGAGGAAATGATCATAAAATGAAAAGTTCTACGCTTTGGTTTATTGCTGGTGTAGCATGGTTTTTAAGCGTTGCTATAAGGATACTAATAAAACAATGGAGCACGGTGTCAACAGATCTTATGATAGTAGTGATATTGTTTTGGATTGCTCAGCATGAACGCTAATGTCGCCCCTATCTGTGGCATCTTTCGTGGTATGCTTTGGGGATTGGCCCTATGGGCGGTGATTGCGTTTGTGGTAGTGATGCTATTATGCAGATGAAAGGAAAACAATAATGGACATGCGAACGGGTGAGATTACGACAAAAAAGGAATTTGAACGCCGTGGTACACCAAAGCGATTTCTTCGTCCAATCGTCCCGGCGGGAACAGTAGTGAACTGTATTCCGTTGGAAAATCTATCCCCCAAGGTGCGAGAAATGGTAGAGAGAACTGGTAAGGGTTGGGTTACACGAAATAGTCGTTGTCCGTGCGGCAGCGGAAAGAGATTCAAGAAATGCTGTATGATGAAAGAGGACGAATGAATCACGTAGTTAGGCTTTAGAATCCGGGAAAGAGTCGCCAGTGATGAAGATAATTCTACTGAGTGATGTTCATTTGTTAGAGAATAAGCCAGTTAGTCGTCTGGACGATACAGCAAACACTGTGTTTCGTAAACTGACTCAGGTCTTCTCGTATGCCAGGAAGGAGGGAGTGCATTGTATTCTCCAGGCTGGTGATTTATTTGATGTGTCTCGATCCTGGAGTTTGCTTTCTCGCTGTCTTGGATATTTCCTTTCCAATTCAGATGTTCCTGTCTATTGCGTGTATGGACAGCATGATCTATATATGGGGTCTTGGGAGTCTAGAGAGAGGACGATCCTTGGATCGCTAGACAAAGCTGGCTTGGTTGGAATTCTTGGTCCAGAAGGTGTTATCATTGGCGAATCTGTCGTTTTTGGGTCTTCCTATGGACAGGGGATTCCAAAGATACCTGCTTCCTTGGATTTCTGTGGTTGTGCTATCTTGGTAGTTCATCGGAGGATAGCGGTTGACCCTGAATGGTATGGGGATGTGGATTATCAGGATGCTCGTGACTTTCTTAGAAAACACTCTCAGTTTGATCTTATTCTCTGTGGGGATGCGCATCAGGCTTTCCTCTATCAGGGGAATGGGAGAACTATTTGCAATGCTGGCCCTATGCTGCGGAGGGAAGCTGTGGAGTCTATGTTTAAGCATAACCCACAGTTCTTTGTTTATGATACGTCAGTTAGGGATATTGTGGATGTAGTTCCACTGGACTGTGAGTCGGCTGATGTGGTTTTATCCAGGGAGAATTATTCCAAGCAAGTTCGGTTGAGGCTGGATGAGTTTGTGAAAGGACTTGATAAGGTGAGACTGAGAGGGGTTGGATTCTCGTTCATGGACAATCTGCTCCGGTATATGGAAGACAATGAAATCGGTGAAGAGCTTAGGAAGCTGATACTAGAGATAGTGGAGGGAGGAAGCCATGGTGAGACGCGATACTCCGGCTCTGGAGACAATCAGAAGATTACAAGCAGTGATAGAGGAGAAGAAGGCGGCCTTGAACCGACTGAGGGGAGAGGAGCGGCTGTTAATGGATCAGCTTGGAAAGTTCGGACTCACCGATTTGAAGAACGCAGAAAAGCGATTGGCAGAAGTAAAGCGAGATCGAGACAAGCTGGAAAAGAGGCTCAAGGAAATGATTGCCAAAATTGAGTCTGACTATGATCTCCAGGCATTGGAGAATATATAGGTGTTTGATTTTCATAGTTTACAGGAATTGGTTGACACCAAGATAGTTCATAGGAATCTGCTGTCCTCTGAAGCTGAGAAGATTTCTGAAAGGATCGAGCAGCTTGAGCATCATGTAGATCTGCTTACAAAGGCTCGTTTTGTCTTGGCAGAGGTGACTAGACTTACTCAGGCTCAGTTAAAGGGGTATATCGAGAGCCTAGTCACTCTGGCAATACAGTCTGTTTATGATGAGGATCTCCGATTTGTTGTGGAGTTTGATTACAAGAGGAATAAAGCTGAGGTTTCCTTCTGGGTGAAGGAGGGAGAAGATGGGGAAATGTTTATACCAAAGGATGAAATGGGGGGTGGTCTGGTAGATGTAATCTCATTCGCTTTGCGAGTTGTACTGTGGTCATTGCAGAGACCGGAGAGTCGTCCGGTTTTGATCTTGGACGAGCCATTTCCTGCGGCAGGAGTCTTGACTAATCGCTGTGGGGAGATGGTAAAGGAGATCTCGGACAAATTGGAACTTCAAATTGTTCTGGTAACTCATAACCCAGATTTGATTGAGATAGCAGATCGGGTGTGGCGAGTAGAGAAAGTGGATGGTAAGTCATTAGTGATTAGGCTGGGTCCGTAGTTCAATTGGATAGAACTCTCGGCTCATAACCGAGAGGTTTCAGGTTCGATTCCTGACGGACCCACCAGGTACACCAGGAAGACAAAGATGCCGTTTTCCTCCTTGAGATTTTGAGGCGTAGTAGTCACACAACACAGAGGGCTACTGGTGCAGAGCCTTCCGGGTCGTCAATGTACTGGGAATACTATAACCCGGAGAAGTCTGTCCGATAAGGGGGGTAAATTTTTTTCTTTTATTTTCCGAAAAAGTAATTTATATTATACTTCAATGCTTCTGTTAACATTCTTGCCTTGGGGCTACAAGGCATGGGGATTTCCCCTAAAAGTCCCCGACTTTAGTCGGGGGAGTAGCCACATTTAGGTCGAAGGCTACCACAAGCCAGGCCTCATAACTAAGAATGAGGGATTGCCTGAGCCCAGGGTAATCCGTAATTTGAAAGCGAAGGAGGTATGGCGAGTGATCAGATATCTGATAGAGTCGTTGCTTGTGGTAGCTTTGGTTGTGGTATTTACCTTCCAGTTGAGTGATTTGGGTAGGGGGTTTGTTCCTGTGGTAGTCCAGGCATCACCCAGCCCTACAGTTACCTATCTCAAGCTTCTGGGCGCTCCTCGATCCAGAATAAAGGAGCTTTCAGCAGCGATAGACTCCGCCTCTTCTTCTACTAAGATCTCTCCTGCCTTGATTTGCGCCTTGATGTTCACCGAGTCTCAGTTTTCCAAGACAGCCATTGGTCCACCTACAAAGGGCGGACTGAGATACAAGGGGCTGATGCAAACTCCGTGGGCAAGTTTTACTTGGGCGGATGTGGACACCCTCTATGGAGCAAGGATACTTTGCGAGAAGTTGCTCGAATCGAGAGGGGATTTGCATATGGCTCTGGCTCTGTATAAGGGAGGGGATAATCCTATTGCGTGGAGGAATGCGAGCGAGGTGCTTTATTTGTATAAGAGATTACTGAGGGAGGAGGTTATGTGATGAATGCAAAGATATTGAGTGCGGGAGATCGGATTCAGAGAGCAGGATTTTGGGTGACTATGGTGTTTCTCTTGGGTATGATCGCAGGAGGAGCGATCACTAAAGCCTACTACATGTCCAGATTCTCTGAAGCTGCTAAGCTGGGAGGAGCGGTAATAGGAGGAGTAGTTTATGATGTGAAAGAGAGAGCTTGGCAGGGAAAGCAATAACTCAATTCTAATGGGGGAAGGGAAATGGGTATCGGTGTAAGTTATGGGAAAGTGCTGGGGGTTAATGCCTACTTCTTTCGGGTTGGCAATTGGGTTGTGGCGATAGAGCCGACCCTACTGACGGAGGAAATGAAGAAGAAGTCTGTAGTTCGTTTTCCTTTGGAAGCCCAGTTTAGGAGACAGAGGGATGTTTATTTTCTTGAAGCCACTTCTGCCCCATCGGCAGAAGTTTTTTTGTACCTTGTGGAAGGAGTAGCAAATAAGTTTCTTCCACAGATTCTCTCTGCCAGCGGCCTGCCTGCTACTGTTTATGATTACCTGACTTACCAGGATCACGGATCGTATAATTGCTGGTTCGTTGAGGTGCCAAAACAGATAGCAGAGAGGTTTGTGTCTGTGATGAAAGGGAGTGGATTTGAGATTCTGTGAGAGAGGATATTTTTAGGTCTGAATATGAGCCTGCTGATGATTTGCCGGAGGAGGGGATATGCCAAAAGTCTTAATCTGTTCTGACTCTCCATTCCTCTATACCGGGATGGCAAGGGTGGTTAGGGAGCTTGGAAGTCGCTTCATCCGGGAAGGTTGGATGGTGGATTATGCTGCTTGGTTTCATCGCTTGGCTGCGCCAGCTTTCGGGGATTACTGTAATCAGCAAACGACTTTTTATTCCATGGAACGAAGAGAGGATACAGGGAAGCTATTGAAGATATTGCTGTCTTCCCAGCCAGAAGTTCTTCTGTGTATTGGCGATCTGTTTTATTTCCTGGATTTGCCAAAGATAAAGTGGGAGCTACAAAGGGAGAAAGTATCCACTAAGTTTTTAGGTTATCTTAATGTAGATTCGGATATTGTGCAGCCTCAGTTCTTTGAAGTTATTGATTCCTTTGATGGAATATGTGTCCATACTGAGTTCGGTAAGAGAGCTTTGCTGTCCATACCTTCCAAATTTTCCAAGGAGTCTGGTAGAATTAGAGCAGTCCATCATGGCGTTGATTTCTCTTTCTTCCATCCACCTGTCAAGCGTGAGAGCCATAATTCGCTACAATTCCTTGTGGTAGCTCGTAACTGCTTGAGAAAGAATATTCCCTTTACGATAGAAGCATTTAGTCGGTTCTCAGCGGACAAGACAGATGTAAAGTTGTTCTTGGCCACTGATATGGACTCCCCGGAGGGGCATAATCTTCGAGCGATGATACTGTCGCGTCCGAACTTGTGGGGGAAGGTATCGTTTACAGAGTCTATCACCCCGTTCAAGGGACTGAGTGATACTGCAATTTCTGAGATTTATCAGGCGTCGGATGTTCTGATAGACTGGCCTATGGCGGAAGGATTCGGTCTTCCAGTACTGGAGGCGATGGCTTCCAAGGTTCTTGTCCTGGGGATTGCTTATTCGTCCTTTCCGGAGCTATTGGATGGGGATGAGAATAATTTGGATGGGAGCAGGGGTTATCTGATCCAGCCTGGGAACTGGCTCTATGGTCAGTATGGACAGAGAATGGCGGTCCCGGATGTTGGGACCGCCGTTAATTTATTGGAAAGGATTTATAGTAGCTGGAATGGTGAGTGGAATGATGAAGTAAGGAAAGTGATAACAAATGCCTACGAGTGGTCTCGCAAGAAGACATGGGATAGGTGTTTTAAGGAGATTTGCTCTGAAGCTAATAGACTAATGAGTAGTAAAGAGAAAGAAGTGGCTCCCTTCCTGTGGCAATTCCCAGTTCAGACAGGAGCCAGGGTCTATGCTACAGAGGAAGTGAGGGAGGCGAGGAGGAGGGGGCGAGGACCTTGCATCGGGATTTGTAAGCTGGGTGGCTTAGGCGATATCTTGCAGTTGCTTCCTGTGATTAAGGGAATCAAGAGGGCATATCCAAACTCTTATGTAATCGTAGCTGTTGGGTCTGGTGAGAATCTTCTTAGGTGGCTTTGCGAGAGGAATCATCTGGTGGACGGTATAGTCAATATGGGTAATGTTCACCAGCAGACAGCATTGAAAACTTTTTCCGGAGTTTTTGATTTGTTCTATGATGTCCGGTATGTAAGCAGGGTATATGGGGAGAGGCCCACTGAGTTCTTTAATAAGTATAGGTCTTTCTATGATGGCTGGGCCTTTTCAAATGCGAGGCTTCGCTCGCTGGGTACCCATGTGGTAGATCTGATGCTGAATAGTTTGGGATTGAATGACTTTGCTTCTTTGGATGATCTTCTGATAAGTAGGGATATACTGGATGGTATAAATCTCGATCTCACTGGACTTTCAACTTATGTGGTAGTTCATAATAGTGCTGGTGGTATTGGTAATTTGAAGGCTTTACCAGAGGAAGAGATCGCTCGTCTGATTAGGGTTATACATGACAAGGGTTACTCAGTAGCTCAGGTGGGCATCAATGAAGATCCGGAGTTGCCAGGAGTAGACCTGGATTTCAGGTCGAAGCTGAACATCCAGGAGTTCGCTTTGGTTTTGAGTCAGGCCAGGCTATATGTAGGTCTGGAGGGTTTCTGGTATCATCTGGCCCATTCCCTTGGGGTACCCACTTATGTATGGTTTACTTGTACTCCTCCAGAGTGCTTCTCCTACAAGGAGGATTTGGTTGTCCTCTTTGAGGATCGATGTGAACCTTGCTGGTGGTCTGCGGCTGCTGGAGATAATTGGTGGAAAGTTTGTATATCTGGGGAAAGGAGGTGTTTGAATCTTCCTTCTATAGAAGTGATGGAGGAGAAACTGTCTAATGTCTTGATGCACTAGGAGGGTGAGTTGAGTAGTCAGATTCAGCAGGCGTTTCTCGATTCATTTACCAAATCTATAGTGAAGAAAATAGCTGCAGGAAAGGAACTGACGGACTTGGATCGAGTCTTGATAGACAAGCTTGATCTCGATTTGGAGAAATTGGGCTGGACTGCTACAAGAGATAAGGAAGATGTGGAAGTCTTGGAGTCGCTGAGTGGTTTCAAAAAGCTGTGTATGACCGGAGACGGTCTCTTGCTTTACTATCCGGTGTGGTGGTTAGTTGGGAGTTACTTCCCCTGGTCTTGTAGTTATCGGATTGGGTCTTTTGTGGCAGTTTCTCTAAACGAATTCAGGAGGGCGCTGACTAAGCAATTCCACGAAGACCAGGTCCAGCCCAGGCTCATTACAGCATCGGACCCCGAGTATGGTGGATTCTTTGTAGTTAAATCGTCTTCCTTCCTTCGGGATCTCCCTTGTTTTATCCAACTTAGAGCGAGGTGATCTGTGGAGGAGATAAAGATAGAGAGACTGATAAGTGGGAGTTTCCATCTTGGTGGAAATACGCTGAAGAGGTATCTTGAATGGACACAGTGGCTATTATCCAGCTTGATCCGAACAGAACCTGGGACAAGGGTAAAGCTCGGAGTTTTTTGGCTGGTGAATGTTGGTGATAATTCCTTCTCGATAGTTACTGATGAGGGGCAGCTTACCGATGGGATCGAGTCGCTTCTCTAGTCTTTCGGCATTATCAGATTTGTATAAGAGACCTTCGCCAGAGCTGCTGGCAGAGAGCTACTTACTGTTGAAGGAGATCTCGGCGCAAGTAGTGAATGAAATTCTACCAGGAAGTGATTTAGAGTTTCCCCATGACTTTGCCCTGGATCTCGCCTACCGCATTGCTAAAAAGAAGTTCAATCCTCCATCAAATATTTGGTCGCTTAGAAAATACATCAAGAAAACCTTTTTTACCAGGCGAATAGGAAACAAGATAGAGGATAGCAGTCGTATAATTCCATTTGAAAATGAGATGGCAAGTCTGCTGTGCGATAATATTGATCTGGATGCGGCGATAGATTCTCGTACCGCAGCATGTCAGGTTCTTTTGTCTTTGATGGAGTTTTATTCTCTGGATCAGATCAAAAAGAATCTTCCTTTAGCCGTAATTAGCTACCGGGATAAGATTTCCATTAGTGTGATGAGTGAGGACTTTAAGAGGTTCTATCTTACTTTTGAGTCTATACTGAGGGGAGTTCGGGAAAGAAACGAGTTCGGAGAGTTCTTTCTGGGTACAACAAGGATTGACGATGGTGTTAAGTCAATCATTGCTGCAGTGGCGTTGAAGAGGCTGTTTTTGGAGATCGTAGATTCTGATTTGGTTTACTCTCTGGACTTCGGTAGCCTTTTTCGACTGGCTCAAGTGGCCGGAGGGAGAAAAATATCCGTTCCGAAGATTCAGGAGCTTAATGATGTTATGGCTCGGTCGAGGAGCTTTGCAGATTTCCTGTTCGACGAGTGTTCTAGTATATCTACTACAAAGAGTGGTGTTAGGAGTTATATGGAGGTAAAAGATACTCCTCACAGCACCTTGCGGGGAGAGTCAATATCTGATTTCCTGAGTAGGGGCCTTCGGGAAATTCCGGTAAATAAATACATTGATGTAGTGGTGGAGGCGTTGGTGGGCCTTCTCGAAGATATGATACGGGTCCTGAAAGAATGTGGTAGTAGTTTGGGGGATGATCGTTATTTGATGGTAGTTGAAGAAGTCTCTCGATTGATTTATCTGCTAAATAAGTCGATGGGGAAAACTGTTCATGCTTCTGTTAGCTCTATGATGGATGCTGTTGCGAAGGACAAGGAAAGTGTTTCGGTGAAGACCTTTAGAGGAGGAGCCTAATGGATAATTTGGATGGAATGTTTCTTAGATTTATCTTCCTTTCGCTGATCTCTGGAATAGTAGGTGGATTGATAGGAAGTCTTATATGTCTCTTGTTTGGGGCAGGAAAGGGAGAGCGCAGGGTAAGGTAAAAATATCCGAAAAAAGAAAACAAAATGCAGGGCCCGTTTCGATTAAAATCAGGGGTATTTTTAGGGGAGGATTGGCTATGGTTTATGTGACTCTGCTCTTTAGTGTTGGAAGTATTGCTGTAGCTATCTTTTTTGTTGTAGTAACCTGGCTATTGGATTTATGGTAGGTGGGGCTTATATGAGCTTCTGCTGCTTTGTTATTCTTATTTATGAACAAGACTCCCGGTCGTAGAAAGTTCAGGACTAGAAAGAGGCCTACTCCTGCCCACAAAGGGAAAAGGACGACTCGGGCCACTTCTGAGGGAACTTCCCCTGCGGAGGATTGGGAATTGCTGGCAAGAAACAATCCTAATGCCTTTGTGGCGAGAGTTCAGGAGGCTATTACCAATAGCCGAGTCGCAGTAGCTAATCATATCAAGGTTCAATATCAGAGACTCAATCGGTTGAACCGAGTAATGGATACTTTGGAAGTAGAATTCAACAATCCAGAGTTTCTTCAACAGTTATCTCAAAATCCAGTTCTGGCGATGAGTGTGTGGAAGAACCTGAGCGAGGAGGTTTCCCGGATTACTTTGAACTTAATGAACATTAACAAAGTCATGATAGGTATTCAGAGAATGGGGGAAGTCTCTGAGGATTTTCGTCGTAGAATAGAAAGAGTGTCCCTTCCCTCTGTTCAGAGCAAGGGGGATTCCGCTGTAGCAGAGATCGTGGATGAGATCGGGGAGGAAGACCGTAAAGATTTGAAAAAGCAAGTGCTGGGCAGACTCAGGGAGTTATTAGAAAGTGAGTAATCGGCGATTACTAGATAAGATTGATAAGCTGTCCAAGGAGGAGTTGAATGCCTTACTTTCAAGGATAGCCACAGACGATTACGAAGAGCCCCCTGTGGCAATTGATGTTTTTCTGGATGACTCTTACTTCTTGGGAGATTTTTTCAGAGGGAAGCTCCGGCCCATAGTGAGAGAGGCTTTGAATGAGATTTTCCCATCACCTTTTGTAGATAAGTACTGGCTGGTTGCTTTCAAGGGAGCTACTGGATGGGGGAAGACTTGGGCGGCCTGCGCCGGAATGTTATATGATACATATAGACTGCTTTGTATGAAGAGTCCCCAGGAGTTCTTTGGCCTTGGAAACGAAACGATGCTGGTGTTCTACATTTTCAATGTAACCTTGGCGGGATCGAAGACAAACAAGATTGATGTAGTATGGGATGTCGTTTCCCGAATGATCCACTCTTCCCCATACTTCAGGGAGAAGGCCGAGCGAGTGAAACTGTCCTCTGATGGGGATAAGTCTATGTTCCCCAAGAGAATTGATTTCCATGCGGGCTCAAGGGTAGTTCATGCTCTAGGACAGGCGGTGGCTGGGGCTATTCTGGATGAGGCGAATTTTGAGGTGATCTCCGGTCAGGTTTACCAGAACTTCAATCAGCTGCTCCGTCGTATGCAAACTCGTTTTATACGAGGTAGGATCTGGGTGGTCTCTTCGGAGCAGGAAAAGACTTCTGTCCTGAACTCTATTATCAAAAGATATGAGAATAGCAAGGGAGTAAAGGTTGTTTCCAAAACTCTCTGGGAAGCGGTTCCTGAGAAGTTCTCTGGTAAGACCTTTGAAGTGTTCCCTGGATCGGATGTATGTCCTCCCTTCATTGTGGGAGAGGAAAAGGTTGACCTATCAGAAGAGGATAAGGCGTTAATTATTCATGCTCCTATTGAACTAAAGAGTTCTGCGGATGCTGATCTGATTGGGTTTTTGAGGGACTTTGCGGGGATTGAGGTAGGATCGAAATACAAGCTGTTTCGTCAGAAGGAAAAAGTTTCTGGTGCTATGGTGATCACTCCGATTTTCCCGGAGGTGATTCGGCTGTCCTTTACAGACGAGCATGACCAGATAGAGCACTATCTGCTGGTAGATGGATATTTTGATCATATTCCTGATTCGGGCCTTCCTCGATATATCCATCTCGATTTTGGTCTCTCCGGGGATCGTTTTGGAATCGCAGCCTGCTACAGTCCCAGGGCAAAGGTAGTGGAGTTTGTGGATGCAATAAGCAGGAGAAAGGTCAGAGAGAGTGTTCCTGAAATTGTAGTAGAGTGGGCTTTCGCTGTAGAAGCTAAGAAAGGCTTCCAGATTCCCATCTACAAGGTTCGTTCATTCATTTCATGGCTCCGCAGCAAGAACTATCCTATCTCAGTGATTTCTGCTGACGGATTCCAGAGCGAGGATTGTTTGCAGCTTCTTTCCTTAGCTGGGCTAAAGACCGCTAGGATTTCTGTGGATAAGACTACTCTTCCATATACAAGTCTTCGGACAGCAATATATGAAGATCGCTGTAAATTGCCCAAGAATAAGTTGCTCAAGGAGGAGCTACTGGGTTTGGAGATCTCTCCGGATGGTAAGACAATTGACCATTCGCCAAGGGGTTCTAAGGATATTTCTGATGGAGTCTCTGGTGCGGCATCTTCCTTACTGGCAGATAAGAATGTGGTATTCTTCCAAAAGTTTATCAAAGAAGACAGAAGAGAGATAGGCGAGACAGATGAGATAGAGGCTCCAACTTTAGCGGAAGTCTTTTGGGGAAGGGAGAGGGGAAGAGCTTCTGTAGCAGATAACATTTTGAACATGTTTGGAGGGCAGAGATGGTAGCATGGTGGTGGCTGGTAATTGTTGCATTTGTTTCCTTTTTTCTCGGACTGTTAGTGGAAGCCCTCTGCATCATAGTGAGGGAAGATCAGGAGGCTGATTCATGACAACGAAGAAGAAAGAACAGAAGACCGAAGGTTTAACAGAAAAGTTCAAGAGCACCTCTGAAGAGGCAAGAAGTAGCTTAGAAGAAGTCCAGAAAATACTGAACGAAGATAGGCGAGTTCGGGAGGAGCTAGTTGCCTTAATGTCCAAAAAGGATTTTCTGGATCGGGTGAAGATGGTTCGCTGGGCTTCTGAGACAGACCCGGCTGGGGTGGATTTAACTTCAAGGTCTGGTTATCTGCTGGGCGCATTATTCAGCACAGTATGGAACAGGGTGAGAAATGAGCGAACTCGGATATACAAAGACATAGTTGAGCTACGCAAGTTCTACCTGACCAATACAATCATATCTCAGTTTGCCACAGATGCCTTAACTCCAGAAGTAGGTACAGAAGAGATACTGGAGGTGGTCTCTACAGACAGTGATAATGATCTGCTGAAAGACGAGTTGAAGGAGCTTCAGGATAAATTCGATCTGGATGCTATTGTGAACTCTGTCGTGGAAGATTTTCTCGCATATGGAGAGTATTACTTGTCTGTTGAGGTAGATGGGACTGTGAATAGTCCTGGAGAGGGATTGGTTGATTTACGCGATGATGTAGAGCCCAACTCGATAGTTTGTCTTTCAGAATTTGGTAATGTATTGGGTTATCTCCATATAAAGAGAGGAACAGGTGGGACCGAGAGGCTGGAGTTCGTAGATAAGGTCTCCTATATTCAGTTTTCCTTCCAACCGGCTCGATTGCGGGTGGATTTGATGAAGGAGATGGAGCCCCATATAAAGAGAATTCGTGAACTGGAGAAGAAGTATGGAATCAAGGTGCCTCGATTCGTTCGTGTTGGAAAGCCAGTGATCTTTGATGTGATAGATAAGATTACTGAACTCTCTTTACTGGAGCAAATGGTTCCTGCTATTTCCCTGTCGGCGATGGCCGCAGGTAATGTAATGGGAGTCAGGGTCTCCGATGGGATGGGTCTGGAAGAGGCGATGAAGCTGGCAAGGGCTCTGGAAGAACTGGTCAATAAGAAGGTTTCTGTGGATACGACAAATAAAGCAGTCTCCTTAGAGAATATCATGTCCTCGGCAGGTAGGATTCGGTTCATCCCCATCTGGGGCACTGCGGGGGGATCCCCTGTAGTCTCCCTGGGTTACAAGGAGGATGTACAAGGTTTATCTGACTGGGCTAGTAAGATTCGGGAAGTAATCTGTGGTGCGGCTGGTATCCCGTCTGAGGTGCTTTTCCATACGGGAATGGGTTCTTCAGAAAGAGGAGCCAGGGCAGGGATTCTTCGCAGGTATGCAAGATACTTACGCAAGTTGAAGTTGATCCAGACTGCCGTAGCTAAAGCCATAGAGCAGATGGCAGGGATTCATCTGGTTGCAAGGGGCATCCCTTTCAAGCCCTCCGACATCCGCACCCGGTTCAAGAATAACTTGATCGAGATAGACAATCTGGATGAACTGGAGTACATCGACACGACTATCAGTGTTCTGAAGAATGTAATTGAGTTTCTCATGGAGAAGATGTCTAAGTATATTGATGAGGAGGAATTGATTGATTTCGTACGAGAGGAATTGTCCGTGGCCGGGGTCCCCTCTGATATTTTCATCAAGACAGTGAAACAAGTGATTCTTCCGGAGCCAAACAAGACTCCTAGTCCATCCACCACGATCAAACTGGTCGGTTAGGCTTAGAAAATCTGTCAAAACGGTTAATATATAGGGGAAAGTTTTCTCCCAGGGAGGCAGGCAAAATGAGTAGAGCAAATCTTCTTATAGAAGGATTAGAGAACATAGTCCAGGCAGAGTTAGATCCCGAAGGAGTAAAGCAAGGATTTTCGTCTTTGTTACCTGCCGGATGGGAAGTCCAAGATGTTACCCTGAATGAGAAGGGTGAAGTTAGAATTGTATTTCAGAATACAGAAACTCAGGAGTCCATTGGAACTATTTGGATCGTCGGAGAAGACAAAACTCCAATGGTCCATGTAGAGGGAACTGATCTGGCAGTAGATCTGAGTAATTTCAAGCCCCCTACCAAAGAGACAACAGTAGGACCAGTGATAGATTTTGGAGCAGGAACTTCCTGGGTAACTCCAGTACTTGCTCAGGTGTTATTGTCTGGTGCCCAGATGAAACAAACTCCTGAAGAGCCGGAAAAGATTCCTGAAGAGCCGGAAGAAACTCCCCAACAAATTTCCACTGCTACTTCCCAGGTAGGAAGCCCTGAGCAAGAGAAACCACTAATCCAATAAATCCAGAGCGAGGATGAGCTAATCCAAAACAATCCTCGGCATAGACAAACATTCTCTTCTCCATTCCTCCGGGCTGCTGTGAAGAGAGGAGAGATAATCTATTTCGTCTCTCCTCCCCCGGCAGCCAAGTCTTCCCCTGTCGGGGAATTTCCTGACTGTTAGTCCCTAACAAATCCAGAAGGTCAATCGGATCTCTTTCGCTACCTTTCTCCGCCGATTGATAGTCTGGATAGTAAGGCGCTTGTGTAGAGTTGGCTCAGACTGGGCAACCGAGTCAATTCTTGGTGGGCTCCTGTATTGTAGGGTTCTGGGGAGGGAGGAAGTTCCCCGACTTTTTCTTCAGGAGGTTTTCAATGAGCAAAGCTAAGGAAGTAATCGAGCAATTGTCTTTCCACCCGATTTACATTACTTCTGGAGCGGATTGTGAACATTCTGAATCCAGGAGGATTGAAGGTACTCGGAAATTTGAATTGTATTGCATGAGCGGATGTGGGGCCTTGAAGGCTGGTTCAAAATGTCCTTACGGGACTAAGGATGCCACTGGCTGTCCTTGTTTTGTCCTGGCTGAGCACAGGAAGGGAGACATAAGATGAAGAAAGTTCTTGCTCCGGTTCTCTTGTTCCTGCTTATCATTTCGATTTTAGGATGCGCAGGATCGAAAGGGAAAATTGTTTCCTCCTACGAATTAGCAGGGGCGATGCTGAAAACAGCTTATCAAGTTGCTAAACCCGCTTGCGATTCTGGTACTCTTTCCACAGAGGATTGCGCGAAGGTCAAGCAGACTTACAATCAGGCCAGAGCCAGTTATCTCCTGGCAGGGGATTTATTGGTGTTAGCTATGGAGACGGAAGACCTGGCAAGCCGACAAGCAACCCTGGAAGAGTACCAGGAGCTTGCGAATACTTATACAAGGGAACTGGGTGAATTGATACGACTGCTAACAGCACTGGGGATACTGGAGGGGAAATAGTATGGCAAAGAAGATGAGCCCTGCATTGGTGATTGCTTTGGTGAATGGAGTTGCGACCCTGATCTCTGTTCTACCGGAGATAATTGAAGCAGTACGAAGTGCTAATCTCCCTGACCAGGAGAAAGAGGCTTTAATTGCTCGGATCAGAAAGGCTCAGGAGAGTATTCCTGAGTGGGAGTAAGAGAATTGGAAAGAGAAGTTAGTCTTGCCCGTTGCTTAGTCTGTAGGAAGTATGTCTTTGCAGGAGAAAGAGTTTGTCCTGGATGTAGAACAGTCGTTCGACGGTATGGCTGTTCGGTTTGTGAAGAGTTTGTGTCAAATCGTTGTCACCGAACCGAACTTGAATTAGAGAGGTGTCCTTGTTATGTTCCACCTTACTGAGGAGGATGAGAATGTGGTGGGATAAGGATCGCATTCCCCCTTTGGTAGATGTAGAAGAAGAAGTTCCCGAGGATCGCATTCTCCCTTCGGTAGATGTAGAAGAAGAAGTTCCCGAGGAAGGAGATACTGAGTCCACTGGAGAAGATAATGGCTCTACTCAGTAAATCGAGAGCAGGAGATTTACTTACTTGGGAGAAGCAATTCAATCCCTTCGAGAAGCGGGAGAGGCACCAGGCTCTATGGATCTGGTTCGGACTCCACTGGCCTGTGGGTTGATCTATGTACACCACCAAGCACTGCCGAATTGAAGAGCTAGTACCACCGGATTTTTTCGAGCTTTATAAAGATAGACCATGGATTTTGTGGGCTCAGCTTGATGATCTCTGCCTGATGGGGATTGATCTCATTTGGGAACATTTCAGCAATCTTCAGGGACACAAGGTAACGATCATTATCAATGACTGGCTATGGGGTGGCCATGTGGGGCCGGATGGAAAGAAGGTCTCCTGGACTCGCTGTGGATTTCGTCCTGGGCCTCCCTTGCCAGGAGAATCCAAGGCAGGCCAGCATCCTCTCGGAAAAGCCTTCGATCTACATATTCTACAAGTGACTGCGGAGGAAGCCAGGCAGGAGATCTTGAGAAGCAAGGAGAAGTTCGCTCCTTATATCCGTAGGATGGAGCGGAATGTAAATTGGTTGCATGTGGATCGGGCAAACTATGGGGAGAATTCCAAGGAGATCTACCTAATTGATCCACCAAGGTAGAAACGATTTGAATCGAGCACAATCCGTGATAGCAATTTGTGAGGAAGAAGGTGGAGATTGTTTTGAAGCGGCAGGTCGTCTGATTATGGACTTGGAAGGCGGATTGCTCGTTCACGGGTGTGTAGATGGTAGGGGCCCACTCAAGGGAAAGAGATTTGTTCATGGTTGGGTGGAGATGGGAGATCTGGTCTTTGATTTCAGTGGAGGAAAGAGAGTGGTGATGTCCAGGGAGCAATACTATCAGATTGGAAATATTCGGAAGTTGTCTATGATAGGCAGACCGCATTGAAGCTGATTGCGAAGCATAAGCACTGGGGACCATGGGAATCCCTGGATTGCTTGTAACAAGGGAGGGGAGGTAAGATTATGAACAAGTGGGTATTCGGACTGAGGAAGTGGTCAGTGGTCGTGATCCTGATGATACTGACTTCGGCCCTCAAGGCTTGGTTCAGTCTAAGTGATGATCTCTATAAGATTGCTCTCTATATTGTCGGAGGTTTTGTGGGGGTTGATTTCATCCGCAATTTGGTGAGCAACAGGGAGCAACCCAAACCGGATGCCTGATTCCCCCACAGAGAATATGGAGAAACAATGAGCAAAGCAGAGCATTTAGTAAATGAGTTTCTTGATGACCTGGACGAGCCCTATGGGATTGAAGCTTGTGCTAATGATTTGATGAGACGATACCAGGATACCAAGACGATTCCCTGGGAGGCTTTTGATCTGGCGACTTCAGAATATGGGGTTCACCATGATGACTGGCCGGAGTTGGAGGATATTCTTCTCAGTGCCGGTTATACTCTTCTGGATCGTCAGGGGAATCCAATAGACTAATGGCTTTACCCGTTCTCTCTGATTCAGCAAAAGCTCTAGCTACTTTTATCAGGTCCTACCTGAAGAGGTATGGAATCACACCAGGTCCGGGTCCCGACAAAGTGGACTCTCTGGATCGGTTGGTCAATTCCTTTTCAGCAGGATTTGTGGACTATGCTGAATCTGGTGGAATGAAAGGAGAACCAGGGCCTCCAGGTCCTGGTGGGGCAGTGGGACCAGTGGGACCAGAGGGTCCACCAGGGGAGCCAGGGGAATCCAATAGCGATATTCTCCCTGCCGGAGAAGCCCTTTCTGCTGGGGACTTCGTGAATGTCTATTCAAGTCCAGCCAAGTTGCGCAAAGCAACCGCCGAGTACTCGGAGGACAGGAAAGAAGCTCATGGATTCGTGAAGTCCTCGGCCTCCACGGGTCAGGAGATTGAGGTTTTCTTCTGTGGAGTGAACGATGCCCTGTCTGGTCTCACTCCTGGGGAGATCTACTGGCTGTCAGAGGAGCCTGGTAAAGCCTCTCTTTGGCCTCCTACAGCCTCTGGCTCCGGATTGCAAGTAGTTGGAGTCTCTCTCTCTTCCGGCGAGCTCTCCTTCTTGCGACATCCTCCTTTCATCCGGTACAACTTGGACCCAGTAAAAGATGACTATGTCGCAGGGGATCTCGATACAGAGTCAGAGATCATAACAGCACTTAATAGTACTGCATCTACTCTGAATGAGGTCTTGGGGCAATTAGAGGATGCAATTTTGCAGGGTCCTCCAGGTCCTCCGGGATCAGGGGATATGACTAAAGTAGTCTATGATCCTGATGAGGATGGTGTTATTGCTCTAGCCCAGTTAGACCCGCTTGTCTGCTCGGAAAGTGAAGCAGATGCGAAAACGATTCTGAGCCTTGCGTTCTCCTGGATGGGGATATGATAATTCTTGATTCTACATCTGAAAGTATTGTTGCTTATCTGGCTGGAGTAGTAGCTGCCAATCAGCCGGAATTTGTGGCCTCTTACGCTGACCACACTGCCACTACTTTCACTGAGGGTGGGAGTGAGGGTGTTCTAAATAACACTACCGAAGTTACCATTGTGGAACCCCCTGCGGCTGCTACCAGGCGGGCAATTAAGAGTATCTATATACACAATAAAGATACTGCTACAGTAGTGGTAACAGTGGAGTGGGCATCGGGAGCCACCAGAAGGAGAATCTGTAAGGTTTCTCTGCCTGTGGACAGGACACTTGCGATTACGGAAAAGATTGAAGTGGGTCAGGAAACTGCTATCATTTTTAGCGGGGCTGTTCCTGCCGATAATGCTATTGCTCGCTTTGATGGAGAAAGTGGATGGGTAATACAGAGAAGTTTGCCCACCATTGATGATGCCGGTTCGATTAACATCCCTGCCGGACAAACTTATAAGATTAACGGTTCTTCCTTGACACTTGATAACATTTTGGATGGAGCTACTTATGGCAGGGTAAAGCTAACATCCCTGACCGGCAATGAAGTCGTCAAGCTGACCGATGCGAGTGGAGATGATCTTACTGTTGCCCTTGGCGGAGCCAACCGTATCATTACTTTCTCTGGTAATCCCACCTTGGGAGATTGGTTTGACCAGTCAGTGAAGCAAGCCAGCTCTCCTGCTTTCGCCGGTCTTACCCTGACTGGATTTAGTGGATTTGTGAAAGCTACTGGTGGCATACTCTCGGCTGCCGCACTTACTGATGCAGATATTCCTGATACCATTACCCTGACCAATATCACTCAGATTACCAACCGCTCTCATACCAATCTTACCGACATTGGCACCTTGACGCATGCTACCATTGATAGTTACCTTGATCAGGCAGTAAAGCAGGCCAGCTCTCCCACTTTTGTTACCGTCAAACTTTCTGGCCTTACCGATGGCTATCTCCCCTATCATGTTAGCGATGCGGTAGGGTTGGCGAATACCAATCTCTTTACAGATGGAAGCAACATCGGATTGGGAATAACGGCCTTTGGCACTTCCGCCGTCAGAGTCCACGGCCAAGGCTCCGGCACTGCCCCCACCACTTCTCCTGCCGATATGGCCCAAACCTGGGTAGAGGATATCAGTGCAGGCAGAGCAGCATTCAAGGATCGATGGGAGGACAATACGGCAGGATTTAGAGCATTAACCTTGATTGATAACACAGGCAAAACGGTAGATGGCATCTTAACCAATGCCGGCACTATTCGGGCATTTTCAAAGGTTACTTCTCTTATTGCTGTCAAAGCCGTTTCTACCTGGACAATCCGCACCAGCGCTGCGGACAATGGCTGGTTTTCTGTTTGCTGGTCTCCTGAGCTTGGCCTGTTTGTGGCAGTGGCTAAAACCGGCACTGGCAACCGGGTGATGACCAGTCCGGATGGCATAAACTGGACAATCCGCACCAGCGCTGCGGATAATCAATGGCTTTCTGTTTGCTGGTCGCCTGAATTGGGAATTTTTGTGGCAGTGGCTATTAGCGGCACTGGCAACCGAGTGATGACCAGTCCGGATGGCATAACTTGGACAATTCGCACCAGCGCTGCGGACAATGGCTGGCTTTCTGTTTGCTGGTCTCCTGAGCTTGGCCTGTTTGTGGCAGTGGCTAATACCGGCACTGGCAACCGGGTGATGACTTCCCCAGATGGAATAACCTGGACAATTCGCACCAGCGCTGCGGATAATGAGTGGTATAGTGTTTGCTGGTCTCCTGAGCTTGGCCTGTTTGTGGCAGTGGCTATTAGCGGCACTGGCAACCGAGTGATGACCAGTCCGGATGGCATAACTTGGACAATTCGCACCAGCGCTGCGGATAATCAATGGCTTTCTGTTTGCTGGTCGCCTGAATTGGGAATTTTTGTGGCAGTGGCTATTAGCGGCACTGGCAACCGAGTGATGACTTCCCCAGATGGAATAACCTGGACAATTCGCACCAGCGCTGCGGATAATCAATGGTATTCTGTTTGCTGGTCTCCTGAATTGGGAATTTTTGTGGCAGTGGCTATTAGCGGCACTGGCAACCGAGTGATGACTTCCCCAGATGGAATAACCTGGACAATTCGCACCAGCGCTGCGGATAATCAATGGCTTTCTGTTTGCTGGTCGCCTGAATTGGGAATTTTTGTGGCAGTAGCTAATACCGGCACTGGCAACCGAGTGATGACCAGTGCTGGTCTTCCCCTATATGACCACAATAAAGGTCTTCTTGGCAAAAAGATCATCTTGAGATCTGGCACTGGCCCGAGCAATACACCTGCCGATGCCGCTCAAATGTGGGTAGAAGACATCAATGCCGCAGCGGGCAAGGCCGGCTTCCATATGATGGCCGAGTCAGGAACAGGAAAGCTCATTGTGGTGGGCGTGCTGATCAAAACAGATACGGGAGACCCGGCTCAAGTGCATGAAGGGCTTATGTGCATTAATACCTTTGACAATACCCTGAAAATGTATTGCGAGGCCGCCTGGCGGCAGTTGGCGGCATGGTAAAGGATAAAACATGAGCGACGGGACGATTGGAAACAAGCTTCATTACTTGACAATATTTGAGCAGCTGGTGAATAAGGGTCAAGCCAATGGCTATGCTCCTCTGGACGCCAATGCTAAAGTTCCCACCGTGAATTTGGGTGGGGAGGGAGCAGATAATACCAAATATCTGCGTGGCGATCAGACCTGGCAAGTGCCTTCGGGAGGGGGCGGAGAAAGTGAAATTATTGTTGTCAAGTCAGCGGATACCGCCAATTCTACCACAACCTTGGCCGACGCTACTGGCTTGACCTTCAACGCCGATGCCAGCTCGACTTATATCATTCATAACTGCCGGACACTTTATAACCGATGCGGCCAGTGGGACGCCGGATAGCTCATCCTATAACGCTAATGATGTAGTGGTTACCACCTCGGCTTCCGCCTTTACTACCTATAACTTTGGGATGTTGCATGCTATTCTGAAGACTGGAGCCAGCGCCAGCACCTGGGTCCTGAGATTCGCCCGTAATTGAGCCTGTGATAATTGAGAAGGAGGTGCTATGAACGGACAGCAACTGAACATTGACCTTGATCTTCTTATCAAGTGGTTAGGCCGGAAGGAGCTGGAGGCCTTCTTCCTTCAACAGCAGATAGAGAGTTTGAAGCTGGAGCTGCAGAAGGCAAAGGTTCAAGATGAAGCGGAGAAACAAGCTAGATCGGACTAATCTTTGTACCCAATAGCGCACTTTTAGAAGAAAAACATGGCGGATTTATCTAGATGGTACTATAAATGCCCTCAATGTGGGTCGGGTAACCCGGCAAGTATAAAGGTATGCTCCTGTGGCTGGAGTTATCTTCCTCCCCGCCATCCTCATCTTCTCTGCCCCAATTGTCACGGAGCAGTGGAGTACGATTGTCGCATTTGTCCTTCATGTGGCCAGCATTTGTTCCCGATCACGAAGAAGGAGATATAGATCTATGCCGCATAGAAAATCGTGGCAAATTTGGGCAATTTTGTGCAAATTGCTGGCGGTTGGCATTCTTTGCCTTTGGGTCCTTCTCTCCCTAAGCTATGGGGAAAATGCCTCTTCCTGGGAGAGCTATGTGAAGAATTACATCAACTCGACCCAAAGAAAAAGCTTTGAGACCCCCTTTTCCATAACTGGCTTCCGGTTGCTGGGCAAGATGCATGTGGAGCAAGTAGGGGGCACCTATATCTATTTTGGCTTTTACGCCGAACGCTGGCAGGAGAAGCGGAAGTATGTTGCGGCCGCCTTCGTCCGCGATGGGATGCCGGAAGGGTATCTGCCACAATGGAGCGATTTCCGCTGCCTTGAGCTCTGTCGTGAGGATTCGATATGAGGATGGAGCTTATTCGCCTGCCTCAGCATGCGGAGGGGAGCAGGAATGAGTACAGGACGGCATCGGCATTGGGTATCCCGATCTTTTTCTATCCCGCCCTCCCTCCTCTGAGATAGTCATCATGCCTGATATTGTTTCTACAAAGACGAAGCCGATTGCTGTGGATGGAGATACGATCACTCTGACCGAGCAGAGTTCCTGCTTTCTGATGAGAGCAGAAACTGGTGGAGGAAGTCAAGTCCAGCTCACCCTGGATACGGTGAGCGGGGAGTCTATCTCTGCTGGAGACTTGGTCAGTCAGTTCAGGTATGGGGTTCGGAAGGGCTTTGGTCTGAAGACTGGTTCGGCGGAGATAAACCATATTGCAGAGACTCTTGCCTTTGTTGGCATCGCTTGGCTAACGAGCAGCAAATTCGTCTGTGTCTATCGCAAATCAGGCGGTTCCAAAATTTACGCCAAGGCGAGTATTCTGAATACGGATTGGACAATTACCTCCGGCGCCGAGGTAACAATCGCGAACTATGCAACCAGCGGCCATTTGGTTCGCCGCGGAGCGGATGATACATTCATCGTCGCTTGGACGGATAATGCGACCCGAATCGGACGGCTATTTGCTGCTGCTTGCACAGTGGCAGATACTACCATTACGGTGGGGGCCGAGGCGGAGATCAATCCGAGCTCCTCGGTCTATACCTCCGGGAGCGACAGCTATGACTTTCGCCTGCTGACCGCTAGCACCTTGCTCTTTGCTTACCGAGATACAGGGGACTCAAATTATCTCCGGGCCTGCGTGGTAACCTGGTCTGGCACTACATTGACCGTCAATGCGGATGTTCGCATCACTACCACGGCGGTCGATGATGTAAAGTTGGCAGTCCTCTCATCGACCCGAGCACATGTCTATTATGAAGGAGGCGGCAGTGGCTTTTGGGTCAACTTGATCAAGGTCTCTGGAACCGTACCGAGCGCTGGAACTGCTTATGGCCCGACCGGCGGCTTCACCAGCCTGCGGGGGATGGATGCCACCCCCTATAGCTCCGAATACACCATGCATAGCATGGCCGATGGAGCGAATGTTTATGGAGTGGGCGGCTATGGCTACCTCTATTCGATGGAGCTTCCAGCGGCAGCTTACAATCGACCCTTCGGTGTCTGGACGACCGGATCGGGATGCGGTAAGACGAGAATCCATGCCGCCACTCAAGCTGCTTTTGTTCTTTTTGAAGATATTGTTGTGGCTACTTTGAAATACTCTCTTTGCCGCCTTGCCTGGCAATCACCGCAGTGGTTGGCAAGTCAATCGATCCACGCAAGTGGAAATCATTTCGATGCTGATCTTGACCCGAGCAGGACAGCGCTGGCAATCTTTTTTACCGATCCAGCAGTGTCCAATCAAGGAAATCTTTTAATCTATGATGTGGGTTTCCCCATAGGGATTGCGCAAGAGAACAATTCTGGTGGGAGTCCTCTGCTCATCTGCCATCAGGGTTTGTCTGAGGTTCATTCGGGTCTTGTGCCGTATTTTCCTTACTACGGACAGACTGATGGTACTTTAATCTCGACAAATAATGGCTGGCTGATTGGTCGGGCAATTGCAGCAGATAGTTTACTAGTGGATATGATGAACCTAGTGATCTGATGAAATGAAGTTGAGAGGAGCCGTACTGTATGTGGTTCATACGCTGTTTCCAATGTATTTTGCTGGTGTTTTTTCTCCTCCTTCCTAGCTTTGCCCTGGGAGGAGAATCTCTCAAGCTCTACAGGGCAGAGCTTGATCTAACTTTTGCCCCACCCCATAATGAGCCAGTGGTTTCTCCCTATGTTGCGAGATACAGGCTAAGAGGGATAGGGGAGATTGAGTGGTGGAGATTTCATCTGGGGGCAAATTTGACTTTCTGGGGACTGAACACTTGGCAGCATCCCTCTGTGATGGGGAGGGGGACAGCATCTTGGCAAGATGCAAACTGGGGTATTGAGCAGGTAAGGCTAGATTACCGATATTGGGTGGGATTCTTCTTAGATCCTAAAAACAGAGTTTCCCTGTTTATGGAGCATGGCAATTGGATTTATTTGACGGATTACGATGAACGACAAGGATATCAGTATTATTACCTGTGGGGAGTCCGGCTGAAGTGGGAATGATGGTAGGCCTTTCAAGTTTTCGGAACAACTCTGTTTATGGTAAAGGAGCCAACGGATGAGCGCCCTAAGTAGGCTGAGGCTGGTAGGGGCCACAGCAGTGGTCAGTTGTATTTTGTGTGTGGTAATACTGGCATATGCTTATGCACAGATTTCATCTGCTCCAAATCTACAATACAATGTCTCGTCTCTTGTATTATGGATTATTGGATCAGCATTTGGAACGATTGCTTGCTTGATTGGTGTGATCTATAACTTGCTCCGAAGGGAAATTGATGGGAAGCAAAGTAAAGAAGCTTGTTCCTTAATCGAGAGAAGGACTAACGAGATACTGGAGGAAATTCGCAGGAAAGTATGTAGTAGTGAATGGGATGGGGTAGAGAGAAGGAAATGATCGTTTATTTGGTCCCAGGTGTTATTGCTGTGAGATTAGGGGGTAGGATCAATGAGTGATACTGTATTGAGTGGTAGGTGGACAGTTTATTACGGCTCGGAAAACAGGCAGAAGAGGATCAAGTGGACTGGTGGTTCTGCGGAACCAGATACAGTTAAGTCTCTGTACCTTGCTTTGATGGATTTGTTTGATGAATTAAATCAGATGGATGACGGAGTCCCTATATCTGCTCAAACTCCTACGGAGTACACCATTGGTATCATTGATCCAGGAGACAAGGACCCGTGGTTTATAGATAAAGAGTCTACGGAGCACCTGAAGGGTGGTGCTCTAAAGACAGCCTCCTGGAAGAGAGTAACCGGCTCTAATGTGGGTATTGTCAAGGTGGTCTGTAACAATACAAGCATTGTGGCTGGTGATATTGGGCATGATATTACTCACCAGGACGGAGACTCTGGTACTCTGTTGGATGTAAAGGGGACTGGAGCGGGATCCGAGTTATGGATTCGACCCGATAGTTATGCTGTTGCAGATGACTGGGATTCCACTTCCGGGACAATTACCTGTAATGGACATACAGCAACCCAAACAGCTGCTTCCACAACTGGTGAGATGTTGTGGGCAAACATATACGGATTAGGTACCCTGGCGGAAGACACCCATCTTTACATCTACCAGGGCGTGCAAACTGGAGATACTGCACCTGACCATATCTTGACAGGGTATAAGAGCAGCTGGAACTGGTGGTCTGACGGATTCTTTGATGTTTTAGTCCTGGTTGCAGACCAAGCATCTTCTCTCACAGATCGGCAGTACTTCTTGGATCAGGGATATGTGTCGGTCTTCGCTCGCAGATATGGTGGGACTTACACCTACTATATTGTTGACCTGTTTACCGGAGGTCGCAATCCTATTCCTTTGGAGACAGGTGATGATATTTCCAATCCGACAGGTTATCGGACAGTAACTCTGTCTTCCTCCTCTGGAACATGGAATGTCGGGGATGAGATCAATGGAGGGACATCCGGGGCAAGAGGCAAGATCACTGCGACCTCCGGGTCGAATCCTACCATTACCCTTAGATACTATCTGATTGGAAATGTGGCAACTGATTTCCAGAACGGTGAGACAATTACTGATGTGGAGACCAGCGCAACAGGAACTTCTGGGACTCCCGCCAACTATGGTCCGGCCACCTATTCGGGGTTATCAGTCACTCATACTGCGAATAATGCATTTGATATAGATGAGAATGGTACTAATGAGTATTACTCGGTTGTGATTGATTGCAATAACTACTCCCTCGCAGAGGTTTACGAGTGGCTGAAATATATCGCGAGGGATGGAGCGACGGGAACAGGGAATACGGATGGGATCGAGGGCGAGCAGTATATTGGCTCCGATTATCGGTTGGTATATAACACATTGACTGGTACTATCTCGGAAGGGGATGTGGTAACACAGGATACTTCCCTGGCCAGGGGAACTGTGGTAGCCCATCACACCACTCCTAAGATTCTGGTGCTGAGAAACTGTAGAGGGACTTTTGATACAACCAACCCGGTCAAGAAAGATGGTAGTAACTATGTAACTATGACTGGTGGGTCTGCTATCGTTGTTACTCCTACCAAGGCGTGTCCATTTGGAACCTTCCCTGGTCAAGCTATCTTCTTTGCTGCTGCTGGAGTGGTACTGGATAACTACCAGTCCGCAGAGGTGAACAAATTTAGGCTGACAGATGACCAGGGGAATGCAATTGCTGCTCCTACTAAAGTTTCGGTGACCATTACTAATACCAGGGTAAAAGATGGAATTGCTGTATTTAGGCTCTCTGGTGGAGAGATCGAGAAGAATTATTACTCGATAGATTCAAACCATTCCATTGGGGATACAACAATTAGTGTAGATCCGACCATTAGGGTAGATGAGCCTGGAAAGTCTGACGGTGGTATCCTGTTTGTGGTTGACACTGCTAGCCAGAGGGAGGATCGGTACCGGTACACTGGATACTCGGGCGATGATTTCACTCTGTTCAATAAGTCTTCTGATATAGCAGAATCCGGGACCAATGCAACGACCATTGTGGCTACCGGAGGATTTACCAACTGTCTAGTGGGGGATATTATTTACAACTCCACTCGTTTAGCAATTACCTACATCAGTGAAGTTATAAGTAACGACCAAGTCAGTGTTTATCCTCCTGTAACAGGTCAGACCACTGGAGATAGCTTCCGAGTGGGGGCTGTAGCAGATGGTTACACGACTTCCGATAAAGTGTATGTTCCTTTGATTCATGCGAGGGAGACTGAGGGGACTGATGCTTCTCCCGGAAGTGAGTCGGTGTCTATCGTTTATAGTTCAGCGATTTCAGCAAGGGTTAGAGCGAGGCATGCTAATGATACTGAGTATAATATCAAACCCTTCGAGACGGACACCAGCATAGGCTCTGGTGGCGCATCGGTAGCTGTTATTAGAACTCCCGAAACAATTACTTCTTAAAACTATGGAAGACCAAGAGAAGATTGCCGGTCTCCTCCTTCTCAAGAAAGAGATAGAGGACAACATAAGCAGATTGAGACAAGGGATTAAGTCTCTCCGGGAGGAGCAAGAAGAGCTTAAATTCTATTTGACTGTCCCTCCTGAGAAGAAGTGGAAGAATCTTGGTGAAGTGAGCTATGACAAGCAAGCATTAGAAAACAATATTGCGAGGATAGAAGTCAATATTGAAAGAGTGGAGCGGTCTGTTAGAAATGAGCAAGAATCATTGGAAAGAATGGAAGAGGCGATAGAGATACTGAAGAAACAGCAGATTGCAAGGAGTTAGAAAGTGAATAAAGTTACTATTACATATTCAATTTTGTCGGATAGAGTTTTGACTGAAGAAGAAATTATGAGTTGCCTTCAATTAAAGGATGATATTGGAGTTAGTAGAAAAGTGGAACTTATTGACAGCACCTTAGTTGATGTGAAATGTGATGAGGTGGTAATAGAATAAGAGATGGCTGGAACAGTTACTGCCAACTTAACTACGATAAGCCTATGTGAAGCCACGACAGGTTGGACTGCTGTAGGTGGCACTAATGCATTGAATGACCCTACAGTCTTTGATGCAAAGCAGGGCAGTTATTGTTTACAGAATTACAGTGCTTCAGCAGTGAACCGCGGTTCGGATTATGATTTTGGAGCAAATACTGACCTATCCGATACTGCCCTTTACTTGTGGTTTGCTTTCAGTAAAGTTCCTCATGCTACCAACTATATGAGAATTAGGGTTACAGATGCAGCTGGAAACTGGGGCGAATGGAATGTTTTTAACAAAGCAATGCTTCCTCATCTATCTTGGATTTGCTGGACAGTTAAAACGACTGTAGCGTTTGATGCAACTGGCGGAACAAATCCAACTATGACCCAGATAAGGAAGGTCGGTTGGAGAATGGATGCAGTTGTAGCAAAGGTATATATCTATTGGGATGCGTGGAGATATGGGACTGGTTTGTCAATAAAGGGAGGAACGATTGATTCACCAGCAGTTCTTGAAGACCTTTATACAGCGGACAGTGATTATGGAGTTATTGAGAAGTATAATGGAGTTTATTTTCTTCAAGGTAAAGTTCTTATTGGCTCGACAGCAGCAGGTGATAGCACATACTTTCAAGATAAAAATCAGACTGTTGTCTTTAAGTCTATTAAAGGAAGCCCGACAGGATTTTATGAGATAAAAGGACAGGGGAATTCGACTGGAACGACAAAAATCTTCTTTGGTGAAAAGGCTGGAGGAGCAGGGATTTCTGGATTATCCATAAGTGCTCCGTCGGCAATGAAGTGGAAGTTGACCGTGTCGGATACCTATATTACGCAGTTTGGTTTCTATGGATGTAATTTTCAGAATGTGGACACAATTCAAGGCCAAGCTTATTCGACTTCGAAGGAGTTTTTGAATACGAGTTTTACAGCAGGCGCTGAGATGTTACCTGATACAGGAATTGTAAAGAACTGCAATTTTATTTCGGCTTCTGGTAGAGCAATAAGAATGAGTTCTACGAGCCATCATATTACGGATTGTAATTTTATTAACTGTGTGTATGGGGTGCATGTGCCTTTTAGTGATTCAGTTACATTTGATGATCTAAAGTTTGCAGGAGGAGATGGTTCGACTAGATGGGATATTGAGCATTCTGTATCTGGAACTTTGGTAGTAAATTGCACCAATGGGTCTAATCCGCAATATGTGAAAGAAACGGGAGGTGGTAACACTCAGATTAATAATGCTGTTTATTTGAGCATCTATGTGAAAGATAGAAATAATAATCCAATTCCGTATGCTCAGTGTGCCATTTTTAAGGTTTCTGATGGTGCGCAGTTAATGAACGAGGATTCTGATACGAATGGGCTTGCTCAGGAGAGTTTTAATTATCCGGGATCTGATGTTCCGGTTTACTGGAGAGTTAGAAAATCGTCAGGGGGAGCTACGAGGTATATTCCAGCTGGAGGAACAGGGACAATAACTTCGTCAGGATTTACAGTCACAGTGACGCTATATGAAGAGTCATTAGTGTGATGGATGAGGTATGTCAATTAGATACGATATTATTGTTCATTGGGAAGAGTCACCGAGGATAATAGAAGTGCTAGCTCCCTCTACTCTCTTAATGATCCAAGACCTTGTTGATACTTTGAGATTTCTTGAGGCAGATCCCCTGAACTGGAGCTACCCACACCTGGTGGACTCCTATGGTAAGCAATACTTGGCAGAGGGCAAATATGTGGGGATCACTCTTGCCTTGAGGAATGCGAGATTGAAGTTTGAGAGCAGGCCTGGGCCGGGCTGGGTAAGATGCAAGGTAACCGGAGGGAATTTGGTTGCTTATGACGAAAATGAAAATCCGATGGAGCCAATTGAAGTAAGCAACTTTACCCAGCTTACTGTGGAACTGGATGTTTCCCCTGCCTTAATTGTTACGGGTGGAAGTGCCCTTACCCAGGAAGAACATGACGAGCTGATGAAGGTGTCTTCTGTGAAAGGAAAGACAGACCAATTAGCCTTCACAGAGACGAACAGAGTGGATTCAACCGCAATGAATCTGGATGAAGAAGCTATCGCCGATAAAGTGAAGGAGGAAATACAACCGGATTTGGATCGCCTGCTGGAGATGTATAGATTACTGGGCCTTGATCCTTCAATACCTTTGATTGTCTCCCTGACTCAGAGGAAGGCTGGCACAATAGTTCAAAGGATAGAAGAGGAGGAAGCTACCAAGACAGTTACGGTGACGAGGGAGTAAACAATGATTGTCCCTCACTCGATTGGAGTGGAAGGGCTTGGCTATGGTCCGAGGGCTGTGGCTACCCAGGGTCTGAGCTTTGTCGTAGCTGTACTGGTTGAGGTTAAGAGACTCGGCGGAGGGGGCCTTGGAATTCTCCCTGAGTGGGAGAAGGTAGATGTCTTAGTTGTCTCCCCTGTGAATTTTGCCAGTTTGAGAAAATGGAAAAAGCCCTTCATAAAGTTTGTAGCTTTATCGGATGGTCCAGAAGTCAAGGTGGTCGAGGTAGAGGGACAGCAGTTTCAGTTGACTGTTGTCAAGGGAGTGCTGATAGAGGGGGATTGATTCGCTGGGGGAGGCTTAGATGATACAGATTGATCCTACAAAGTCCAAGGAGATTCGTTTCAAGATGGAGATTCAAGGTGCTACCGGGCCTGTGGAGGCAAGACTGGTGATGCCTACCAAGAATAACTATTCCTTGGTCTTTAATAGCTCAGTGGTGAATGGAGTAGCGAGTGTTCTGGTTCCTCCCCTGGGGGAGATAGGGAGGAATGTAATAGGGGAAGCCCGACTGGAAGTGATTGCGGACAATTATATCCTGGTTCCCTGGACTGGTAGTTTCCAATTTGTTGAGTCCTTCTCTGTGAAGTCAGTAGTGGTAGAGGGAGAGTCGGGGCCTTCGGAGGCTCCACTCAAGGGAGTCCCCAAAGTGTCCAGTGCTATCCTGGAGGAAATTGATCTGTCGGTTAAGCCGAGCCCAGCCAAGGCTCCTCCAATGAAGGCGAGCAGGAAAGGAAAGGCTTCTGAAGTGATTTGTGGAATGGATGAGTTTTTCAGAATACAGAAGGGGGAGGGGTAGGAAAATTAGGGGTAAGAAAAGAAAATAGGTTTTAGGGGGTGTTTCTATTGAAATTCAGGGTGTTTTTAAGGAGGTTTTAGGGAGAGGAGAGGATGATCTGGAAGTTGACTCCTGAATGCTGGTGGGCGGATCAATTTACTGGTAATGACCAACTGGATGGAGCTAAGGCCATTATAGCAGTGGCGGATAATCTGGATATTGATCCCAATCGTTATGATGTTCCTTTTTTTCGTTTTCCTATTGAGGATGACTCTCATATTGATCCAAGGATGATCTCTCTGGTGTTTACTGCTATGCGGTCTTGTGTAGAGTGTTTTTGTGCTCCTTTTCTCCTGATGTGCAGGGCAGGACAGTCCAGGTCCCCCTCATTTGCTGCATTATGGCTGTCCTGGAGTAAGGGTTGTTCCTATCAAGAAGCTATGAAGCGAATACGAGAACTGCGGACTGAAACTTTTCCCCATGAGAAGACTTGGCGACAGCTTGAACAATGGAGCATAGAACATGTTGGGCAATACTGAGGAGATTTGTAGAGCAGCTATAGAGAGGATCCCCAGGAGAGTACTTGATTTAGGTGGTTCAGTAAACACCTTTTCTCTGGCTACTGTAGTTGTAGATCCTTATCCAGAAGACGAGTATGCAGTTCAGAGAGGGAATGTTCCTTTCTCTGTCCCGGAAGGGGTTCAGTTTGTAAAGGCGTTTGGGGAGGATCTGCCTTTCCCGGATGACAGTTTCGATTTTGTGGTCTGCTCGGAAACTCTGAATCATTGTAAGGACCCTGTGAAAGTGATTGAGGAGATGAAGCGGGTATCTCCAAGAGGGTATATTGATGTCCCCTCTGCAATCCATGAAGTATTTGAGCCTCATGCTGAGCATTTGTGGAGATGCTTTCGTTTAGAAGATGGGACCTTAGCATTTCATGAACGCAGACCGAATGATGTGATTACCATGGTGGAGCGACTTATAGGGGCCTTTACCTGGAAAGCTGGTGGGGAGTTACAGAAGGAATACAGAGAGCGGGAGCAAGCCTGTGTGGACCATTTCTACATCCAGTTTCTGTGGGATCGTGAGAATTTGTTTGCTCGGTATCTTACAGATGAGGAGGTATTGTCTCAGGAGCTAAGAAGGGCAATTGCCGAGGAGGACTGGGTTCCCGAAGAGATAAGGAGGCTTTTGCTTTTGATATGAGTAGAACACAGGAGATTCTGAACGAGTTTGAATAGGACTGAAAAGAGACCATGGAAAAGTGGGGCATCGTCCTTTGTACTTATGGAAATAGTGAGCAGCGACTCACAAAGCTGTTAGAGTCTCTGCACCAGCAGGGGGAAGGCGGAATTCCTTTTGACCTTTGGATTAGAGGGTCAGTTCTCACTTACCAGCAAGAGCTTGCCCATCGGGAGATTGCTGAGCGATATGGGGCTGAATATATGGAGTCTGCTCGGTGGCGAGTTTATGAGCCAGCCAGGGCAATCCGAATCGTCCAGAATCCTTACATTGCTATCTTGAAAGATGATATTGTGATGGGGAAGCATTGGCTGGAAGCAATGGACTTTTTCTGGGAAAATAATGAGAGGGTTGGTTCTGTGGGCTGGGGGTACATCCAAGCGGAGGAGTTGGTAGCAGCGGGGATTTGGGAAGAGGAAGACGATTTCTGGACTAAACCGATTCCTTCCCTTTCTCGCAAGGAGATCCTTGAACTGATTCCGATAGAGAAGAGGAGTGTGGATTACCGAGCACCAGTGGATACTCCTACTTTGACTGATGCTCCCTGCCCTATGGCTTGGACTCTGAGAAGAGAGGATTTTGTAAGGCTCAATGGATTTGTAATGGTGGGGCCTGGGGATAACTCTTGTATGTATGCTGATCTCTGCTGGGATCATGGACTGATCTGTGTGAACATTCCTTTTCCTCCTTTGTTTCATCGGCGGGAGACTTCCACCAGAGAGTATTGTAGAGACCGAAACATTCCGAATCTTGGACATGATCCTGGGATCTGGAGAAAGCCTCATTTGGAAGAAGAGTACTGCAAAAGATGGGAGGTTCCCAGCTTTTGGTGGAGGAGGAATTATACGACAGATACATATATCAAACCCTTGCTGGAGAGCAGATTCCTTTCAACCTTGAGATACTGGAGTCCCAAAAATGAGTAGAGCAGAACAGCTGATTAGAATGTGTGAAACGGATGGAGTCCCTGATACCTCTTGGAGTGGGAAGTAATTTGAGTTCAATCATTTTGAAACATGATTGCGCTGGTTTTGGAGAAGTGATAGCGATGGAGCCCACCATTCGCTATTGGAGAGAGAAGGGGTGCAATGTGTTTCTTGAAGCAAGAAACCCAAATCTGTCTCTATTAGCTTCTCTGCTCGGCGCAGGATATATCCAAACAGGAAAAGTTAGACCCAGTAACTCTATCCTTTTCCACCTGGAAGGTAGGGTCTGTTTATTCGAAACATTGCTCACTCTGGGTAACCGAGCAAAAGGACATCTCCTCTCCTGTGGACCGCCTCCTAGCTTCTTACAAAATGGTTACTGTAAGCCCCGGATGAGAGCAGGAGCAACTCTTCCTCCTGTTTCAGATGAAGTGAAGGGGGAAGTGAGGGATCGTATTTTTGTTCAGCTGTATGCTGGAGAGACTTACAAAGCACCCCCTGTTTCCTGGTATGTAGAATTTTTGAATAGCTTGAGTCAATACGGATGGAAGGGTTTTACTGTCCTGGGGGACTCCAGATTTGTTTTGAACTTCCCTGTGCCCAGTGATTTTCTTGTGTTGAGAGAAAGTAACATCCTGAAGTCTCTCTCCATTTTCAGGGAAGCTTATGCAGCAGTTGTTCTGGATTCTTTGTGGCTTCAAGCAGCAGGAATGTTAGATAAACCTGCTTTGGCTCTCTGTGGTCCTTATACTTCTCCTGGAAGAGTGGAAGATTTCAAGCAAGTGGTTCTATTTCCCAACTATTGTCCACATGCTCCTTGCTGGAGGACTTCGACCAAGGCGTGCCTGATAAGCGGGGGAGCTTGCAAATGCCTGGAACCACCGATGGGTATGTTCATTCCGTTCTTCATCGACTTTATGAAAGGAGTGACCACTGGTGCTCTCGGAAAGAGATCGTGAACGAGTGAAAGCTTCCCTTTCTAGCTGGTTTCAATCCTCCCGGTTTAGGACCGAAGAGAAGGGATGTCTTAGTGACGATTCCTACGAAGAGGAGGATCAGAAAGAGCGAATAAGCTGGTTGCTATCTCGCTGTTATGGAAGAGTATTAGATATTGGCTGTGGAGTCGGGCATCTGCTCTCTTTCTATCCGGAGCCTGCTGTTGGAATAGATAATCGGATCTATTATATTGCTACTGCTCAACTTCAGGATCAGAATCCTCATCACCATTACTACTGCGTAGATGTGGCAGTGGGGCTTCCTTTTAGGAAAGCTGAGTTTGACACAGTAGTTCTAGCTGAGATTCTTGAGCATTTGTCTTTCTCCAATGCAATATTTGTATTGAGAGAGGCCATTCGCTGTGGCGAGATTGTGCTGTTGACTCTTCCTTACATGCGGGAGAACGGTTACCATATCCCAGATGTGGAGAGTGGGGAGCATAAGTGGAGTCCCAGCAAGCCAATGATCGAGTGGCTGATTAGAGACGCAGGGGGACAGGTCGTAAATTCGGAGGAGATTTCCAATGGCAGATTTTTAGGCCTGGAGGTTGTGGGAGCGGATGAAAAAGACCACTCTAATTCGATTGCCTAACTTTCACCTCCATAACGAGAGGCAGCAGCCTCCATTAGGTCTTCTTTATCTTGCTGCCTATCTTCGGGAGAGAGATCTTCCTGTTGATGTGGTGGATTTAGCGGGGATTCCTCCAGAGGACTGGGACTCGATGGTCCCCGATAATAGTCTTGTCTATGGTATCACAGCAACTTCTCCAGACTATGGAATGGCTAGAAAGATGTTAGGTTTTCTTCGTGGTAGAAATGGTCATCAGGCCAAGGTGATCATCGGCGGGGTTCATTCTACAGTAATGCCTATTCAGTGCGTGGAAGATGGATTTGATGCAGCGGTGGTGGGAGAGGGAGAGCAAACCCTCCTGGAAATTGTAACTGGCACTCCTTTGTCAGAAGTGGAAGGACTGGCTTATCGGGAGAATGGAAAGATAGTGGTGAATCCTCGCCGTCCTATGCTACCCACAATTGACCATTTTCCATTTCCTTCCAGAGACTTCTTGCCCAGGGAAAATGTAGTCTCAACGGACTTGGTTACGGACTCCTTACCAGCTACAGTAATCACTACTTCAAGGGGATGTCCTTTCCGGTGCTCCTTCTGTGTCCAGCAAATTTGGATGAATCGTTGGAGGCACCGAACCGCACAGAGTATAAGGGCAGAACTGGAATTGATTAAAAGAGATTACCCGGAGGTAAGGGAGATACGATTTGTAGATGATATGGTGGGACTGAATGGAAAGCATAGTAGAGAGATTTGCGAAGCATTTAAGGGAATGGGTTTGTCCTGGCGTTGCCATCTACGGGTAGGGGTGGCGACAGAGAGCCTTCTGGAGAGCTTCAAGGAGGTAGGGTGTGTAGAGATTAGTATCGGAGTGGAGTCGGGCGATGAAAGGATTTTGAAGCATAATCACAAGGGATGGTCGAATATCCCTCAAGCTGCTGCCTTGTTCAGGACTGCCAAAAAGCTCGGATTGAGAACAAGAGCTTATTTCATTATTGGCCTCCCTGGCGAGGCCCCAGAAAGTGTGGAAAGGACTTGCCAGACTATTAAGGAGATAGAAGCGGATGCGGTAAATATATTCTCCTTTGTCCCTTACCCAGGATGTGATGTTTGGGAGCATCCGGAGAAGTATGATTATCAGCTTCTGGATACGAATTTAGATAGTTTTTGGATGGTTGGGAAGGGACATCGGTTTGTTGGAAGGACCAGCGCAATGGATGTAGATCAGCTAGAGGAGGCTTATCAGAAGGCTTGGAATGTAGCAAGGGAATCTGGTAAGGCAAACTGGATGAAAGGATGGGAGTGAGTTGGCACTTGCTGAGGAGTTGGATCAGGCACTGATTCGTTATCTGAAGGCAGTTAGGCTGGAGGGACTTGCTGAGGGAGAAGCATGGAGAACATATGTTTCTCCTGTTTCTGAGCGATGTAAGGAAGTCCTTGGCTCTGTAAAACCGTCTGAGCTCAGTCATATTGTGGACCTTCTACTGGCCATCCACAAAGCGATTTGGGATAGGGATACTCATGTTCGCAATTTCTCCGGCCCGTTTCTTGGAGACGATGGGAAAATGACCCTAATTGGATTGTTAGCGATTGATGCCCGTGATTTCAACCATCTGAGAGTAAGAACTGTGAATCTTTTGAAGGCAATTCTTGGGGAAGATGATGGCGAGCCTAACTTGAAGGATGGTAGGCTAACTCGATGAGCTAATAGGATGAACAGATAAGAGAAAGGAATTCAAGATAGTGGAACCCATTACTATTGGGGTCAATACTAGGAATCGTCCTGAAGCCCTTGCTGTTCAAATCCACTCCATCATTCACCAGACTTACCCTTTCTGGTCTTTGATAATCATGGATTGTAGCGACATCCCTGTGATTCAGTTGGAGCCGATTCAGAAGCTTCTGGAGCTTGCCAAGAAGCTAGGGCATTCTGTTCAGGTTATCAGGCATAAATCTACTTTTGGTATTCCCCAGACCTACCAGAAGCTAATGGAAATATCGAACACCGAGCTGAATGTAAGGGAGGAAGATGATGCTCCATGGCATCCAGAGCTTCTCATTAGGCTTTACGAGGAGATGGTTAAGAATCCTAACTTGGGAGCGGCAGGACCTACCTGTCCTAACTGGAATGATGCTGGGGCAGTGCATAATACTTGGCCGGGAACTAATTACTTCTACATAACTGATAATCATGCTTGGCGACAGCAGTTGGGTCCGGTTTTGATAGCGGATGATGTTCAGCGCAGACCATGGCCGTCCGTGGAGCCTATTCCTGTGTGCGTGATGCATGGTGGGTTTATGTATCGTAAGAGTTTGATGGTAAAAGCTGGTGGATTCTGCACGAATCTTTCTACCCAGGGACACAGGGAAGAGACCTGGGCTTCCTTGCGGTTGTTTCTTTCGGGTGCGGATATTCTATTTGTTCCCAGAGCCATTCGATGGCATCTGGAACTTCAATCTGGAGGTAGCAGGGACAGATCAGTTGACAATGATCGGATGGCCCTAAAAATGAGAGATGAAAGACTTTTCCAAGACTGGATGAGGGGTGTGTTAGGGTCGGGCAATTCCCGCATATCGGAGATACCTATCTTCGCTGACGAAAGTTTACGGGAGAGGATTAGTGCCCAGCAGGCATTAGAACTATTAACCGAATGTAAAGTGGGGTAGGGAGCAAAATGAGCAGAGCAGGAAGAATCATTGAACTGCTAGAGGAAGTAGATATGGGTGCTCAATGTACTTGTGATGATCCACTTCCGATGAAGTATGGACAATGGGACCCACCTGTTTATGTCTGTGCCAAATGCGGTAAGAATTTCATGAAACGAGTAGAGTCTGGTGAAGTGGTAGTAGGGGAATCAAAGGCGAAAAGTCTTGGGCTTGTAGAACAGGGAGAAGGGAAGACTTATATAGCGGTTGGCCCCCTGTGCTGGGGCAAAGCATCCAGCAGGGAAGACGCTATTAAAAGCTGTAAGGGATTCTGGCCTTCGTATATTAAGTTTTCTCCTGAGAAGGTAAGTATTTATGTAACAGATGATCCAAATGCGTGGGTTGATGAGTACGGCATGATCCATTATAGAGGAAGTCTTGAGCAGATTCAGAAAGCAGGACCTGTGAGATGAATAGCAATGCAAGAAAGGTCATCGAGTTGTGAGGGCGGTTCGAGATTGATATTGATCGGAATTTGAGGGATATAAGTTGATTCATGCAAGGGATTTTCTTGAGGATCGAATAGTAAGGGAGCAGAGCTATACCACAGGAGTGGATTTATCCAAGAAGACTGTTTTGGTTTATGATTTTGGTCTTTTCTCTGGAATAGCGGAGCGCCTCGGTAGAAGCTTCGGAAAGGTCTATTACCATGTTCCGTGGGAGGACGCCTATCCCAGGGCTGGAAAGGCCCTCGTTGGGCGAGGTCTTCCTGGAGTGGAGAAGGCTTTGGAGTTTTGGCCTTTGGTGGACAAAGTGGACCTGATTTTCTTCCCGGATACTCATTGCTCAGCACTGGCAAGACACCTGAAGGATCTAGGTTATCCTGTTGCTGCTGCCTTGGAGGCGGAGAGTTTGGAACTGGACAGGGCTTTCGGTAGGCAAGTTCAGAAAGAGATGGGTTTGGACTACCAAAAGACAGATCGAGTAATTGGTGTCTCCAACTTGCTAAAGTATCTTGCAGACTATCCAGATGGTGGAAAGTATGTGAAGATTGATATATTCCGGGGAGAAGTGGAAACATTTCAGCACATTGACTTACCTACCAGCAAAGGGATTTTGGATGTGTTTACCGCAGATATGGGACCCGCAGCAGAGACCATTCCCTTTTTAGTGGAGGAGAAGGTATCTGGTGTGGAAGGGGGTCTAGATACCATCGTTTGGGATGGGGAGACTCTTTCTCCTACTTGGTTTAGCTACCTTGATGAAAATGCCTATATTGCTAAGACGATGGATTTCAAAGAAGTTCCTGACCCGTTTCGGAAAGTTCACGAAGGGTTAGCTCCGGTATTCCGTAAATGGGGCACTAAGTTTTTCTTCTCCACTGAGATTATTTATGGAAAGAGTCATAGTAAGGCATATCTGATAGATTATACTCTGCGGAACGCAAATCCCTGTATCTCTACTTTACAAGCGGAGGTGATCAAGAACTTCCCGGAGCTGATTTGGGCTATGGGTACTGGGGAGAGAGTGGATCCCTGGATCGAGGCTCCATATTGTGGTAGTGTGATACTCAACTCTCGGTGGTTCATAAATAACTGGGGACATGTGAAGGTGGATCCCTCTGTGAAGCCTTTTGTTACTTTTCGCTTTCACTATCGGGATAAGGACGGAGAGCCGTATCGGTTGCCTGGCTACTCCTCGATGGTGGCTTTTGCTTTGGCTTGGGGGGACTCGGTAGAAGAGGTGATTGCCCTTCTGGAGGAAAGGCAAGCAAAGGTGAGCTTCCCTTGTCAGGAGAAGTCTTTTCCCAGGGACGAGATAATGAAGGGTTTAGCTGCTTTTGAGAAGGAAGGTATCGAATTCTAAGGAGACAGAAAGGAGACAGAAATGAGCAAAGCGCAGGAGTTACTAACTCAACTTCTTGAGCGGGATGTAGGTTCTGTTTACTCTAAAGCAGTTTCCTTGGGATATACCTACATTCGTGGGGGGAAACCTGATAAGACAGGCAAAGTCTGGCTGACCAGGTTTACCAAGTCGGGTGACCCGGATAGCCCTGCTATTTTTGTTGGGTATGATGAGGAGACGGGAGAGTTTGTAGTAGAGGAAGAGTAGAGTGTCGAATTCTAAGCCTAAGACCAGGGCTATGCAATTCCTTGAAGATGGTGATTAGCAGGAACGGAAAAGGGAGGCTAAAAATGAGCAAAGCGCAGGAGTTAATTGGTGTTCTTAATGAAACAGGGGAGATGTCATACAGGGATATTGAACCTGGCGGAGAGGATTATGAATGGGCTAAGGCAATTGAGGGTGCCGTAAGGAGGATAGAGAGCAAAACGGGAGGCAAGCTGAAATTCATCGAGATGAGACCTTTTGACAAGTACCAAGGACCATATGCCAGTGTTACAATAAATGGAAGGAGAGATCGTATTTGGGATGCCGGTGATCCTGAAAAACCGCTTGCCCTTTACATAGAGGAACTCGGTTTTACTGGAACTGAGGATGAAGTAGCAGACTATATCAATAGTCTTTAGTAGTCCTGTATGGGCATGCAAGAAGCTATTAGCAGAGGATTCGGGTGAAATGAATAGGGCCCGACAGTTTCTCGAATATAACAGTCAAGGCTGGATTGGCGTGGACTTGGATGGTACTCTTGCTCATTACGATTCTGGATATTCTAGTCACTTCATGGTGGGCCCACCTATTCCAGCTATGCTGGCGAGAGTGAAGGATTGGCTGGCTCAAGGGAAGGATGTGAGAATCTTTACTGCTCGTGTAGCACCACCTCACTCCGAGGAGGTGATTGCAAGGCAGAGAGGAATAATTGAAGATTGGTGTTTGGAGCACCTCGGTACTGTCTTGCCTATTACAGCTACCAAGGATTACGAGATGCTGGAGTTATGGGATGATCGCTGTGTGACTGTGGAAAAGAACACAGGAAGGTGTTTGACTTTATTGCGAGGAGAAATAGAAGGACTACAATGAGAGAGGGTTTTGAAATTAAGGGAGGTCAAAGATGAATAGGTCGCAGAAAGTTATGAAACTTCTTGAAGAAGAACAGGGCGATGCTCCGTTTTTCATTGACAAAACAAGTAAATATGGCTATAGGCTTGTCTTGAATAATAATCCATCCGGAAGGGCTTATCTCTATCTATACAATCCGGATGGAAAACTTGGGTTGCAAGAACCCTTAGAGACTTATTTTCAATGGACACCAAACGGATGGTCTTCTGTATTTTTGGGGCTCGGCAAGTTCAAACCCTTGGAGGAGAAGGATGTCCTGAAAGTGTTCAAGAATTATGGCTTTTAATTCCATGGTAGCCATATTTGTTCATGTCGGATGAAACAGGAAGGTGCTTGACTTTGCCAACTAAATCCCAGGGAGGACTAGAATGAGCATAGCAAATAGATTTTTGGAGCAATTTATGGAGGGCTATAAGATTAGAGGTTGGATTTATGATGGAGATATTCACTGCGAGGGTTGTGCGTATGATCGGTTTGGAGTTAGAATTTACGACGAGGAGAATCCTCCAGAGGACAGCGAAGGGAATCCTATAACTCCTTTGTTTGCATCAGATGCAATAGGAGATGAGGTTTGTGGCGATTGTGGCTCACCGTTATAGTAGCAGATCGGAAGCGAAGTCTAAAGCAGCTATCTTGATACGGGGGATTGAGGAGCTTTATCCTCTTTCAGAAGAGATGATTTCGGTAAAAAAGCTAGATGGAAGAACAGAGTATAAGCTGGGTCCTGTAACAGTGATTGTCTGTTACGACGATATTGTTCTTGATTCGGAGGGGACTCGGCTCTCGCAAGAGACGGGATGGTGGGATTATAGAGGGATAATCTACATCTGGGGGCCTGAGTTAAGTCGTATGCAGAAGCTGGGAATAGGAATTCATGAGTTTGTGGAGATGGTCTTAGAAAGTAAGTTGAGGATGCCCCATAGCTGGTCTCATTTTGTAAGTAACGTCTTAGAGTTTGTTTTTACTCTGGGGAGATCAAAACCTGATTGGTAAGGAGATAAGAGATGAAAAAGATTATCCCAGATACTGCTGAAGAGTTTACTTCCTGGCCAGAAAGCAAAGGAGGGGATGTCCTGGAGGAAACTCATCAGACTACCCCTTCCGGAAAACCTACAGAGTCAGGCTCTCCAAAGGGCTCCACTCCTGATTGGTTATACAAGAGGGAGATTTCAAGAGCTCACGGCGATTTAGTGATTTAGGAGGGGACATCTACCATGAGAGATGTACTCTATGAAGCGGAGCAGGAGGAGATTGGTCGCATAAGGGATCAGATCGCCGATCTCCAACAGCGAAAGTCAGATGCTGAGGACGAGGAGGAGAAGGCGAGGATCAATCTGGAGATAGCCCGACTAAAGAAAGACCTGAGTGATTTGAAAGATGAGATCAAACCGGAGGAGTTCTCAGGAGGAGGTCGTTATATGAGCAGAGCAAGGTTTGTATTGCGAGAGTTTCATGCTCTGGAACAGCAAGCCATGGATGTTGAGGTACAGAAGAAGCTGGACGAGTTTATTTCTCTCTATCGTGAGATGAAGTCTCTGGAAGCAAGAATAGAGGTCCTATCTGCTCGCAGTGATATTCTCCAGAAGGAGCTTGTTCCCATTATAAAGGAGTCTGCCGAGCAGATGGCTCTAGTGGAGAATGCGACAGTCAAATATAAGACTAGAGCAGTTACATCTCTTTCTTACAAGACTCTCTTTGAACAGGCCTTGGGTAAGGTGAATAAACAGACTCGTGCCATATTGGAGGACCTGAAAGAAAAGCTCACTTCCTCCTATGTGAAGGAGTTTCTGGATGTGAAGGCAGAGTCCTGGTTTACGGATTTGGTGGACAAATTTCGTAACTGGATTCGCTCGGTGGTGGAAAAGCTTGGTGTATTGAAGAGCGCTGTAGCTGAGTTACTTTCTGTGGCACAGCGGGAGCCTTCTGAATCGGAAGCATTTAGATATGGGGATAAGATTAGGTCTGCGGTAGACAAGGCTGTAACCCTCTTTCATAACAAGGGTAGCATTACGAAGGATGATGTGGTTTCTGTTTTGATAAAAGTCCTTGGCAGGATGGGGTGGGTGGCAGAAGATGTAGAGGAGGTAGTAGATCAGTTGAGGTCTGCTCATGGTATTAGAGTGAAGGAGAGCAGGTGAGATTCCATTCTGATTGTGATAAACGACTCTTCCTCTTAGAAGTGGGGAGAGTCGATTTACTGGATAAAGTGAAGGGCGATTCCTGGGAACCCTCCTCTGACTTGGTGGAGCTTTTTATCAAGGGTCGGCAATCCTTGATTCCTAAACTGAAGGACTTCCGCAGGTCACAAGCCACAAAGTCAGCATGGAGGCACCACCGACCTGCCTTCTTAAAGGGGATTCGTACCTTTCATAGGTCAACAGCGGGAAAGCGGTTCCACCGAACATTAGGCAGGTGGTTAGCCACTCGTCTTCAAGATAGGGATAAGTTTGGTTCTATCTACTCTTTGCGAAATGAGTCCCTGGAGCAGAGAGTGGATTTGCTTAGGGCTATTACTTCCATTATGAACTATGCTTTTCAAGAGTTGGAGTTCTATCACGATCTTTATGAGGAGCTGGATTACTGGGAATTTTTGGAAGAGCTTTTCCCCATTGCTGAATCCATAGAGAGGAAGCTGTTTTCTGGGGAGGATGAGTTGACTGAGGAAGAGATAGATGTGCTTGCAAGAATGGTAGAGGATGATGAGATAGTAGCTTCTGTCGCAGAGGCCATAGGGAGAAGCAGGGAGGATGTCTGGAATAGGCTAAGAGAAGTTAGGTCAAAGAGCGAATCGGATGAGGAGATCGGGTGGGGACTGAGATTATTTCAGGAAATGTTATCTCTGACGGAGGTCAAGAATGACTAGGAAAGGAGGGAGTTGAGGGATGAGTAAGCTAAGGTCGGGAAGAATTACGGAGGAACTGGGGACTCTCTGGGTAGCCCCAGGGATGGGAGCTACTGTAGATGAACTACTGGCCAGTTTGCAAGGTGCGCAACATTTGGCTGGCTGGGAGGCTGCTGCGGCAAACTTACTCAGACTGAAAAATGAGAGGGGTGAGGATTGGAGGACGAACTTGGCACTGATGACGGGGTGGCCTCTTCAAGAGTATGATATGGCTCGCATGGCTTCTGCTGCTGTTGAGTCCAAGAGGAAGCCAGTTTCTGCCAGCAGCTTTATAGCTGAGTTTCGGTGTTTAGAAGGAGAAGAGGATGAGGAGCAAGTAAGAGAATATGAAAAAAGGAAGAAGCTTGAAACTCGTACAGCAGAGGACGGTAGTCTTCTGGTCAAGATTGGGGAAGACAGGTGGCAGAAGCTCCCCAGAGGCTGGACTGAGGATAGCCTACGAAAGTTTTGGAAGAGCTTGACTGGGGATCGTAAGCACAAGATCACTGCTTGTATGAAGAAGATGGCGGGGATCATTGATGATCCAGGGGCATTCTGTGGTGGTCTCGCTTCTCGACTGGGGGAAAGATAATGTGGACAGGGACAGCAGCACAGTATATTCTTCCATTTCATGAATCCGTTCGTGAATCCGTTCTTGATGGGGTGGACAGGCTGATAGCTGATCACGGACTGGGGGATGTGTTATCGGCATTGGTCCAGACTTGTGAGAACCGTTACAGCAAGGCATCTCTAAATGGGTGGTCTGATAGAGCCCAATTCTGGAAACGATTGAGGGACAGGCTAATTCCATTGGCTACGGAGGTATTACAGGATGAGGGGACTGCCCCATGATCTCTGCTAAGAGTTTTCTCAAGGGACAGAAGTACGATGTTAAAACTGGAAAGAAGTTGGAGGGGCAATGAGGAGTGCAAGTGAAGTAATTAGACTATGGGAAGATGCTGATGAGGATTCTTCCCAGCAAAGTGTTTCTAATCTGGGTGCTATTCCTAATCCTGCGGCAGGAGTAGTGACTATCCAGCATCCAAATCGAATTCGCAGGAGATTCAAGAAAACAAAGTGGCCTTGGGGCTACGAAGACAGGGAGGACAGAAAAATGTCGAGGGCTAAGGATTTCCTGGGCATATTTGAGCAGGATGAGCCGGCTGTAATGGATGTTACGCCTGGGGAAGTAGAGACTTCAGTAGAGGAGAAACCGATTGACAAAGAGGAGCTTCTCACTAAGATCTCATCTATGAAGGATCTTATTGATGGGTCTATGGACACTTGTATAGCTACCATCAAGAGAGCAGAGACGGATGACGAGATTAAGATGGCGTCTTCTGTACTCCGGGCAACCCTGAGTGGGGTTGTGAGTGGTTTTCAGGAGGGGCGTAACAAGCCAAAGGTGAGGAAGCGGGAAGTTCGAGAGCAGGCCTGGCTAGACACGGGAGAAGTAGACTTATGTGCTAACTATGATCCGGATGAGGCTTCTTGCAAGTCCGGCTGCTCAAGTGAAGTGGTAGTGGCAGGCGATGTGTGTCCTTACATACAGGACCAATCTGTGTGTGACTGCTATTTGGCGGAGTCGGGTGAGTCGCAAAAGAAAGTCCGGGAGCAATTTGATTGTGGTAACTTAATTGAGGGTGAAATATGCGAAACAGGATGTCCAACAGAAGGGGTAGATAAGGGTAGCAAGTGTCCATTTTTAGGTAGTCAAATGGGCTGTGGCTGTTATCAATAGGAGCTTGAAATGACTAAAGCAGCTAATCTGATCCGCGAGCTTTCTGAAGAGGAAGCTCCTCGCTGCGTCAATTTGGGGAGTGATCAGCAATGTGTCACAGGCTGTATGGTCCGTGAGGAGGGGATAGTTCCCCAGGGTGCACCTTGTCCCCACTTGGATTCATTCACTGTATGTCCGTGCTATCAGGCTTCCAGACCTTACAGGAAGCCCTGGGAAGGGAAGACGAAGAAAGGCCCATGAACATAGTTTCGAGGGCTCGGCGAGTCCAAGATGCGCTTGGAGAACCCCTTAGCGAAGGAGACTCTACAGTTCTCTACTTTACAAGAGTTTTTGTAGGTGGCCCTTTTGCTGGAGTGGCTATGAATGACTATAAGCTTTTCTCCTCCGCCAAGGAAGCAATCGAGTGGGCTAAGAAAGGCAAGGAGGGAATTGAAAATTGGAAAGTGATCAAGGCTTCTTTCCAGAAGTATTGGAGGGACAGGTAAGATGGGTTTGGCCAGAGATGTTTTGAAACTGGTGGAAGAGATAGAGAAGGGGGGATCGCTGAGGTTTAAGAGGACCCTTAAATCTGGCTCTTGGTTAAGGCCAGGAAGCTTTGCGCCTCACAGGTCGAAGTGGGGTATTTATTCGAAGGACGGAAAGATTTTGGGTATTCTTCAGCATGGGGGTGGAAACAATGGCTGGTGCGTATTGGATGCTGTGACTAGGAAACCCGTGACTAATAGTGATCAGCTATTGAATTTTAGACAGGCCTGGGATGCGGCCAAGGGAATTTTTTCAGGAGCGCCAATCTCCCAGGAGACTGGTGGGGCTGTATTGCCCTCCTCTGAATCTTTGATTCTTAGGAGAATGAGGTGAGCAGTTGAAAGGGAATAATGTTGCTCTGGACTACTTGTATTCTTTAGCTACTCACAGACCTGCTTCTTGGGATTTCATAGACTCCACTGACTTTAGTTTACTCCCTTCCTGGGTCAGGTCTTATCTGGAGGGATTGGAGGTCCGCGAAGTAAGTGGTAATCCGGAGTCTACAGGAGAGGATTGTCTGTTACGGAGGGAGGGACAATTGTTCTGGGTAAGTATAGGTGCTCGTTATTTGAGAATTGAGAATTTTGTAGCAAAGGGAGGTGACTTATGAAATATGGAGTGTGGTGGATAGATGCTGATCAGAAAGAGCAGAAGGAGTATTTCGACACTGAGGATGCAAGGATGGCGAAGGTCAAGGAGTTGATGGCCACTAACTTGCCCTGGAAGCTGATACCGGAGCATAGGGTTGCGGGATCAAGCATGACAACAGCTAAGGATGTCCTTAAACTGGTGGAAGAGATAGGCTCAAGAGGCTAAACAACTATAACAGAAGGAGGTAACAAACAATGGCATATCGAATCATACCTACCGATCCAACAAAGACGCTGTTTATCAAGACTAACGATGGGGAAATCTACCATACTTTCGCTAGTGGATCTACGCCGTATTGGATTGTCGTGTCCAATTCGGTGTACGATGAGATTGACGACAGTGTAGAGCGATTGAAAGAATCTGGAGCGCTGAGTGTTAGTGTAGTCCAGGATTTCTCCCCCATAAAAGACCCAGTTAGGGTGGTTGCGACTAGCAACATTACTCTGGCTAATCAGCAGACAATTGATGGTGTTGCTGTTGTTGCAGGGGACAGAGTGCTGGCTGCGGGACAGACTGATGCTAAGACCAAAGGTATTTATGATGTAGCTTCTGGGGCAAACTGGACTCGCTCCGGTGATTTTGATGCTTCCTACAAGATTCAGGGTGGGGTTCTGATCCCGGTAGCTGAGGGAACAGCTAATCATGATACCATCTGGATCTTGACGACAGACGACCCGATTATTTTGGGAACTACCAGTCTTACCTTTGAAGCTTACGCCTCCCTGTAAGGTGACTATATTGTGATGCCCTGCGAAGGGAGGTGATAGAGTGGGTAGATTGATCAGAGGAGTGTTTGATCCAGGGGTCAAGTTCGAGTTTGTGGAAGGTGCGCCAGGGGAAGTGGACGGGGAGCATATCCTGGGTAAGGTGCGAGGGAGGTTCTTCGTCCCTGGTGGAGTTTCTCGGAATTCCCGTTACTATCCTCCAGAAGTATGGGAACGACAGCTTGGTCTTGAAGAAGTAAAGTCCAGGCTGGAGAACAAGCAGATGTTCGGAACGATTGGCCACGAGGATGAGATTAGTGATAAGAATCTTCGTGATGGAAAGATGTCGCATATTGTTACTCGTCTCACTCCTGACGGACAGAACTGCGAGGCCTTGATTCTGAACACACCTGCCGGGAAGGTGCTAAATACAGTTCTTCGTGCCGGGGCAAAGTTGTATGTTTCCAGCAGAGCAGATGGAGAGTATAAGGGAACGCACAATGGGGTTCCTATGGTTGACCCAGAGAAGTTCAAACTGGAGGGTTTTGATTTTGTTTTAGATCCTGGATTCCTGGAGGCAAACCCAGGTCTAGTGGAAAGTTACAAAGCTGATTTTGATTCTGTTCTTGGAGGTGATGCAATTCCGAAGAGAAATTTTACTGAAAAGGAGGTAGTGAAATCTATGGAACAAGAATTTGCAGAGGCCTTGATGAAGAAGAATAGTCGTCTGGAGGAGGAACTTAATCGGGTGTTAGGTGAACTTCAGATGCAGACTTCTAGAGCCAATAGTTTGGAGGCTGAGAGGTCAGTTTGGTCTCAGAAAGAAAGGGATCTCACCGAAACTAAGAAAGCCTTGGAAAGTGCGCAGGCTTCTCTGAAAGAGTATGAGTCTTTGGGGACTCCTTCGGAGATTTCCAGAGCATTTGACTTAGCTATGAAAATGAAGGAGTCTTTCAAGGAGCTTGGCACCCCGAAAGAGATTTCCAGGGCATTTGATTTGGCAGCTAAGAGGTTGAGGGAGTACAAGTCCCTTGGATCAGTTTCTGAGATTAGGAAAGCTCTTGATCTTGCTCGCAAACTTCTGGAAGCTTACAAGCCTCTTGGAAGGCCGGGAGAGATCAAGGCTGCTTTCGATAAGGCAGAGGGATTTATCAGGAGAGTCCGGGAGACTCAAAAGAAGAAAAAGGTTGAGGCCTTATCGAAGGAACTGGGTGTCCCTGAGAAGGATATTACCAAAGTCCTGGGCAAGCCAGTGAAGGAGGAGGATATAAAGGACTTGGTGAAATCGCTCAGAGAGAGCACCAAGGCTAAGGACAGGTTCGGTGCTCGGCCCAAGGACAAGGATTCGGGCGGTTCCGATAACGAGTCTAGGGGCGTTGACTTCAGCGAGTCCTTAGCAGACAGGCTGTCCAGGCAGTTCAATCGGACAGTCCCAACTTCGAAGAAGAAAGTAAGTCCAATTAACAGTTAGAAGGAGGTAACAAAAATATGCCGGAAATGCAAGAAGCTTTAGCAGAGGCGCGAGTTAATAAGATGCGGCGGGAGGCCGAGCGCCTGTATGAGAGATATCCCAAACAAATGAACACCCTGGAGAGCAAGTCCTTGCTATCCAGAGTTAGACAGATTGAGTATTGGGATATTTATGGTCTTGGGAAAATTCTGGAGCAATTTTCCGAAGACCTAAAGATGTTTGAGGAGCAAGGGAATGTGGGGCTACTGGGCGTTATCCCCAACATTGCCTTCGATGTCTTGACAGTAGCATATGGTGCAAGCATCGTGCCTTTAATCTGCTCGGTACAGCCTATCGAGGAAGAACAGGGCACAGTGTACTTCAAGACAGTTCGGTCTGCCACCCAGAAGGGGAACTTGACTGCTGGCCAGACCATCTTGGATCCTCGCTCGATTCAGGTAACTCCCTATGCCTTCGCTAGCAACTATGTATCTGGGGAGGTAGCGGGAACTACTTCCAATGGTGTAACTGAGTATGCCCTGACAACCAATACTACCCCAGTGAGACCGAGAACCTTTTCCGTTGCTATCTCTGAACTCTCTGTTTCGGGAGTGGATGATGGTAGCGGGAATATTGCCGGAGTGGGTTGCTCAGGGACAATCGATTACACCACAGGAGTAGTGAACCTGACCCTTGTGGAAGATCCGGGCGATACTTACAACATCACCTTTAGCTACCAGATCAACTATGAGTTAGCTGAGACTCTTCCGAATATAGATAGTTACTATGCAAGCCAGACCATTCTTGCTAAGGTGTTTGCCCTTAGAGGAACTGTCGGCTTGCTGATGAGCTATGGATTAAGGAAGAGATTCGGGCTCATCGCAGAGGATGAGCTTGCTAAGGATCTGGTGAACGAGATCAATGCGGAAATTGGGGGAACTCTGATCCGTATGATGTATAGCAAAGCAGTGGGAAATACAGATTGGGATCAGACAGTCCCTGACGGAGTCAGTTGGTTCGAGCACCAGATGAGTTACAAGAAAGCGGTAGCCTATGCAGAGTCCACCATTGTAGGGAATGCCGGTCGCGGGACGATCAGTGGTTTGATCGTTGGACAATCCCATTCTGCGATCTATGAGACTTTGCCTGGGTTCGAGAAGCTAACCGATGGGAACACCATCGGGCCGCATCTCTTCGGCACCTTCGATGGAAAGTCGGTTATTCGGGTTCCTGAAACTTCCATGCTGGGGACTTGGAATGGACTTGCTTTCTGGAAGGGTACAAGCCCGTTTGAAGCTCCTGCGGTGTATTCCCCGTTCATGCCGTTAGTGGTTACAGATTTGCTTCCTATCGGCCTGAACCCGTTGGGAACACAGCGGGCGGCTGCGGTATGGGCTGGACTGGATGTGTTGGTCGAACGGTTCATTACCAAGCTGACTGTAACTCAGACCTAAGTGAAGTGAAAGCCAGAGGGAGAGGTCTTATCCCTCTCCCTCTGGTGTTTGCATTCTTGCCTTGGGGCTACAAGGCATGGGGATTTCCCCTAAAAGTCCCCGACTAAAGTCGGGGGAGTAGTCACTAAGTCGAGGGAACAGGATGACTATTAAAGAGATTTTTGAAAAGGTGCTCATTCTATCCGGACAATACCATCTCTCAGTAGATCAAATAGACTTGGACTACCAAGCCTTTGTAAAGCTGGTGAAGCATACCCTGACTACATTTAATCGTTGGTTCCCAAGGACCATTAGGTATAACAAGAATATCCCGGAGACCTTTTATACCTTCAGCGATGCGGAAGGAATACCGGATTGGGTTTCTGAGTGTAATCCTATTCAGGTATTGGGAATGCCTTGGCAGCTATTCGATTGGAGAAAACAGAAGCTTCAAGAGAAGCAGTCCTTTGTATGGGAATATCATAGCGAGACCCATACTCTTTATGTTCAAGCTGGGGGTTTGTTTGAGATCATAGGAGTAATCGGCCATAAGATTACTGTCCCGGTGGGGAAGGAGGACTCTCCCCAGGATTGGGAGATCACTACAATTAACGAAGTAGAACATGACAAGTTTTTCGAACTGCTCGCAGGAAGGTTTATGTACACAGTAGGCCTTGCCCGTGGCAGCTTTGGTGGCCTTGATCTTGGCTTTACCATAAATTCTCAGTTAATGCTGGATGAGGGGAAGAGGATGATTTCCGAAGCTACAAGCTGGTTAGAGAAGAACGGGAAACAATATCTGGCATGGGGGTAGATGGGGATGGCTCTTACATTGAGGGATATTGCGAATCGGATGCTGTCAGCCTACCGCAAAGCGGATTACTCTTTAGTGGGGGTACATAATGTGGAAGTGGATGCCTGGGTTGGGACAAAGGCAATCCTCTTTACTGCAGACGTGGATAGTAGTGAGGGTGGAACTTACGATGTAGGAGTTGAGTTTTTTCAAGTTGTATTCTCCAATGGACCGAAGCCAGGCTGGATTCCTGTAGAGTCTGAAGATGGGGTGATTTACGCAGAACCACCTTCTATGACCTATAGCAACTGTGCCTTGAAGTGTGCATGTTTTACTGGCGATACTCTGATCCCTCTTGCCGATGGGTATTCCGTTCCTATCAAAGACCTTGTGGGAAGAGAGGAGTTTTTTGTTTATTCCTATGATTTGGATAAGAAACAGATTACGATTGGAAGAGGACACTCTTGTTGTCTGACTCGTGAGAATGCTCAAGTTCTTACTGTTCCTTTGGATAACAAGACAGTTATTACCTGCACACCAGATCACCTTTTCCTTATGAAGGACGGTAGGTATAAGAAAGCGGAAGACCTTGTTCCAGGGGACTCCTTGCTTCCTCTGTATAGAGATCTGGCTGAAAGTGGTAAAGCTTGTGGAAAGGTTGCTGGTTTCCCTCTGCCGAAAGATGAGCCTGCTGATGTATATTGTTTTACGGTGGACAAATACGAGAACTTTGCTGTTGATGTTGATCGAGGGGCTTCGCTATCCAGCGGGGTTTTCGTTCATAACTGCCCTGATTTTCGTTACCGATTTGAGAAACCGTTGTATGATGTCGGCTCGCTCATTGGGAACTGGAGGAGGTATCGCCGGAGGGTAGGTGCCACAAGAACTATGCCCCCAGTAAATCCACGCCAGATACCTGGCTACTGCAAACATGTTTATTCCTTAGTTCAGGCTTTGGTCAATTCCAGGATGGTAAAGGGATAAATCGGCTGTGGGTCTTATCAATTGTGTTCCAGATGTATTTCGAGATAATGTCCCAAAATGGCTAACCCACCTTCAGTCTTACTATGGATTGAAGTGTGAGTATTTTTATCCTATTCAGTCCGGTAGTTTTTACTGGACTGAGGATGCTGGCTGTCAGTATGATGCTGAGCCAGCGGAGGTGGAAACCGATGTAGTGGTTGGAAAAGGAATCTTAGGACAGAGGTTTAAGTCGGATGCTAGCCTCGATATGTTTACAGAGAATTCAACAGTGATTCTTCTTCCTCCAGAGCGAACGCTACCAAAGGATACCAAGGTCAAGGTGCATCTGGGGAAGGAGATAGCTTCTGGCTCTTTGTTTCAGGAGTTCCGAGTGGAACGAATTGAAGCAGTATATGCTGCTTCAGGTTCTATCATTAACAAAGCTGTACTGTGGCCTTTCAATGCGCCAGTAGATTATGAAGGAGGGTAAAAATGAGCAAAGCCAGAGAGTTTTTGGAGATGGAGTTACTAAGTCAAGATCTGCGGAGGGAAGCTGCTGCTGTCGAGGATCATTTGAATAAGTTTTATGATCGTTGGCATCTCGTATTTAATGATGAGGAGTTAGATGCGATTACCTCAGCTTTGAAGATCCTTCGCAATCTTCAAAAAGTGGACTTGCTGGTCAAGCCTCAGCGTTGAAGATCCTTCACGATCTTCAAATGAATGAGTAGGAGATAAAGTGATTACTGTCCTTGTCTTGAACTCCTTCTCTAACTACCTGCGGGATGATGTTCTCAATATAGAACCCATCCACGGCTATATACTGGGAGACACGATCTATACCTGGAGTGTTGAGAACTTCCAGCTTGTCAGAAAGCATGTGGTAGAGCAGGATGAAGAGAGGAAAGCCTCTGGAATTCCCTATTGGTTAGTCTTTCTCTGCTCACGGAGTAAGATAGATGTGAGCAAATTACAGGCTCGTCATTTCCCTAAGAAGGTCTGGGCCAATTCTACACAGGAGCCAGATGTAATGAGTTATGAATACCGCATGGCGAGCCTGGATTTCAAGCTGAACATCTATTCCAATTCTATTAAAGTAGCAGAAGATGTAGAGGAAATCATTCTGGCCAGGCATGTGGATCATCCAATAGAGGTAACTGTTCCTGGTCTGTTTGATGATCTAAATAAGCCACTAATGGCCGATGTAATGGATTTCAAGGTGGATGCTCTTCAGAAAGGGGACTCTTCTAAAGCAGGTACTATGGTCTACCTGCAGTGCTCTGGCGCTTTGCACTATCCTTTGTTATTGTCCAATGAGGTTTTGCCTCTGATTACAAATATCGTTACGACTATCAATTTCAAAATAGATATGGAATAGGGGAGGTGATTCCATGAATAAACCGAGGAGGCCTTATGTTTCTCTGGATTCTCCTGGGGAGGTAAGTGGGGGGTCTCAGTTTGTGATTCTGAAGTCCAAACGGAATCACAATATCTACATTATGTATGATGGGAGTACCCTGGTGCTTCCCCCTGGGGGGAAAACTTCAAAGCTGGAGGCTTCGAAGTTGGGGACGATTCCAAGTGGTGTTATCAAAATCGAAGTGAAGTAACTTTACAAGTGAACCGGAGGTGAGAACAATATGCTAGGCAATGTAACGATATCAGAAATCTCTCTCGATACAAGGGTGCCGTCTTTTCCTGGTGCCTATGGCTATATCGCTGGACCTTTCAAAAAGGGTCCGGTGAATCAAGTTACCTTGGTGACCAGCGATGCGCAATTCCTTCGTCGGTACTCCCCAAACGAGAGGGTAGAAGTGGGATATGATCTCTCCTACTTCTCTGCATTAGCCTTTTTGCAGAAGTCAGATAAATTACAAGTGATCCGGGTAGCTTCGGGCTCCCTGTATGGAGGAGTGGAAATCTTTGAGAAATCCGGATCTTCTAATCAAGGTGTGGCAGGGATGATTGATCCCACCGGAGAGCTTGAGGGGAGCGAGCCATATACATTCTCCTCTGGTGCGACTTTGCTACTGTATGGGGCTAATCAGGGCGACTGGAATAACGAGATTGGTGTGAGGATTTACAACTACGCAGAGAGTCCGGATGAAGTGAAGGAGCCCAATGCTTTCTTGATCGAAGTTTACAAAGGAAGTTCTAAGAAGGAAAGCTGGGTAGTATCAAGGCAGGAGGACCATGTAGACGGGTATGGAAGGAATATATTTGTTGAGACCCTCTTGGAGGGGAGTGAGTACATTCGGGCAATCAATAATGATGCTCTTGATTCGGATACTTATCCCTATCCAAAGGAGCAAACAACAACTCTTGCTTTGACTGGTGGTGATGATGGAGGTACAGTAACTGATTCTGAGTTAATTTCCGCATTAGATGTCCTGACGGAGAGCGTACCAGTTACCCTCTTGATGGATGGTGGTCATGCAACTGCAACTTACCATGATGCCTTGCTGGATAAGGCGGAGGCAAGAGGGGATTGCTTCGCTATTCTGTCTGTACCTTATACAGCAGTGGCTAGCGCAGATTACATGACGGAGATTCAAACCTATCGTCAGACGACTCTGAACGCAAATACATCATGGGGTGGGTTATGGACACCGGATCTGTATCTCTATGACAAATTTAACAACCGCTCTATCTATGTGTCGCCAGATGGCCACATAGCTGGGCTGATCTCCCAGAATGCGGCCAGGACGGAGCTGTGGTATGCAGCAGGGTTCGCTGGAAACAAGGCACAGATCTCCGTCCAAGGTCTCAGGAGGTACTTGACCAAAGCTGAGGGAGACACATTGTCTAACTATGGGGTCAACTGTATTATGTTTGCTCCAGGTCGTGGAATTAGACCCATGAGCCAGTTGACCTTGCTGTCCAGACCCTCTGCTTTGGATCGTGTCAATGTGAGACTGATGCTGATTGTGATTGAGCCAGCAGTGAAAGTTGCTCTGGAAGACTTCTTGTTTGAGTATAATGATGAGGATACCAGAGCAAGAGTTGTAGCGACCTTGGGAACTTACATGCTTGCCATCAGGGCTCGTAAGGGAGTCGCTGATTTCCAGATTAAGTGTGACTCTGACAACAACTTACCTTATGATATTGAGAATCATATTCTCAATGTGGACTTGCTGGTCAAGCCGCTGCTCACGGTAGAGTTTATCAAGTGTAATGTGGTGATTACGCCTCAAGGGATGACCTTCAGCGTCGCTGAAGAAATGATCCGAGGTTAGAGAAAGGAGGGTAGATATGCCGAGAGTTCAGATTGATCAGATTAGAGGAAGTGGGCAGGTAGTTACAAACTATAACTGGATGATAAAGATCCTCCGAAAACCTGCGATCCCGTTTCATGTTCCTGGGGATCTGATGCTAGACTTTCGCTGCGTCACAGCAACTGAGCCTGTTTACTCTGATGCAACTCCAATGGAGCCGACAATTAGGGGACATACAATTGCCGTCCCAGGGATGGTTAAGTGTAGCAGGGATTTTAAGATCACTGTACTTGAAACTGCAAATCTGGATATGCGAAAATTGTTTGTCCCCTGGTTACAGGCAACTTACGACCCCATTACAGGTATTGCTGGACCGGATTTAGCGGTTACAGCGGATATCATGCTTGTTCGGATGAACAGGCATGATATCCCATTGTGGGAGTTCGTAATTTTCTATGCCTTCCCCACGAGATTTAGTGACGGAGCAAATGCGTTCGCTAATGGGGCTACTCCTGGGAGCATTACTTGCGAGATAGACTTTGCTTATACCTACTTCAAGCAAGGCCTGTCTACGCTGTCTGTAGCAAGTCCTGTTCCTGTGGTGCTGTAGCCGATTTTCTTAGAGAAGCAAAGGCAGCACCCACTTTACTTTACCCTCTTTTGCCCACTCGCATCGCTACTGTCTAAACTCCTTTCTCAAGGAGAATACCCTATGGCTGTTCCCACAGTTGAGCAGATCAGAGCCGTCGGTCGGTATCGGGTGAACTATCTGTGGAATGTTCAGTTCCCGACAAGCCCGTTCTCAGACTGGTTTCCAGCGACTTCTGTAGATGAGGATGTAGTGGAAGTGGAATCCTATTCCTTTAATGGATTTCTCCACAAACACTCAATCCCGTCTTCTGGCTTTTCAGAGCCAAGAAAAGTTAGCATAACTTTCCTGGATGCAGAGGATATGAGATTATTCAACTGGCTAACGAACTGGATGAAGAATACTATCTTGAATGGAGGCAGAGGAGTAAGTCCTCTGGCGGATTGTGTCAAACCTGTGTTAATCTCCCGATTGGCAAATCAGAATGAAGTCGGGAAGTCTTCGTGGAAAGAACTCTCCACTGCTACATACTATGTCTATCCAGTTGGTAAAATCTCATTTGAGGGGAAGTCCACTGAGGGGAAGTCCACAGAGCTCAGCTTAGTGTCTTACAAGCTGGATTTTGTTGTAGTTCATGTACTGGAGTAGAAAGGAGCTTGTGTAATGCCCAAGGTGGTGCTGAAGGAGAAGAAGGCTATACTTACGAAGGAACCCACCACTGAGAAGCTTTCCTGGATAAAAGTCAAGGGAGCTATCCCTTCAAAATGGTTGCCATACCCGAAGGGCCTGGAGATTTACTATCGTCCTTACACTCATGGCGATCTGCTCCTGTTTAATCAGACGAATCCAGATGGTAGCCCAGTAATGGATGCTGTTCAGAGGATAGAGTTTGTAATGAAGGGAATTGATGTAGGAGGTGCTCCATTCGATAAATGGAGCATCTCTTATAGGGACTTTTTGTTCGTTTCGCTTTTGCGCAGATTATCTACCTTTGACACCAATCAGTTTGTTATGGCTTACAAGTGCTCAGTATGCGGTGGAGAGAATCAAGCAATATTCTCCCTGGAGCAAGTAGATATTATGGATGTGGAAGTGCCTGCTCTCCCTGTAGTATATACGACCACAGAGGGAGAAGTGCTCCATTTTTCCTTGCTCACGGTGGGAGGTTATATGCGCCTACTGAAGGAAGGAAACTTGAAGGATGAGTTGGCTATTCTTTCAGAGATGCTAGTCAACTTTCAGGATAGGGAGAAAGCCTACAAGATCCTGTACGATGCAAGGGGGAAGGGTGGACAGGACATAGAGGCTTTGATAGAGATCAATACCATGCTTCTGACTGGGATTAAGCCTCTGGAGCACAAGTGTCAATTTTGTCTGAAGTTTAATGAGGAGGAGGAGCAGAAGGAGAAGAGCACACCGGGATACTCTGCTTATTTTCGTGATCCGACAAATTATCTTAGTTTCTACGACCCAGAGGTGGTCGTATTTCCCTTTCGTCAACCTGACGACACTTTTAGAAATCGAATTCGCTTTGGCTTACAAGGGAATCGTTGATGCTTGGAATATCAAGGAAATGGATTTTCAGGAAGTTACTGCTCTGTATGATCGCTTGAAGAAGCAAATAAAGGAAGAGAACCCGAATGCCGGATGAGATAACAAGAGAGAGCATCAAAAGAGAAGCTAAGGAAATGGCCTCGCAGCTAGCAGAGGATGTAGCTGCTGGAGTTGGTGATGCCCTGACTGGGGCCTTGGGAGTTAGAGCTTTGGAGAGTTCTTTCGCAGAGTTGGGAAAGAAACTGGGAGAGACTCTCACTAAGTCTTTGGCTGAGGAAGCAAGAAAGTCTCCTATCAGTAGGGAGATTCCCGGAGTGGTTTCCCCTACGGGACTTGGAACAGAGTTGGAGCATTTTCGGGAGCAGTTAGAGAGGCTTGTAGTCCAGCTAAGAAGTACGATTGATCTTCTAAGCAAGTCTGGGACTACCCTGGTTGGCGAAAGAGAGATGGGGCAGATACGCCAAGTGGCTGAAGCCATTCTGGAGAGGCAGGGGATTACTCCTGAGACTGCAAGGAGTTTTGTAGATACGGTCAAGCAGGTTCAAGATACCTTGGGCCAGATGGGAGAAGAACAGAAGCAGTTTCAGGTAAGCATAAAAGATATTTTCGATGTCTATCATAAAATTCTTGAGGATCACCGAATTTCCTTGGATGTCCAGAGAGATTTGATAGAGGATGTCCAGCGATATATGTCAGGGGAGGAAACTCCGCTGGCCCGTGAGATTAGGGCTTTCGATGTTTCCCAATTAGACAAGGAGAAAGTTAAGGAATTCCTGGCTCTGATTGACCGAGCGAGGGAAGAGGAGTCAGGGGAGTTGAAGGGCACTTTGGAGGAGCTAAATCAAACTTTCCAGGAAGCTTTCCTCACTCCAGGAGAGACCAGAGCTACTTGGTTTGAGAGAGTTCGATCTGCTGGGAAGCCTTTTGTCGAGGCTTTCGTGGAGGCTCCGGGGAAGTTTACTATCGGAAAAGATATTCGTGCTGGGTTGATGGATATGTTATTTGGTGGCATGGGGTTAGGGCCTTTGGCAAGAGAACTCAGGCTTCCAGAGAGGATGGAATCTTTGTGGGGGGTGGGAGTAGGAAAGATCCGGGAGCTTGCGGGAGGAATGTTCGGGAGAGGGGGACTATCACCAAGTGAGGAGATTCGTGAGACGAGAGAGGAAGTTAAAAGAGGTTCAGAACAGATACTGAAGACCATAGAATTGAAGGAGAAGAAAAGGGAGCTTACAGATGGAGAGCATCGGAAGAATATCCAGGCAATACTGAAACGGGTCCATGCTCGACCTTCAGAGATGGTTCCTGAGATTGAGGAGTCTGCTGATATTGCCGCTTCCCCAAAAATGATAGAACGCTTGGGTCCTCGTTTTACTGGCTGGTTGACCAAAATGTTCCCTGGCTTATCTCAAATGCTCATGGGAGGTGGACTGGCTGGTGCAGCTTTGACAGCTGCGGGGGTTGCCGCCACGATTGGAATGTATGTTACAGCAGCAAAAACAGGCCTCGAGGCAAAGAAAACACTGGAAGACATAGGCAAGGCTAAGGAAGCTAAAGCAGTAGAATATGCGACAAGGGACATCGGTGGACTTACTGCTATGATGGAGTCTCGAAGGGATTCTGGTGCGATTAGTGTAGATGTAAACCGAGCCAAGTCTTATGGAACTTATCAAATGAATGTGAAGGGAGAGTTACCTGGGTTTGTAGCGAGATATGGAGAGAAATTTGGATTGACTGCTCCGCTTGGTGAGAAAGAGTTCGATGTCCAGTGGAGAAAGGCTTATGCAGAAAGACCACAGGAGTTTGCAGCCAGTCAGCACATGTATATGGTTGATGTTCCCTATACTCGCCTGACCAAGCATATGAGGGGCAAGGGGATTGAAACTGCGGGGAAAAGTCGTCTCGCTTCTGCTATCTTTTCTGTTTCTACAACTCATGGATTTGAGGGACAAAAAATAATTGTAGAAGATGCGATTAAGTTTGCAAAAGAGCAAGGATTGAACTTCTCCGACTTACCAGAGGATAGACAGATTGATATTCTTTATTCTGCTCGTAGTGCTTATGTATCCAGAGCTCGTGGAATACCTGAAAAAGCGAAGCCTGAGCTGTTAGATCGTTTTAAGAGGGAGAAAAGAATCTTAAAGGGAGAAGAGATGGCACCTGTAAAAGCTCCCGTTCCATCTACAGTGGCTCCTACTCCATCTGTAGGAGCTCCTACTCCCTCCGCAGTGGCTCCAGGAGGAGAGTATATCTTACCAATTCCTGCTGGTGAAGAGTTGAGGCCGACTGCATTGTCTCCGACCAGAAAGCCTGCCACAACGATTACTGCCACCCCAACTCTAGCGAGAGAGCCCGTGGAGACTGTACCAGCGTTGGTTCCTCCTGCTGCTCCGCCTTCCGAGGCACCTGCTCCTCCTCCAGTTACTATGCCTTCTATCGTTCATATTACTGAGAGACGAAAATCTATTGACGATTATGGGATTGCAATTGCTAATCTTGGCATGTGTTCGTAGGAGAACAAATTGGCTATCCTGAGAACAGAGTTTATCGAAGATACAATCAAGAATCCAAATGCTAGGGTTCAGATCATAGCAGATGGAGCAGGAGTGAATGTAATTAGCTGGCTTACTCGACCACTTCAGTTTACACAGCTGGGCTCCACTTGGAAAGCACCATTTGAGTTTACCCAAGCCCAAGGGATTCTCACAAATTTATACAATGTGTTCGCTCGGATGGGTGGCCTCCCGCAAGGAAAAATGGAATTACCAGCGCAGACCATTGCCTTCTGGGGAGGTAGTTCCAGACCGATCATAATCGCTGAACTCATGTTCGTTTCCTATATGAAGGGGGAAGATCCACGACAGCAAATACTTCAACTCATAAAGTGTATAGCACCCACTACATTAGAGCTTACTATTCCCATCTTAGGCAAGGTCCAAGCAACTTACCAGGCCCCTCTTGGCTACGCTGGTGGTGCAGGTAGAACAGCTACCAGTGGGGCGACAGGGACAGTCCAGTTGAGTATTGGACAATGGTTCTGTGCTCGGAATTTGCTGGTGAGTTCTGTTAGCCCTGGTTTCTCTATCCAGACTACAAATGAGAACTGGCCTTTGTATGCTACTGCTACCGTAAACTTTGAGCCCTATATGATGCCCACTTTTAATGACTTCTGTGGCTGGTTCAAACAGCCAGTACAAGCGGAATCTACGCCCGGAGAAATAGTGGGTAAAGGCTCAAGAGAAGTTGGTAAGGATATAGTAAAAACTCCCTGGGGTGGAGTAATCCCGGAGAAATGGGGGGAGGTAGGTCCGTAACTATGTATTATATCAATTCGGATTTGGAAGGAAATAGATTCGACTTGGCTCGCTTCTGTGCTTTTACCGAAAGCATCTACGACGACTTGGACTCATACTTTATGAGTGCTCTTCTGAAAATTCCTCCTGCAGGTGTTTATGTAATTCAGAAGGAGAGTAATCGTCCGGATGCTCTATCTTTCACTCTTTACAGAGACACGCAGTATTGGTGGATTCTACTCGTCTATAATGGAATGATTAGTCATGAAGAGCTTACTCCAGGGAGAACTATTAGTTATCCCTCTTTGGATCAGCTTGAAACTCTCTACTTCCAACTAAATGCAATGGGTTCCTCTGTATGATCGGCGTAGAAGGTCAGTATGTATTGAAATTCAAAATAGGTAAGTTTGACGACTTCCTTGCAGAGAGTGATTTGGAAGAGTTTACGATCATTGAAGAAGCTGGGAATGTCCTTCCCACCTTTGATTTGCTGTGCCGGGTTCGCTTTCCTGAAGTGATTGCTTATCTGAACGAGGGAAATATATTAGAAGCTGCTTTTGGTCAGAGACAATCGGAGATGATTAACTCCCGACTGCTGATAATGAACAAAGAGCTAATCGGGACAGGTTTGAGTCTTTATACAGTGAGGCTGAAAGGAATTTCCTGCTATCCTGGGTACCTATCCGACAGCAAGACAAGAGTGTTGGGACCAATGTCGGCTATTGAAGCTGTAAGTCAAGTTGTTAGATCCTGGTTCAAGACGAACTTTAATGTTTCGTCCTCCCAGGATAACCAACGATGGTACCAGGTGGGTATTTGCGACAAGCTATTCATAAATCACCTTTGGATTCATGCTTGGCTACCTAATTCCTTTCCCGCTGTGGGTATCACTTGCGACGGGACATTTGTCCTGAGAGATGTTAGAGTACTGGCTGGACAAAAATACAAATGGAAACTCGTTCCTTATACTCCAGTGAAGAATGAGGAGATTGGATTTAGCGGGGACTACTCTGTAAAATCGGAGTCTGGATTCTATAATCAATGGATGGGTTACGGTCGGGAGCGCCATGTATTGAATCTGGACACCGGAGATGCGAAGGTTGAATCACCTAATCCTATCGGGCCTATCCTTCCAGTTGCTTCCAAATTGGATCGTTACGGACAAGTTCAGAGCAAAAAGGATGAGTCCGGTTTCCTTAGTGAGAATGTAGATCCCAACTACCACAAGGCATATCTTCAGAATCTCTCCAGCTTAGCTGTTTTTTCCTCCACCGGGATTGAAGTGAGTTACGCAGGGAGATTCAAGAATACCAGGGTGCTGGATCTAGTAATGGTTACTGACAAGGACATAAGGACACCGAGTCAAGCAGCCGAGGCGCAGTCTGGTCTATATCTTGTTGGAAGGGTGACCAGGACTTTTACTAACAAGACCTTGGATACTTCGTTGAGACTTACAAGAGAGTCACTAAGCCAGATGAAGGGGGAGTTTAAGTAAAACCTCCTTAAAAACACCCTGAATTTCAGTAGAAATGCCCCTTAAAACCTATTTTCTTTTCTTACCCCTAATTTTTCCTTGGGTAGTGCTGTTAATTAGTGGAAATGGGAAATATCTATGCTGATCCAGTTACCTGAATGGCTAAAGAAAAATTTCGATTTGAGGCGTCTCCACGAGGGTACTGTTCTGGACAATAATGATCCACTCATGCTGGGGAGAGTCAAGGTGACAGTACCCGGAATCTTGGAAGGAAGTTCCTCTGACTTGCCCTGGGTCTACCCAATGACTCCCACCTTCTTGGGAGGCGGTCAGGGGAGCATAGCATTCTTCGTTCCAGAATTAGACTCCAAGATTGCCGTATGGTTTCCAATGGAGGAAGTCTATTTTGGTTTCTACATTGGTCACTTTCATACCCAGTCTGCTCACGAGAGCCTCTTTGAGGAAGACTATCCTAACAGCTATGGATTCAAGGACTCCGGCGGCACTTACCTTTTAGTCAACAAGACCCAGGGTTACTTAAAGGTCTTTCATCAGTCTGGCTCTTCCATCGTCATTTACAAGGAAGGAAAGATAGAACTGCAAGGGAAGGCTAACATCCTGGTCTCGGCGGATGGGAATGTGGAAGTCAAAGCGACTGGGGATGTATCCTTGAGCACTCAGATGGGTAGGATTCTGCTGGGAGGAGATTTCGCAGTAGCGGGAGTAGTAACTGAAAATAGCTATTGTCCACTTCGAGGGACTCACTCAGGTGCAGGGTCTACTACCGTGAAAGCAATGTAAGGAGTATCTATGAGCATTTACTCTGATATTAGACAGGATACTGGATTAACAGCCACAGTAGAAGATGAAGAGGCAATGGGCCAGGCGCTTGCTATGCTTTTGCTTACAGAGCCTGGGGAACGCCTGTTCATGTCGGACTACGGAGCAGGCCTGGAGAGCTTGCTATTCGAGGTAATGGATGAGACCACCGCAAATCAGATTTATGCGAGAGTTATGGGATCAATTGAGCGGTGGGAGCCCAGGGTAATTTTGATGGAGAATCGTTGCTCGGTGACTCCCGACTACGATAATCACTCTTACACAGTAAATCTGGTATTCATGATCGCTGGTCTTAGTGGGCAAAGGTTTGAAAAGCAATTTTCCTTGTCTATGCAAGGAGGTTAGCTAATATGATTGAGCAGGAGTCTGTGTCGTTTGAAGCAATAGAACAAGATTTTCTGGACTACCTATCGGAGTTGCCCGACACATATAAGTGGAAGGATCAATACGAGGATAGTGTAGGGCAGACTCTCATTGAGTTACTGGCTGGATTTGGATCTTTCCTTGGGACTCGGATTCTGCTGACTCGCAGAGAAGCCTTTCTATCAACTGCTTTGCTGCGGTCATCTGTCCAGGGGATCGCTGGTAGCAACTTAGGATACTCAGTCTACCGAGGAAGGAACCCTCATGTCCAGCTTACAGTTACTGCGAGCAGTCCAGTCACTCTGAATAAGTTTCAATCGGTGGGTTCCTATGGTCAGTATGATGTAGTGATGGCTACTCAACAAAGCCTGGTTGTAGGGAGTAATGTAGTAGAGGTGATAATAGGGGACACCAAGACTTCCTCTCAATTGATCCAGACCAATGACCCAACTACATTTCGATTCTATGATTCGGGGGTTTCGGAGGACTACTTTGTTGACTTGAATGGAAATGAAGTTCCTGTATCGTCTGAGTACAAGGATCTCCTCGAAGACTATTATCTGGCAATAACAAACTATCTGAATTCTGTTGATGTTTCTTATTTGAACGATGGGAGTTATAACTATTCAGTGGGGGATACCCTGACTCTTCACTATGTGGAGAAGGCAAGCATTGGTGCTGTGGATTTGTCATCTGTTATGTTTGACTATGGAGTGGTTACTGATAGTGAACTTCTCTACCCGGACATTTCTGCTGATAGCTTGGATTTGATTCGGATTAAGGCTCCTATGTACCATGAGACTCAGTCTATGGTAAGGAGCAAGGAGGATTTCAAGAAGCTTACCACTACTCTGATCGAGGGCGGCAAAGATGTGAACGGAAGGGATGTATCTCCTGCGGTAATCGAGTTGGTTTATGTTAAAGAGGATGGCTCTCTAATGACCGAGCAGGAGAAGGATGATCTGATAGAGGCCCTGGACTCTTACCGGCTGTTTGGAACTTGTCCTCCAACTATTATTGATCCTACAAAGGTGGATATTCCCTTAGATGTTTCCGTTACTCTCCTCCCTGGATCTTCCCAAACAGTTTCTAACATAGAAGATACAATAGATGACTCGCTTGATGATTATACCAAAGTGTTGGGTGCCTCATTTGATATGACTGGCCTGGAGTATGATATAGAGCGGCTGGATGGAGTAAAGTATGCAAGAGTATATCTTGCTTCTGGGAGTCCTGTGGTGGCTTCTGGTTCCATTATCAATCTCGACTGGGATGAGTATGCTGAGTTTTACTATAATTTGTCTGTGTTTTAGTGAGGCAAGAGATGCTGGTATATAAGGGAAATGTGTTAGACAAGGATTTAGTGTCACCTCCTCCGGCTCCAGCCCAGGGAGATGTCTATATTGTTGGCAGTGAGGCTACCGGGGAGTGGGAGGGACACGATCAGGAAATTGCTACCTTCAGTGGGTCCTCTTGGTTATTCTATCGGCCAAGAACAGACTGGAAGGTTTGGGTGGAAGACGAGTCCCTATTCTACCTTTACACACCTGACAACCTTTGGGTAGCAAAAAATTCAGTGGCTGATTATATCCCATTGGCCCAGAGGGAGAAAGACTTCTGGGTGCTCACGACAACTCTAATCGAGCGTAAGATAGCAGATCTCGATCCAGAAATCAGAAAGATCGCTACCAAGTGGGATGCGATAGACGAATATGATGAGGAGTCCTTGAGAGGGATTATCTCGGAGATGGGCTATGGATACATTTCTGATATGTTCGAGCTTACAAATCAGCAGCTTCGCTCCCTGGTAAATTTCCTCAACTTGATACACTATCTGAAGGGGACTAGGGCTGGCCTGGAGCTTGTCTTTAAGTTGACCGGAGTGATCTCTTATGAGATCAAAGAGTGGTGGGAACTTACCTACTGGGATGTATGTGAGATATTTGGTGTCCTGGGAAGCTGGGATCATCTTTTGAGCACCCCATCTTCTGCCGGGTTGTGGACACCAAATGTTGAGCCCCACACTTTTGTTATCCTGAACGCAAATGTTCCTAATAAACAGCCGGACACAGAGAAGAAGATCAGGAACTTCTGTCGTAATTATGTTTATCCAATGCTGGTAATGCTTACATTTTCATCGTAGTGGGAGGGAGCTATGACTCTGCCTTTTGGAAGGGATGGAAAGCCATTTCAGTTGGAGACTCAAGATCGCTCTTTTATTGGGGCTCCTCCTCACAAAGGAGTTCCAATACCAGATCAAGACCTGGGTGCCATGCAAAGAATCTTGGGAGACCGCCTTGCGGAATTTACAAAGAGAATGTTCACTGCGGGCTGGTTGTCCAAGGGAGCTTTGACTGGAGGGACAAACTGTGTCAAGATGGCGCCAAGTCAGGCTCTGGTAGATGGAAGGGAAGTTCACTGGGAGAGTAGTTTTACTCAAGATGGGCAAATCACTCTACCCAGTGCTGGGGAATCAGATCGTTATGACCTAGTCTTTGTGGAGTTTTGGGTCGAGACCGTAACCTATACTTCCACAATTTTCCGTTATGGAAATGTAGACTACTATGGGGAGAACTTCACAAATGACTTAGTAGATCCTGATTGCCATCACCCGAATGGAGACGAGGTAACTGCCAGGCTCCAGCTTCGATACCGAACAAGGTATCTGGAGGACGCTAGTTCACTGAGCGATAGCGATTGTCATGTCCAGGGGAAGAAAGCTGTTCCGGACTCTTCTAAGCACTGGTCTTTTGATCCGGTGAACAATATATGGTATTGCAATGCAGGGACAGATTTCGATGACTTGACAGGCTATGTATATGCCCTCCCGATTTGCATCGCCTTTCGTCCTGCTGGGAACAGTTCTGTCTCCACTATTTATGATATGAGAGACTATGTACACATCAAGCCATTCGCTCTCAATACTTCCTTCTCCCAGTCTTCAGAGGAGGTGAACGATCTTATCATTGAAGACAGGGATATCATTATTCCTAGCACTTCTCTGGATGGTTTCGTCCTACAAAATAATGAAGATGATCCAGACTATGCTATTGACATAGGTGGCGGGATTGCTATGGATAGCACCCACACCTATCTGATGGTGCTGGAGTCTAAGGTGAAGAAGTGGCTGAATCTCCCCTGGGAACAGGGGGATGATAAGGGAATGCTAGACTCAGGTTCGATGGCTGCTGATGAGTGGTATTATATCTGGGTGATTCGTCAGGATATTGGTGGAGCAGTAGATATACTGGCTTCTACATCGTATTCAGATCCAGATCTGCCCTCTGGTTGGTCTATCAAGCGAAGAATTGGAGAGATATATTCTGATTCTAATGGACACATAAAGCAATTCCTATCTTGGGGGAACGATGTCTACTGGAAAACAGCTGTGCTAGATGTAAATGTTGCGGGATTTCAGGGTCCTGCTCTATTTCAGCTTACTGTTCCAATAGGCTTCCGGGTGAAGGCTTATTGTTCAGCCTCAATTGTAGGGGAACATTCTCCCTGGCTATATGTATATAGTCCAGAAGTAAGCTCATACGGACAGTATGTGTGTAGAGCAGTTACAGATAATCACGAAGCAAGTAGGACTACCGTATTGACTGATGCCACCGCTAGGGTTACTGTTTACACTTCTCAGTCCGATTGTGAAGTTCAGGTCTATACGCTCGGTTATGAGTCCCCAAGAGGAAGGACAATGAGAGTGGCATCGGGGACAGAGCTGTCATTTTGAATTCTAAAGTAAGGAGTCTCTATGTACCAGAATCATTTAAGGTTTTATTTTAGAGAAGTAAAGTCTTTTGCTGACTATGATCCAGTTTTTGGTTGCTTTATTGACTATGGCGAGGTATTGACTGCATATGCCCAGTGGGAAAACACAAAAGGCACATTCTATATTTTTGTAAATTTTGACAGGCTTCAATTGAATGGGAAAAAGATCCAAGTTCGATGGAAGGTTGGTGCTGCTTCTCCCCCACCACTTCCTGTATTTGTAGAAGTGTATGATGGAAGTTACGATCGTACCAATGATAATGATTTCCCTGAGAATCAAAGCACTCCCCTTCTTAAAGGGAATGGACTGTTACAGACTATATTCCAGCAAGAATCTACCGACGGAGAGTGGGTTGAGACTAATATAGCAGAAATAGATACATCAGGAGGCAAAGAGAGTCAGTGCTGTTTGATGTTTCGATTTGTTGATGCTTGGGCTACAATGTATTCCATAGATAGCGAATGGCTGTATATTGACTGGATAAAATTTTATACTAACACGGGGGAGCTGTGGATCGTTGAGGATTTTGATCCTCCGGCAGATATTCTTTATGAGCAGGACAATACCATAAAGGATTATGGCTATATTTCATTTAACGATCCACCAGAACCACCAGTTACTTTGCCAGAAGACGAGTACAGTTACACCAAGGGAGGGAAAGATATGTTTGTAACGAAGAGTGTTTATGTTCCCAAGTTCACGGTTAGTGAACTACCTGGGATAGTATTCGGCGGATTTATTGTAGATAAGTATGTTTGTAGTCAGCCAGGGGCAGGCCCTTCCAATGGTTCTCCGGTGATTGCGCATGGGGAGAGCCCAAGGGGTACCGCAGCCAGGTCGGCTCCGGGTGTTCCTGCTTGGGATTATATCAAGATGGCACAGGCGATGATCGCTTGCTGTAATCGAGGGAAGGGCTGGCATTTGATAACTCCCTTTGAGTGGGCAGCCATAGCCTGGATGTCCAAGAAGCTTAACTCCCAGCCCAGAGGACCAAATGCAAATACTAATCCTCCTTCAGATGCGGATTGTCCCTTTGAAACTGCTATACTGGACAGAGATTTACTCCAGTACGAGTCAGGGGCATACAGAGCACTGACGGGTACTGGGCCTGCGTCCTGGGCTCATAATGGTCAACCAGTCGGGGGAATCTATGATCTAAATGGGGTTGTATGGCAATGGGTAATGGCTTTCATGACCACAGATGGGTATTTGAGATATCCGGCCAACTTCAACTTAACTTACCTAGGTAGTCCATTTGGCAGGGGGACTATCACTGGATCAGGTGGGGCTACCCCCACTTTAACTTGTAATGGGTCTGGAGGAAACTGGCTGAAAGAGTGGCAGGAAGATGAATTCAACGGTTCACAGTATTCTGTATTTATAGCAGAAGCGAATGATACAGAGGGAGCCCTTTATCAAAACATTCAAGATACTACACCAACTACCATCGTCCTTCCCAATGGGGCAGATCCTGGGGATGGGATCGCAACTTTCGTGATCCTCAAAACAGGGAGCACGGACATCACCCAGGGGATGCTCTCTGAGAATTTGATTACCAGCCTGATCACAGATATTTCCAGTGATCTTTCTAGGATGACAATACCTGCAACTTCCGACGAGACTGGCTCAGAGGAGTTTGGTTATGATGTCTACTCATTTGACCAGTTCAGCGAGCGGGGGATGGTGAGAGGAGGGGCTTATAATACAGGTAAAGGGGCTGGGGTTTTCTCCTTGAGCTTTAGCAATGACCCTGACTCCTATCTCCCCAACATTGGGTTCAGGGCTTCAAAGGCTCTGTGAGAACAAAAAAGGGGGAGCTTTCGGCTACCCCCTTTTTGCTGAGATCAATTTGTTGAGATCATTTCACCTCCTTTCTTGGGTTTCCTCCTTGGGGGCCTTCTGCCCCCTCCGCTTTGGTCTTGAGGTTAAGTATCTCCCGTAACAACGGCGGCAGTATTGCTTGCCATCCGCAATCCAGACAGTTCCATTTTCAATGCTTCTCTTGCATGTATAACAGATGTATTCCATTTTGCTCCTCCTCATTTCTGTAACTCTCTCAGATTTTTCAGGACGAAGTACCTTATCTGTCCTGAAACCGACCTATTGGCTTCATTTGCAGCCTTCTTTAGGGCTTGGTAAACTGAAAGTGGTAGTAATACTGCCACCAGTTTCTTGTCTGATCTCTTCTTCACTAATCATTTCACCTCCTTTCCCTTTCTTCTTCATAAATCATGTCATTCCTGATTTGTCTGGCTGTCTCCTTAGCCAGATCATCCTGAGCGTCCTCGAAGGCTTGGCGACGAAGTTCTGCTAACTCGCAGTCTGTATCAGCATGAGCTCTCGCTATGATGCTGTCAATCTCTGCTGTTGGACAACCAAGCTCAAGCATTCGGTGAACGATAACCGCGGAAATGCATTCCTTAAATCGGTTAGGTTCACCGGTAAGGCGTAGGAATTCCGCCTTGGGGGCTTGTGGCCCCCGGTTTAGTTAAAGGTTAGAAAACACAGAAACGATTGGGATTCATTCGCTTCTGCTCCGACGCCACTCGCTCATATCCTGCGGCGGGGATCATTGCAACAACCTGCCCGGGATATGCTTGAGCGGCGATGATACTACCAACGATGACATCAGCCCCGAGGGCTAATGCCTTGTTGATGATTTCCTGACCCTCGTCATCGGGAACGAAGCGGGTTCGAACGAGAGTAAATACGAAATCTTCAGCATATTTGTAATCAAAATCGTCTGGTGGAGGGTAAATTGGGAGAACACAGTTGGGGTATCTGTATTCTACCACCTCCTCGACCACTTCAGCGTTGATGACTTTATCCGTCTCAATGCTGATTGGCTCTGTCCACCCCGGCGCCCAGAATGTTATAGGATGTGGAGTGGCATTAAAAACACGGACTTGATTTGGTAGGGTTTTCATTTTTTCCCTCCTTGGGGGCCTTTCGGTCCCCGATTAATGGAAAGGGGGCAAAATCCCCCCCAAGAGCTATTCCACAAAATTGTCACTACTAACCTTGAACCAATACCCCTGCGCGCGGGCGGGGGTATCAGCCGATCCGCGCCTAAAGTTAGTAGTGACAATTTTTATGTCACTACCGTCTATCTCGCCTTCCTGGCCGAGACAGAAGTTTACCAACCAACCATATCGCACTGTCTCATAACGAGACAGTGCGTGAGGGACGTGGGACATTTCGAGACGGCACTGCCGGTGATGCCCCTCATAGTTGAAGCTCTGCAGGCGCCTCCGACCGTCCCCGGACAGATTCTCGCGGAGCAACTTGGCCACCTCGGCTTTCACAAACTCCTCGACTTTTTCGTCGAGGTTAAAAATTTTTATTAATTCTTGCCATTTCATCTTCCTACCTCCTTGGTTAACTTCTATTCCTCTGGGAGTATCTTTTGATCTCCCATACCGCCTCCCAATTCGGGTATTCCGCAAAGAGCCGCGAGGAGATAAACTCCTCTTGCTCCTTAGTGAGCCACACCTTTTCTTCCGGCTCACCCAACGCGGTCAAGGTGACGGAAGCGAAGATGCGCTCTTTATTTCCCTGCGCGGCCCACACGGGCCGCATAAAAAACTCCTTCAGGCCGTCCACTCCGTGTTTTGCGTAAGCGAGGTCGAGATACCCACCCTCGCCACACAGGTTCCTTGCATAGTTTTCATCGATCTCGGTGGGGACTTCCCAACCAAGACATTCTGCGACTTCTTGCCAAATTTTTAGCATTTTCCCTCCTTCTTGCTGCTCTTCATTTTCAAGAGCAGCAAAAAGCTGATTACAAATTTCGCAACAGGGATCTTCTTCGCATACCCCTCCCACGAGTTCCCAGCCCTCCCCCACAAGATCAACAACTTCTTGGGGCGAAGAAGTTGTTTTCCACTCCCGGTCAGTTCCTGTTTCAGCTCCTCCAAGGTGAAGAAGCTTTGACACCTCAAATTCATGCTCTTTCATCATAATCCTCCTTTATTTTTCCTCATAGTCACACGGGCACTCCTCGATCTTCATTGCCAACCGCCGTTGCGTGCTCTTCGACGGCTCACGAACAACAGCGCCGGCTCGGAACAAATCGCGGTCGTGCAGGTTCACGCGTTCAGAGACGTGAAACGCGTGATAGTTACCGTCATAAACAAACGCCAATTCTTTACCGCAACGTGGGCAATTCATTTTTCCCTCCTTGGGGCCTTCCGACTCCGGCGTTGCTCAAGTTGGCAAGGCAAGGAAGTTTCGTCGACTTCTTGCCATCTATTTTTGCAAACTGGGCAGGCGAACAAATCATCCCGCCCACCCAGAATTTCATCGGACTGCGGAATACAAATACTTCCGCAGCTCTGGCAAATTACTTTATATTCCTTTTCAGCTCCCTTGAAGATAATGCTATTCATTATCTCCAGAGATTCCTTTTTGACAAGCGCACTTTCAGAACGCTCGTCAGGGGTTTGGTTCGGTCGGTAGCAGGCATCGGCATACCGATTATATGCCAATGCAAGCCGCTTAGCCTGCTCCTTGCTCGAGCAGGCAATAATATCGTCAACTGCTTCCGCATCCCTCTTGGCTTTTGCCAAGGTGGGGTAAACAATGGCCGGCGTGGTCTGGAGTTTGTGAAACTCAGACCACGGAATTATTACATAGAAGTTGCTATCTTTCTTCATGATTCTCTCCTTTCTTTGGTCTTCAGATACTCAAAATGTGCCGCCAGATGCTTAAGGAACTCGCGACACAGCCGCAGATGGACTTGCCGCTCCAGGTCAGGATCCGGCGGGTAGTTCTTGGAGAGTTCTGCAACGATCGCTTTGGCATCGTTGCGCAGTCCTTGAAGCTCTGCCACCAGCTCGCGCCCGATGCCATCTCTGGCCCAGTTAGTCTGCGCCGAGTCGCGCCCAACGCGGAACTTGAGAAAATCGATAATATCAGCGACAGAAAAGGTTTGGTGAGCAAGAATTTGAAGCGACCGCATTTGATTCTCGAATAGTTCGAAAGCTTGGCGGTCGTCTTTCATTTTTAGGTCTGCCCACACTCTATGCAGCGCATCGGCATATCTCGATGCGCTATCAAGATTGTTAAACCGGGCAATCGCCTGATTTAACTCAATTCTTTCTATGCAATTCATGATCTCCTCCTTGGGGTCGCAAGGCCCCGGTTTGAAGTTAAGTGACACTTACGGGTCGGGGATGTAAATCTGGTTTGGGATGCTGTTCCTACAGCGTATACATATCAGCTTCTTAGGCATGATCTTATTTCTTTAACGATGTCGGCTGCTTCTTTGGTGGTGCAACCGGTAACGATTCTGGCCAGTCTCTTTGGCGAGAACCGTTTACCACCAAATAGCCAGTAAATCTCCATTACCTCGCCAGGGGAGGCCAATATTAGCTCTACGAGTTGCTTCGCCTCCTCGGAGAGACTGTTCAATGTCTCCTTCCTCAGCAGTATCGTCTCTGGGGTCTCCTGGACGACTAACTGAGGATACTTGTGTGGCTGTTCGGACTCCAATGGTGCTGGGCTAAAGACACTCCACCATACTTCAGCTGCACTAACAATGCCGGAGCCTTCTCTCATCATTTTCTCACCTCCTTTCTCTGAGGAATATATAAAATTATATAAAAAATATAAATCCCTGAAAAGGACGAGATCTCCCAACTTTTGGGAATTTAGGGAGAGCTTGACTTATTTCCTAACTATTTTCATTTATTTTCAACTATTTTCAACTATTTTCTTGTGTTTTCGCTTATACTCATATTTCATGCTCCAATCCTTGTCCGATTAGCCCAGAAAAGGGTTAAGATAAAAAAGGGGTTATAATAGAAGCAGGGAGGTGAACAGAATGGAGACAAGAAAGAGAAGAAAGTTCGACCTAAATAACAGCCCCCAGCCACAGCAAGAGCAAGATGCACCACCTTCTGCACCGGCTCCTCCCTATGATCGAGTTCTGATCCGGGGAGGGAAGTTAGCCTTCGCCGACGGCCACAAAGAGGATGTGCCAGGGTATCTTGCTCGTAAGACAAACTTGAAAATCTCCGGCGGACTATGGTGCTGGCATTGTGACCGATCCATAGGTGGCCACAAAGAGACAGGTTTCCCATGCGAGACTTGTGTCTTTGTCCGGTTTGTTCCGGGACAATATCCTCCAGGATTGGCTGATCAGATAAGGGTGACCCTCATCGTTGATGGGTGGACGAATTACTTCGCTATCTCTTCCTCTCAGGGTGAGTGGACAGTGTATCAAGTTTATGGTATCTCTAAACCCGTCAAAAAGGACCACGAGATATAGAGACTAAAGTTTCTATAAAAATCATAGATCCTGTTCTCACGCAAGTCGAACAAGGCGCTGCTCTAATCTCTCCTTGTCTGTCTTATCCAGCTTACTATTGGCGTCAGGGACCATACAGGCGGGAGAAAGTCAGATATACAAAGCACTTGATTCACAATAAGCACTTCTGGACGGGTCTGGTTCCTCGCGTAAAACGATTCTGCGACCAGCAGGGGCTACCTATCCAGGTGAAAGAGAGTAGCCCCCAGGACAAACTCCCTGCTACTTTCCCTCCCAAGATGATAGGAATCGCCCTGAGACCTGATCAGTTGGCCCTAATTGAGCGAGTAATCACCAACCTTCGTGGGGTGATCCATGCCCCGACAGGATCCGGGAAGACAGCGTTAGCAACGGGAGTAATCAAATGCTTCCCCGGTGCTAAAACTCTGTTTCTCTGTCATACAAAGACTCTGATAGATCAGACGGCTTCGATGTTTCGCGAGCAGGGCCTTGATGTCTCCCTGGTGGTAGAGGGAAAAATGAATCTCTCCGGGGAGGTGGTTGTAGCTACTCATCAATCTTTCTGTAAGATCAAAGATAAAACCCTTCCATTTCAGATTGTGATAGTAGATGAATGTCATCACTTGTCCAACCCTTCTGTTACCTATGCCGAAATACTCTCCAAGCTTCTTTCCCCTATCCGCATTGGACTTACTGCTACAGTTCCTTCCTCTCTTGAGTCTATACTGACTATGGAAGGGTTTCTTGGACCTGTGGTTGGTGAGCTAACTGTAGAGGAGGGGATTGACTTGGGGATTTTGGCAGCTCCTCGAATTCAGCTAATGAGGGTTCCGAAAGACCATGAGGCATCCGATCTGAGGCGCTACTCGGATATTTATGATTGCTGTGTAGTTGAGAATGGAGCCAGGAATCGGCTGATAACAAGGATAGCCAGGGGGTTGGTCAAGAGTGGGAGATCAGTGCTTATTCTTGTAACCAAGATCGAGCATGGAAAGAGGCTGCTGGAAACCGGAGCAATGCTGGGATTAGAGATGGAGTTCATTCAGGGAGCTACTGAGCGGGATGCGAGGATTCGTCTTCAATCCGCTTTACAGAACAAACGAATAAAGTGCGTGGTATCAACCGCAGTATGGAGGGAGGGAGTCAATATACCTTCTCTGGATTGTGTTATCAATGCCTGCGGAGGGAAGTCCGAGATTATGACTCTTCAGGCAATTGGAAGAGGGCTTCGCACCACAGAAGGTAAAAGAGATGTTCTTATTGTGGACTTCTTAGATCCCCACAGATATTTAGCGGAACATGCGATACAGCGCATCAGTCTCTATGTGGAGAATGGTTGGCTGTGATTAGGGTGGGAATGGGGTTAAAATTAGAGTAGGGACAATAGACCGGAGAAAGGAGAAAAAAGATGTTACAGGGAAAAACAATCCAGGAGTTAGCAGCTGAAGTACAAAGGAGGGAGGCGGAGAAGCGGGATTTTGTTACAGATACTCGTTTGATGGATGCTGTGGGAACCGCAGAGGAAACATCGGTACTTCTCCGGGTCTCTGATATTGACTACTGGGAGGAGTTTAGACCGACTCCTGTATTTCACCAGCAGGTATCCGATACTCTTGGAATACCAAAGAAGTATTATGATAGGATGATTCAAGAGGCCCCTGAACTTTGGGCTAAGAATGTGAATCACTGGCTGCATGAAGACCCAAAGAGGCGCATGGTGAGGACTCTGGGCGGGGATGCCAGAGCCTTCTTGTCTCCTCGGTATCGGAGACTGGACAACTTTGCTTTGATGGAGGCCGTCCTCCCCGTCTTGGCAAAGACAGATATGATAGTAAGATCTGCCGAGATTACCGAGTCCCGACTTTGGTTGAAGGTTAGCTTCCCCTCCAAACAGATGGAAGTCAAGAAAGGAGATATCATTGAAGTGGGCTTTGCTCTTTCCAATTCAGAGGTAGGACTGGGAGCGGTTAGAGTGGAGCCGTTGCTACTGAGATTGGTTTGTATGAACGGAGCTATTGTGAATGATGCTGCGATCAGGCAACTCCATATTGGCCGAAGCACAGGCGGGGATTCCGATATTGTGGAGGAGCTTATCTCCGACCGAACAATGGCCTTGGAGGATGCTGCTTTCTGGAACAAGGTTAGAGATGTTGTAGTTGCGTTTCTTAAGGACGGAAGCAAGGACGCCTTGATGAGCCGCATTGAGCAAGCGATGGGTAGGGAAGTCAAGAAACCAGAAGCCTCTATTAAGGTTTTGGCAAAGACTCACGGCCTGGCGGACAAGGAGGCTGATTCAATCCTTGGTTATTTGGTTTCTGGCGGCGAGCTTTCCGCTTGGGGCCTGAGTCAAGCAGTATCCAGGTTTTCCCAGGATATTCCCAACTATGACAGGGCCACAGATCTGGAGTACTTGGCAGGGAATATCATTACCCTCCCTGCAAGGGACTGGAAAGTGTTGGAGGAGGCTATTGTATGAGAACCAGAATTCCAAAGACTCATAGAAGAGTAATGGAGCTATGGCCCACAGTAAATATCATTGAGGGAGAGGGGGAATTTGCTCTGTTGGATTGCGACCGGGTTAAGATCACCCTGTGGGAAACTTTGGAGGAGGCGGAGGAGGAGAAGGAGATCTTGGATAGGATTAGCTGCGGGGCTTTCTGCTCCAGAAGACACGCAGTGAAAAGGATACCTATGGATTGAAAGAGGAGGTAGCTAAATGGATCTCCAGGACTTAGAACAGCTTGCCAATTACATCATGGAGTATACAAAGAATACTCTTCTATCTACTGGATTTTTCAATCCCATCGGATTTGTAGTCAGAGATGATGGTAGGGTTACTGCTGTCCAGATTGCACCATTCGAGAGGTGGCAAACTTCCGCAATGCAAGACAGCTTCAAATTGATGGCTATATCTTTGCTGCCAGATGCGGTTTTGTTTGCTGCCGCTTCCCATCTTGTGATGTGCGAAGAAGAAGATGTACCTCTCACTCCATTAGAAGAAGACCCAAGGCATCTCAACGCACTCAGGGTGAGCGGAGTGTGTAGAGCTGGTGAATTTACCCTTCTCCAATCTTATACAGAGACCGACGGACATATAGTATTCTTGGAAGAGATGGAGATCAGGGATTCTGGAAATATCAGGAAGAGAAATGACTGGCTAGACGGCATTTTTCCGAGGCTATCCTCTAACTGAGGAGATAAGCGACGGAAGACCATAAGGGGTTTTATTGGGCGTGAGATTAGACCGGTTTGATGTCGAAGCTTACCTACAAGACAGAGATGTTCCTTATCTCACCCAGGGGAAGAATGTAAGCAAGGGCTGGATAGAAATAAACTGTCCTTTTTGTGGGGATGATCCCTCCTTCCACCTGGGCATCAATCTCTCCTCAAAAAGACTCCATTGTTGGCGATGCGGGCACAGGGGCTCAGCGCTGGAGTTAATCCGTGGTTGGGAGCGGTGCTCCTGGAATGAGGCGGAAGAGATATTGAAGCAATATCGGGCTGTTGTATTTGAAGATCAAGAGAAGGAGTCCGAAAATCAGACAGAGGAGAGAAAGAGGAATTTGTGTCTGCCGTCGGGGATAGTCGAAGAACTCCCGGATAGGCATAGAGCTTTTCTGGAACAAAAGGGCTTCGCTCAGCCAGACAGGATAGTTAGCGACTATCACCTACTGGCTTGCAATGAACTGGGAGAATACAAGTTCCGCATTATCATTCCCATCTATCAGAACGACTTGCTGGTAAACTATACCGGAAGGGCTGTGATAGAATGGATGACCCCTAAATACAAGACTTGCCCAAACTCCGAAGCGATTACTCCTCTGAAGCAATGTGTTTACAATCTTCACTCTACCCAGGACTCTGCTCTCATTGTAGAAGGGCCGTTGGATGTTTGGAAGATAGGTTCTGGATCAGTTGCCCTGATGGGGATGGAGTGGTCTCTTCATCAAGTAGCAAAGATAGTAAATAGGGGTCTGAGGAGGATAGCTGTAATGTTCGATGGGGAGCAAGCTGCCAATAGGAAAGCCCATAAGCTTGCCCACTTCTTGGCAAGCTTTGTGTCTGAGGTTGAAGTGCTAGAGATAGAGAAGGGGAGCCCACATGATTTATCATCTGGGGAGGTGGAAGAGGTGAGAAGGGAGCTAAGCTTATAGATGGGTGATCGAGATAAGGTGTTAGGTGGAAAAACGGTAGAGATTCAAACTGGATGTGGTGCTCTTTATGTTACTATAAACTTTAAGGATGGTAAGCCTTTTGAGATATTTGCCCGGTTGGGAAAAGCCGGTGGATGTGCTATGGCCCAGATGGAAGCGATTGCCCGGATTTCTTCTGGATGGTTACAAGGGGGTCTTAGCAGGGAGAAACTGATTAAGGCTCTCAGCGGGATATGTTGTAATAATCCTATTGGATTTGGGGAGGACCGAGTGCTCTCCTGCGCAGATGCTATTGGGAAAGTCCTTTTGAAAGCTTGTGGTGAATGAGATATGGAAAAAGAAGAGATCAAGAAAATTCGTTCCCTTATGAAGGAGTACCACAATCGCCCAGTATTTGATGGGATAGTATCTTTGGTGGGTCTTGATTCGGCCTATCTGTTAAGTTATTTGATGTCCCTTTCAGCTGCCTTTGAATGTAGGGATAGGATGGACGGTAGTGGATTTTTCTACAGAGCTATGGATGTAATAGAAGAGGAGACGACCTTCTCTCATTTCCAACAGCGACGGTGTTTCGATAAGCTGGTGAAAGCCGGACTAATTTCGATTAAGAGATCAAAGGTAAGTACAGGCCCTCTTGGAGATAAGGACCCCAGAAGAATTACTCACTTTCGGGTAGAAATAGACAGGGTCCTTTCGGTCTTGGATGACTACTCTACAGCATTGAGTCTCTCAAGGATGCAAGATAAAGAAACTTTAGGTTGTAACTTTAGAAAACTTAATGGTAATAATAATAACGAATATAATAATACGAATAAATATGACGAAGGACTATTTTTCCTAAGAAGGAAAAATAGTAAGCACTTTCAGACAGAAAGTGCTGTTTCATCACTCACTTCTTCTTTACCAGAAGGTAGTCCTCCTACTAAGAGTATCCGCGAGGCTATTCGTACTGATGGCTTGCCCACTTCTCCACGCAAAGGTTTTTCTATTAAAGTGTCCCCTATCATTCAGCAGCTAATAGACCATTGGAATGAACTGGGTCTCCGCAGACACCGGCCTAACTCTAAGGTGTTTGTTCAATCAGTAAAGACTCTACACAGTTTCCTCAGTGGGAAGTTCTTTACAAATTCATCTGAACCGGATCTCCAGGGAAGAGCCTTTACTCCGGATGAGATTTCCAGATCTATTTTTGAGTTTTCTAAGGCTGCGCTTGATCCTGACTACTGGCCCAATGGAGTGTTCAAGGAGAAGTTCCGTGGACTCTCCTTGGGGGAGTTCCTATACAATCCGCGATGGGATAAGGAGATGCGCAGTCCTTTCCTTATGTTTCTCAATCAGCCTGCTAAGCTTACTAAGGAAGCGATTAGGGAGAAAATTCCCTTGGTGGAGGATAAACATCCTAAAGTGTCTTCTGTATTGGTAGATTTTTGTAGAGAGCAGATTGGGAAAAAGTTGAACAATAGGGAGATCAACTGCTGTAGGCTCGGAGCGGAGCGGCTAGTCAAGTTCTTTGATAGGTTTATGTTCTATCTGAGTCAGAGATCACCGGAGGAGTTAGTGCATGACATGGTTGATGCAATTACTAGGGATATGGAGTCTACTGGTCACCACTTCTCCGCTGGGTGGCTCTGTTCTGACTATACCTTTGAGGTCCGCTTGCCTAAGCTCCTGGGTATAAATGTCCACAGGAGGGAGAGAGCTATTGTGGAGGATGGATAATGCCTGATCTGGTGGTGGATAAGTATCTAAGAGTTGTTTCTTTTCTTGAGCGTGTATCTGTGGAGGGAATAGGTGCCAATTCTTCGTAAGGTAATAGATAACTCGATAGAAGAGAAGATACTCACTGGTCTCATTATATCTACCACTTATTGTAAGCAGGCCGTTCCGCTCCTCAAGCTGGAGTATTTTCAAGCCGAGCATTGTAAGCAGGTTGCCCGTTGGTGTCTGAGATATTTTCGACAGTATAGGGCGGCCCCAGGGAGACACATACAGGACCTGTTCGAGCAGAATAGAAACAAGATGACACCGGAGGCTGCTGGCCTACTGGAGGATTTCTTAGGCCGTCTATCTTCCGAGTATGAGCGTTCAGAAACTTACAATATTGAGTATCTGCTTGACCTTACTGTTCGGTATTCAAAAGAGCGGGCACTCAGCATTCTCAAGGAGGAGATTGAGGCTCTATTGGCGGAGGGCAAGACCGATGAGGCAGAAAGAGCGGCTCTGGAGTATAAACAGATTGAGCGTAGGTCTCTACCTATCGTGGATGTGTTTGATTCGGATACCGCTCGGCATCTCCTCTCTGAGGACGAGTCTCTTGGTGAGGAGATTATTGTCCTTCCTGGGTCCCTGGGGGAGATGATTGGCCCTTTTCGGCGGAATTCCTTGGTTGGGGTGATGGGGGTGATCAAGAGGGGCAAGAGCTTTCTGGTCCAAGAAGTGGCCACCATGGCTGCTTTGAAGGGATATAATGTTTTCTATGTGTCCCTGGAAATGGGTGATCGTTCAATTTCCAATCGGCTCTATCGGAGGTTGTCAGGTCGGGTTAAGTCTTCTTACAAGCTTCCTGTAGTCCTGTTTCCTGTTTTCGACTGTCAGCATAATCAGACCGGGGAGTGTTCCTCTGATAAGAGGGAGAATCAGGTGGGGTTAGCTGGGGTTCCATCTGATCCCAGCAGTTATTACCAGAATCCGAAATACAAGTCTTGCACAGCTTGTCGGGGGGACCAGCCCGCAGGGAGCTTTGATCCTGCTCTGTGGTGGTATGAGGAGAAGGCTCGTTTTTTGGATAATGCTGCGGTTCAGAAGTTCTTACGGGGGGCTGAGGTTCAGTATGGTGGACTGAAGGGAAGGTTTCGCTTGCTTTGTCAAGCTCGGCTGACCTTGGAACAGATCGAGGGGTATTTGGATTGCTTGGAGGATACAGAGGGATTTGTGGCTGATGTGATTGTGGTAGATTACCCAGCTATTCTGTCCTGTGATAATAAGTCAGACAGTCGGTGGGAGCGACTGGATGAGATTTGGCAGAAGATGAAAGTGCTGGCTGGAGTAAAGCATTGCTTGGTATTAGCTCCAGTTCAGTCTAACCGTCGCGGGGCATCTCGCAGGAGTTTGTCTCCGATTGATGTTGCTGGTGACTGGGGTGTGATGGCCCATGTGGATACTGCCCTCTCTTTGAATCAGCTTCCTGCTGAGAAGAGGCTAGGGGCAGCAAGGGTGGGGATTGTTGCGGAAAGGAGCGGGGAGTTTGATATAGAGAAGGAGTGCTTGGTTTTACAGCAGTTGGACACGGGACAAATGATCCTGGATTCGGAGGTGTTGGATTTTGGTGCCTCCTGGAGGAAGCGTTTGCGTGGGATGGAGGATTTTTAGGATTTGTAAGGAGTGACCGGGATATAATAGGAGAGGGAGGGAAGTTGGATATGATATCAGTGACGAAGATTTTTAGGTTTGAGTATGCTCATCGGTTGCCTTTTTACAATGGGGAGTGTAATCGGTTGCATGGACACTCCGGTAAGTTAGAGGTGGAAGTCACGGCTGATGGTCTTGTTGGTGGTGGGCATGACCGTGGGATGGTCGTGGATTTCCGAAAGTTGAGTGAACTGGTTGAGAAGGAAGTGATCCAGCTGCTGGATCATTCCTGCTTGAACGACTATAGTTCTAATCCTACCTGTGAGATTATGTTGAGTTGGATAGTAGACCGTTTGCGAGCTCCCTTGCGAGATGCTGGACTGGCTCTGGTATCTCTTAGGATGTGGGAGACGGAAACAACATTTGCTACTTGGAGGCCCGACTAGTGAATAGAGTTAAGTTGGTAAGTATCTTTAACTCGGTTGAGGGGGAAGTGAACTATCGAGGACAGGGTACCCTTACTACATTTATTCGGTTTGCTGGGTGTATCCCTCCTTATTGTACCTATTGCGACACTCCCTGGTCGCAGGAGATGGGCTCATCCTATGCTATCGAGATGACGGTAGAGGAGGTATTGGCTAGCGTCAAGAAAATAGGTTGTCGGAGAGTCACTATTACCGGGGGGGAGCCTTTGCTTCAGATGGATGGGTTTTTGGAGCTATGTACTGAGTTATATCGTTGGAATGCGGAGATTTCTGTGGAAACAAGTGGCTTGGTGGATTTGCCTTCGAGAAGGTTAGGTGGGGTATATTGGGTCGTAGATTATAAGCTCTCTTCTTCTGGCCGCCCTGCAGAGCAGTTGAATAGGCTCGGTTTATTTGCTCGTCTTCGGTGTTGTGACTGGGTCAAGTTCGTTGTTTGTAGTGAGGGGGATTGCAATCTGGCTTATGAGGTTGTCTGTGGGAGAGGTGGTTTGATGGAACTGGGGTGTGGGGCAAGGATGGCCTTGAGCCCAGTGTTTGGGAAATCCGGTTGGGGGCCAGCGGATGTGGTAAGCTGGATTCAGAGGAACAGGTTATGGGGGTTTTCCTTGAATCTCCAGGTACATAAGTTCATTTGGCCGGCAACGAAGCCTGGTGAGGAGCGTTAAATACTTGATTCTAAAAGGACAAAATTTTTGTCGGTTTTTTCCGTAAAAAGTAGTACTTAATGGCTGAAAAGGGATATAATAATAGTAGGAGGGTCTTAAAAGTCCCTCGAAACTTAACCTAATTAACAGGAGGAGGCGAATGGAACGGAAAAGAGTGCTTGAAGCGGTAAAGATCCTGAATGAGAAGTTGGAGAAGAAGATCTCCTACTTTGTCAAGCAGGGGGAGCTTGAGAGGTTGTTTCTGGAGGCGATAGATGAAATGCCTGACAATGCCGCAAAGGCTCTCCCTGACGAGGTCAAGAAGGTGTATAATGACCTCATGGACGAAGCTGAAGGGGAGGTGGTTCCGATGACATCCGCGAAGTCGAATGCTAAGAAGAATGCCAAGGTCCCAAAGAAGCCCAAGACGGGGACCGAGACCAAGCGTGCCCCTGCTGCGGGTAGGGATAAGTTTGGTTTTAGGATTGGTAGTAAAGGCAACTTGTTTGTGGAGGCAGTTCTGGCGAAGCCCGGCATCACGATGGCTGAAGTCCAGCAGTTACCCTGGAATAAACGACATGCTACCTACTGGGGTTATGCCCATAAGTTGGCAGAGATGCGTTACCTCGTGAACGATGGGGGTAAGCTATCAATTTCGACCAGTCCGACCAGGGGGAAAAATGGCAAGTCGTAAGGTCGTGAGATGACGGTAGTGTGAACGAATAGTTACCCCAACTCAAAGTCGGGGTAACTATTTGTTTATGTGCAGAGATTTTTGAGATGTTCGGATTGGGGGAAAGAAATGCAAGTTGTTAGTCTTCTGAGTGGTGGACAGGATTCGACCACTTGCTTGTTTTGGTCGATTCAAAAGTTTGGGGCGACTGAGGTAGTTGCTCTTACTATTGACTATGGACAAAGACATAACTCCGAAATTGGGGCCGCTGCTCGGATTGCGGAAATTGCTGGAGTAGAGTGGAAGTTACTTTCTTTCCCTGCACTTCAACAGATTGGGGATTCACCGTTGGTTTCTTCTAGTGGCAGTATTGTTGGTACTCATCGTGGTCGTTCGGATTTGCCTGCCTCTTTTGTTCCTGGTCGAAACTATTTATTTTTGGGTCTTGCCGCTGCTTTGGCTTACAAAGTTGGTGCGGATAGTGTAGTTGGTGGCATGTGTCAGACGGATTATTCCGGGTATCCGGATTGTCGGGAAGTAGCGATTCGTCATATCGAGCAAGCTATTTCGACCTCTATGGATTTTCCTTTGAAGATTTATACTCCTTTGATGTATCTAACTAAGGCAGATTCCGTTCGTATGGCGCAGGGGTTGGCTGATTGTATGGATGCGTTGGCTTATTCTCAAACTTGTTACGAGGGGAAATACCCACCATGTGAAGTTTGTCCAGCTTGTAGACTTCGTGCGAAAGGATTTATGGAAGCGGGCATTCCGGACCCGTTGATTGTCCGTTCAAGGATGGATTTGAGAAAGGGGGGATGGCATGTCTGATAGAATACCTGATAGAATAGATAGAATAGAGGAGAACCTTCGTGAGATTATTAGGTTTATAGGGGACGATCCAGATAGGGCCGGTTTGCTAGATACACCTAAGAGGATGATCCGGTCTTGGGAACATCTTTTCTCTGGATATAATGAAGACCCTGTGGCTTGTATTAAGTCCTTCGATTTCGATAGATATGATGAGATGGTGTTGCTCCGTGATTGCGAGTTGTATTCGGTTTGCGAGCATCATTTTCTACCCTTCTGGGGGAAGGCCCATGTGGCTTATATTCCGTCGAAAGGTGGAGGTGTTGTGGGTGTGTCGAAGCTAGCTCGACTTGTAGAGGTGTTTTCCCGTCGGTTGCAGTTACAAGAACGCATTTGTGAGCAAGTAGCATCTTGCTTAATGGACAATCTGAAATGTGTTGGGGCAGCTTGTATTATCGAGGCTACTCACCTTTGTATGAGGATGAGGGGTGTGGAGAAACAGAACTCGATAGTCGTTACTTCCTCTTTGAAGGGAGCATTTCTGGTTAAGAATTCACAAGGTATTGCCGCGAGGCAGGAGTTGTTGACACTAGTTTTTGGGGGTCGTTCGAGGGGAGGTTATTAGTGAGATGAATAGGTTACTTATTGACTTGTCCAATTTACCATCGGGTAGTACTTATGAGGATCGGTACGGTGGGTATATGAGTATTTTCAGGTCTGTTTTCGAGTCAGTTGTTCGTGGTCAGGATGTTGTAGTGGTGAACCCACCGTTTTGTTGGATTCCGTTGATTTGGTGGTTAGGTGGTGAAACGGAGGGTGGTCAGATTTTTTTCGAGCATGACTTCGTGGTTCGTCAGCTTGTTAATAGTAAGACTATTGATAGACAGAGGATTTTGTCAGATCGAACTTTGTTGGAGGCGATTACTTGTTTACGGCCTGAGCTTGTTGATACCTTGTGGAAGTCAGATATGGAGTGGGTCGTCGATCCAACTATACTTGATGCCCTTCGTTATCAATCTATCCGCTCAGAGTTCGTTATTACAAATAATGGCTCTTATCATAGGTCTGAAGTGTTAGCTTACTTGAAGAAGTTGTGGGCGTTTAAGTCTACCTTCCAGAAGTGCATATTAGTTCCGTGCGCAGCTGATAAGCCATATCCGTCTCGTTTACATAGGGCTATTCTAGATTTTCTGCCCGACGACTATCATCTTATTGTTGCCACTGGCGTTCTTGGCCTCGTTCCTCAAGAGCTGTGGGCTGTTATGCCCCATTACGATAGTGGGTTGCCGAACGAGTGGCGGCTTATGTCTATCGTATCGGATTATTTTCGTAGGCACACTTATAGTAAAGTTGTTGTTTACTGCGATTACTACAATGAAGCTATTGAGAGAGGTCTGATGGGCATTAGTGGGCTTGAGCGTGTGTTCGTCAACCCTGTTAAGTTTTACTATAATTACATTGATCTTTTGGACAGTCGTCGTTTAGGTCGACTTAAGGAGGTTTTGTAGGTAGATGAAGCAGCCAATGAGGCGGCCGGAGAGGCGGGCATCTCTTTTCTTAGATTCAGGGGCTTATTCTTCTTGGACGAGGGGAGTTACCATAGATTTGCAGGGTTACATTGACTATGTAAAGAGGCATGTCGATTTCCTCGATGTTTATGCTTGCTTGGATGTAGTTGGGAATCCTGAGGCAACTTATCAAAATCAGCTTGAGATGGAACGACAGGGTTTGCGGCCTTTGATTGTTTTTCATAAGGGGGAGGACTATAAGTGGCTTGAGTTGTATGTCAGTCGTTATGACTACATTGGCATTGGTGGTGTTGCCGCCCCAAGGTTGACTGGTACTAAGTCTTTTGAGGAAGTGCAGTCTCATTTGGATCGTTGTTTTGAGATTATTTGTGATCGGCCTGGTCATATACCTCGCTGTAAAGTGCACGGTTTTGGGGTGGGTACCCCGGTGTTAATTCTTCGTTATCCGTGGTACTCGATTGATACTACTTCTTGGCTTATGACTAGCAGGTATGGGTCTGTATATGTTCCCGTGTTTCGGAATGGCAAGTTTAGATATGACCTCGTGCCCTGGAAGATCATTGTTTCTAGTCGGTCCCCTCATCTTAAGGAAGAAGGTAAACACTTTGATACTTTAACAAAAATGGAGCAGGAAGTAGTTCTTAGGTATTTCCACTTGAAGGGGTTTAAGTTAGGCAGGTCTTCGTTCAGAAAGGAAACTCCTGATTACAAGTTGAAACCTGGGGAGAGATGGTTCGGACAGGAGGAAGCTGATAGTCAAAGATCTATCCATGGTTTGCGGGATGGGTATGTTGATAGAGGTTGGAAGAAAGAATCTATAGTTGAGATAGTTGAGGAGCCTGGCCTTTGTAACGACTATCGAATGAGAGATGAGTTGAATATCATTTACTATCTCGATTTGGAGAGAAGTATTCCGGAATGGCCCTGGCCGTTTAAGCCCCTAAGAGGTAGTCAAGGATTTGGTTTGTTGTAGATAGGAGGGATGACAATGAGGGTAAAAACAGAAGATCTCCGAAGGGCGCTGTTGGCCGTAAAGCCAGGGTTAGCCAAGAGGGAAATCGTTGAGCAAACGACCTACTTTATCTTTACAGGAGAGAGAGTTGTTACTTACAATGATAGGGTCTGCATTAGCTACCCCTTCAGTACAGACTTTCGATGTTCCGTTGTTGCGAAGGAGCTTTTTGATGTTTTGTCTGATATTGAAGAAGAGTTTCTTGTAATGGAGTTTCGGGATAAGATGTTAAGGTTTTCTGCAAGAAAAGCCCGGTTTGGACTGCAAGCTTTGGAAGAGAACGCTCTTGAGCCTGCTATCGAACAGTTGGCAGTTTGGGATAAATCTAGGATCTGGAGGCGGTTGCCCAAGGATTTTACTCAAGGGTTGTTTCTTTGCCTTTTTTCTACCTCTACGGATATGACCCACAAGTATTTGACTTGTCTTTATATCTGCTCTGATCGTGTTTTTTCTTCTGATAATATTCGGATTAGTAGATATGAGTTCGTGGGTCGAGTTCGGTCGTCTTTCCTTCTGCCCCTGTCATCTGCTCGGGATTTAGTTAAGTACGATGTACGATTTATATCTCTGGACGATGCTTGGGTTCACTTCAAGACTGCTGACGAAGCTGTATTTAGCTCCCGTCTTTATCTTTCGGATGTTCCATTCCCTGAGGAGGTGATGACTTCGCACTTGGTAGTCCAGGGCTTGACTTTTATTCTCCCCGAAAAGTTGGGTCGGGTAGTCCAAGAGATGTTGGTTGCTGTGGAAGGTAAGGAAGAGATAGAGAAGGAGATTCAGGTAGCCGTAAGTAAGGGTGTTATTACCTGTCGGGGAGAATTTGTTCAGGGGAAGGGGTGGTTGGAAAAAGATGTTGACTTTCCAGAGTATAAGGGGGGAGATATCTCGTTTTCTATTCAGCCTGTCTTTTTTTCTCAAATATTGACAAAAACAACTACTATGACTTTGGCTGACGACCGGGCTCTATTCGAGTCAGGGCCGTTTAAGCATGTAATGCTTCTACATTCAAAGGTGCAGGGGATTTAGTTAGATGTTGAAGGGTTTTTTCTTTAAGAGCGAACAAGTAAGGGATTCAATAGTAAAAGGGGACCCTTGCGAGGTCTGTGGGTTGTATCGAGGATGCAAGTCCCCTCGGATGCCTTATTCAGGGCAGGGGAGGTTGGGGGTTCTAATTGTTGCTGAGGCTCCTGGGAAGGAGGAGGACGATCAGAATACCCAGCTTGTGGGGGAGGTGGGGCAAGCTTTTCGGGGTTGGTTGAAGGAGTTCGGTTTGGATTTGGACAGGGACTTCTACAAGACGAATGCGGTCGCTTGTCGTCCGCCCGGCAATCGCACACCGACTCGTAGAGAGGTTAAGTGTTGCCGGTTCCAAGTGGAAAGGGTAATTAGGGAGCTTAGGCCCAGATTTATTTGGGTAATGGGGGGCGTTGCTACAGAATCGTTTTTCATGGATCATTGGACTGATAATTTGTCCATATCTCGTTGGCGGGGTAGGTGTATTCCAGATAGACGATACAAGGCTTGGCTGATTCCTATGTTCCATCCCTCGTTTGTGGTTCGGAAGGGAGATGAGAGAGCAAGGGCTTTCTTTTTGAGAGACTTGCAGTGGGCTTTGGGTTGTTTAGAGAGAGAACCCCCCGTGTTTTTCGACCCGGAAGAGTATGTTCAAATTTTGTATAGAACTGAGGAAGTGGCCGGGTGGATAGATAAGGCGCTGGTGAGGAAAGAGCCTATTGTTATAGACTATGAGACTTCCTGTATTTCCCCTTACAAGAAGGATGGTGAAATACTTACTGTCGCATTATCTCAAGGCGGGGAGACTATTGCGTTCCCCCTTGATTGGCCAGGTGTGTGGGGAAGGAGTGATTTAGAGGTTGTTGAAGCCAAGTTAAGGGAATTGTTTGTTTCTCCCTTGGGGAAGGTTGCTCATAACATTAAGTTTGAGGAGGGGTGGACTCGAAGGCGATTTGGTTCGGGGGTCGAGAACTGGCTTTGGGATACGATGCTGGCTGAGCATGTTCTTGATTGTCGTCAAGAGGTCACGGGGCTAAAGTTTCAGGCCTATGTTCGATGGGGAGTATCGAGTTATGATAGCGATGTAAAGCCTTACTTGTCCAGGGAGGATGAGTTCGAGTACAATAGGCTCCGGGAAGCGGATTGGCGGAAGGTCTGTTTGTATTGTGGATGTGATGCATTCTTAGAGCATAAGTTGTGGTTGGAGCAGGTTTCTCAGATGCGGGGAAGGCTGAGTAGAGCTTACCGTCTTCTCCATGATGGAGTTCTGGCCTTCGTTGATGCTGAGCAGGAAGGTATTTGTGTAGATGAGAAGTATTTTGTGAGAGAGCACGAGAGGCTTTCCAAAATGATAGAGGAGACCGAAGCAAATTTGCTGGGGGGCGATGAAGCTGCAGCGTTTCGGGAAGCTACCGGGAAGCAGATTAACCTTCAATCTCCATCAGATCTTCGGTGTCTATTCTTTGAAATCCTTGGTATCAAGCCTTTGAAGGTTACAGCGAAGGGAAATAACTCAGTGGATCGAGATATTTTGGAGCGTCTGGATGTTCCATTCGCTAAGAAGTTAGTCTCCCTTCGCAAGTTGTTGAAGATCAGAGACACTTATATTGCGCAGATAGTTAGGGAAGTTGTTAATGGGAAAATACACCCCAGTTTTAACCTTCATATTGCAAGATCTTATCGTTCTTCCTGTGATCGTCCTAACTTTCAGAATATACCTGTGCGGGATGAGGAGTCTAAGAGGTCAATTCGTACCGGGATCGTTCCCTCCTCTGGCTGGCGGCTAATGGATGTTGATTATTCCTCACTGGAGGTGAGGATCGCTGCTTGTTTGAGCAGAGATCCAGAGCTTGAAAAATACATTTACGACCCGGCAACTGATCTCCACAGGGATCAGGCAATGGAGTTATTTTTGCTTAGGAAGAGACAGGTAAATGAGACCCTTCGTTTCTACGCAAAGAATATGTATGTTTTTGCAGAGATTTACGGGAGTTACTGGGGATCAATTGTCCAAAGTTTGTGGCCCCTAACTCTGGAGTTGAATGTTGGCGAGTTGACTCTCCGAGATCATTTGCGGAGGAAAGGGATTAGGAGCTCCTCTGATTTCGAGGAGCATGTGAGATCAGTTGAGAGTAGATTCTGGGAGCGTTTTGCCGTTCTCCGGGAATGGCAGATGAGTATGATGGACAAGTACATGAAGAAGGGTTATGTTGAGATGCCTACTGGTTTTCGGAGAGGCGAGTTTTTAGATCGGAATCAAGTTTTTAATTCTCCCATTCAGGGAGCCGCTTTTCATTGCTTGCTCTGGTCGTTTATCGAATTGAATAGGATTAGACGGAAAGAGGGATGGAGGACAAAACTGATAGGTCAGATACATGATAGCATTATTTTTGATCTATGTCCTGAAGAGCAGGATTATGTGTTGAGCATTACAAATTGGGTAATGACAGAGAGAATTCGTGAAGCCTTCGGTTGGGTCTCAGTTCCTCTGAAGATCGAAGCAAAGGTGTCGGAAATTGATGGAAACTGGTGTGATATGAGATCTGTAGATGTAGGGGGAGTTAATGACTGAGCAGCGGGGGGCATTACATATCAAACACCGTCCCAAATGCTGGGATGAGATTGTGGGCAATGAGTCAGTCGTGTCTGCCCTGCGGCTGGTGCTGAGTCGCCCACTGGAAGATATGCCCAGGTCGTTTCTGTTCACTGGCCCCTCTGGCTGTGGAAAAACAACCCTGGCTCGGATTATGAAGGTCCACCTCGGTTGCTCGGATCAGGATTTTTATGAGTATAATTCCGCCAATGTTCGTGGCATTGATACGATTCGGGATATTGGATCTAGTTGTCAGTATTCAGCCTTTTCGGGTGGAGTTAAGATGTATCTGCTAGACGAGTGTCACAAGATAACACTCGATGGTCAACATGCTCTCCTGAAACTATTGGAGGATACTCCTCCGCATGTTTTCTTTGTTCTTTGTACGACAGAACCTGATAAACTAATTCCAACAATCAGAACCCGGTGTTCTCGGTTCGATGTGGCGTCTCTTACTCGGCATAATCTGTTGAAGTTGTTGAAGAATGTATGCGAGAAGGAAGGTGTTCAAGTTGATCCGGCTGTTTTGACTAAGATTGTTACTTCTTGTAATGGGTCCCCCCGTCAGGCTCTTGTAATGTTGGATCAGGTCATAGATATTTCTGATCCAGATCTAGCGATCCAGGTGATTAGGGATTGCACCGTTGATGATGTAAAGGTTCTTGATTTGTGTAGGGCATTAGTAGGGGGGAGGGTTAGTTGGTCAGAGGTGGCAGGAATACTAAAGGGTTTAGATTCAGACCCGGAGTCTGTTCGATATGCTGTTTTGGGATACCTGAATGCAGTGATGCTGAGCAATCCGAGTGAGCGGATAGCCAAGGCTATTTCTGCTTTCTCTGAGAGCTATATTTATACTGGGAAAGCGGGTCTTACTTTGTCTTGTTATATGGTATGTAATTTATGAAGATGTATTTTGCAGGGTGTACCGGGGAAGAGCATGCGGAGCAGATTCTTGTTAATTATAGGGTGAACCGTCTTTTTTCTTTTTTCTATTGTTGTGAGCAGCGTAAGGTGGAGGACTGTTTGAAGATGTGGGTTAGATCAGGGATAATAGGTGATTGTGACTATCGTGGTAAGGTTTCTAAGGAGGTAACGGGGAAAAGGGGTTAGAATAGAAATAGGGGGTAAAAATGGAGAAGGGACTTGTTGAAGGACTGAAGATTGACAAACTAGCTCTGGATGAAGAGTGGGAGCTTCAACCGATCAAGTTCATAGAGGCTGCTGAGAAGAGTGTTAAAGCACAAGAGTATAGGGACGCCTGTAAGAGGGCACTGGAAGTGGAAATGGCGGAGTGTGAAGATAAGATCCGCCGGGACCCTTCCGCCTATCTTGCCAGTGAGAAGCCCACAGAAGCAGCTATCAAGTCCGCAGTCGTCTTGGACCAGAGAGTTCAGGAGGCGCAGGATAAGCTTCAAGATGCGGTTACCGGCGCTAAGATTCTGGATGCTGTGGTACAGGCTTTGGATCAGAGGAAGAAAGCCTTGGAGAATTTGACTCAGCTTTTCCTCGCAGGTTATTACTCCCGTCCCTACATTCCTGAAGAGGCAAAGGAGCAGGCGAGGGAGCGGAGACACAAGAAGCAAGTTGAGGGTTTGGAAAACAGTTTGAAGAGAAGGAAGAGGTCTTTGTGATGGTGGATGTTTTTGCTTGGATAGGGATTACGATTCTCCAAGCGTTTTATGTACTCGCTTTAGTTTTTGTAGCCTTGGTGCTATGCTATGTCTTTGTTAGAGTGGTTTCTTTTGCCGCTGTCCGTAGCTGGTTCCAGGTAAGTGGATATTACCGTCGAAAGAGGAGGGAGAAAATGAGAAGTTAGGATGGATTACATTTCCTCTGAACTAACTACAGAAAGGAGAAGGGAAGTGAAAGGAAGATTTTCAAGAGAGCAGATGAGAGCAGAACTTTTGAATAGGACAAGAGAGTCCTATGAGGCGAAGGATAGGGGGATCAGAACTCAGTCAGTGCTAAAGCCAGAGTTGGGGATTCCCACTTGGTGGGCCAGCGAAGGCCTACACCTGATTGATATTATCCCCTTCTACACTTCGGAGGATGGACTTCACCCTGATCCGAAAGTCAAGCCTGGAGCCCTTGACTATCGCTGGGAGGGCTGGCTTCACCGATTCATCGGACCTTCGGATCAGGATTTTGTTTGCCCATTGTTTACATTCTATCAGGGGCATAAACTGCGTGGGCCTTGTCCCATCTGTGAGAGGCGCAGGGCTCTCCTGGAGGAGGGAGCGGACCAGAAGCTGGTGAACTCCCTTAGACCGACCCGGTATTGCCTCTACAATGTATTAGTATATTCTGGACAGGGTCTGGCAGATAGAAAGGAGGTGGAAGATAGGGGTATTCATGTGTGGGCTGTCTCCCATTTCCAATTTGAGCGGGAGATTATCTCTATTGCGCAGAAGGCCAAGGGTGGGGGGCAAATTCTCTTTGTCTCCCCCGATAAGGAGTTAGGGAAGTCAATCCGTTTCGAGCGGAGAGGAACAGGGAGGGACAATACTCAGTACATTGGTTATGCCTTCGAGGATAGGGATTATGATATCCCTGACGAGGTACTGGACTCCGCTTATTGCCTGGATGAGGTGATCTATGTAGCATCCTACGATGAGATAGCGGAAGCCTTCTTTGCCTCGACTAAGGTGGAGCCTGCTGTCGGGACTGCTGTGGATGTGGATTCAGAGCCGGAGACCCCTCCTGCTGCTTCTACAAGGTTTTCAAGGGTCCTTTCCAAGATGAGACCAGAGGAGACCGAGGAGTCTGTTCCCACTCCCGAACCGGCTCCTTCAAGGGCTTCAAAACCTTCGGTTTCTCCTGGTAAATGTCCTGCCGGTGCAGAGTTTGGATCTGATATAGATCAACTGGATGCCTGTGAAGATTGCGCTCAGTACGATCGATGTGCTGAGCGTGCTGATGAGATAGAAGAGGAGAGACGAAAGCGTCAGCTTCATAGGGTTTCTCCTCGTTCAAATGTTAGGGAGAAGACGGAAGAGGCGCCAGGAGCTGGTAGGAGGCGGTTGTAGATTGATTGTGTCGGTGGCCACGATCTCTCCCCTTGGTCGGCGAGCATGAACCGGAGGGGAAAACGAGATTATATATGTATGACCCACTACCGATGTGGCGTAGGTTGTGGGGGAATCATAGGAGGGAGGAGTGATGAGGGAAAGTTATGTGGAAATAACCAAAAACTTGGAGGGGGATATTGAGTTCCATGGTGTTCTCACTCAGCACGATTTCTTGGCCTTGCGACTCGATCCCTTTGACTTAATGTTGGTTAAGGAATGCACCAAGGATAACAGCAAGTCAAGCGATTGGCTCCTTGCTTTGGAGTACCTCTTTCGGCGGATGGATGAACAAATGAAAGTGAGGATTGAGGGGGAGGTGGAGGGTATCTTATATGGAGGATAACTGGGCTTGGGAATATGTAAAAAAGCATGATAGCGCTGTTTCGTCTATGCTGGATGCTGGAATGAGTTTGGAGGAGATTATCGTTGCTCTTTCCAGGGAAAGGGAGCAAACTCATCGTCAGCTACTGAAGCTTATTAGCCTTGTTCCCAAGAAGGTGATTTCGCCAGACGGGAAGGTTTATGTCTGGCATTGTCCAGATGAGTTGATTCCTGTTATTGGTGACCTGCTAAAGATGGGGCCAGTTATAGTGGAGTCCGTTATAGGGGAGGAGGTAAAGTTAGATGAGGCGAAGGAGGTTTGAAGATGTTTTGGGAGAAGAGGTATCTCGTGTAAGGGATTCATTTCGGGATACAGGCTCAGTTTCTGAGAAGAGAGAGGAGTTTCGTAGTGGTGTCTTATCTACTGGCTCAACTCTCCTCGATCTGGCTATATCGGGGAAGAGGATACGAGGAGGTGGAGTTCCGGGTGGGATTATAATGGAAATTTATGGTCCCTATGCTTCCGGGAAGACAGCCATTTTGGCTGAGATATGTGCTTCCGCCCAGAGAAACGGGGGCAAAGTTAGATTTCTCGACCCAGAGGCTCGTTTGGATCAAGAGTATGCCAGGATCTATGGAGTCAGCCTTTCCGAGGAAGACTACTATCGGCCTAATACAGTTTCTGAAGCATTTGCTCTGATTCAAGATTGGGAGCCTGGTAATTCAAATACAATCAATGTGATAGCTACCGATTCCCTTGCCGCTTTGTCCACTGAGATGGAACTGGATAAAGGGGATAAGATGGGAATGAGGCGGGCAAAGGAGTTCTCGGAGGGTTTTAGAAAGACTGCTCGCCTGATTGCTAAGAATAACTGGATTGTTGCTTGCACTAATCAAGTTCGTGAGGGGGAGTATGGAGAGACGACTCCAGGTGGTTTTGCAATTCCTTTTTATTCCTCTCTGCGAATACGAGTGGGGCAAACGGGGAAGATAGAGAGGAAGACCAGAATATCTTCTGGGAAGGAGGTCTCTAAGGTAATTGGGATTGAGAGTCTATGTTATATTCGCAAATCTACTGTAGATGATCCTTTCCGTGAGGCTCCAATTTGGATTGTGTTTGGTTATGGTATTGATGATGTCCGTGGCAATCTTCAGTGGCTTAAGGATATGGAGAAGAGTTCAGTCTATGTTGCTCCTGATGGTAAGGGATTTCAGGGGATGGAGCAGGCGATCTCTCATGTTGAGGGGAATTCTCTTCAGGAGAAGCTAAGGGAGCAGGTGATCAGCCTGTGGGAGGAAGTTGAGGCCAAGTTTGTTGCGGATCGAAAACCGAAGATTAGGTTTTAATGGGGATGGCGGAGTGACGAAGAGTCAGGGGAGATCATGGTAATTGGCGATTTTGGCCCCCTCCCGTTGCAGCCATGAGCATAATCGGGCGTTGGTGAACTGTTGCCGGGCAGTGAATCCGACCCGCCATCCTTGTATCAAGGAAAGGGATGCTTTTGAAATCTAAAGTCGTTCTGATAGTTGATTGTAATTGTATTTGCCATATGTCTTACTATGTTTTTCGGGACTTATCTTATGGGGGATTAGGAACTGGAGTTATTTTTGGCTTCCTCCGGCAAGTGTTTCAGTTGGCCTCAAGATTTGAGTCCAATTTTTTCATCTTTTGCTGGGATCACCCCCATCTGATTCGCAGGGATATGTATCCTGATTACAAGAAGTCTCGTCGTGAGAGGAGAACTCCTGAGCAGAAGATAATGGACAGAGAGGCTTTTAGACAGTTTTCGGAAGTCAGGGAGACAGTTTTGCCTTCGTTGGGGTTTAGAAACATATTTTGGGAGGACGGATACGAGGCAGATGATTTGATCCATGCTGCGGTAGAGACTGTTTTAGAGAAGGGCCTCCCTGCTATGGTGGTGAGTACTGATGAGGACCTATTCCAACTGCTGGATAGAGCGAGTATGTTTAATCCTCGGCATAAATACATCTATACGAAAGATTGTTTAATGAAGAAGTGGAGGGTGACTCCTGAGCAATGGGTGGATGTTAAAGCCATGTCAGGTTGTCCCTCTGATGGGGTAGAGGGATTGGAAGGGGTTGGGCTGAAGAGTGCTATAAAGTACCTGCTGGGTGAGACGAGTCGCATGGGCTATCAGACGATAGCTCGGATTCGGTCAGATGAAGGGAGAAAGATTATCCGTAGAAATCTGGAATTGGTTAGCCTAATGGGAGAGGATTTAGCTCCTCTCCCTTTGGTGTGGGAGGAGAATTTTTCTCGCAAAGTGTTTTTAGATATTTTTGACGGGATGAATTTTCGCTCCTTCTTGTCTCCAGAGATGTTCCCCAAGTGGGAGAGGCTATTTAACTTGAACTGAGGAGGCTTCGGATGCAAGATTACAGGGTAAATCAGTTCTCTCGTGATTATCTTGTGGGCTTTAAGGACGGGGCTCAAGCTGTGGTGAATATGATTTACCGGGAGTGTTTTGGGGGTAAGGGTAATCTGTCTAACCCGAATCTTCTCCCATCCGACTTATCAGGGAGAATCAAACTCTTAATCAGAAGAATCAGTAACTCTAAGGAGGATGGAAATGAATGATAACACTGTTGCGGCCCAGCTTTTATCTTTCCAGCTTTTATCTTTGAAAGAGATCGGTTTCGATCAGGAGTTCTGTATGAGTACGGTGGAAAAGCTTGCCAGCTTTGAAAGGGATAGTAATACGATAGGAGACCTTCTGAAGAAGGTCAGTGTCTCCTTATCTTCTCTGGATGCTAAGGAAGCATTCCTCATGGGATTTTTCACATGTGGTTTCCTATGCTTTGTACAGGGGTTAGGCGAAGAAGGCAAAAAACAGCAATGAAGCCAGGAGGGGGGAAGAACAAGGGATCGAGTTTTGAAAGACAGGTCTGTCGAATCCTGACCGAGTGGATTACAGGAAAACCGAGGCCGGAGATATTTTGGCGGACTGCCACCAGTGGTGGTAAGTTTACAGTGGATGCTAAATCTGGTATTCGAGGGAAAATGCCTGGGGATGTCATGGCAATAGCCGGCGGGGGTGGGTCTTGGTTTGCACCACCAGATGGGGCATTTGTTATTGAATGTAAGAGTGTCGGTAGGCTGGACTTGATGGGAATAGTTTTCCGTAAGGGTGATCTTTATTCCTGGTGGACAAAGCTAGTCCAATTGGCTAAGGGCTATTCTATTCGTCCGCTCTTGATAGCCCATCAGAAAGGGAGACCTACTTTGGTGATGTTCGATGGGGAGTTCTGGAGGCTTTTTACGGATTATGGTGGGGGATACCCACATGGTACGATCAGGGCACGAGTTTCTCCCTCTGATGAAGCGGTTATTTGTGTTTTGGATGACTGGCTGAAGTTTTTTGATCCAGCGACAATAAAGCTTTTCCTTAGGGTTACTCTTGGGAGGAGGTGATGCAAGTAGGTGTTTGTAGTTTTTGAGTTATGTTGTTCCAATAGAAAGGGAGGTCAGTATGGACGCAAAGCAGATTTACTTGGACGGAATTAGGAGGGTAAGACAGGATTCTCACCAGTTGCTTTCTTCTGGAGGAGTGATACGACCTGAGCAGGTGCTTCAGAGATTGGTAATGCTGTGTGATGCAATTACGGCTATTCCTAGCGAGGAAGAGGAATCGCAGGAATCTACAGCAAAGGGTTCTAGGCGTCGTAGGATGGATGAATGAGCTAGGCCGTGCTAACTAAGGTTAAAATTACTAACTTCCAGTCTCACCATAGCACAGAGCTTGACTTCCATCCAGGAGTAAATGTCGTAGTTGGTAAGAGCAATGATGGGAAGTCTGCTCTAATTAGAGCTTTGCTATGGCTATTTGAAAACCGACCGCTTGGGTTCCGATTCCATACCAAGGGGAGGAAGGGACCTACCGTTGTAGAATTGACGACACCGGAGGGGGTGGTTACTCTATCTAAAACGGATCGGTCCGCTGAGTATTCTCTGGACGGAGAGAAGTGGAGTAGCCCTGGTGGTGGTGTTCCAGAACAGATCTCGTCGCTATTGAATCTTTCTGAGGTGAATGTCCAGCGACAGTTTGATCCTCATTTTCTTATCTGCTCCCCACCTGGAGAGGTGGGGAGGGTAATCAATCAAATTACTAGGATCGAGAAAGTAGATGGCTGGATCTCGGATACTACATCTAGCATCAATGATACAAATCGGGAGATTCATATTTTACAATTCCAATTGCAGGATGTGAGGGGGAAACTTGCTTTCCTTTCTGCATTGAGGTTGGATGAGCTAAAGGAAGATCTGGAGGAGGTGAAGAAGATAGAGGAGAGGATTGCTAGTCTTGACTTGGAGGCTGAGCAAATCTCCTCTTCAGTTGATAGGATTTCCGAATTAAGGAAGGAGATGAGGGATAGCAAGGAGGAGATAGAACGCCTTTCTCCTGGGCTGGAACAAATTCGGGAACTAGCAGAGGAGATAGGGGAACTAAATTCTGTGACTACCTTGCTGGAGAGGTTTGTTTGCATAACAAAGATGGCGGATCGTCTTGAAATGGATTTGCATCCTCTTGTCGAAGGAGTCAAGAAACTGGATGGTCTAGTAAGGGAGGAAAGTTTACTTGTTGAGGTCTGTGATTTGCGGTATAGAATGAGAAGGGAAGGAGAGGAGCTGACTCTTGTTGCAAGGGAGCTTGGGGACCAGCTTAGAGCAGTCAGGAAATGCCCTTTATGCTTGTCTGATCTGGATGAAAAGCAGATAGAAAGGATTGAGAGAGGTTATGCATAGACCTAAGAAGGTATTATTTGGCCCGAATGGACAGAGAATGGAGGCACCGTGCAATCTGTTACAAATCATAAACCAAGAAAGGAAGTATGAAGATGAAAGACATGGAGAAAGTGGGTTACTTTGTTATCATTTTGGCCACGCTTAATGCCATAGTGATAACAATACTATTCGTGATTCGTTGTTTTCGATAAACAATGAAAGAAGGCTATGGAGATGAAAGACCTTGACAAAATGGATTGGCTTATTTTAGGCGCGGTTACGCTTAATATAATGCTGATAATAATAGTATTCTTGACCTATCTTTTTCGATAAACAATTCGGGAAAGATCAAGAATTGAAGAAGAGGGAGGTGCACAAGCGATGAAAGACTTTATACTTAAAACTATTGTTGCGACAATAATGGGTTTGATGGTCGGAGGAATTGTCGCCCTATCTATTATTTATTTTTTCCATCCTGCGCCACCATGGGCTTTTCTAAATGGTTTTTACTGTATGGAGTGGTATATGTATTGCAAGATTTGCAAAAATCTCGCCTTGGAGGCGGCTGCGGAGAAGCAAATAATACTGGTAAGAGAATAAAATGAGGGGGTGGGGTACATAAGCGATGAAAAACTTTGGGCTTTTCTAAAATGACTTCCGTTCCAATACTTCAACAAAAAGGAGACCAGAATGACTCGCGATAGCTTCTGCTTAGCAAAACAGATATTTACTACAATGGATACGATTGATTCTTGGATAGGACATCTCTACATGCTAAGAAACAATACTGTGAACAGCTCCTCCTTATGGCAACACTATCAAGAAATGATAGATTGGTTTACCCAGAAGAAGAAGGATCTGGAGAATGAAATCACTTTGCTTTAAGGGTAACCCATGACCCAACACAGAGTAGTTGCCTTGCCAAAGGAACTCCCCCTTGCCCCGTTCCTCCTTCGACCGGCTTGCATCACCCCACCCGGCCATCTCCATGCGCATCAGGGCCCTGTCGGGGGGCAAGGAATTCTCTCATGGCGGCAGGGCCTCGGCGGTGGAGAATTTACTCTGTGGGGAAGATTATGGAAAGAAAGGAAAACATAATGTTTGACTATTATATCCTCGATGGACATCAACCAATAAAAACCGATCTTGCAACTTGGGCTAAATGGATTGAGACAACAAAAAAATATGTCGTTGATGAATTAGTAGGAGGCGTTCAGATTAGCACAGTCTTCGTTGGATTAGATC
>Ga0315268_10000095_pt1 | contig 100307 bp, 92 predicted proteins | sample C1_top_MG_FD_204535 | JGI IMG/M metagenome (GOLD analysis project Ga0315268, IMG submission 204535) | Sediment microbial communities from Yellowstone Lake, YNP, Wyoming, USA - C1_top | ecosystem: Environmental > Aquatic > Freshwater > Lake > Sediment | place: USA: Wyoming | collected 2017-08-01
CTGCACCGCGGCCGCAGATAAAGGTGGCATTTGCGCTCCGCCTCTCATTTGGCAAAGATCATCTTCAGGGCGATAAGCAGCATGGCCACCCCGAAGACCCGTTCCAGTTCACGGTTACTCAAGCTGTTGGCCAGCTTGGCCCCAAAGAAGCCGCCGATGAAAAAACCCACGCAGATCAACGCGGCTATGGGAATATGCACATACCCTTCTTTGTAATAGGTCCAGGCGGCCAAAAACCCGATGGGCGGCACCAGGAGCGCCAGGGTGGTGCCTTGGGCCAGGTGCTGGCCCATCCCGAACAAAAAGACCAGGGCCGGGACGATGATGACCCCGCCCCCCACCCCGATGAGGCCGCTGAAGAATCCGGCCACCAGGCCCAAAAAGATATAGAGCATGAAATGAATCGGCTCCAGGTTCATAGTGGCACCCCGCTTTCTAATCAGAGTTCAATCAGCCTTAAGACAGCCAGGTTTACTCGCCTACCACTGGCAGACCTTTCTGGCCTCCTGGCAGCTCTTAAATCCTCCCCTCCAGGCCCATGATGAGGATGCGTACGCCCACCACCCCCAGGGCCAGGGCCAGGCTGCGGACGATCCAGGTCCCCTGGATGCGGCTGGAGAGGTAGGCCCCTATGGGGGCCCCCAGCAAAACCCCGATGGCCAGACACAGGGTATGCCGCGCCCCTTCGTGCAGGTCTCCGGCCCAGATGTGCACCACGGTGCCGGTCAGGGCCATGATGGCCAGGATGAAATGCGACGTCGCCGTGGCAATGTGCACCGGAAAGTCCAGAAAGTAAATCAGGGCCGGCACGTGGATGATGCCTCCGCCGATCCCCAGAAAACTGGAGGCGTATCCCACCACGAAGCTGATGCCTATGCCCACCATGGGGTTGAAATCATAATCATACGCTTCCCCCCCGGCCGCCACCAGGTGGCGGGTGACCTGGGGGTGGTGCAGATGCGGCTCCGCGTGCTGCAGTTTGCCACCGGGGCGCCAGAACAGAAAGGTGGCCGCGGCCAACAGGAGCACCGCGAAGATAAGGTTGAACAGGTGCCGGGGCACCAGGGAGGTGTTCAGCGCGCCGATGACCGCCCCGGGGATGGTGGCCGCGGCGAACATCAGGCCGGACTTGTAATCGATGCGGCCCATCATGGCGTAAGACTCCGACCCGGACAGGGCGTTGAAAAAGACCACCGCCAGGGAAATGGCCGTCAGCTGCTGGGGGCTGGCCTTAGGGTGCGCCAGCAGCAGCACCGGCATCAGCACGAAGCCGCCCCCCGCGCCGATGAGGGTGCCGTAAAGCCCCACCACCACGCCCAGGCCGATGAGCCAGTAATATTCAGCCGGACTGAACGGTCCCATCTGTTCCTTTTTCCGATTCTTTTAACCGAAAACCGCAAACTGAAAACCGAAAACCCTCCCTTACACCCGGCAGCCACAGCCTTTGGCCTGCAACATCCGGCGCTGCGCCGCCGGGGCGTCCTTGTATTCCGTCTGGACTGCCGCCCCGGTGGCCTGGGACGCGGGGAGCGGCGTGGCGTGCCGGTAACCCCGCCGGGCCATCTCCGCCACCAGGCCCTCATGTCTCAGATACAGAGCCCTTAACTTGCCACGCCAGCGGGCCGTCTCCGGATGGCGGGCGAAACCCTTCTTGCCCTCCGTCAGGATGGCCCACAGGGCGTGCAGCTCCCGGTGCTCCCCCAACAGGTGCTGCCGGCACAACCGGTCCGGCTCCAAATCCCAGATTCTCATTAAGTTCCCAATAAAAAAGTGGGCGCCTGGCCCACTTCCGGGAAAACCAAGATGTATTATCTCGGGGCACCCAGAGCTGCTACCAAACTCCGCCCGCAAAGCAGGCCGGCCTCTACGCCCCTTACCTCACGGCCGACCCCCTCGCTGGGGGAAGCGGGCACCCGGCGGCCCAACCCGGCCTCCGGATTTGGAGCGGGCAACGGGATTCGAACCCGCGACACCAAGCTTGGGAAGCTTGTACTCTACCAGCTGAGCTATGCCCGCTCAATAATAATTTTTATGCAATTTAGGGGGAAATGTCAAGGGTTTTCCCGCCGTCTGGCCCCCTCCCCCCCGGTGACACCGGCTGCTTTCCATGGGCCGTTAAAGTCCCCCTTTATTAAAGGGGGATTTAGGGGGATTTCAAAATCCCCCGGGAGACAGGGGGTAAGGTAATAAGACTGCAAGGAATAGCTTACCCCCTCTCCCCTTCAAGGGGAGAGGGTCGGGGTGAGGGGTGAAACCTGCGCCGTCACATTCCCCCTCACCCTACCCTCGCCCCCAAGGGGGAGAGGGAAAAATATATGAAAATTGCCGATGATAAGAAAGGATTGTCTCCAATCAGTCACAACTCTCCAGAACGGCTTCTCCCTCCCCTCCCCTCCCCTCCTCATATCGCCCCGGCCAGGGCCTCCCGCGCCGCGTCCATGTCCGCCCGGATCTGGGCCGCCAGCGCCTCGATGGAGGGGAAGCGCCGCTCTTCCCGGAGGCGGCCCACAAACTCCACTTCCAGGTCCTCCCCGTAGAGGTCGCCGTGGAAGTCCAGGATGTGCACCTCCAGGGACAGCTCGGCGTCGTCAAAGGTGGGGCAGGTGCCGATGTTGGCCACTCCGGGCAAAGTCTCGGCTCCCCGGCGCACCCACACCGCGTAGATGCCCGACGCGGGCAGGAGCTCATTTTCCGGCCGCAGGTTGGCAGTGGGCACGCCCAAAAGCTTGGCGCCCCGGCCGTGGCCTTGGTAGACCTGCCCCACCACCGCGTAGGGCCGGCCCAGGAGGCGGTTGGCCGCGTCCACCTTGCCCAGGCGCAGCAGGGCCCGGATCAGGGAGGAGCTCACCACCGCGCCCTCCGCCTCCACGGCCCACACCACCTGCACCGTGAACCCGTGGCTCCGCCCCATCTCCTTGAGGAGGTCGATGTTGCCTTCCCGGCCCCGGCCGAAAGCGTAGTCGTGCCCCACCACCACCTCCCGCACTTTCAGGCGCCGGCAGAAATATTCCTGGACAAAGTCCCGGGCGGGCAGCTGGGCGAACTCCGGAGTGAAGGGGAGCACCACTACCGCCTCCAGGCCGGCCCCTGCCAGCAGCTTGAGCTTCTGCGCCCCGGTGGTCAGGAGCGGCAATTCCAGGCCCGGCCGCAGGACCTTCAGAGGGTGGGGCTCGAAGGTGACGGCCACGGCCCGGCCCTTAAGCTCCCGGGCCCGCTGCACCACCCGGCCCAGGATGGCCCGGTGCCCCAGGTGGACCCCGTCGAAATTGCCGATGGTCACCACCGTACGGGAAAAGGGCAGCCCCTCGGGAGGCAGGTCATGATAGATGGCGCAGTCCATGGGTGGTTCCGGCCAAGTCCCAGGCGGCCCTGAGTCGGCCCGCGTCTGGTTTGCCCTTGACAAGAATTAACCTAATATTATACCCTTTTACTTGAAAAATGCCAGGCGGCCTGCCGCCGGCACCCGGCCGAAGTGGCGGAACTGGTAGACGCGCTAGGTTCAGGGTCTAGTGGGCGTAGGCCTGTCGGGGTTCGAGTCCCCGCTTCGGCACCAGCAATATCATGGGGTTAAGGCCATGGCCTTAGCCCCCTCACTTTTCCAAGGGTCCTTGGCGTCCTCTCCTACCCTGCCCGGGGAACTTGAGGGAAGCCGGGGGACGGTGGAGCCCAAAAGACCAGATTGGGGGGGGAAATTCCCCTTGCATTAATATAGTAAATTAATATAGTATACGCATCTTGATATCAGGAGGTCTAACTACGATGAAGGCCATGAAGATTATCAGCAGTATGGCAGTTCTGGCTCTGTTGATTTGCTTCTCTCTCCCAGCCTCGGCCAAGGTCGCGGTGCCCGTTAATGTTTTTGGCCAGGCCGGCGACGGGGCCATTACTGATGAAAATTATACCCAGGTCTTACCGAACGGCACCAACCAAATCTTTACCCTCCCTACCAACAAGATGCTGATTTTCAGCTCCATTTTCGTTAGTTTTAGCACCACTACCCCCTTCACCCCGCCCGTCAAATTCGTCATCGAAGACGCCAACGGCGACTCACCCAGCATCTTTGCCTGGAACCTGAGCCCTAATCAATCTAACACTAATGCCTCTCTGGATTTCACTTTCCAACCCGGCCTGGCCCTGTCAGTTAAACCGGTCATGAAGGTGGTGGATTCCTCCAACAATGTGGTGAGCGGGACCCTCAAAGTGCGGGTTTTCGGGATAGTTCAATAAGGCGCTCTCCCTTTGAGGCGGGATAGACGCGTCGGCGCCCGCGATTTTAAAGGGGTTGCGGCCTCAGGCCGCAGCCCCTTTGCATTTTCCGTCTGGGGGCTTGGAGCCCTACCCCTAACAAAAAGCTGGAAAGGTCCAAAAAACGAGGAAACGCCAGCCGGCCTCACCCGGCCAGCAGAGGGGAGATGAAGACCCGGCCCTGGCGGATGGCCTCGATGGCGGAAAAGAGCGCCAGGTCCGCGTCCTCCTTCAGCAGGTAGCCGTCGGCGCCGTTGGCCAGGGCCTGGTGCAGGTATTCCTTGCTGCGGTGCATGGTCAGGATGAGCACCTTGGTCCCGGGGCAGAGCTCCTTGACCCGCTTGGTGGCTTCCAGGCCCCGCATCTTGGGCATGGAGATGTCCAGGATCACCAGGTCCGGGCGGCATTCCTTCAGGAGCGCCAGGAGCTCCAGACCGTCATCAGCTTCCCCGATGACCGCCATCTGGGGGTCTTCCTGGATGATCTTTTTAATGCCCTGGCGCACCAGGACATGGTCGTCCGCCAGGACGATGCGGTAGGGCTCCGTCGGGCTCCTCCCCTTTAATTCAGACCGGCGCTGCAGACACATCCGCCCTCCCGGCCGCTGCGGAAACAAGCGTTCCCAGTATCAGGAAACTTAAGAATTATCGGGCCCAGGGCTTTGAGGAAAAGGCGCCGCAAGGATCAGTCCTCCGTCACGTCTGTCCCCGGGGAGAGGAACCGAAAACAGCAGGATTTTCTAAAAAATTAGGACTGGATTGGCATAAGTCAATAGGACAAGCCGGCAAAAATCTGGCGGGACCTGGGAAAAATTAATGTCTTTGCCTGAGGGAACCGATTAAGTTTGCAACCATAACCCCTCCAGGTTGGCCTGGGTCTCTTAGGAGGCCCGGGCCTTTTTATTCCTGGGCCCACATGACCAGGAGCCCCATCACCACCAGGGCCAGGCCCGCGAGCTGGCCCCAGCGCTGCCAGCGCCGCAGCGCCGCCACCCGGAGGCTGCGCGCCGGACCGCGCCGACCTCCCAGTCCGCTTAAGACCAGGAGGAACAGCCCCACCAGGGCCAGGAGATGTCCCAGTTTTACCCCAGCCAATGCCGCTTCCAGGGGGAGAAAAGTGTCACGGCGCGTCCCGGCGAAACTGGCGGAGAGAGAGGGATTCGAACCCTCGGTGGGAGTTTCCCCCCACACTCGCTTAGCAGGCGAGCACCTTAGGCCAGCTCGGTCATCTCTCCGCATGGCCCCGGGAGCCCACGGCTCCGGTCCCATCCTTACTTTAAAAGAAACGCCAGCAGGGCGCAACCTCAAGAATCCGGGGCGCCGCGCCTCGCTACGGTCCCAAGCCGTATCGCTATACCTTTATCCAGCCCCGGGGAAATGTCAAGGATAGCCCCCGGGCCGGCTGGCCCGCCAGTCCCTAGTCTTTCGGTTCCACGGGATATCCGCCTCTCAGCCAGGCGTTCCAGCCGCCTTTCAGGACCATGACGTTGGCGACTCCCATCTCCATTAACTGCCGCGCCACCCAGGCGCTGGTTACCTCTTCGTCTCAATAGACGACGATCTTTTTCCCCGGGGGCAGGCTCCGGCCCCAGACCGCCACTTCCTTCCGGCCGGGGTCCTGACGCACCGCGCCTTTGATTTTGGTGGCGCTTCGGTTCCAGTAGCTGGGCACCCGCACGTCTAAAATCAGCACGTTGGGGTCTCCCAGCCAGCTTTTCAGGGTGTCCTGGTCCACAAATTTCACTTCCGGGCCCGCGGCCAAACCGAAGGCCGCCAGAATCTGTAAAGCCAGTAAGATTATCAATCCTGACCAAATGGCCCGTCTCATTTTTCTCTCCTGTTTAACGGCTCTTGAGAGGCTCAATTACCGGGCGGCAAACCTGAGGCTGGAATCCCTGAGTCCAGGGGAAGGATTATGGCGGAGGGAGTAGGATTCGAACCCACGGACCTTGCGGTCTCTGGTTTTCAAGACCAGCGCCTTAAGCCACTCGGCCATCCCTCCCGCCTGTCTTCTTCCTAACAGAAGCACCCCGAGATTGTCAACTTCGGCGGATTGCCGGGAGGCCGCGGGTAGCTGCACAGGCTGGAAAGCCTGTGCCACCAGCTTGCAGACGGTGGGGAGGGGAGCTTGAGGAAAGTTCGGTTGTAGGGGCGGGTTTCAAACCCGACCTCTTCTGCCTTCTCTGGGACGGGGGCTGGGGGAGGGCAGGGCCCCCTTCCAAAAAACCCCTGACCCTCCCCCCAACCCTTTCCTAGTCCCTCCGGTCCACGACGCGCACCGCCTTGCCTTCGCCGGCGGGCAGGGTATTGGGCTCCACCAGTTCCACCCGGGGCGTGATCAAAAGCTCGCTCTTCAGGGCCTCGGTGAGGCGCCGGGCCAGGCCGGTTAAGTACCTCATGTCTTCCTTGAAGAAGCTCTCCTTGACCTCCACCTTGACGTGCATCTGGTCGTCGAAGTTCTCCCGGGTGAGTTCCACCAGGTAGTTGGTGGCCACCTCCGGCATGGCCATGAGCACCCGCTCGATTTGCAGGGGAAAGATGTTCACCCCCTTGATGATGAGCATGTCGTCGGTGCGGCCCTGGATGCGGGAGATGCGTCCCATGGCCCGGCCGCAGGAGCAGGGCCCCGGGTCGTAGGAGGCCAGGTCCCGGGTGCGGTAGCGCAACAGCGGCATACCCTCCCGGGTGAGGTTGGTAAAGACCAGCTCCCCGGTCCGCCCCGGGGGGAGCGGCTCCATAGTCGCAGGGTCCACCACTTCCACCAGAAAGGAGTCTTCCCAGACGTGGAGGCCGTTTTGCTCCGGGCACTCGAAGGCCACTCCGGGGCCGTTCATCTCCGATAAGCCGTAGGAATTGTAGGCCTTGACGCCGTAGGCATCCTCCAGGCGCCGGCGCATGTCCTCGGAGTGCGGCTCCGCGCCGATGTAGGCGTACCTCAGCGGCAGGTCCCGGGGGTCCACCCCCTTCTTCGCAAAAGTGGTGAGCAGGTAGAGGGCGTAGCTGGGGATGATGTGCATGGCGGTGGTGCCGAACTGCTGCATCAACTGCACCTGGCGCAGGCTGTTCCCCGCGCCCGCGGGGATGGTCAGGGCCCCCACCCGCTCGGCCCCGTAGTGGAAGCCCAGCCCCCCGGTGAACAGGCCGTAGCCCATCATGTTCTGGAAGACGTCTCCGGGCCTCAAGCCCGTCATGTAAAGGGAGCGGGCCACCAGGTCGGACCACGTCTCAATGTCCCGCCGGGTGTAGTAAATCACCGTGGCCTGGCCCGTGGTGCCCGAGGAGGCGTGCAGGCGCACCATCTCGGAGAGGGGCCGGGCCAGCATCTCCCAGCCGTAGGCCCGCAGGTCGTCCTTGGTGGTCACGGGAAGCCGCCCCACGTCCTCCAGGCCTTTGAGGTCGTCGGCGCTGACCCCGGCCTCCGCCAGGCGGCGGCGGTAAAACGGGCTGGCCCCGGCCCGGCGCACGGTCTCCTGCAGGCGCTCAAGTTGCAGTTCTCTTAAGGCCTCCAACTTGAGGCGTTCCACCGCCGCATCCCAATACACGGAGTGCTCCTCTTCCTTACGGCTTTGAATTCCCCGATTTTTTATCCCCTGGGACTCGGACTGTCAAGGCGATGTCAGGGCAAGAAAGGCGGGGGGCTCATTCCGGGGATTTCTCGGACGTCCTCCAGGGCAGGGAGAAGGGCAGCTTGACGGCAGGCCAGCGGAAGACGCTGAGGATGTTGGAGAACTCGTCGGTCCACAGCCCCACTCTGGCATCCGTGGCCGGCGGCGTCCACCGCTCATCTTCGGCCAAATTCCCCAGGTCCGCCTGCTTCCGGGCCATGACCACGCAGATGGCCCGGGAGGCGTAGGCGGCCTGCTCCGCCTCGTTCACCTGGTAGTCCTCATAGAGGCAGGCCAGGCCCGCGTCCTGGGCCAGGTTGGCCAGCACCGGCCTGAGGTCCAGATAGCGGTTGCTGATGTGGAACAGCAGCATTCCCCCTTCCGCCAGCCTGCTGAGGTAAAGCTTCAGGGCCTCCCGGGAGATGAGATGGGTGGGCACTGCGTCCGAGGAGAAGGCGTCGAAAATGATGAGGTCGTATTTGCGCCCCGCATGCTTGGCCAGGGTGAGGCGGGCGTCCCCCAGGGCCACCTCGACCAGCGCGGGGCAGTCCTCCAGAAAGGTGAAATATTGGGGGTCCCGGGCCAGGCGCTCCACCGCGGGGTCGATCTCGTAAAAGGTCCAGGACTGGCCCGCCCAGGCGTAACAGGACAGGCTTCCCGTGCCCAGGCCGATGATCGCCACCTGCCGGTGCCTGGGCTTGTGTATGAACGCGCTGAACACCTGCCCGAAGGGACCTGTGGGGTGGAAGTAGGTGAGAGGGTCCCGGCGGTGCTGGGGGTCGAGGCTCTGGGCCCCGTGCATGGTGGTGCCGTGGTACAGGAGATGGTACTGCCCCGCCGCGTCGGTGCGCACCGTGAGCACTCCGAAGAAGCTGCGCTCCCGGTGCAGCGCCGGAAAGTCCCCGCCGGAGTATAACACCCCGGACAGGAAGATGGCCGCCACCCCCATACCGTAACGCAGCGGCCGGAAGGAGAAAAGGTAAACGGCCAGGGCCGCAAAGCAGGAGACGAAGACGATAATCCCGGTGGTGGCCCCTTCCTGGGCGCTGGCTCGCACCATCAGGACCAGCCCGGCGAGGAGCGCCCCAAAGGCCGCGGGCCAGGCTAGGTCCCGCCAGTTGAAGCTCTGCCAGGGAGCAGCCCCCGCCGGGGTAGGCCGCAGCAGGCAGGCCAGGACGATGGCCAGGGGGTATTCCACCACCGACTTGAAGACCAGGGGCGCCACCAGGGCGTTGAAGAGGCCCCCCAGGACCCCCCCCACGGAGAGCCACAGGTAGAACTCGGTGAGGTGGGCCGTGGACGGCCGGCTTCGGGCCAGCTCCCCGTGGCACACCATGGCCAGGAAGAAAAAGGCCAGCAGGTGCACGGGCAAAACCAGGTTGCCCTCGGCCTGCAGGTCCCACAGAAACAGGGCCGCCAGGGGCAGCACCGCCACCGGCTGCCACCGGGCCATGAGCTCGTTGCTCAAGAGCGGCCTCCTGGCAAAGACCAGGACAAAAGTAAGAAGGTACAGGGCCAGGGGCACCACCCAGATCAAGGGCACCGCGGCGATGTCCGTGCTGATATACGTGGTCACGCCCAACAGCAGGCTGGAGGGCGCAAAAGCGAGCAGCACCCACTTGAGGCGCCGCTCCAGGGTCAGGGTCTCAGGGGCCGCGGCCGGGGCCTGCGCCTCGCCGCCCGGATTGCGGGCCCCGGACTTCTGGGTCCACCAGAGGATGCCGGCGCAGCTCAGGATCAGCACGGCCAAAAGGCCATAGCCCACGGTCCAGAACTGGGACTGCCGGGCCACCACCCAGCGGGGCTCCAGCAGCACCGGGTAGCCCAGAAGGGCCACCATGCTGCCCAGGTTACTGGCCGCGTAAAGAAAATAGGGGTCCCGGGCGTGCCGGTGCCGGGTGTGGGCGAACCACTGCTGCAGCATAGGGGCGGTGGTGGAGAGTACGAAAAAGGGCAGGCCCACGGCCACCGTGAGCAAGAGCAGCAACCAGGGGACGGGATGGCCTGCGGCCGACGGCACCCAGCCCCCGGGGATGCCCACGGGCAGGACCACCAGGGCCAGGCCCAGCCAGGCCACGTGCACCAGGGCCTGGCCCCGCACCCCCAGCCAACGGGCGCTCACGTGGGCATAAACGTAGCCCGCCAGCAGCGCCGCCTGGTAAAAGACCATGCAGGTGTTCCACACCGCCGGGGTGCCCCCCAACAGGGGCAGCACCATCTTGGCGAACATGGGCTGCACCCAGAACAGCAGGGTGGCGCTGACAAACAGGGACAAAGCAAAAAATGCCAGCAACGCTCGCTCCTCAGCCTCCCGCCAAATTTTTTTATGTTATCAAAAAGATTTCCCAGGAGGGCATTTAGTTAACGCGAATTTCCGGCAACGCGTCCGTGGGGAGGATTATTCCAGGAAAGAACGGGCTCAGGGGCCGAAGCGGGCCGCGGCCTCAATCTTCGGCCAGTGCCCCCGGAACCAGGCGAAGGTGCGGTCCAGGCCCTCTTCCAGGGAGGTGCTGGGTTCATGGCCCAGGAGGGCCCGGGCCTTGTCCACCGAGGCCCACAGGCGGGGCTTGGTGTCCCAGCGGCGCCTTTCCGTAAACCGGATGCCGGCCCCATTCCCCGCCCGCGCGTTGATAAGGCGGGCCAGGTCCAGGATGCGCGTCTCTTTGCCCCCGGCCAGGTTGAACTCTTGGCCCACCGCGGCCGCCAGGGCCCCGGCCCGGAGCAGCCCGTCCACAATGTCCTCCACGTAGGTGAAGTCCCGGGTCTCCTCGCCGCTGCCGGTGATGGGCAGGGTCTGTCCCTTCAGGGCCCAATAGATAAAATTGGGGATGACGTTGCGGTATTGCCCCGGGACCTCCCCCGGTCCGTAGGAGTTGAAGAGCCGGGCCTTGACCACGGGGAGGCCGTAATGCTGCTGGAAGAAGTTGCCGTAAAGCTCCCCCAGCATCTTGGTGATCTGGTATGGGGAGCTCAAGTGCAGGGACATGAACTCCTCGGTGAGGGGCAAAGGCGAGGTGCTGCCGTAAATGGAGCAGCCCGAGGAAGTGTACACCAGGCGCTGCACCCCGCTCAGGCGGCAGTACTGCAGGACCTTCAGAGTCCCCAGGCCGTTCACCAGCAGGTCTTGTTCCGGGTGGTCAATGGAGTTCTGGTTGGCAAAGAGGGCCGCCAGGTGAAAGACCAGCTGCGGCCCGGCCAGAAAGACCTGCTTCAATTTTTCTTCGTCCAGGACGCTGCCCACCACCAGCTTGACATTGGGCAGGTCCGGCACATTCCAGGGCACGGCCGCGGACAGGTCGTCCAACACCAGGACCAGGGCCGCGCCCGCCCGGGCCAGGGCCAGGCACAGGTTGCCGCCGATGGCGCCGGCACCGCCGGTCACCAGCACGGTCTTGCCCCCATAAGCCGCCAGGTAATCGTCAGCCTTCATGGTCCTCCCCAGTTTTACCCGGATGGGCCGGTTTCTGGCCGAAGAGCACAATGCGCAGAGTCTTCATCAGCACCGCCAAATCCAGGAAAAACCCCATATTCTTGACGTAATAGAGGTCGTATTTGAGCTTCTCCCGAGACTCCTCCAACGACGAGGCATAGGGGTACATCACCTGGGCCCAGCCGGTGAGGCCGGGCTTCACCAGCAGACGGTAGCTGTAATAGGGAATCGTTTCTTTGAAGACGGGCACCGCGCCGTCCCGGGCCGGGCCCTTGAGGGGCTGGGCAGGCTTGCGGAACTCCTCCACGAAGACCTCCTGCTCCGGCCGGGGCCCCACGAAGCTCATGTCCCCCTTGAGGATGTTGATGAGCTGGGGCAACTCGTCCAGCCCGCTCTTCCTCAGGATGCGTCCCACCCGGGTGGCCCGGGGGTCGTCGGCCAGGGCCCACTGGGGCCCGTTCTCCTCGGCCGCGGCCACCATGGTGCGGAATTTAATGATGTTGAAAGGCCGCCCGTCCTGCCCCAGGCGCGTCTGCCGGAAAAATACGCCGCCCTGGCTGTCCAGCTTCACGGCCAGGGCAATGACCAGGAAGAGAGGCCAGGTCAGGGCCAGGCCCACCACCGCCAGGACCCGGTCCAGCAAAGGCTTGAAATGCTGAAAATACCAGCGGTTGGTGCGCAGGCTGTGCAGGTAGAGCCAGATGTCCGGCACGTGCTCGATGGCCACTTGCCCGGTCAGGAATTCATACAGACTGGGCATGTCCGTGACCTGGCAGCCCGACCAGCAGATCTGGGTGAGCACCTGGGCCAGGGCCGGGGATTTCTCGGGGGCCGCGGCCGCCACCACCAGGCTCACCTGCTGCTCCTTCACCGCCTCCTGCAAGTGGTCGTAGCTGCCCAGCACCGGCACTCCGGCCACCGTGGCTCCGGTCTTGCCGGGGCTGTCGTCCATGAACCCCACTACCTCCAGGCCGCAGCCCGGCCGCCGGCGGATGGCCTCCAGGATGCTATGGCCGGCCCCGCCGGTGCCCACCACGATGGTGGGCCTCTTCAGGCGCTGGGGCAGGGCAATGGCCGAAAAGGTCATGCGCCACGCCACCAGCAGCACCGTGAACACCGCGGCTTGCAAGACCAGCAGGGTGCGGCCGATAAAAGCCCCCCGGGGGAAATAGAACATGATGATGACCGCCAGGGTGGCCAGCCAGACGGAGAAAATCACCTCCGCGATGTTGGTCCAGCGCCGGTAGTCCTGCAGGTAGTTGTACAGGTCCACCACGTAAAACACCGCCAGGTAGGTCAGGGCCACCAGCAGGAAGCTCAGGCGCTGCATACTCACGAATTCCAGGAGGCCCATGTCCAGCTTGGGATTCAGGTACAGGGAGACCAGGACCGCCAGGGCGTAGGCCGCCCCGTCCCCCAGGAGGAGGAGCAGCTTCCACTGAACTGCGTGCAGTTTGAACATCAACCCGGTTGGTCCTCAGTTGGGGGGGATGACCCCGCCCATCACGCTTTCCCAACGCCCGGCGCAGGCGTTAAGGGACAGGTGCCCCACCGCATAGCGCCGCCCCCGGGCCCCCATCCGCCCCCTGAGGCGCGGGTGGGCGTAGAGGTGCAAAATCGCCTGGGCCAGGGCCTCAGGGTCCCCGGACGGCACGCACAGGCCGCAGCCAGCCTCCTTCACCAGCCGGGGGGCGTCGCCCGCGAGGGGCATCCCCGCCAGCACCGGCCTGGCCGCGGCCATGATGCCCAGAATCTTGGAGGGCACCACGGGGGTGCCCACCTCCGGGCGCAAAGTTGCCAGGCACACGTCCGAGGCCGTTAGGACCTCCCCATACCTCTCCTTGGGCTGTAGTGGCAGGAAAAAGACCCGGCTCAAGTCCTGCTCCCGGGCCATTTGCACCAGCCGCCCCTTCTCCACCCCGTCCCCCACCAGCAGGAAGGCGATGTCTTCCCGGCCCTTAAGCCGCGCCGCGGCCTGCACCACCGTGTCCAGGTCCTGGGAATAGCCCATGATGCCGGCAAAAGTGACCAGGAAGTAGCGCTCCAGGCCCAACTCCGCCCGCAGGCCGTTCTGGCGGCGCCCCGGCCGCAAAGTCCCGGTGTCCACCCAGTTGGGGATGACCCGGACCTTCTCCCCGGCCCCGCCCCGCGCCGCAATGTAGCTGGCATTGCCCTCGGAATGGACCACGATGAGGTCCGCGTGCCGGTAGAGAAAGGACTCCATTCCCCGAAAGAACCGGATCAGGCCGGGATTCTTCAGGACACCCAGGTCAATGGGGCTCTGGGGGAAGAGGTCCTGGACGTTCAGGACCAGGGGGCGCCCCCGGGCCCGGCTCAGGGCCCAGGCCGCCAGCGCCAGGGGCAAGGGCGGCGAATAGGCCAGGGCCACGTCGAATGACGGCAGCAGCGCCCCTCCTGCCAGGGCGCTTAGGGCCGAGCACAGCTGGTCTACCCCCCGGAGCCAGGGCAGGTCCCAGGGGATGTCCAGGTTGAAGACCCGGAGCACCTTGAGTCCCCGGTAGTCCTGCCACGCTAGGGGCCGGCGCCGCCCCTTTTCCTGGGGCTGGAGCACGTGATACCGGGGCAGGCCGGTGAGCACCATGACCTCATGGCCCCGGTCCCGCAGGGCCCCCCCCAGCTCCGCGTAGAGGTGGGCCGCGGAGCCCACCTCCGGGGGAAAATAAGGAGTGACCAGGAGAATCCTCATCCCACTCTGCGTCCTCAGGCGATGGCCACGGGCTGCCCCTGACAAAAAGCCTCGGCCGCCTTCAAGGTGGCCCGACTGGAGGCCAGAAAACTCTCAAACAGGCGCCGGTCTGCGTCCTCCAACCGCTCCCCGTGAAAAAAGTGCTCCAGCTCCGCCCCATAACCCAGGTCCATGGACCACCGGGAGAAGGTCTGCCGCCGGGCGCCGGACACGATGGTCGCCCGGCGAAAGTCCTCAATGACTGCCACGGACTCCTCCGCGAAGACCTCGAAGCGCTCCCGGGAAAAGCCCTTGGGCCCCTTGGCGGTGTAAATGATGGAGCCCACGGAGCCGTCCCGAAATTCCAGCACCAGGGCCAGGTTGTCGTCCCGGCGGTACTTGCCACCCTCCCCGCCGATGGCGCTGACGCTCACCTGCGAAGCCGCGCAGTCGGCCATGAAGTGCAGAAAATCGATGAAATGGCAGACCTCTCCCAGGAGGCGGCCCCCGCCCACCTCCGGGTCGTGCACCCAATGCTCCCCGGGGATGAAACCCGCGTTGATGCGGTAAACCATCACCAACGGGGTGGTGCGCCCGGCCAGCCATTCCTTGACCTTCCGGGCCAGGGGGGCGAAGCGGCGGTTGAAACCCACCATCAGCCGCTGGCCCGGCCGGTAAGCCGCCTCAATGTCCTCCAGCTCCGCCTCCGTGAGGCACAGGGGCTTTTCCACCAGCACGTGTTTCCCGGCCTCCAGGGCCGCCCGGGTCAGGGGCCCATGCAGGTTATGGGGCGTGGCGATGATGACGCTGCCCACCCTGGGGTCCTCCAGGAGCTCCCGCCAGTCCGTGGTGGCCCGGGCAAAGGCGAACTTCTGGGCCAGGTGCCGGGCCGAAACCCCGGTGGTGGTGGCAACCCCCACCCTTTCCACCCCCTGAACCCGTCCCAGGGCCGGCAGCAGGATATTCTTGGCAAAGGCCCCGCCGCCGATGAGCCCCAGGGCCTGGGGCGAGGCCGCCGCGGCCAGGGCCGGGGCCGCTCTTACCCGGACTGTCCGGGCCGGCGCCGCGGCTGCTCCAGGGTAGGTGAGGACCACGCCGATATAGGGCTGCCGGCGTTCCAGGATGAGGCCGTAGGCCTCCAGGGCCTTCTCAATGGGAAAGCGGTGGGTGATGAGGGCCTCCAGCCTGACCCGCCCCTGGCCCACCAGGTCCAGGAATGCCGCCAGGTTCCTGGCCTCCGTCCAGCGCACCAGGCCCGGGGGGTAGTCCGAGCCCCGGAGGTCGTAACCGGGCTGAAGGCTCCCCGGACCCGCGGCCTTGGACACGGTGAAGAGCAGCTCCTTGTCCCAGAAGGCCTGGCGGTTGAGGCTCAGCTCCGCCTGCCCCACCAGCACCATCCGGGCCCGCTCCCGGGCCGCGGCCTCGGCCAGGCGCAAGGGCTGCGGGTCGTCGCTGGCCGCAGTGATGATCACCGCGTCGGCCCCCAGGCCCCGGGTGGCGTTGAGGATGGTCTCCACCACGCCGTCCCCGGGCGTCAGGGCCAGGTCCGCACCCAGCTCCCGGGCCAGGTGGCATTTCCCCTGGTCCAGGTCCACCCCCAGGACCTTGCACCCCTGGGCGCCCAGAAGCTGCACCGTCAGTTGCCCCAGCAGCCCCAGGCCCACCACCAGGGCCGTCTCCCCCAGGCTCAGGCCGGCCTGGCGCACGCCGTGCAGGGCAATAGCCCCCAGCATGGCGAACGCGCCGGCCTCAAATTCCACCCCCTCCGGCAGGGGCACACACAGGTTCGCCGGCACCCGCAAAACCTCCCCGTGGGAGGCAAAACCCGCGCCCGCCGCGGCCACCCGGTCCCCTACCCGGAGCCCCTGGACCCCGGCTCCCACTTCTCTGACCACCCCCGCGGCGCTGTAACCCAGGGGCACCGGCTGGTCCAACCGCTCCATGGCCTCTTTAAAGACCGGGAGGAATCCCTCTTTTTTCGCCTTGTCCCAGGCCCGGCGCACCAGGTCCGGCCGGGCCCGGGCCTTGCCCAGGAGGCTTTTTTGCCCCATCTGGATCATCCAGGTCTCGGTGCCCGGGCTGATGAGGGAGGCGCGGGTAGCCACCAGCACCTGGCCGGGCAAGCACACCGGCTCCGGCACCTCCACCAGGGCGATCTTCCCGTCTTTATAGCTCTGGATCACCTGCTTCATGCGGTTGCCAGGTTGCTGCCAACTGTCTCAAATCATGTTAACGCTGCAACTTCCAGCGCTTCAATTTCCCGTAACGGCTCTGGCTTTCTTACGCAATTCCAATAAATATACATCCACCAAAAAAGGATACCATAAATCGTGTAAAAAATAATAGGACAATCCGGCCAGACCATCCAATAAACCCAACATGAAAAAATATCTGATAATGAAATTTAAAGGTGGACGGAAGAATGGCGGCAGTCGATTCCAGAAACTACGTAATTTAACAATCCTCCCACTTTCCGTCTCATAATTAACACCCGGTGCCGCTGCCTGCCAGCCACATCTCGAAGCCTGGCCCGAAGGCGACGACAGCAACTCCAGGGCTTCTTGAGAAGCGTATCGGTTGTGTTTTATTACCCAATCCCCCGCCCCTTTAAGATCCTCATGAATAATGTCGTGGCGCAAACGCTGGGTCTTACCCCGGACCCGCATATATTCCCAGCCGCCGGACATTTCTACCCGGGCCTTCTCCCTCCTGACGGTACGCAAAATCCATTTATAATTGCCGCCGTGTTTGAGCCACCGCCCCATCCAGATGAAGCGCCTCCGGCTATAGAGGCCCCCCACGTCCCCGGGAAGATGCGGCAGGATCTCGGCCAATTCGGCCCCGAGCTCCGGCGTCAGGCGCTCATCGGCATCCAGGAAGATGACCCAATCATGGCTGAGGGGCAGATGCTCCAGGGCCCAATTGCGCTGGTGGGCCCAGTTGACCCAGGGATTCTGATAAATTTGCGCGCCCTGCTCCCGGGCAATCTCCAGGGTTTTATCGGTACTGAAAGAGTCCACCACCAAGACCTCGTCGGACAGGCCGGCAACGGACTCCAGGCAGGCCCTGAGGTTGGCCTCTTCGTTGTAGGTGAGGATGATGACGGAAATCGGGGCCTTGGTCATCTCCGCCTCAGTCTCCCGCCAGGTCGGCGCACAGCGCCGCGGTGAGCTGTCCCACCCGGGGCCAGGTAAACTTCTCCGCCACCAGGCGCCGGCCCGCCTCTCCCATCTGCCGCCGGGCCGCGCTGTCTGCCAGAATTTCCGCCAGGGCCCGGGCAATCTCCTCCGGTTCCAACCCCGCCTCCATCCCCGCCCCGGCTGCGGCCACCTCCGGCAGGTGGCAAAAAGGAGAAATCAAGACGGGAGTCCCACAGGCCATGGCTTCCAAAACCGCGATGGGCAGGCCCTCGCTCCGGGAAGTGAGGATAAAGAGGTCCGCCTCCTGAAGGAGTCCGGCTTTGGCCGCGCCGTTGACGGGGCCCAGAAACCTGACCCGTCCCCCCAGCCCCAGATCCGCGGCAATTTTCTGCAGATGCTGCAGGTACCTCTCCTCCCCCGGCCCGGCCACCACCAGGCGCGTCCCCGCGAGCTTGGCCGGCAGTTGCGCCAGAGCCGCCAGGGCCAGGGGGAGGCCCTTCTTTTCGTGCACCCTCCCCAGGAACAGCAGGTAGGGCTCCGGGCCCAGCCCGGGAAATTGCGCCTCCAGTTCCTCCCGGCTCAGGGCCCCGGCAAAGTCCTCCGGGTCCACGCCGTTGGGGATGACCTCAATGCGGCTGCGGATGCCCATCTGCCGCACCTGGTCCGCCTCCGCCGCGGTCAAGGCAATCACCGCAGCCGCCTGCTGGTAGTTGGCCTCCTCCACCAGACGCCACCACAGCCGTTTGCGCAGGGCCTTGTGCTGGATGGCCCAGGGGTCGAAACTGCCTTCCGGATAAAGGACGTAAGCCACCCGGGCCCGGCGGCAGGCCCGGCGGGTCAGATAGTTGACAAAACTCCAGTTGCCCCGGGACAGGCAGAGGTCATGGAAAGGCAGGCGCCGGCCCAACTCCCGGGCCATTTCCAGGGAAAAGAACGGGGGACCGGCACTGCCGCGGCAGTAGCGCACCGGCACCCCCCGGTAGGTGGTGTCAACTCCCCGGGGCCCGCCCCCTCCCAGGTCCAAGGCCAGGGTCAGGACCTGGTGCCCCAGGCCCATAAGCTCCCGGGCCACGGCATAGGCTGCCAGGGCCGGGCCGCCGTAGTCCGCGGCCGGAGGAAAAGTGGGGATGGTCACCAGAACCTTCATGTCACCCGCAGTTGCCGGATATCAAACCTTTTGGGCCACCCCCCCGAGGTTGGTGGACCAGAACCCTGGAGGCAGTTGCGGAAACCTGAGCCAGAAGCGATTCAGCGTCAGCAGGCGAAAATTTTCCGCGCTCAGGGCCGCCACCACCTTCTTCCGGGACAGAGGCCATTCATTGGGACTGATGCGGCCAAATCTGTATCGCAGCCACACCAGCGGATTTTCTGCACAAGGGTCGCGAAATAACAGCAACCCCCCCGGTGTCAGCACCCGCCGGATCTCCCGCAGGGCCGCCTCCAGGTCGGGAAGGTGGTGCAGCAGGCCGAAGGCCAGCACCAACTCGAATTCTCCCGCCTCAAAGGGCAGGGCCAAAACATTGGCCTGGCGATAACTCACCCGGGAGTCAGTGAAATTAGCCGCAGCCAGGGACATGCGGTCCGGGAAAAGGTCGCTGGCCACATACCGGGCCGGCGACGCCAGGGCCAGAAACCCGGGGACAAAGGTGCACTCCCCCGCGCCCACTTCCAGAACCCGTTTCTGATGCAACAGCTCTACCCAATCCGAGGTGCCCGCAGTCAAGGTCATGAGGCGGTGCACTTCAACCGCAGGGGTGACCCTGAGCTCCGTGGGTTTCTCCCGCTGGCTGAAGGCCGCTTCCGCCAGCAGGTCAAACTGCTTCAGGGGCAGGGAACGGCCCTGGGGCAAACCTGTGGCGCCGCAGGTGAAGGCTCGCCACAGGTTCTCGGCAAACCGCTCCGGAGACCAGGCCGCAATCAGGCGCTGGGAGGCCCGTCCCATTTTCTTCAGGTCCCACCTCCCCTCGTGCATCTCCGCCATAAGCTGGGCCAGGCCATGCTCATCGTCGGGCTCGAAGGTGAAGCCGTTGACCCCCTCCTTAACCAGGTCCAGGGCGCAGCCGCAGCCGCGGCTCACCAGCACCGGCAGCCCTGAGGCCATGGCCTCGTTGACCACCAGGCCCCACTGCTCTTCCCGGGAGCTGGCCAGGATAAACGCCTGCGCCAGCCCGTAGAATACGGGCAGCTCCTCCACCTGGCGAAACCCCGGGAAGTGTACGGATGAGGCCACCCCCAGCGAGTGGACCAGGTCCTGCAATTCTCCGGCCTGGGGCCCGGTGCCGCAAATTACCAGGTGCCACCTGGATTCCCCCATCCCGCGGCAGTAGCGGCTATAGGCCCGGAGCACCAGGGGCAGGTTTTTTTTCGCCACCAACCGGCTCACCGTGAGGAAGTAGCATGCCGGCAGCCCGTGGATTTGCCGCAGGGCCCCGGCCCGGCGCCTGACCCGGGCCGCAGCTTCGCCAAAGTGCCGGTTGTCCACCACGTCGTACCCGGGAAAGATGCAATCCGGAGAAATTCCCAGGGACGCGGCATAAGCCGCGGCCTTGCTGCCGCCCACCAGGGCCCCGGGAAAATATCTGGCCACCCAACTTTTGGCCCACTCCCAGGCAGAACGCCGGGGAAAATCGTCCGCCTTGCTCTCCGACATCATAACCGCTACTTTGCCGGTAAGCTTCAGATACAAAAGGGCCGCCAGGAATTCCCAGCGGGCGTAGCCGGGGATCGCGGCCCAGGAGATGCGCGCCTCCTTCAGAAAGCGCCCCATCCTGGCCGCAGCCCTAAGGGGGCCGGGCCGCTGCTCCCTGACCCCGGGAAAGAGAGTCACCAGGGGGATCCCCGCGGTTGCCCCCCGGGATTCCCAGGGATAAGTCTTATCTTCTTCGAAGAGCTGCACCGGGACCAGGTTTATCCCCCGGGACCCGAAATACTGGGCCGCGGCGCGCCAGCGGGCCACGTGATAGGGGCCGTAGTTGCCGAACAGCAGCATCGCCTGAAGCTCTTTCCTGATCCGATGCAATCTAAAAATCCCGTTCAGGTTGCTGCGCCCAGGGGAGGGGCTTGCCAGTCTTCTTCTCCCAGCGCAGGCCGTGGGGCTTTATTGCCTTCGGGCGGGGCACAGTTTCCGGGGCTACCAGGAAATGGCGCTCCACCAGGTAAACCGCCAGAGCCGGCCCCAGAAAAAAAGCCAGGTTCGGAACCCAGATGAAATCAGCCATATACACAGGAAAGCAGAGGAGAAAACCAAAGCCCGCGAACAGTGAAGGCCGGTCCAGGTTGGCCAGTCGCACCGCCACCCGCTTGATCCACCAGCCGTGAAAAAGAAACAGCAAAAACCCCAACCATCCCAACTGGTGGTAAACGGAGCCCACGGGGCCCGGGGCCATGCCTATGGGCGCGCCCACCTGCGGGTCCAGATCCTGGGGTAAGGGCTTGTTCTTCCAAAGGACCCGGGGAATTCCCTGGATGAAAATGGAATAAAGAAACGGCCGGCAATAAGCGTGGGGAAAGGTATTGCCGGAATGATACAGATAAAAGGCCGAGTTGGTAAAGCCCAGGAGGTCCGAACCCCGGGAAGAGGACCAGCGCCCCTGGGCCTCTTCAAACTGCTGGAGCATCTCTTTGGACTGCAGGCCCTGTCGGAAAAAGTAGCGGTTGTGCCCCAGCACCGCCAGGATGGGAAGCACCACCAGGATGGCCGCGGCAATCAGCGTCATCTGCCGGCGGCGGTTCTTAAAAACGCCCTGGTAAAGGCCGGCCATGCCCAGCAGACCCACCAGAAACAGCAAAAAGAAACCCCGGCCCCAGCCATAATAAAACTGGCAGAGAAACCAGGGGCCTACCAGTAAAAAGGTGCCCCACAGGTTGCCGCTAACGGCATAGTACAGCAGGCCACAGTTCGGGATGACATACGAGGCGTTGGCCAGGTACCCTGAGGTCTCCAGGTAAACCGCGCCTCCGGTGCTGTCCCTCACCATCTGCACCCCTTCCCCGAAAAAGGGGAGGGGACGGTACCAGATGGTCAAGAGGTAGCCGAAAAAGACGAACGCCAGGATGACCGCAATAGTGATCTTCCTGGCCCCGTAAAAAAACTTCTCCCTTCCCACCCGCACATAGGCGCTCATTTCCTGGCTGCGGCCATACCCCAGGGCAAAGGCGGCCAGACAGAGGGCAATGAACAGCCCGTATTTTAGACCGATCTCGTCGAACGAGGGTAACCTGGTGAGGTGCCATTCCAACCAGTCGTCATTGAGGAAAAAAATAAGCGGCCGCAGGAAGTAAGCCACGCCAATAGACGACAGGAACCAGAACGCCGGGGAAGAAATGTTGGCCACATGGCGCCAGCCGATAATCCTTACCGCCAGCAGCAGGCCCACCAGGACCAAGAACAAGTAACCGCTTTCAATCAGGGCCATTTCAGTTTCCTTGAGAATCTCCCATCAATCCCTTTTCACCACCCCGTGGCGCCATAAGCCGAAGTGATGGCGGCTACCAGGCGCTGCCCGTATCTTGCCCGGGAAAAGTCCCGGGCCCGCTTTAAAGCGTTCTGGGACATCCACCGGTGCAGGTCCCGGTCCCGGGCCAACTGTTCGATCCGCTGGGACAGGGCTTCGGAATCCCGGATAGGGACGATGAAGCCCTCCACCCCGTCTTGCACCACGGAACCGGCGTTGGGGGTGGTGATGACCGGCAAGCCCGCAGCCAGGGCCTCGTAAATCACCCCCGCCGACCCCTCGTAAATGGAAGGCAGCACGAAGACGTCCGCCCATTGATAAAAATGTGCCACCTCGGTTCTGGAAACCTGGCCGCAAAACTCCGCCACCCCGGTATAGGGTTGCAGGTATCCCTTTTTTATCGTGAGCCCGCCTACGAACCGCGCCCGCAAGGGCAAGGGGGAAAGCTTCTGGAGAGCCTGCAACAAATAGGGCACCCCTTTCCTCAGGCCCACCCCGCCGACAAACAAGATTTTCAGGCCCTCATTGCCAGCCTCTGCCTCCCCTTTCAGGAATGCCCGGTTGCCGGGGTTTCTGGCATCATGTCCATAGGGCAAGATGGCGATCTTCCCTGGCGGCACCCCCGCGGCCTTCAGGGAGTCGGCCACAAACTGGGAAGGGGCCAGGATCAGGTCGGCCCCGACAAATTCCCGGTCTTCCCGGGCGATTATGGGGGCCAAGTCTCCGGCGTGGTATGGGGTCTCCTCCCAGCCGGGCCAGAGACGGTGATTCTCCTCCAGCAGGGCAATTTCCGACCTCCGGGTGGGACAGCATTGCTCCAGGATGCAGAACAACCCCTGACTCCGACCATAATCGAATAGTTCCGCCGCGGCGGTGTCGAAGCAATAAAGGGCTTCCGCCCCTTCCAGGCCATGGCGCTGCACCGCTCGTTGGAAGGAGTCTGCGATCCTCAAGTGCTGCCCTATCTGCTCGGGTATAGAACTGTATTGGGCCCGTAGCAGGGGCAGCAGCAACCGGTTAAACGCAGTAACCTTGGCGCTGGGGATGGCCGCAGTCCGTTCCGTTAATCTCTTTAACCCGCGCCAGCGCAACAAAGGCGTGAACCCTGTCAACACCGAACCCAGCCAGCTTCCCGGGCCGGCATAGGCGTCGGTGAAAAAATGGGCCAGCAGTCCGGCTTGCTCCAGCACCACCGGTACGTCATAATCGCGGCGGCTGCCCAGTTGCGCCACCGCTATTTGCGGCAATCTCTCCGCCATGTTGGTTCCGCCTGCTCTCCTTAACCTGCGCGGGCCGGGTCAATGGTTTTTCCCAGCCTTCCCAACCAGCCGTCCCGGGCGGCCTGGAAGACCAGCTTGAGGTTCCTCAGGCTCCGCCGGTGGCGCACCGCCCCGGCCAGGGATTCCATGGTGAAGAGCAGTGGGTCAATGAATTTCATCCAGCCTGAGCCAATCTGCCGCTGGATGTAAACCCGGTTGCGCACGGAATAATAGCGCCGCCAGTCCAGCTTGCCGGAACTCAAGGGCCTCTGGCCCTCCCGGGTCTTCATGCGGGCCTGGCTGCATAGCAGAATCCGCCCGTGCTGCTTTAGCCGCAGAGAATACTCGTAGTCATCAAAGTAAATAAAAAACCTGGGGTCCGGAAATCCCGCCCGGGCTACGATCTCCGCGGGGATCAAAAGCCCTTCGAATCCGAAGGTGGTGATGGGAATATATTTTTGGGCCAGGTCCGCTCCAGTTAATTCGGGGCCCAAGTGCCACCGCAACTGCTGCAGCGGACTGTAATGGTCCACATAACGATACTTGCCCCCGTAATATTTGCCCTCCGGCGTTACCTTGAGGGGAAAAAGGGCGGCCACCGGCCCTCCCGGGCGTAGCTCAATAAATCCCCGGATTAGCTCTTCCAGGCAGTGCTCCTCCGGCTCTGCGTCATCATCCACCAGCCACAAAAAGTGAAAACCCCGGTCATAACCCTGCTTGACGCCCTCATGAAACCCACCGGCCCCGCCGAGGTTCTCCGGCATCCTGACATACTCTATCTGCGGAAAGGCTGCCCTTTTTTGCGCCACCAGTTCCCCGGTGCCGTCCTCGGAAGCATTGTCTATGACAATTATGCCATCCAGAGGATAGGATTGGGCCAGCAGTTTATCCAGACAGACCTGAAGCAAACTTTTGCGATTGTAGGTGACGACAATGGCCACCACGGGCCCTGGTTTGCTGCCGGAAGGGCTAGTCACGGGCGATCTCTGCGAAGGTTGCCAGCGCCTTCATTATCACTTGCGACATGTTGGCATGATCATATTGCGGCAGCCTGCCTAAAAAGTAAACGGCTTTAAATTTCTCCGTCACTTCCTGGTATTGACGGTGCCTCGCCAGGCTTTCGTCGATTAGCAGCGGATAAATGGGGTCGTTTACTCCCGGTTCATAATGGCAGGGATATTCCAGGGAAATCGTGGTTTCACTGCCGGTATAGCCGTGCAAATGCTTGAATTCTGTGATGCGTAAGTAATCGTAATCATTTGGATAATTAACTACCGCCACTTCCTGGTAAAACTCCTTCTGCTGGGTTTGCCATTCCCATCGCAGGGACTTGTAGGGCAGGGGGCCGAATTGATAGTCAAAAAAATAATCCAGGGGACCGGTGTAAACCATTTTCTTAAAATGAGTCTCCCCCAGAATCTCTTTGTAGTCCTTTTCTAACAGGAGGCTGATATTGGGGTGTGACAGCATCTTTTCGAAGAGGCGGTGGTAACCCTGCAACGGCATTCCCTGATAAGTGTCGGCATGGTAGCGGTTGTCCCGGTCGATGCAAAACGGCACCCGTCCCATCACCCGCGGGTCCAACTGCTGCGGATCCACCCCCCAGAGCTTGCGGCTATAATTATAATAAATTTTCTCGTAAACAAAGGAAGCCAATTCTTGCAAAAGCTCATCTTCCACCTGGAGGAAATCAACAATATGAATCTTCTTGCCCCGGCCGAAAGAAGCGACCAGTCTTTCTTCGATGCGGGCAGCCTGCTGCTGCGGAAAGACTTGATAAAGCGAGTTGAGGTTAAAGGGCACCGGAATCTTTTGCCCGTCCACCAGGGCCAGGACCCGGTGTTGATAAGGGTGCCACTCGGTGAACTGGGAGAGATAGGACCAGACTTCATTACTGCTGGTGTAAAAGATGTGGGGGCCGTATTTGTGTACCAGAATGCCGTGGTCGTCATAGTAATCGTAGCAATTGCCGCCGATGTGGTTGCGCCGGTCCACCACCAGGACTTTTTTGTCCATTTGGCTGGCCAGGCGCTCCGCCAGGACCGCGCCGGCAAACCCGGCGCCCACCACGAGATAATCAAATATCAAAGATTTCTTCCTTCTCTTTCGCCGCGCCTTCTCTGGTCTTCAGGATTACTTGACATAGAGCGCATCCACATAGACGACATGGCCGTCCTCCCCGTAACTTTGCGCCAGATTCCCGGCATATCTAAACCCCAGGCGATCCAGGCTTATCAGGAGGTCCTTAAAGCTCGACTGGCCCTCAAAGAGATAATCCAAATGGGCTTCCATTATGGCAATTTTCGCCTGGCGGAAGGTCTCCTGGCCTCCGGATATCACGTAATTTTCATATCCCTGCACGTCCAACTTAATAAGCACTTCGGGCCCGAGGGAAAGGACCTGCTTGCGCACCCAATTATCCAAAGAAGTCAAGGGGACTGAAACGGTTTCCACCTCGGGTTGATAAAAGGTCCTGGCAAACACCTCCGTCGCCCGAAGCAAGGAAGAGTCCCCGCTGACCTGGTGCTTGAACATGGTGGCTTCTCCTTCCTGCTCTCCCAAAGCAACATTAAAGGCAGTAACCTTTCCTCCTGGTTGTTGTTCGGCCCATTTACGTAACTCCGCAAAAGCCTCGGGCAGTGGCTCAAAAGAATAGATGCGGGCCTCAGGGAATACCGTGGCTATCTTTTGAGCAAATTGGCCGGTGTTTGCTCCCACATCTATTATAGTCCGAACGGCATAATTTCTTAATCCTAAGAGATTTATTCTTGGGCTGTTCCGGTTTTTATAAATATCATAACCGAGAAAATTAAAACCTTTTCGCACCCATTCTTTTATTAGCATCGCTCTATTACCCTTGTTCCTACTCTAATTTGAGACTGTTGCGAAATACATCGTAAATTTTATTTAAAAATGGGCCAAAAATTGCTCGCGAATTTGTTTAACCTGTTGTAATATCAGGAAAATAAATTTCCCTGAGGGAATTATGAGCAAGACCGGCAGCGCCAACGGCTCCTTCTTCGGGAACTTCATTTATGACCGGCTATTGCAGCGGCGTTCCCATTTTCTCCACGACCTGTCCAGAACCGTGGATTTTTCCTTTGTCAAACACGCCCTGAAAGAGTTTTACGCGGACTGGGGCCGGGACCCCTGGGACCCGGTGCTAATGTTCAAGATGGTGTTCCTCCAGTTCCTCTATAACCTCTCTGATCGGGAGATTGAGGAGCAATGCACCTGGAACATGATGTTCAAGTGTTTCCTGGGGCTGAGCGCCGAGGAGCTGCCTCCCGACCACACCACCCTCTGCCGCTTCCGGGTGCGCCTGGGGGCCGAGGGCTTCCAGCGGCTCTTCAACCAGGTGGTGGAGCAGGCCCGGGCTAAAGGATTCGTCAGCGATAGGCTCCACATCATCGATGCCACCGAGATTGCCGCCAAGGTGGACCTTTTTCGCCTGAAGAAAGAGCATGTCCAGGGCGATGACGATGATACCTATGTAGACCGGAACAGCCCCGACCCTGAGGCTCGTTTTGGCCGGAAAAGTAAGAAGAAAGGCTTTTACGGGTATAAGGCCCACATCGTGGAAGATGCCGATTCGGAACTCATTGTGGGCGTCAAGACCACTCCCGGCAACGTGCCGGATGGAGTCGTGCTTCCCCAGTTGATCGAGCCGGCGCCCCAGGAAGTCACGGGCGATAAAGGCTATGACAGCGCCGTCAATCATGCCCATCTGGCCGAAATGGGGGTGGCTTCCGGTATCATCCGGCGACGCCGACCGCCGGGGCGGCCTCGCAACTCCCGCAGGGAACGGCCCAAGATCGAGCGTAAGTTTGCCGAAGGAAATCAACGCCATGGCCTCAAGAAGGCACGGTACTGGGGTTTGGTCAAGGTCAGCATCCAGAGCTTCATGGTGGCCATCGTGATCAACCTCAAGCGATTGGTTAAGCTCATCTCTCTTGCCGATGCCAAACCCAGGTTAGCCTTTGCAGCTTAAGAGCCGGAAGGTACGGGCAAGATTACCCAAAAACCCATAATCCGGACCCCAAGACCAAGAATAGAGGTTAAAAAAACCAAATCCAGGATAATGGTAGGCTCAAACTCAAGATTATCATCCCTTAAGGTTCAATAACCCCTGTTTCAACCCAGAAAATAGAGAGAAAAGGAATAAACCCTTTTGCAACGGTCTCAATTTAATCCTCCGGCGCTGTCGCGCCTGGCCTCTGGGAAACGCATCCGGGCCTGGACTGGTAGAAAAGACGTTTGACCCCCTGGCGCAACCGCCTCTTATAGTGCAGGTAGCGGCAGAGAATATCGGCCCCACCTCCCCGCACCAACCGGGCCAGGACGCGGGGCCAGAGGAAAGAGCCGTAAAGGGGCAGATATTCGAGGATTGCTTCGGCTTCTGCGGCCTCCGATTGAGCCAGGCCGTACACCAGCATCGTGGCCCACTGCCGCCGCGCCTTGAGCAAGAGCCGCTCTTTTCCTGGCAGGCCCGAGGGCCAGTGCTGCTCCATGTCGCCAAAATGCATTAGGCCTTCTTTGGCGGCCAGCAGGGTGAGCCCCTTTTTACCCAGGGCATGCAACCGGTAACTGGCCAGCAAATGGTCATGGTAAAATACGTCCCCGAAGCGCAAAAGGTCCCGGTGCATCTTCCAGTCGCCGCTGTAGGCAAAACGCTCGTCGTAGCCCCCCACCGCATCGAACGCGGCCCGGCGCAGCATGACGATGTTCACGGCCCTGGGTCCCAAGACGTAGCGCCGCCACTCCTGCAGTCCCGGGCGGATAAAGGAGCCGTGCACGGACCGCTCCAAGCCGAGAACATGGCCCTCCAGGTCGATGAGGCGGCAGGCGCAGTGGGCAAAGGCCACCCGGGGGTGCGCTTCCAGCACCGGCACCATGCTGGAGACATAGGAGGGCGCCAGCAGGTCGTCCGCGTCCAGCTTGCACACGTACTTGCCTCGGGAGGCCCGGATGACCGCGTTCCAATTGGCGTGCATGCCCAGATTCCTCTCCTGCGTGAGCACCCGGACCCCCCGGCCCTCGTATGTTTGCACGATTTTCAGGGTGGCGTCGGTGCTGGCATCGTCGGAGACGATGACCTCCAGGGGGGCGTAATCCTGTGCCAGGGCGCTCTCCAGGGTCTCGGCAATAAAGGGCGCGGCATTATATGCCGGGATGCAGATGCTTACCAGCGGCAGTCCCTGGTTGCTCATGGCTGCGGTGTGGTGAATTCCGGGGTCCTTTCTCTCCCAGACCACCATTTCTGGACCAGGTTGACGCTGTCCCTGACCGGCTGGTAGGCAGACAGCACGCGCTCCAGCAGCATAATGAACAGCAGATAGGCCAGGGCCCCCAGCCCCGCAAAAAACAGCAGCCGCCCGAACGCGGTCCAGGTCAACGGGGACCAATAAAGTTTCTGGTTGGGAAGCCAGATAACCGCCGCCAGCATCAAGCTCCCCGCCAACGCCGGGGCGATGGTGGCCGCCAGGTCCGGCACCCGGGCCTGGGTCTGCCGGCAGACAAAGCGGCACCACAGGGGCAGGCCCAGAGAGAGGCCCAGGGCGTATGACCAGGCCAGGCCTGCCAGGCCAAAAACCCGGGACAGGGGATAGATAAAAAGAAGGATACCCAGGCAAGATGCCGCATCCATGGCGAACTGCAGGCTGGGGCGGCCGGTGGCCAGAAAAAGCGGGGGCCCGGTGCGCAGCAGGGCCTGCACCGCGCCTCCCACCGCCAGGGCCGGCACCAGACTCACCACCCCCTGCCACTTGGGGCCTAAAAACAAAGGCAGCGCCGGCCCCAACGCCACCGCGATGACCGCGGACAGGGGGAAAATCATAAAAGTGGTTACCTGCAAAACTTTTAAGAAAGACCTCCGGAGCCTTTGGGGGTCATCCTGCATCAGACTGTACGCGGGAAACATCGCCTGGAGGAACATCTCCCCCAGGTGGTTGGTGGGCAGGAGAGCGAACCGGGAGGCCATCTGGTAAAGGCCCAGGGCCACCGCCCCGAAAATAAACCCGCTTAAGACGTCGATGCCCTTGGTGGCGAAAAAATAGAGGCACGCGGTCAGTAGCAGCCACTGGCCAAATCTGAACAGCTCCCGGGCGGCCCGCCAATCAAAAACCCACCGGGGCTGATAGGGATAGAGGACATAAGAGACTACCACCCTGACGCCGGTGCCGGCCACCACCCCCAGGACCAGGGCCCAAACGCTGCGCCACCAGAGAGCCACGACCACCGCCACCAGGAGGTTGATGGTGGCCCCCCAGGCCTCCAGCTTGAAGAGTTGCCGGAACTGCATTTCTTTATACAGCAAGGCCGGCCCTACGCTGGTCAACCCGGAGAGGAGCTGAACCGCGGCCAGGGCGCGGAGAATGGGAGTGGCTGCGGGCTCATGGGCCAGGCCCGCGATAAATGGGGCCGCGGCCCATAGAATTACCCCGATGGCCGCGGCGCGCCCCAGGGTCACCCACCAGGCCGTGTGAATCTCCCCCTCGGTCAGGTGCGGCCGCTGCACCAGGGCCTCGCCGTAGCCGGTGTAGGTTAAAACCCCCAGGAATTGCACGGCCAGGGCCCCCAGCCCCACCAGGCCGAAGTCCTTGGGGCTGAGCAGGCGGCCCAGGACCACGGCGCTCCCCAGGAACAGGAGCTGCCGGTAAAGCCTATCCGCCAGGATCCATAAGCTGCCTTCAAAGGTGCGCCTCCCCAAATCCTGGCCCAGGGGCGGCACCCCTTCTTTCAAGTTAGGTTCGGGCGGCAATGGATAACCTGGCATTAACTTGAGATTGCCTAAGATTCATGGAAATACCCGGACCGGGCGCCCAGATCTTGGCAGCCTTAGGATTACACCTCCCCACGAAGCGGGCGATGCCAGGCGGGAGGCGGTGGACCGACCATGCTCCCCAAGGAGTCGTGGGCCAAACGGACCCCAGAAGAAGCGCTGGCCGGCGCCGCCGCGGCCGTGGATGAGGCTGCCGGGTCCGTCATTTCTTGGGATTTCAGGCGGGTTTTACGAAAGCCTCCGGTTCTCCATGCCTAGACGCTGCTTGATCCAGGCCACCGCACCGCCCAGCCGGTGGATTCCGGAGGGCCGGGGCGCTTCCACCTCCTTGGGCTTGGTGTAATAAGAATGATAACGGTAATAACGATCGTAGTAATACCCGTCCCGCTGGACGTGCACGTCGTTCAACACGACCCCCAGCAGGTGAGCCTTGACCCCCGCCAGGTAATCCCTGGCCTCCCGGGCTATCTTGCGCGGCACCGCCTCGGCCTTGACCACCAAGAGCACGCCCTCTGCCAGGGTGGCCAGGATGGCCCCGTCGGTGACGGACATCAGCGGCGGGGAGTCCAGGATGACCCGGCCGTATTCCTTTTGGGCCCGGGCCAGGAATTCCTCCATGCGCGCTGAACCCAGCAACTCCGAGGGATTGGGCGGCGTATGCCCGGAAGGCGTAAAAAACAGGCCGGGGACCGAGGTGCCCACCACCGGCAACTCGTCCACTTCCCCCACCAGGAAGTTGCTCAGGCCCGGCTCTGCCGGGACCTGGAAGATCTTGTGCAGGGAGGGGCGCCGGATGTCGGAATCCACCAGCAGCACCCCGTGCTCCGCCTTGGCCATGGCCGTGGCCAGGTTGACCGCAGTGAGAGTCTTACCCTCCATCGGCAGGGCACTGGTGATGAGCAGCACCTGGGGCGGGTGCCCCGGGGTGGAAAAGAGGATGCTGGTGCGCAGGGCCCGGTAGGACTCCGAGGCCACGGTCTGGGTTTCCAGGGCCACCACCATTTGGGGCGCCACCGCCCCCTCCTCCCCCGCCTCCAGTTCCAGGTGCGGGATGATGGCCAGATTGGGAACCTCCAGGTAACTCTCCACCTCCTCCGGGGTCTTCAGGGTGGTGTCCAGGTATTCCAGGCCAAAGGCCAGGCAGACACCGAAAGTCAGGCCCAGCACCAGGCCCAGCATCGTGTTGCGCATCTTCCGGGGCGTGGCCGGGCTGCCGGGCACCGTGGCGGGGTACACCACCCGGATATTGGTTACCGGCAGGCTCTCCGTGGCCGTGGTGGTCTTCAGGCTCTTCAGCATGTTCTCATAGAGGGCCCGGTTGGTCTCCACGTCCCGCAGCAGCACGCGGTACTCAATGGCCCGGTCGCCCATGTCCTGGGTGTCCACCTTCTGGACATCCAGGGCTTTTCTCAGGTTTTCCTCCTGGGCCTTGGCCATGGTGTATTCGTTCTTGATGGACTGCACCACCTGGGACATCTCGGCGTTGATCTTGCTCCTGGTCGCCCCCAGCTCGTTGTTGAGCTGCAGCATGCGGGGGTGCTCCGGCCCGAATTTGCGCCCCAATTCCGACTGCTCCGCCAGGATCTTGGCCTCCTGGCCCTTCAAGGCCTGGATCAGGGGGTTGTTCAGGACTTGGGGAATGGGTTTCCCCTGGTTCACCTCCTGGTACCGGGTTTCCGACTCCATCCGCCGCGTCTGCGCCGACACCAGTTCCTTGTTCAACTGCTCCAGTTTCTGGGCGGTGATGCTCTCTTTGTCTTCCATGGTGACGATATTCTGTTCCCTCTTATACCGGTTCAGGCGGGCTTCGGAGTCCTCCAGCTTCTGCCGGGCTTCGGTCAGTTTTGACTGCAGCCACCGTGCCGTTTCCTGCGCGGCGGTGAAGTTGAATTCCAGGGACTGCTCAATGTAGCACTGGGCCAGGGTGTTCACCAGGCGGGTGGCAAATCGGGGGTCCGGGTCGGAAAAGCTGACATTAACCAGGAGGCTCTGCCTCACCGGGGATACGTTGACGCCGCCCACAACGGCGCCCACCAGGGCTTCCTCGGCCCGCTGCTTCTCGACTTCGTCCGCATTTTCCGGCAGGCTCTTGAAGATGTCGGCGTAAGGGGGATATTCCTTAAGGCGCATCTTTTCCACCACTTTTCTGGCCAGGGCCCGGCTTTCCAGCAACTTGTACTGGGTCTGGTAAAACTCCTCTTTATATTCGTCGTACATGGGCCCCGCCATCTGGTTTTCCAGCACCCGGGGGGCGTTGCGCTCAATCAGGATCTGCACCGTCGCCCGGTAAATGGGGGTGGCGGTGAAATTGAACAGCACTACGCTGGCCACAATGATGCTGAAGGTCAGCAGCGCCGCCCAGCGCCTTTTTACCAGGATGCGCGCATAGTCGTGCAGAGTGCGGGCCCGTTGGTGGGGCCTGGCCGTGATTTCTTCCATATCAAGTACTCCTCACTATGACGGGAGAGCCAGGCGGGCCCCTCCCCGGACTCCTGGCTTAAAAGAAAGACTCCGGCACCACAATGGTGTCCCCGGGGCGGATGGCGTCTTCTAATTTTACCTTAATTTTTTCTTTTTGCCCGTCATGCTCCCGAACGATGTAAGTGCCCCGGCTGGAAGCCTTGTCCGTGAACCCCTCCGCGGTGGACACGGCCATGAGCACCGTCATGTTTTCTTCATAGGGGTAACGCCCCGGCCTCTTCACTTCCCCGGTGACATAGTAAGACAGCTGGGGCACATAGATCGTGTCGCCGTTCTTGATCTCCAGGTTCTGGCTCGGGTCCCCGGCCATGGCCGCGGAGATGGACACCGTGATCTTTTGGCCCGCCGGCGCGGCCTCAGGCAACCGGGGTTGGTCCGCCTTCTCCCCCGGCTGGCCCCGGACGATGATGGCCACCCCGCCGGCCACGTGTTTGGAAGAACCCCCGGTGGGAATACCCCCGGCCAGGGAAATGGCCTCCACCACCTTGATGGGCTTGGTCAGGGGATAGGTCCCCGGCTTCTGCACGTTGCCCACCACAAAGAACTTCTGACTCTTGTATTCCGTGACCATCACGGAAACGTGGGGGTCCACGATGTAGCGGGGGCCCAATTTTCCTTCCAGTTCCTTTTGCAACTCCAGGGGAGTAAGCCCTTGGGCCCTGACCTCCCCCACAAAGGGATAGGAGATGGTGCCTTTCAGGCCCACCCGGAGCTTGCGGGTCAGGTCGTCATGGCCCCACACCCGGACCTCGATTTCATCCTCCGCGCCCAGGCGGTATTCCTCCTGGGCTGCCCGGGCCGCCCCCACCCACAGGAGAGTAAGGATCAGTCCCAACCACAGAATTTTTTTGACCATAGCCTTCTGCTCGACTCCTTCCAGTTTTCGGGTGGCCTGCCAGCCAGCCGCGGCCCGGGGCCGCCGGTCCTCCCGGTTTAAGGCACCAATTTCTTCAGCCCCGGGTCCAGTCTCAGGGCCTGCTCCCGGTGCCAGGTCCCTGCATCCCGCAGCCCCGCAGGCACCAGGGCCGAGTCCAGGCTTTCCGCCCAGTTCAGCACCATAGCCAGGCGCAGATGCAGCACCCCGGACCCGGGGTAGAGGGCCACCGCCGCGGAAAATTCCTCCAGGGCCTGGGGCACCAGGGTTTCCGGCGCCATAGCCTGCTGCCGTAAATAGAACTCCGCCAGCTTCAGATGATACCAGAAATAACCCGGCGCGCGGAAGATGGCCTCCTTGAGGGCCGCCTCCGCCTCATTTAAGGGCGCCTTCCCGTTGCCCCGGCTTTTCTCCAGGGCTTCCGCCAGCCCGGCATAGTATTTGCTGTTCCAGGGATTGAGGGCCAGGGCCTGGTTGAAGTCCTCGACTCCTGAGGCCGCGGCCGGGCGGGTCAAATCTACCTCGGTAGGCGCGGCCTTCTCCGCCAGCCAGCAACGGTAGACGCTGAGCCCGAAAGTTAGCTGCAGCCCCACCAGCCCCACCAGGACCGCGGCCGCAGTCTGTCGGTGGCCCGAAAATTTTAAAGTGGGATAGGAAAAGTACCCTCCCCCGGAAGCATGCCAGTGCACGGCGAGATAGGTAATGGCGGCAATGGCTGCAAAGGTCAGGCTCAGCGCCGGAATGTGGAAGGGGAATTCTCCCAGGGAATGAAAGACCCCGGCCCCCAGGGCCGCCATCCCTCCCAGCCCTAGATATCGGGCAAAGGCATCGCGGCGCCGGCGCCACTGTTTTACCAGCGCGCTAAAAAAAATTACCCAGGCCGCGGTCACCAGGAGGAAACCCACCACGCCCCCCTCGGCCAGCATTTGCAGCCAATCGTTGAAGGCATGGTCAAATCGCAAAACGTGAAACTCCATGGGGCCATACCGGTAATAGAGGTCCCCGAAGGTGCCGAGGCCGACGCCCAGCCAGGGGTTTTCCCGGAACATGGCCAGGGCTCCGGCCATGGTGTGATATCGTCCCTGGTGGTCCCAATCATGAAACCGGGCCAAAGGCTCGGAGCCCCCCAGAAGCAGGCTGTAGATCAAGGCTGCCGCCAGGAAGACCGGCATCACCAGCAGGTGCCCCCTGGCCCACCCCTGACCCCGGACCAGCAGGGCCATCAGGGCAAATCCCGCCACCAGGGAGATCATGCCCCCCCGGGAGCCGGTAAAGACCAGGCCCACGATGAGAACCACCAGGAGGAAGAGCAACAGGTACTGGCGAAACTGCGGTTCCAGATACTCGGCCCGGGACCAGCGCCGCACCCGGCCGATAAAAGTGGAGTCCCGGGCCGCCGGCAGAGCCGGCCGCCTCTGGGCCAAGAACCAACCGTAGCCCAGAAGGATGGCCATGTCCAGCAGGGTGGCCAGGTGATTGCTGTTAATGAAGGTGCCGTTGAGGCGGCCGCGGCTAAAGGAATTGAGCCAGCCCCAGATGTGGCTGTCGCGGTAATGCCTGGCCCCATAAACCACTTCAAACAGGGCCACGACCAGGATCAGGGTCACCAGACCCAGGAGCTGCTGCCGGCTCCTGACGCTGTAAATAAGGATAAGAAACAAGACCAGGGCCGGCCATAGTTTCATGCACTGCTGCAAAGTGAGGTAGGGATTGAGAGACAGGGGGAGGTACGCGGCCAGGCCCAGGCCCTCACCCAAGGCCCGCACCTTCCAGCCCCCGGGAGAAAGCCACGCCGCCACCCCCTGGGGCCAGGGCAGGACCTGCACCAGGACCAGGAGCCCCAGGCCCACCGCCAGCCACCACAAAGGGGGATAGGGCAAAAAGCGCGCCGCCCCCGGCCTGGCCCCCGCTTCATAAAGCCCGGCCGTCAGGAGGCCCAGGCTCAGGCCTGTCACTGCCAAACCCAAGGGAAAGTAAACCCGGGGAATTACCGCGCCGTAAGCCAGGGGGGCCCAGACCAGGAGGCCGCCGCTGACCCCCAAAATCAAGCGCCGCCCCCAGAGGGCGGCGGACCTCGAGGAGATAATCTCTTTGAGGGTAGCGACTGCCGCAGACTTCATGAAATCTTATATCATAATGCCAACCGTGAGGGAATCGCCGGGACCCGAGGCGCGCCCTCCCCCGACCCGGAAATCCGCGGCTAGCCCCGAATCCCCGTCTTTCCCTTAATATGAGACCTGGGCGCCAAAGAGCACCCGGTGCTCGTTGTACGGCAAACCGGGCACATTGGTGCCCCGGTTGGCATAATTATAATCCAGGCGCAGTCGCAGCCAGCGGGTTACCGGCCGGATGATGCCGCCGCCCAGGGTGACGACGTTGTCATTTCGTAAGAAATTCTTAGTCACCCCTGGGGAAACCGTGATCGGCACCTCATTCAGGTAGTCGTTATTGCTATAGGAGGCGGCAAAATAAGTGGTGGCCATTAAGTAGTGCCATTCATGGTAAATGGACAGAAAAACCCCACTGTTGATATACGCGTTGTTGCCAAAATCCAGGTCTTCCTGAATGGAGCGTTGAGCCGTCAGAGATATCTGCGTATACCGTGAATAACGGTACAGGGTCTGGACGCTCAGGGACCAGGTCTGGGGAGAGTTATTGCGCCCCGGGATTGACGTGTCATAGTTCTTGAAGGTGTAACCGAACTTTACGGAGCCGGTGAGCTTGGCCGTGGGGTCCCAGAACAGCCCCACGTAAGGGTTTTGTGACGTATTGTTGGCCGTGGGCGAGGAGGGGTACTCCCGGGCGGTGGTGATGAACTGCAGAAAGGCTGCGGTCTTGGGCCAAAACCGGTAGTATAACGTCGGCCCACCGACATGTTCCCGATAAGCATCAAACCGGTCCACCGGTAGCCTGAAGTCCAGAATGTCGTACTGATAGATCCCCTGAACCCGCCAACGGTCGCTGAACCGGTAGTCGACTAGGAAGTACGGGGTGTCCCGGGTGTAATCCCGCTGCCTGCCGGTGATGGCGGTGCGCTCCTCGGTGGCTGCCCGGAAGGTATTACCCACCCGGAAACTCAAACCCCCGCGGAAGTTGATGGCCAGGTCTCCATTGACATTGCTGTCGTAATGGCTCTGGTCGTCGTGCTGGGTGTACAGGTAATAGTTGCCCAGGTAGGCCATGGAAATCCGGTTCAGCCCCCCCAGGGGCACCTCTACCTTCAGCCCCGGGTTGACCACGTTGATGAAGTCGGACTTCTTGTCGCTGGCGGTCAGAAAGATGTTGCTGCGGTAGAGGCCGTTGTATTCCAGGTAAGGAGTAAAACGAAAGCCGTCCAGCTTGTGCGTTTGCCACCCCCGCATGAGGGTGTCCAGGGCCGAGGGGTTGCCGTAGGGGGCCAGGATTCCCAAAAGTGCCCCCACTTCCCCCAGGGTTTGCGGGGCCGGAGCCGCCGCGGCGGGAAAGGCCCCCGGGGTCTCCGGCGCACCCGGTGCCGGCTTTTCTGGAACTTCCGGTTTCGGCGGGATGGGCGGAGGCGCTTCCTCTTCCACGGCCTCCGGCTTCACTTCCTGCGGGCTGGGGGGCGTCACCTGCCCCCAGGCCGTACCGGCAAAGACCAAAACCAGTACTGCCAGCAGTACCCCTCCAAAAATCCACTTCTCCCTTGGCGGCCTTTTCATGTTCCCCCCCTTTAACTGTCAAGGCCGACAGTTACTGATTATGAATGCAAGCCTCCCGTCCCCAACGGGTTGCTCTGCTCCGGCGGCGGCGGCGGTGCCGGCGGCGGCGGCGCCTCCTCTGCTGGACAGGTCTTGGACGGCGCCGCGGTGGGCGGCCCGGCCGCAATGATCGCATTGACTATGGCCAGCGGGTTGGAGCCTTTCAAATGGACCACCGCGGGAATGCCGGTGTCCACCAGTTTGTTGAGTTTGGCCGCGTCCGCCCCCTTCAGCATCATGATATCCTTGGGGCCGGGAATCTGCCCCGCCACCAGGCCCAAGGCCTCGCCGTTGCCCAGGGTCAAGGAAAACTTGAGGTTCGGGTCCGCGGAATAGACCTCCACCACCCCTTCCGGCACGTGCACCACTTCAAAGGGTTGACATTTCTCATCCCGCCCGCACAACACCACCGCCGTGGTCCCCCTGATCCCCATGATGGCGGTGGGCGTCTTGATAAGAACGTCTGGCTCCCTCGCCTTCTGAAGATTGGTGACCACTGCATGCACCACGCCCTGGGTCAAGTCGATCACCCCATGGCGCCTGGCCTTGCTGGCGTCGTACATGTAGGACTCGATGGTGACGTCGCTCAAGGGCGCGATGGTGAGCATGCTGGCATCAATGAACTTGAGCTGGGCCCGGGAGGCGACCTTGGTATTGACCATGTCCTTTTCCGCCGCTCCCATCTCCTCCTTAGCCGGGACGGCTTCACCGGCCCCGAACTTCATGAGGTTCACCTGGCCCACCACTTCAGTAAAACGGCAGACGTCGTCGGCCAGGCTGCTGGCGGCCCACAAGCCCAGGACCAAGGAGATTATGGCCAGGGCGCCGCAACTCTTGATCCACTTCTTCATGATCGCCTCCTGGGAAAAAATGGCCGGGCGGAAAAGCCGGCAGAAAACCGCGGTTGCGCTTCCCCTATTTCTGAACTGGGCCCAAATGTTTGTTAACCAAACAATGTTGGCCCGGTCTCTTCCACAGCCCTCCTGGCCCGACAACGGCGCCTGGCATTAATTGCCATCCTCGCTATTCTTACGCGTTTTTCGCAAAAATACAATATTTTTTTACAGTAAGCCTGCAAATATTGCTTTTAAGATGATGACTACTTTTAATTCCATTATTTTCCGGTGTGACCCGCATCGCCGCTCACAGGTCTGGCAGCCTTTTTAAAACCCCGGGACCGATGTAAATATCCCTTTAATCTCAATCCCTTATGCCAGACCAGGGCTAGCGGGCCTCCAGAAGAGTCGCCAGGCTGGCCGCCAGGTCCGGGGCCAGGTCCTGGAGGACGAAGTACTGTTCCCAGGCCGCGGCGGGCTTCCAGGCCGAGAGGTAGGCCAGGGCCAGGTAATACCGGGCCGCAGGGTGCCGAGGCTTGAGGCGCACCGCCTCCTGGAGGAGAGCTGCGGCCTCGCTGGCCTGGCCCAGTCTTTGGTTCACCCTGCCTCCTTCCAGGTACGCCGGGAAAAACTGCGGGTCCAGCCGGGTGGCCCGCCGGAAGGCCGCGGCCGCCTCCACCCCCCGCTCCTTACTCTGGTAAATGATGCCCAGGTACCACCAGCGCTGGGCCGCCTGGGGAAAATCGTCCCCCGCCCTCTCCAGGCACTCCTGGGCCCGGGCCAGGTCCCCCCGGCGGTAGAGGGCCGTGCCCCACTGAAACCAGGCTTCACTGAGACCCGGGTCCGCGGTCGCGGCCTTTTCGTAGCCCGCCAGGGCCGCGTCCGGCTGACCCTGGCGCTCCCGGCTCTTGCCCAGCCACAGAAAAGCCAGGGCATAGCCCGGCAGAGCGCGGCTGGCCTGCTCTAAATCCTGGGCCGCAGCCTCATAGTCTCCCAGGTGGTAGCGGGCCACCCCCCGGCCGTATAGGGCCTCGGGCAAAGGCGGGGGAAGCTGCAAGGCCGCACTGAACTTTTCCCGGGCCCCTTTCCAGTCCTGACGCAGACTGGACGCCACCCCCTCCCAAAAGACCCGGTAGGCCCGGAAATTGGGGGCGTCCTCCACCTTCTCCGGCCATTCCGGGGCCTCCTCCTCCTTCATTTCCTTGACCGCGGGCAGATGCGAGCGGTCCCGGGCCAGGAAAAACTGGCATCCCGGGAACTTCTCCCCGTCCCCGGCAAAGGCGTGGAGCATGCCCACCAGCTCCCCCTTGCCGTTGAAAACGGGGGCGCCCAGGTCCGCTTCCAGGTTTCCGGGCTCCAAGCGCAAGAGGGTCAGGCGGGGGGAAAAGGGCATCATCCCGGCTACCCGGGCCTCTTTCAGCGCCGGCGGGTTGTGCCGGACCCCCACCCAGACCTGCTCCCCCGTCCGCACCCCTTGGGGCGTGCCCAGCGGTGCGGCCGGGAGGGCCTCAGCCTCCACCTGGACCAGGGCCAGGTCCTGGAAAAAATCCCAACTAAGGACCTGGCGCACCACCAGCTTCTCCCCCCCCGCAGTCTTGGCGATGGCCCCCCGCCCGGGGGCCAGGAGCGCGGCACTGGTGAGGAGCCGGCCATCTTTGCCTACTATCACGCCCTGGCCCTGGCGGCAGGGGTCCCCCTGCTCGTTCACCACCACCACCGACACCACGGCCTCCGTGGACGCAGCCCGGGCGCCGGGAGCCAGGGCCCCCAGCGCCGCCCAGAGCAGCAGCAGGCTCAGAAGCCAAAACCGGACCCCCGGCGGCAGCCAGGGCTCCCCTCTTAAAAAAATCTCCCGAAGGGGACGGTTGGCCGTGCCGAGATTCCTGCGTGTGTCACCGCGAAAAAGGGGTAACCGCAGCCCTGGCCGCGTTACGGGAAGGAAGGACCCGGAAGTCGGCTGAAGAGGTGAAATTTTTCTGCCCCCGCCCGTTAACTCTGCCAACCAACCCGGACCAGCTTCTGGGCCTCTCCCTTCTTGCTCTTGGGAACCTTCAGGAGATAGCCCTGGGCCTCCCTGGGCGCCTGGTCCCGCTTGAGCTCCGGGTTGAGCTCCCGGAGGTCACGGCATTCAATGTCCAGGACCCGGGCGAACCAGCGCAGGTCGGTGCCCCCGGGCACCCGCACCAGCTCATAGTTCACGGGCCGCTCGTAGGCGACGCCCTCAAAGCCGTATTTCAGGGGGTTCCGGGCGATAAGCGCCGCGGCAATGAACTGGGGCACGTAGTGGCAGGTCTCCCGGGGCAGCAGCCCTTTCTGGGCCAGGGCCCAGAAGGTGTCTTCGTCGGTGCGGTTGAGGGCTCCTTCCACCCGGTGCTCCCCGGCGTTATACCCCGCCGCGGCCAGGTACCAGCAACCGAATTGCTGGAACAGGTCTTTCAGGTAGGCGGCCGCGGCCCGGGTAGCCTTTTCCGGGTCCCGGCGCTCGTCCACCCAGTCATTGACCTTGAGGCCGTAGCGCCGGGCCGTGCCTTCGATGAACTGCCAGGGCCCCACGGCCGCGGCCGGCGACCGGGCAAAGGGGTTGAAGCCGCTCTCGATCAGGGCCAGGTACACCAGGTCCGGGGGCAGGCCCCGTTCCTTGAAGATGCGGCGCATCATGGGGAGATAGCGGCCCGAACGGGACAGGTACACTCCGAAGGTGCCCTTGCCGCCGTGGGAGAAGGCCCGCAGGCACGCATTCACCGGGCCGTTCAGGGTCATGGGCAGGTCGCCGGCCCCGGCAAAGCCCAGGAGGATGCCGCTCTCATCCAGGAAGTTCTTGATTTCCTGGGCCAGCTTCGGGTCCAGGGCCTCGGCGCTGGGGGTGGGACAGAGATACTCCGGCGGAATCAGGCCCCGGGGGGCTTCCTTGACGGCCAGCCGGGGCGTTTCCAGGGGCGGGGCGGCGCAGCCGCAGAGGCCCAGTACCAGGACCAGGAGCAGCCTGATTCCCGTCTCCCGCTTCCGCACCGGTCATCCCCTCCGGCTAGTTGCCGAACCGCGGCGCCCCTCCCGGAGCCCCGCTAGGGCTCGCGATGCGGTCGGTTATGCGGGTTTAACTGCGCCTGCCCGGGTCAATGCCGCAGCCCCACCGGGGGGTGGCGGGGTGCTTATTCCGGGCGGCCTTTACTGTAGGCAAAATTTAGGGCCTTGTCAATCTTTTAGATGATTTGCCTATTAAATTCAAGCCCTTAAACCATTCGGGGGGCAGTCCCTGGACTTCCCTGGACTTGTCAGTTTCAACCCTGCCACAATTGGGTTACCAAAAGGTTACAGCTACGGTACAATGGGCCGTCACAGGGTTGGGGACGGTCAGGTTTCTCCCTGTCAGCAGAAAGGAGCCCGATATGACCCGGCAGCGCCGCGGCCTGGACTCTTTCAGGTCCTTCCTTTACGCCCTGGCCCGGCTCCTGGGGGACGTCAGCGCCGTCCTGCGGGGCCCCAGGGCCATCGCCCGGCGCCTGGAAAGACGGGCCGCGGGCAAGGAAACGGGCATCATTTTGAGGAAGTTATTCAAATAGAAACCGCGAGGCAGTCCAGGTAGGTGGGGAATAGGTTGGGAAGAGACTTTGAAGCAACAAAAAAGGGGCTGCGATTTGACCGCAACCCCTCTGTTATCTCTGGCGGGGACGACGAGACTCGAACTCGCGACCTCCGGCGTGACAGGCCGGCGTTCTAACCAACTGAACTACGCCCCCATCGTTACCAGTTCAAAGTTCCGAGTTCAAAGTTCAACGTTAAAGACAACTTAGCAAAAACCCTCACCCCCAGCCAAACCTTGAACCTTGAACTTTGAACCTTGAACTTTGAACTAAATTTGGTAGGCGGAACAGGATTTGAACCTGTGACCTCCGGCTTGTAAGGCCGATGCTCTCCCAGCTGAGCTATCCGCCCGCACCGGTAATCTTCGCCAATGGCAGCCACACTGTCAAGAGGGAAAGTGAGCGGTGAGCTGTGAGCAGTAGGCATTTGTTTTCGTAGGGGCGCAATTCATTGCGCCCCCAAGGCGGGCGTGATAAATCACGCCCCTACGAGGGGTTACCCTTGATTGCGGCTTGATATGAACACTGAGCAGCCGGTGCCCGGAAAAACTGCTCGCTGCTCACTTCTCACTGTTTGCTGCTCACTGCCTCAATGTGCCTGGATCTCCGGGGTGACGGGGACCTCCGGCCGGAAGACCTGCTCCGGAGCGACGGGGGGCGGCACCGCCTTGAAGAGGTTCTCCGGGTCCGCCAGGACCAGGGCCGTTCTCAGCACCTCGTCCATGTGGTCCACGGGGATGAGCTCCACCGCCTTGAGGATGCGGGGCGGAATCTCCTTGATGTCCTTTTCGTTGTCCCGGGGGATGAGCACCTGTTTGATCTGGTGCCGGTGCGCGGCAATGATCTTCTCCTTCAGGCCGCCGATGGGCAGGACCCGCCCCCTCAGGGTGATCTCCCCGGTCATGGCCACGTCCCTTTTCACCGGCACCTTCAGGAGCGCGGAGACGATGCTGGTGGCGATGGTGATGCCCGCGGAGGGCCCGTCCTTGGGGATGGCCCCTTCGGGCACGTGCACGTGGATGTCAATCTTGCGGTAGAACTCCGCGGGCAGCCCCAGGCTCTCGGCCTTGGAGCGCACGTAGGAGAGGGCCGCCTGGGCCGACTCCTGCATGACCTCCCCTAACTTCCCGGTGATGAGGAGCTTGCCCTTTCCCGGCACCACCACCACTTCCGTTTGCAGCAGCTCCCCCCCGAACTCGGTCCAGGCCAGGCCGGTGGTGAGCCCCACTTCGTCCTTTTCCTCGGTGCGCCCGAAGCGGAACTTGGGCACGCCCAGGTACTTGGGCACTGCCTGGCTGCTCACCTTGACGTGGTGGTCCCGGCCTTTGCTGGCCACTTCCCGGGCCACCTTGCGGATGATAGAAGCCAGCTCCCGCTCCAGGTTCCGCACCCCGGCCTCCCGGGTGTACTGGCGGGTGATGGTCTGGATGGCGTTCTCCGAGAACTGGATGTTCTCCCGGCCCAGGCCGTTGGCCGCGCACTGCTTGGGAACCAGGAACTTCTCGGCGATGTGCAGCTTCTCCACCTCGGTGTAACCCGGCAGGCGGATGATCTCCATGCGGTCCTGCAAGGGCGGCGGGATGGAGTGGAGGACGTTGGCCGTGGTGATGAACATCACCTCGGAAAGATCATAGTCCACGTCCAGGTAGTGGTCGTTGAAGGCCACGTTCTGCTCCGGGTCCAGGACCTCTAAGAGCGCCGCAGAGGGGTCGCCCCTAAAGTCGGTGCTCATCTTGTCCACTTCGTCCAGGCAGAAGACCGGGTTGTTGGTCTTGGCCTTGCGCAGGGACTGCATGATCTTGCCCGGCAGGGCGCCGATGTAAGTGCGGCGGTGGCCCCGGATCTCCGCTTCGTCCCGCACCCCCCCCAGGGAGAGGCGCACGAAGTTGCGGCCCAGGGCCCGGGCCACGGACTTGGCCAGGGAGGTCTTGCCCACCCCCGGCGGTCCCACCAGGCAGAGGATGGGGCCCTTCATCTTCTTCACCAGGCTCTGCACTGCCAGGTGCTCCAGGATGCGCTCCTTGGGCTTTTCCAGGCCGTAGTGGTCCTCTTCCAGAATGCGCTCCGCCTCGGCAAAGTCGTGGTGGTCCCGGGTCTTCTCGTACCAGGGGAGAGAGAGCAGCCAGTCGATATAGTTGCGGGAGACCGTGGCCTCCGCGGACATGGGGCTCATGAGCTTGAGCTTCTTGAGCTCGTGCTTCACCTTGGCGGTGGCCTCGGCGCTCATCTTCTTCTTGCGGATGCGCCGCTCCAGCTCCTGGATCTCGCCCTTGAGGTCCTCCTTCTCCCCCATCTCCTTCTGGATGGCCCGCATCTGTTCGTTGAGGTAGTACTCCCGCTGGGTCTTTTCCATCTGCTTTTTGACCCGGTTCTTGATGCGGCCCTCGATCTGCAGGATCTCGTTTTCCCGGTTGATGAGGCTCAGGACCTTTTCCAGGCGCCGGGTGCCGTCCAGCATCTCCAGCAGGGCTTGCTTTTCCTCGGCCTTGACGGCCAGGTGCCCGCCGATGGAGTCCGCCAGGCGCCCGGGCTCGTCCAGACCGGTGAGGGCCTGAAGGGCCTCCTGGGGCACTTTCTTGTTCAGCTTGGCATAGGTCTCGAACCCCGCCACCACGGCCCGACGCAGGGCCTCCGTCTCCGGGGTGACCTCCCAGGACTCGGGGATCTCCTCCGCCTCCACCTGGAAGAACTGGGGATTGGCCAGGTACTGGCGCACCTGCGCCCGGGCCTTGCCCTCGATGAGCACCTTCACGGTGCCGTCGGGCAGCCGCAGCAGCTGCAGGATGCTGGCCAGGGTACCCAGCCGGTAAATCTCCGCCTCCCGGGGCTCATCCTTGCGGGGGTCTTTCTGGGTGCACAGGAGAATGAACTTCTCCTGGCCCATGGCAAATTCCAGGGCGTGGATGGACCGCTCCCGGCCAATGAACAGCGGCACCACCATCTGGGGAAAGATGACGATGTCTCTAAGGGGCAGCATGGGCACCAGCATGGTCTTCCTCTCCCCCTCTCCCGGCAGGCGGGTGCGGTTTAAGCGAAAGATCATTGCGTCACCGCCCGCCCGGGTTTCTCCCAGGGCACCCCTTCCGGGGTGCGGTAGGTCAGGATGGGCGCCCCGTGGCGCAGGATGAATTCCTCGTTGATCAGGCACTCGGAGACTTCCTTCAAAGACGGCAGCTCGTACATCAGGTCCAGCATGGCCCGCTCCAGGATGGCCCGCAGGCCCCGGGCCCCGCTCTTGCGCTTCAGGGCGTCTTTGGCCACGGCCACCAGGGCGTCGTCGGTGAAGGTAAGGTTCACCCGGTCCATCTCCAGGAGCTTCTGGTACTGCTTCACCAGGGCGTTCTTGGGCTCCTTCAGGATCTGCACCAGGGCCGCCTCGTCCAGCTCGTCCAGGGTGGCGATCACCGGCAGCCGGCCCACAAACTCCGGAATGAGCCCGAACTTCAGCAGGTCCTGGGGCTGGACGTGGGCCAGGATTTCTCCGATGGGCCGCTCCTTGCGGCTCTGGATGTCCGCGCCGAAGCCCATGGTCTTGCGGCCGATACGGGCGCCGATGAGGTCCTCCAGGCCGTTGAACGCGCCCCCGCAGATGAACAGGATATTGGTGGTGTCCACCTTGATGAATTCCTGCTGCGGGTGCTTGCGCCCTCCTTTGGGCGGCACCGAGGCCATGGTGCCCTCGATGATCTTCAACAGCGCCTGCTGCACCCCCTCCCCGGAGACGTCCCGGGTAATGGAGGGAGAGTCGGTCTTCCGGGCAATCTTGTCCACCTCGTCGATGTAAACGATACCCCGGGAGGCCTTGTCCACGTCGTAGTCCGCCATCTGCAGAAGGTTGAGGATGATGTTCTCCACGTCCTCGCCCACGTATCCGGCTTCGGTGAGGGTGGTGGCGTCGGCGATGGTAAAGGGCACGTTCAGGATCTTGGCCAGGGTCTGGGCCAGCAGGGTCTTGCCGCTGCCCGTGGGGCCGATGAGCAGGATGTTGCTCTTCTGCAACTCCACCCCGTTCATGTCCACGGTGGCGTTAATGCGCTTGTAGTGGTTGTACACCGCCACGGACAGGATCTTCTTGGCCCGCTCCTGGCCGATGACGTATTCGTCAATCTGCTTCCTGATGCCTGCCGGCTCGGGGATGGCCAGCCGTGCTTGGCGCGCCTCCTCCTTCTCGTATTCCTCGGCGATGATGTCGTTGCACAGCTCGATGCATTCGTCGCAGATATAGACTCCGGGGCCGGCGATGAGCTTCTTCACCTCGCCCTGGCTCTTGCCGCAAAAGGAACACAACAGGTCGGCACTCTTGTCGGTACCGCGCTTGCTCATGATGAACTTCCTCCCCAGACCCCGGCGGGGTCCGGTTTCTCTTTATCTTCAACCCCGCCCTCTTTATCGGCAGGCGCGGGCGTTTTCGTCAGGTCCCGTGCTGCTTGACGACCAGCCCCCGGCCTTCTTCCCGGCGGGAGATGACGTCGTCCACCAGGCCGTATTCCTTGGCCTGCTGGCCGGACATGTAAAAATCCCGTTCCGTGTCCCGGCTGATGCGCTCCAGGTTCTGGCCCGTATGATACGCCAGGATCTGGTTCAACTCTTCCCGCAGCCGCAAAATCTCCCGGGCCTGGATGTCCACGTCCGTGGCCTGGCCCGCGAAGCTCCCCATGGGCTGGTGGATGAGGATGCGGGCGTGGGGCAGGCTGAAGCGCTTGCCTTTGGTGCCCGCAGCCAGCAGCAGGGCCGCCATGCTCGCCGCCTGGCCCATGCACAGGGTGGCCACCGGACTCTTGATGTAGAGCAGGGTGTCGTAAATCGCCATGCCCGCGGTCACCAGGCCCCCGGGGGAGTTGATGTAGAAATTGATCTCCTTGTCCGGGTCCTCCGCCTCCAGAAAGAGCAGTTGCGCAATCACCAGGTTGGCCACGTCGTCGGTAATGGCCGTTCCCAGGAAGATGATCCGGTCCCGGAGGAGCCGTGAGTAGATGTCGTAGGCCCTCTCTCCCCGGCTGCTCTGCTCCACGACGATGGGAATCAGCTGCATCTCAGTCCTGTTCCGCCGCCGCCTCGGCCGCGGCCTGCTCCGGAGCCGGCCCCGCGCCGATGTGGGCCTTCTCCAGCAGCAATTTCATCACTTTTTCGTCCCGGAGCTGGCGCCTGAGCACCTCCAGGAGCTGTTTTTCCTGGTAGAATTGCCTCACCTGGGCCGGGTCCCGGCCGCTGCCCGCGGCCACCCGGGCCAGTCCCGCGTCCAGCTCGGCTTCGTCCACGCTGAGGCCTTCCTGGGCGGCGATCTTTTCCAGGAGGAACCTCACTTTCACCCGACGCTCCGCCTGGGGCTTGGCTCCTTCCACCATCTTGGCCGGGTCCAGGCCCATGACCTGGAACCCCTGGCTCTGCAAGTGCTCCCACTGCTCCCGCACCAGGTTCTCCTGCTCCTGGCGCACCAGGGAGGGGGGCGCCTCGAAGGGGGTGCGGCTCAAAAGCTGGTCCAGGACCTGGGTCTCCAGCCGGGCCTGCCGCTCCCGCTCCTTTACCTTAATGATATCCTCTCGCACGGCCTGGCGCAAGTCGGGCAATCCCTGAAAATTGCCTCCCAAACTCCTGGCAAAGGCGTCGTCCAAGTCCGGCTCTTCCTTTACCTTGATATCGTGCACCTTCACCCGGAAGTCCACCACCTTCCCGGCCATGAGTGGGTGAAAGTAGTCCGGGGGCATGGTCACCGTCATGGTGGTCTCGGCGCCGGCGTTAAGGCCCAGAAGCTGCTGGTCGAACTCCGGACCCAGGCGGCCGGCCCCCACCTCCAGGTAAGTCTCTGTGCCCTTGCCTCCGTCCACCGGCCGGCCGGCAAAGAAACCCTCGTAGTCCAGGATGATGATGTCCCCTTCCTGGATGCCCCGGGGCTCCGCCGGCGGCCGCAGCACCGCGTTGGACTGGCGGACCTCCTCCAGGCGCTGGTCCACCATGTCCTCGGTGACCTCCACCGCCGGCGCGGCCAGCTCCAGGCCCAAGTAGTCGCTCACGGTGAATTCCGGCGGCACCTCCACTTCCACGCTGAAGCGGTAGTCCTGGCCGGCCACCACCGGCGGCAGGGCCTCGGGCCAGCTCAGGCCCACGGGCTCCAGGGCCTGCTCCCTGAGGGCCTCCCCCACGGAGCGGCGCACCAGGGTGTCGGACACCTCCTGCTCCACCTGTTTCTTATAGTAGAGCTCCAGGACCCCCCGGGGCACCTTCCCCGGCCGGAAGCCCTTGACCTTGGCCTTTTTCCCCATCTCCCGGTAGGCCCGGTCCACTTCCTGGGTCACTTCTTCCGAGGGCACCTCAATGCGCAGCTTACGGCGCACTTCGCTCAGGTTCTCAATCTCCAGTTTCATTTCTCATCCTGTGGGCAGACGGGAGTCGTTCCAGAAAAGCAGGAGCCGGCCTCCCCCGCCGGGCTTGCGAGAGGGGGGACTCGAACCCCCACGGTTGCCCGCCGGACCCTAAACCCGGTGCGTCTGCCAGATTCCGCCACTCTCGCAGAATGGTTATTATTTAATTTTATTTACTTTCACGGCCCCAGTCAAGCTCGGCCGCAGTTTCCAGACTTTACTGTAGCGCCGGCCTCCGTGCCGGCCCTTGCCCCTCAAGCCCTTGGCCGGTAGCGCCAGCCTCCGATCCGGCTTTCAAGTCTTTGGCCCTGGGCAACAGATAACTTTGAACTTTGAACCTTGAACTTTGAACCCTCTGGTGCGGTTGTCTCTCCGCCAGATTCATGTTATTTTGATAAATCTTCGCCCCGCAGGCGAAAAGAGGGAGAGGGAGGGCCGTCCATGGAGGTCCGGGAGAAAGACGAATTCAAGGAGCTGAGAGACCGCCTCATGGTGCAGTCCAAACTGGTCTGGGACCAGGTGGACGCCCAGCAGCGAGAGGCCATCTTTGCCTACGGCGAGGCTTATAAAACCTTTCTGGACCGGGCCAAAACGGAGCGGGAAGCCGTGGCCGAAATTGAGCGCCAGGCCCGGGACCGGGGCTTCGTGGACCTGGCCGGCGGTGCTCCCGGCCCCCGGAGTTACTACAATTACAAGGGCAAGACCATCGCCCTGGTGGTTAAGGGTCGCCGGCCCCTAACCGACGGCCTGCGCCTGGTGGCCTCCCACATCGACTCCCCCCGCCTGGACCTGAAGCAGTACCCCCTCTACGAGGACACGGACCTGGCCTTCCTGAAGACCCACTACTACGGGGGCATCAAGAAATACCAGTGGCTGGCCCGCCCCCTGGCCCTGCACGGGGTCATCCTCAAGGCCGACGGCAGCCGCGTCACCCTTACCGTGGGGGAGGACCCCGCCGACCCGGTCTTCACCGTCCTGGACCTCCTGCCCCACCTGGCCCGCAAGGCCCAGATGGACAAAAAGGTCACCGACGCCTTCGAAGGGGAGAAGCTCAACGTCCTGGCGGGCTCCCTGCCTCTCGGCGACCCCGAGACCAAGGAGCGCACCAAGCTCTACCTCCTCAAGTTCCTGGAAGACCAGTATCAGGTTAAAGAAGAGGACCTGGTGAGCGCCGAGCTGGAGGCGGTGCCCGCGGGGCCCGCCCGGGACCTGGGCTGGGACCGCAGCCTGGTGGCGGGCTACGGCCAGGACGACCGGGCCTGTGCTTACGGGGCCCTCACCGCCATCCTGGGCCCGGAGCAGCCCGAGCACACCGCCCTGGCCCTGTTCTACGACAAGGAAGAGACCGGCTCCGACGGCAACACCTCCGCCAAGAGCTGCCTCCTGGACGAAATCGTGGAGCTCCTGCTGGAGCGGGAGAAATTAAGCCCCATGGCCCGGCGCCGCACCCTGATGGCCTCCCGGGCTATCTCCGCGGACGTCACCGGGGCCATCGACCCCGACTGGCCCGAGGTCCACGAAAAGCGCAACGCCACCCGCCTGGGCTACGGCGTGGCCTTCAGCAAGTACGGCGGCAGCGGCGGCAAATATTACACCAGTGACGCCCACGCGGAATACGTGGCCTGGCTGAGGGGCGTCTTCAACGCCGCCGGGGTCATCTGGCAGGCCGGAGAGTTGGGCAAGGTGGACGAAGGCGGCGGCGGCACCATCGCCAAGTACCTGGCCGTCCACGGCCTGGAGATCATCGACTGCGGTACGCCGCTGCTGTCCATGCACTCGCCCTTCGAGGTGGCCTCCAAGGCGGACCTGTTTATGACTTACCGGGCCTACCTGGCCTTCTTCAATGCCCTTTAAGACAGTTTTCAGTTTTCGGTTTGCAGTTTTCAGTTATAATTTCAGTTTTCAGTTATAATTAAAGTCTCTGGTCCTCCGGATGGATTTTTCCACCGAAAACCGGAAACCGAAAACCGAAAACCGGTACTTAAGATGGGTAGATTCTTTTCCCGCTTCATGCCCCAGGGGACGGACTCCACGGTGTCCACCTGGAGCAATCTGGCAACCTTTTACAGCCTCCTCATCTTCCTCATCGCCGTGCCTTTTGTCCTCATCGTCGCCCTGGTGTGGCTCACCGGCATCTTAGGTTTCAGCACCTGGATCCTGGCGGTCTTTGCCGGACTGCTCGCCTATGTGGTGTGGCGGGGGCACCGCCGCTGGGGGGCCCTCAAGGCCAAGATGGCCGCGCAGGGGAGCGAGTTTTCCCACCTTATGCGGGAGGCCGCCAAAAACGGCAAAGACGTGGAAATTTCCCTGCTAAACGGGGTGGTGACCTTGCGCTACCACGGGCAGCCCCTCCCCAACCAGCTGCCCCAGGGGCACAGCACCCCCCTGGCCCTGGAGGCCCCGGTGACCCTGGAGGCCGAGGCCCTGGAGGCCCATGCCGGCCTGCCCCCGGAGCGGGTCCGGGAGGAGCTGGCGGAATTCATCCGCCTCCGGGACGAAGGGGTGATCTCCGACGAGGAATTCCACCGCATCAAGGCCAGCCTGCTGCAGCGCATCTCCGCGTAAATCTGGGCTCCTCCCCTAAATCCATCAGACCTATGTAGGACAGCCGCCCCCGGCTGTCCCTTGCCCCGGATCCCCCTCTAAATCAGCGGCCTAAAAGCAAAAGGCAGAGCCCCGAGGCCCTGCCTTTTCCTGGCCGGCAATCTCAATTTTATGACAGGGCGAGGTTCTCTCGCCCTGAACCGGGCGGGGAGACCCCGCCCCTACGGTCCCGTCCCCGGCCCCGCCCGCCTCAGTCCTAGGGCGTGGCCTCCTCGGCCAGTTCCTCCGTGCCCAGGGCGAAGACCGGGGCCGCGGTCAGGGCCCCGCCCTCCCAGAAGTCCCGGCGCAGGCGGTAGTACTGGTGCAGCCGCTCCAGGACCCTGGCCAGCCGCACCAGTTGCCCGTCCGGCAGGCTCTCCCCTTCCAGGCAGTGCTGCAGCAGGGCCAGGTACGCCGCGGGCAGGTAAAAACTCTCCTTGCCCAGGCTGCCCTGAAATTCCAGGCGCCAGCCGCCGCCCTGGAGCTCAAAGAATTCCGCCCGGTAAGAGCGCACCGGCGGCGCGGCCGGGGCCGGGCCCAGGCGCAGCCCTCCCAGGGGCAGGCGCACCCGCCGGGGCGGACCCTCCGGGGAGAGCACCTTGGCCGTGACCTGCTCCAGGAAGGCCATCAGCTCCCGGGCCACCCGCACTTCATTCAATTCTGCCAGCTCGTAGAGGATACGGGCATAAAGAAAGATCAGCAGCGGGATCAGGTCGTCCCCGGAGTTGGCCCGCTGCCAGTGGATCTCGGGGGTTACTTGTTTCAGGGGATAGAAATCGATGCGCACCAACGCCTTGAGTAAGCCCTGGTCCCGGCGAAACCGCTCCAGCAACCGTTTAATCATGGCTCGCGATGAAGGGATGGGGGAGCGCCCTTGAGCGTCCCGCATTTTCCGCCCCGGCTGCCGGCGCCCGTCACCTCTAAGCCCCGGCCCTGGGCCCGCCTAATCCCTGAACGCCCCGAGATAGCTGGGTAAAATCCGAAAGGCAGTGTTACCATACCTCAAGGCCCCCAAAAAAGTCAATGCCAAACCCCGGGATGAAACCCCGGCGCCAGGAAAATTACGGTTTACAGACCCGCTGCGATAATTTATAAAAAAAAGATAGAATTTGCTTCACGGAGCCGGAGACTATGTTTGGCCGTGCCGCCAAGGTTCTGCCCCCGGGGCTGCCCCACTGCCTGAAGAAACGGCGCCTCCTCAACGAGGCGGACCTGAGCCCGTCGGTGGCCCGTGACCTGGGGGAAAAGTTCCTGGCCCTGGGTTGGTGGGAGGACGCCCTGGAATTTTTCCGCCAGGCCGGGGACCAACCCGGCCTGGCCCGGCTTAAAGCTCACGCCCTGGAAACCGGGGATGCTTACCTCCTGAACCGGCTAGGGCCAGAGGTGGACCCCGGGGACTGGCGCCGGGTGGCGGAAAAGGCCCTGGCCCTGGGGAAACTCGAATTTGCCCGCAAGGCTTTTGCGCAGGCCGGCGACGTGGAAAAAAGCGAGGCAGTGGGCCGCCTTAGGGAGGAAAAAGGGCCCGAAGACGTGACCAATTAGCCATGGCTGTTCCGAACTACTACCAAATCCTCGGGGTCAGTCCCAAGACCACCCTGGAGGAGATTCGCCGCCGCTACCGGGCTCTGGCCCGGGAGTGCCATCCGGACTGCAACCCCGGCGATCCCGAGGCCGCGATCCGGTTCCGGCGCCTGGCGGAAGCCTACGAAGCCATCCGGACGGCCCGGTCCCGGCCCCGGGCGGCCGCCGGCCATTACCGGCAACCTCGTTTTTCGCAAAAAGAACAGGTCTTCCAGGACCTCTTCGGCATCTCCCGCTCCGGCTCCCGCCTGGAGCGCTCCCCGGGCCCGGATTTCCGCTACGACTTGCAAATCCCCTTTGTGGCCGCGGTGCGGGGGATGGACACCGTCATCCAGGTGGACCGGGCCGCTCCTTGCAATCCCTGCCGGGGCACCGGCCTGACTCCCGGCGGCCACTACCAGCGCTGCCCCGAGTGCCAGGGGCGGGGCCGCCGCTTCGGCGGGCCGGGCCTGCTGCGCTTCGGCCCGGTCTGCGAGACCTGCCAGGGCCGGGGCAGGATCGCCGCCTCCCCTTGCTGCCACTGCGGCGGCCAGGGCCTGGGCCCGGAAACCCGCCGGTACACGTTGCACATCCCCCCGGGTACGGAGGACGGGACCCGGTTCCGCCTACCGGGGGAGGGGGGCGAGGGCTTCCGCCACGGCCCCCCGGGGAACCTGGAGGTGGTCGTCCACGTTAAGCCTCATGATCTCTTCACCCGGGTGGGCCACGACCTGTACTGCCGCATCAAGGTCTCCTTCGCCCTGGCGGCCCTGGGAGGGTGGATCCGCATCCCCACCCTGGAGGGAGACCGGGACTTCAACCTCCCCCGGGGCACCCAGAACGGTATGGTCTTCCGCCTGCCCGGCGGGGGCGGGCCCGGCAGCCAGAACCAGCCCCCGGGGGACCAGTTCCTGGAGGTGGTGATCACCACCCCGGAATACCTCACCCCCCGGCAGCAGGAACTCTTGCGGGAAGTGGTCCGCTTGCAGGCCGCGCCTTTCCAGGGAGCTGTCCATGAATGAGTTCACCCACCTGGATGAAACCGGCAAGCTCCACATGGTGGACATCGGCGGCAAACCCGTGACCCGCCGCCGCGCCACCGCGCTCTGCCGCCTGGAGGTGGGCCCCCGGGTCTTCCCCCTGCTCCTTGCTGGCCGCCTCCCCAAAGGGGACGTCTGGGCCGCCGCCCGCCTGGCAGGAATCATGGCCGCCAAGGACACTTCCCGCCTCATCCCCCTATGCCACCCCCTGCCCCTCAGCGCCATCGAAGTGGAGTTCACCCCGGAGCCTGAGGACCACTCGGTGGCCATCCGGGCCACGGTGAGCACCCAGGCGCAAACCGGGGTGGAGATGGAGGCCTTGACCGCCGCGGCCGTGGCCGCCCTCACCATCTACGACATGTGCAAGGCCGTGGACCGGGGCCTGGTCATCAAGGAATTGCTGCTCCTGGAAAAGAGCGGGGGAGCCGGCGGCCACTGGCGCCGCGGCCAGGATACCCCGGAAATCTCAAGCCGTTTGGGCCGGACCGGAGTGTAGTAATGGAAACGGAGCGTTTGGAGTTTTTCCGCCAACTCCTCCATGAGAGGCTGCAAGAAATCCTGGGAGAAGCCGACAAGACCAGGAACGACATGACCGGCACCGCCGCCCCGTTCCCCGACCCCACCGACCGGGCCTCCCTGGAAACGGACCGCAACTTCACCCTGCGCATCCGGGACCGGGAGCGGAGGTTGATCCTGAAAATCCGGGAAGCCCTGGACCGCATCGACGCCGGCACCTACGGGGTCTGCGAACTCTGCGGCGGCGAGATCAGCGAAAAGCGCCTCATCGCCCGGCCCGTCACCACCATGTGCATTGACTGCAAGTCCAGCCAGGAGGCCCTGGAACGGGCCCGGGGGCATTAAAGAAGCAGGTTTCAGCTTTCAGGTTTCGAGTTTCAAGCTTCAAGCTTCAGCTAAATGTTAACTACTAACTGCTCACTGTTCACTGCTTACTCATCCCCGCGCATGTCCCACCCCATCGACCTGACGGAATTAAACCTGCCCGAACTGGAGCAGGTCCTCGCCGCCTGGGGCCAGCCCCGCTTCCGGGCCCGGCAAATCCTCAAGTGGCTCATGAAAGGCACGGCCGATTTCGAGGCCATGACCGACATCTCCCTGGCTTTCCGGGAGGAGCTGGCCCAGAGGGCCGTGATCCGCCGCCTCCGCCTGGAAGAACAGCTGGAGGGCCCCGACGGCACCCGCAAGCTTCTCTTGGCGCTCGCCGACGGCAACCTCATTGAATCGGTCCTCATCCCCGAGGAAGGCCACTACACCCTGTGCCTCTCCACCCAGGTGGGCTGCGCCCTGGGCTGCCGCTTCTGCCTCACGGCCCGGCGGGGCCTGGTACGCAACCTCACCGCGGGCGAGATGGTAAACCAGGTGCTCTCTGCCAGGTCCCTCTTGGCCCCCGATCTCCCTCTCACCAACCTGGTGTTCATGGGCATGGGCGAGCCCCTGGCTAACTTCGGCGCGCTGGTGAAAGCCCTGCAAATCATCACTGCGCCCTGGGGTCTGAATTTCTCCCACCGGCGCCTTACCGTATCCACCGCCGGGGTGGCCCCCCTCATCCCCCGGCTGGGGGCCGCGGCCCGGGCCAACCTCACCGTGTCCCTCAACGCCCCGGATGACGCCACCCGCAGCCTCCTCATGCCCCTCAACCGGCGCTATCCCCTGAAGACGCTGCTCCAGGCCTGCCGGGATTTCCCCTTGCCCAAGGGGCGGCGCCTCACCTTTGCCTACGTGCTTCTCAACGGGGTCAACGACTCCCCGGCCCAGGCCCAAAGCCTCGCCCGGCTGCTGCAGGGCTTCCGGTGCAAGGTCAACCTGATTCCGGTGAATGCGGACCCCCGCCTTCCCTATGCACCGCCGCCCTTGGCGCGGGTCCTGGAGTTCCAGGAGGTCCTGCGGGCACACCACTTTCCGGTGTTCATCCGGGAGTCCCGGGGGCAGGAAATCGCCGCGGCCTGCGGCCAGTTGGTGGGGGAAAGAGTGAGCAGTGAGCAGTGAGCAGCAGTTAGCAGTTAGCCGAAAACTGAAAACCGAAAACTTTCATTGAGTGCGGTTCCAGGGCAGCCCCGGGAACCTCCCGCCTTCCGGGCGTTCCACCGCCATGCGATAGTCCCGGGCGCCGATGCCCGCCAGGCGGTCACTCTTGAACACCAGGGGGGTGTAGCCGCCTCGCACCGTGTTGCCGTCCTCAAAATCCATGCTGTGGGTGAGGTAAAAATAAAAGGTGTAGTGGCCGCCCCGGTAGTCCCCCTCTTCCCTGATCCCCGGCGACCCCATGATGCCTTCCACCTCGGACGTACTCATTCCCGGCCTGACGTCCTGGAGATGCGAATAATTGGCCCACATCTTCGGGTCGATGCGCTGGTAGAGCACCCCACCGCCGCAGCCCGCGGCCAGCATTCCCAGGACCACCAGCATCTGGAGCCAGGCCATGCCTCCCCCCTTGGTGTAACCAAATTTATCCCACTATAATCAACCCCGCTTGGCCAGTCAACCCCAAAGCCGCGAGCTTTCCGGAATTGCCGGCTAGGCCCAGGGACGAAACCCGGAGCCTGGGATGGAGATGGCTCCCTCCGGGCCAGGCCGAAAGAGGTCAGGCGCGGTCGGCCAAGCCTAGACTTCAAGTCCTGAAAACGCCCCTGCACCCAGGCTTTCCCGGCACACTCAAGGGCCCCGCCGGACCTCCTCTTCCTGCGGCTCACCGGGCCGCCGCCGGGCCCGTTCCCGGAAAAAGTCCTGCAAGCGCCGGCGGAGGGCCTCCCCTTGCGGGCCCATGCGCCTCAGGATGAGCTCCGTCAAGGGGGCCAGGTCCCCGTGCGCCCGCGCCTCGGTACGCTTGTTGCGGAGCATCTCCCGCCTCCCAGACATTTTTCCCTGGAAAGTTCAATTTCGGTGCCAGGTCGCTGTGACTCTCCCACCGGCCGCGCTCAGGTCCCGGCCAGGCGCAAAAAATTGGCGAAAAAGCGGCGGAACTCCCGGCCCATGGTCGCCTCTTCGGCCCTTGCCGCGGCCGTGAGGGCCTCCGGGTCCACCCCGCTGCCGGCCAGGGCCCATTCCCCGTCGTGCTTCAGCCATTTAACCACGTCCCGGGCCGCCGCGTGGTTGTCAAACTGCAGGCCCAGCACCCGGGAGTTCCCCGCCACCCCCAGGGCCTCCACCGGGGCCGCGTGGGACCTGGCCAGGACCTGCAGCCCAGGCGGCAGGGGCGGCAGGACCCCCTGGCCGTGCCACTTGAACAGGCGCATCCGGGCAGGCAGGCCCTGAAACGCCGGGTGTTCCAGCCCCTCCTGGGTGAGGTCCCCGGTGATGAAGCCCACCGACTTCTTCGGCAGGGGCCCCACCCGGCAGCCCAGCACGTGGGCCAGCAACTGATGCCCCAGGCAGAAACCCAAGTAGGCCCCTCCCGTAGCCACCACCTCCCGGATGGCCGCCTTCAGGGGCACGAGATAGGGAAACGCCTCCCCTTCGTCCACGTTGGGGGACCCCCCCAGGACGATCAGGCCGCCGAAGGGGTCCAAGGGAGGCACCGGCTCCTGCCAGGCCCGGAGCACCTGAAAGCCCACCCCGGCCTCCTTAAGCGCGGCCGTCAGGTGCTGGCCCGGACCTTCCCACTCCATGTGCTGGACGATGAGAAAATTCTTGGCCTCCATGCTTCATTGCCTCCGCATTGTGGTAAATTCTCAGGAGGAGAGACTTCAGCCATGTTGGTGAACGAGGCCCGGGGCCTCAAGTTTTACCAGAGCTCCCTGCTGGCTGCCTTCCCAGAGGTGGTGCACGCCTTTTTCACCCGGGAGGGGGGCGTGAGCGCCGGTCCTTTCCGCAGCCTCAACCTGAGCCTGACCGTGGGGGACGACCCCGGCTGCGTGGAGGAAAACCGCCGCCTGGTGCAGCAGGCCCTGGACCTCAAGGCCCTGGCCGCGGCCGCCCAGGTGCACGGCCGCCGGGAGGCGGTGCTCACCCTGGCCTCCCTGAATCCCGGGACGGAGGTCCCCCAGGTGGACGTCCTCATCAGCCGGGAACCCGGCCTGGGGCTCCTCATCAAGCAGGCGGACTGCCAGGCGGTGATGCTCTACGACCCGGTTAAGCAGGTGGCGGCCAACGTCCACTGCGGCTGGCGGGGCCAGGTGGCCAACCTCCTGGGCCGGGCCGTGGCCCGCCTGGAGGAGCTGTTCGGCTGCCGGCCCCCAGACCTCGTCGCCGCCGTGGGCCCCAGCCTCGGGCCCTGCTGCGCCGAGTTCAAGAACTTTGCCCGGGAATTTCCCCCGTCCCTGTGGCCCTACCAGGTGCGCCCCGCCTTCTTCGACCTCTGGAGCTTAAGCCGGGACCAGTTGACCGCGGCCGGCCTTAAGCCGGAACACCTCGACCTGGCCGGGATTTGTACCCGCTGCCGGGGAGACGACTTTTTCTCCTACCGCCGGGAAAAAATTACCGGCCGCCAGGCCGCGGTCATCGCCCTCAGAACCCGGTGACGCGCCGGCCTCCGGCCCTCGTCAGCCGGGAAGCACCCTGCCTGAAGCCTTCATGGGAAAGGTTAACCCTGGGGCGGGGTCTCCTTCTTGGTGAGTTTGTCCTTCAGGTCGTTGTAAAGTTTTTTTGCGGTGTTCAGGGTGGACTCCACCTGCTGCGGATATTTGTAGCCCACCAGGACTCCCACGGCAAAAGTCAAAATCGCCAGCCACATAAGTGTTATCCTCTCTGGTCTCGGTAGTTCAATCAGCGTGCGGCGGGGAATCCCGGGCCGCAGCTAGGCGGGTTTCTCCAGGGCCGTTAGGGCCTCCCCGGCCACCTGGGCCACGGTGGTGCGGATGAGCTCACCGTCGTCATAAAGGAGCACCGCCCGGTGGTCCGCCAGCAAGGTCGTTAGGCCCGCCGCGGCCTCCCGGTAGCCCGCCTTTCCCAGGCACCAGGAGGCCAGGGCCCTGACCTGGGGGTCCTGCTCGGTGAGCAGGGGCGGCACCAGGGGCAGGACTTCCCCCAGCAGTTCCGGGTGCACCTCCGCCAGCCGGCCCAGGCCCCAGAGCGCCGCTTCCCGGGAGAATTTCTCCTCCAGGAACCCGCGGAACATGGGGATGATGTCCGCCACCAGGGATACCTGCCCCCGGCCGATCTCCCCCAGGGCCGCGGCCGCGCCCCAGCCGGAGCTGCCCGAATCCTCGTTCAGCAGCCACAGCAGCCGGCCGATGACCTTGCTCACCTGCCGGGGCTGAGCCCCGGCCAGACGGCCCAGGCCTTCCACGGCCCGCCATTGCCGGAGGTCCCGGGGGTCATAGAGGAATTGCAGCAGCAGGTCCGGGATGCCCGTCTGGCGGCCGGCCAGGTCTGCCAAACCGGTAAAATCCCCGGCCGCCAGCAGCCTGGCGACCTCCTCCCTGAGAGCCCTCCTGCCGGTCAAGGCCGCGGTCCCGGCCCTCAGAAGGGAATGTCGTCTTCCGGAACGCCGCCTTCCGGCGGTCCAAAAGACGCTTCCGGTTCTTGCACCCGGTTGCCTGGGCCGGGGCCGCCCAGCATCTGCATGGTGTCGGCCTCGATTTTGTAGGAATATTGCTTGGCCCCGTCTTTTTCCCAGGTTTCGTTGCGGATCCGGCCTTCGACGTAAACCTGTTTGCCTTTGGCGAGGTACTGGCCGCAGATCTCCGCCAGCTTGCGCCAGGCCACCACCCGGTGCCATTCGGTGCGCTCCTGCAGGTTGCCCTGCCGGTCCTTAAACCTTTCCGTGGTGGCTATCCGGAAATTGCACACCGCGGTGCCGTCGGGGGTGTAGCGCATCTCCGGGTCCGCCCCCAGATTCCCTATCAGAATCACCCGATTGACCCCTGCCATAATGCCCTCCTCGCCCTGGGCGCGTGGGTTTCCCATCCTCTATCATAGAAACCGGAGCCGGGCAAGGGCCAAAGCCCAACCTCCCCCGCTACCGCCTGCCGCCCCCCCCATCGCCGCTAAGGGTGGCCGATTTTCCTTGAGGGGCGAGGTTCCCCCGCCCGCCCTTGCTTGCCAAAAAAGTCCCCCAGGGGCTATACTCCGGGACATGAAAAATTCTCCCCTGGCCGCTCTTTGCGTCCTCCCTCTCCTGGCGCTTCTCCTCATCTTTCCGGTGCCGGCCGGCCCTGGAAGCCCCCTGGACGCGGCCGACAGCACCCTGAACTCTCCTACCCTGGACCTCAGCCAGGCCCAACAGGCCCTGGCCCTCCTGAAAGGGCTGCTGCCCGGCTCCGGGGCGGAGCGGCCCCGGCTATTAACCCTTTTGGCCCGCGCCTGTTTCATTCTCGGGGACCTGTCGGAGAAGAAGGACATCCGCCGCCCATACTATGAAAAAGGGCGGACCTACGCGGAAATGCTCCTTAAAGAAGACCCGGGAAGCGCGGCGGGGCACTACTGGCTGGGCCTGAACCTGGCCGGCCTGGCCGACGTGGGCAGCGCCCTGGAAGGCCGGAGCCTCCTGCCCCGCATCCTGGAAGAACTCCGCCGCTCCCTGGCCCTGGATGAGGCCTACGACCAGGCCGGGGCCCACCGCACCCTGGGACGCATCTACTTCGAAGCACCCAGGCCCCCCTTCTCCGTGGGCGACCTGGACAAGTCCCTAAAACACCTCACTGCCGCGGTGCGCCTGGCCCCGCAGTGCAGCACCAACCACCTCTACCTGGCGGAGACCTTGCAGCGCCTGGGCCGCAAAGAAGAAGCCCGCCGGGAACTGGAGGCGGTCCTCACCTCCCCCCGCGCCGCCTGGCACGCCCCGGGCCTCCAGGAAGACCAACAGGAAGCCCGCCGCCTGTTGAAAGACATGGGGGAATAGGATCTGGGGGAAGGGCCGGGGGCTTACAATCCCTTCCCCCAACCCCCCATCCCCACCCCCTGTAAATTTTTTATTGGTAGCGCCGGCCTCCGTGCCGGCTATCGTAGGGCCGGCCTCCGTGCCGGCCCAGGCATAGGTGCGGCAGGCGCCCCCGCCTGCCCGTAGGGGCGGGGTTCCCCCCCCCCCCCCGCCCCCCCCCCCCCAGCCAACGCGCCTTATCGTAGCGCCGGCGTCTCTGCCGGTGGGCCCGCCTTCTTTTTTGTGCTCCGTTTGTCATCCTGAGCGAACGCCTGTCATCCTGAGCGAAGCGAAGGATCTAGCAGGTTGTTGAAAAACGACTTTTAAGCTTGATTAAAAGCCGTTTTTATTCCCCCCCTTTATTAAAGGGGGGTTAGGGGGGATTTTATAACTGTCTGAAATCCCCCTTTTTCAAAGGGGGACTTGAGGCATTCCTGATCTTTTAGAATGCTTTTGATTCGAAATTGTGCCAGCTTCTCAACAGCCCTCTAGATTCTTCACTGCGCCTGCCGCTCCGGTCAGAATGACTGCAAAGAAAAGGGGCGACCCGCCGGGTCGCCCCTACTTTTTGGTGGGCCGTGCCCACCCTGCATTTTTCCTGCAAATGTAGGGTAGGCGCCCCCGCCTGCCTCTGGACAGCCGGGGGCGGCTGTCCTACATCCCTTTTCATGCACAGGCGGGACGCCGGTGACCCCCAAACGCCCCTCTTCACCCATTGTAGGGGCGTGATTTATCACGCCCTGGTGACTAGGGCGCAATGAATTGCGCCCCTACGGGATTGCGGGGTGGGGGCTTGGGGGAGGGATTTAGCGGTTCGCCGGCAGGGACGCCGGCGCTACTAAACCCTGGCCCAGTCCAGGAGGCGCAACTCCGGAGTGAGGCGGCCCTGGAAGTAGGAAAACCTGGCGCTGAAGGCCACTTCCAGGGGTCCCGAAAGGGGGTGGTGGGAGGCCGCGTCAAAGGCGATGGCTTCCCGGATGCAGTCCGCCTGGACCAGCTGCACCCGGAGGTGCCGCTCCCCCACCACCCGGGAGGTGAGGCACTGGGCGCCCCCGCAGGTGAACACGGGCTCCGGGTTGCCGGGGCCGAAGGGCCGCAGCTTCTCCAGGTGCCGATAAAAATCCTCGTCCAGTTCCGGCAGGTCCACCTCCGCGTCCACCTTCAGGGTGGCCCGGGGGGGCGTGGCCCCCACCTGTTCCCAGAAAGCCCGCTCCAGGCCCTCCCGGAAGGCGTCCAGGTGCTCCCCGGGAAGCTCGAAGCCCGCGGCCGCGGCGTGCCCGCCGTAGCGGCTTAAGTGTTCCCCGCAAGCGTGAATGCCCTGAAAGAGGTGGAAGCCCTCTATGGAGCGGGCCGAGCCCCGGCCCACGCCGTCAGTGAGACTCACCAGGGCCGTGGGCCGGTGGTAAGCCTCCGCCAGCCGGGCCGCGACGATCCCCAGGACCCCGGGGTGCCAGCCTTCCCGGGCCAGGACCAGCACCGGCGCCTTGGCCAGGCCCTGGCGGCGGATCATCTCCGCGGCCTGGCTGAGCACCTCCTCCTCCAGCGCCTGGCGCTCCCGGTTCAGCCGGTTGAGAACGCCGGCCTGGACCCGGGCCTGGTTCAGTTCCGTGGCCAGGAGCAGCTCCAGGGCCCCCCGGGCCTGGCCCAGGCGGCCCGCGGCGTTGAGGCGGGGCGCCAGCTTGAAGCCCAAATCCCGGAAGGTGAGGGGCTTCCCCTCCAACCCGGCCACCTCCTTCAGGGCGATGAGGCCCGGGCGGCGGCTGTCCTCCAGGACCTTGAGCCCCTGGCTCACCAGGATGCGGTTTTCCCCCAAAACCGGCACCACGTCCGCGGCGGTGCCCAGGGCCACCAGGTCCAGGTAGGCCCGAAGATTGGGCTCCTCCCGCTCCTTAAACCAGCCCTGGGCCCTCAGCTCCGCCCGGAGACCCAGGGCCAGCAGCAGGGCCACCCCCACCCCGGCCAGCTCACCGAAGGCGTAGTCCTGGCCGGTCCGCTTGGGGTTGACCACTGCCAGGGCCGGGGGCAGTTCCGGGGGAATCTCGTGGTGGTCGGTGACGATGACCTCCAGCCCTTGCTCCTTGGCCCAGGCCACCTCCCGGGCGTCGCTGATGCCGCAGTCCACGGTCACCAGCAGCCGGGCCCGGGTGGCCAGCTCCTGCAAGGCCGCCACCCTCAGACCGTAGCCCTCCCGCAGGCGGTCGGGAATGTAGGGAATGCAGGCCAAGCCCAGTTCCCCCAGGAACTGCACCAGCAGGCCGGTGGCGGTGAGGCCGTCGGCGTCGTAGTCCCCGTAGACGGCCACGGGCTCCCCCCGGCGCACCGCCCGGCCCAGGCGGTCGCAGGCCGTGTCCAGGTCCGCCAGGCCGAAGGGGGGGCACAGGCGCTCGAGGGTGGGGTCCAAAAACGCGAGGATGTCTGCCGCGGCCGTGAGGCCCCGGTTCAGGAGGACCCGGGCCACCAGGTGGGGCAGGCCGTGGCGGACGCTCACTTCCTTAACCGCCTCCGGCTGTTCCGGATGCACCTGCCAGCGTTTCCTGCGCCGCATAATGTCAGTTTTCTGTTTTCTGTTTTCGGTTTTCTGTTGAAAAAAACTTACCCAAAGCATCGCCCTTACTGACCACTGGCCACTGGCCACTATATTACTGACCCCTGACCCCTGACCCCTGCTCTGCTACTCCACCTTCTCCCCCGGCTTCAAAGGAATGACCTGAATGTCCTCCCCTTGCAGCAGGGCCATGAGTTCCTCCGGCGTGCCCGTGAGCACCGGAAAGGTGCCGTAATGCATGGGGATGACCCAGCGGGGCTTAAGCATCCGGCAGGCCAGGGCCGCTTCTTTAGGGTCCATGACGTAGTGGCTGCCGATGGGGAGCATGGCCAGCTCCGGGCGGTAGAGCTCCCGGATCAGCTCCATGTCCTTGAAGACCGCGGTGTCCCCCGCGTGGTAGGCGACAAAACCGTTGGGGAACTGCACCACGAAGCCCCCGGGGTCGCCCGCGGCCACCATCTGCCCTCCCACCTCCATGGTGGAGGAATGCACCGCGTGGGTCATAGTGATCTTGCACCCCTTCAGGCTCACGGTGCCGCCTTTGTTCATGCCCACCACGTTGGCCGCGCCTTGGCCGGCCAGGATCTGGGAGAGCTCGTGGATGGCCACCACCGTGGCCCCGGTGGCCTGGGCCGCAGCCACGGTATTGCCCACGTGGTCGCCGTGGCCGTGGGTCACCAGGATCAGGTCCACGGCCCCCACCTTCTCCACCGGGGTGCTGAGCAGGGGGTTGTCCAACCAGGGGTCGATGAGCACGTTGACCCCGGCCCCGGACAGCTTAAAAGCCGCGTGCCCGTAAAAGGTGACGCTCACGCCGCGGCCCATGACGGCTTTGCTCATAGCGCCCTCCCTTTTATGTCTGTTTTCGGTTTTCAGTTTTCGGTTTTCGGTTCTCTTATGGTTTGCGACTTGGGGAGAAGCCTGTCGGCTCTGCGGATTTGCAATCATTATCCCCCGGATTTACGCCGGCCTTGACTTTGTCTTTCCAACCGAAAACCGAAAACCGAAAACAGAAAACCGTCTTTACCTGAGCATGTCCGCCAGGGCGTCCAGGTTCTTGCGCATCCCCAGGGCGATGAGGGTGTCCCCGGCCAGCAGCGTGGTCTCGGTGGTGGGATTGAAGAGCATCTCCCCGTCGGCCCGCTTGATGGCCACGATGATCAGGTCCAATTTGGCCCGGATGCCCGAATCCTTCAGGGGCAGCCCCAGCAGCGGCGAGGTGGTGCCCACCGCGATCTCTTCCATGCTCCACTCCACCCCTTCCTGCATGGCCAGTTCCATGAAGGTCACCACCGTGGGCCTCAGGAGGGTATGGACCATCTTCCGGCCCCCCATCTCGTAGGGCGACTCCACTTTGTCGGCCCCGGCCCGGAGCAATTTCTGCTCCGCGCCCCTTTCCTCGGCCCGGGACACGATGAAGAGCCCGGGGTTGAGACTCCGGGCCGTCAGGGTGACGTAGACGTTGCCCGCGTCGGTGGAGACCACGGCCACCAGGCCCTTGGCCCGCTCAATGCCCGCCTCCAGCAGGGTCTCCTCCCGGGTGGCGTCCCCGGCCACGAAGTTGTAGCCCAACTCCTCCAGCCGGGAGAGGTGGTCCGGGTTGTTGTCCACCACCGCCAGGGGCGCCCCCGCCTGGGCCAGGCTGCGGGCGATGATCTCGCCGATGCGGCCGAAGCCGCAGATGATGTAATGGTCTTTAAGCTTCCTGATCTTGGTGGCCAATTTTCTCTTTCCCAGGGCAGCCCGGATTTCCCCTTCCACCACCAGCCGGGCCAGGGAGGTGACGATGTAGAACATGACCCCCATGCCCGCCAGGATGAGGACCATGTTGTAGGCCCGCCCTAAGCGGGACAGGGGCCGGGGCTCGCCGCCGCCCACGGTGGTCAGGGTGGTCACCGTCATGTACAGGGCGTCGAAGAAACTCCAGCGTTCCAGCCAGACGAAGCCCAGGCTGCCCAGGACCAGGATGGCCAGGAGGATGGCCGCCAGTTGGGCGACGTTGCGAAAGGTTACCATTTACCGGGGAGGGCAGCCGCGGCCGTAGCGCCGCCCCGTACTCCCCCTCCGCGGGAGGGGGTTGGGGGGAAGGAGAGAATCCCTGGCAACTCCTTCCCTTCTTCCGCCATCACCCCTCCACCAAAGCTTCGGCCACGAAAGAGTCGGTGATGAGCACGTTGAAGAACCGGCCCTTGAGGCAGGCGCGGATGGCTTCCGTCTTCTCCAGGCCGCCGGCCACGGCAATGAGGTAGCGGTTTTCCATGGTCGCCCGTTTCTGGAGTTCCGGCGCGGTGACGCCCACGATACGCTTGGTCAGAGCCGCCAGCTCCGGGTCCTTGCCGTCCACCATAGCCTTGCCCTTGGCGTCGATGGGGGTGTGGTTGATCTCCGCCACCACCCCTTTGGCCGCTAACTGTTCGGCGCTCAATCCCAGCTCCTGGGAGGCCAGGGCCATGAAGCCCGGCTTGGCTTCCGCCAGGTAGCCGATGGCCAGGAGCATAATATCTACTTCGCTGATATCCTTATAGGTCTTTGAGAGGGCCGGGTTGGCCGCAATCTGCTTCTCGTATTCCTTCCTGGAGGTCACCGGCATGGAGGGCAGGTTGTAGGCCACCGCGTCGGGGTACTTGGTGCTCATCATCCCCACCAGGGCGTTGGCGGTGAGCCCGGGCATGGTGAAGATGCGGGTCAGGGACAAGGGGTAAAGCTGGGGATGGGATAGCCGCTCCGACTCCAGGTAGGTGACCAGGTAGTACAGGGTCTTGCCACAGGAGATGCCGATTTTGGCGCCGTCCCAGGCAATCTCCTCCAGGTAGTGGGCCCCCTCCCGGGCGATGGTCTTCTGGATGGCGTCGAAGTCCTTGAGCCCCGGATCCACCACCCGCACTTCCCTGAGGTGGGGGTAGCGGCTCTTCAGCCGGTCCTCCAGGTCGCTGCGCCGGGGGATAGCCGACTTCTCGAAGATGAAGGCCATCACCTGGGGCAGGGTGGTGTATTCCATCTCGTGGAGGCCCAGGCGGTGGGGCTCGAAGGGCCCATGGCGCCGCATGTAATTGGCTACCCGGTTGGCCTCTTTCCGGGCCTCGTCAAAGGCCACGTCCGAGAACAGGTCCACCGGGCCGATGAACTTGCCCTCGCAGAGCTGGTAGCCCGCGGCGATGACCCGGGGCGGCCCGTCGAAGCGAATGGGCCGGGCATCTTGAAAACTCACGGGCATCAGGGGCCCATGGTGGGAGCCCCGCATCCAGCCCTCCACCAGGTGGGGAAAGGCAAAGGGTTCCAGCACTTCCCCCACTGCCGGGAATCCCGACTGGCTGCGGATGACCATCACCGGGTCGTCTTTGCCCACGTAGCGCCCGGCAATCAAGCCCAGCCTCTGGACGGAAGCCACGGCCGCCACTTCGTTGTCTTTTTTGCGGTAAACGTTCTCGATGACGTAGCGGCCCGAGGCGCCGATCAACACCAGGAGGTCATACATATCTTCTGGACAGGAGAGGATCCACTCCTTGTTCTCAATGAGGTCCAGGACCCGGAAGCGGAAGCCCCGGTGCATGGAGGGGTCGATGACCAGCCCCGCGGTGTTGAAGGGGTCCCCGAAGATGCGGAACATAGGCAGGTTCCAGGCTCCCGGGGAGGTCTTGTCGGCCATGAAGATGACGATGGGTTCGCTCTTGCGCTCCACGAAGCTCATTTCCGCCACCCCGGGGCCCATGCCCTTGACGTTGCCGGAGAAGGCGTCCGCCAGCATGTCCTGGCCGGCCCCGTAGAGCTTCATCTTCTTGGCCAGGGCCGTGAGCTCCATGAAAGTGTTCCAGGCAAACTCGTGCACCTGGGAGTCGTTCTCCCCCCGGTGGTGGGTCATGATGAGCTCGATGTCGTCGCCCACGTGGAGCACCTGGCCGTCCACCAAAAATCCTTTGGCCACCGCCTTCTTGACGAGCTTTGCCGCCAGCTCCAGCATGTCCGGGTGGCTGCTGCTGTGGCCCACCATGCCGCCTACGTCCGCCTTGATTACCGACAGGGTGATCTTTTCTCCGCTCATGGCTGCTCCTTTCCCATTTCTCCGGTTTATTCTTTTGCCAGAAGCCTTTCGATTATGTTAATGAGTGGGCCATGCGGTTGCAACAATGCCTGACTCTGACCCTGGCCCTGACCCTGCTCCTGGGCTGCGCCCCCCGCCGGCTGGCCGCGCCCGGAGGCGTCACCCTCAAGCCCGGCGATTATGTGGAGGGTTCCTACCGCGTCCCGGACTTTAACCCGCAGCAGGTTTCCTTTGCCCTGGAGCCCTTTACCGTGGAGCGGGCCCGGGGAGTGGCCCCCAATACCATTCAGGACCTGCTGCAGCAGGAGCTGGCCAAGGCCCTGGCGAACAACGGCCTCAGCACCACGCCCTCGACAGAGCAGCCCGCCTGTCAGCTCAGCGGCACGGTGGAGAAAGTCCAGGTCCGGGGCACCAGCCTGCGGTGGCTCATCGGCAAGATTACCGCCGACCTTACCATCTCCGGCACCATCCGCCGGGGGGAGGAAGTCCTCTTCGCTTTCCAGGACCGGGTCCGCATCGTCTCCCCCCTCAATCCCGGCCCCACGCCGCCCCTGGAGACCGAACTCTTACTGCGGCAGGTTGTTCATACCTTCGCCATCCACCTCATGAACGAAATCCTGATTCAAGGATTTGCCGCGGAAGGCGGGTAGAGGCTGGCAAACACCCGGACGATCATGCGGGGCCGCTCCTTGGAGGTGGTGAAGAGCTCAATCATCCCGGCATAGCGTCCCGACTCCTGCATCCGGTTTTTCACTTCCAGCACGTACACCCGCCCCGGTTCCTCCGCCTTCACCTTCACCTCGATCTTGTCCGGGATGTTGGTGCGGAAGTCCTTGATTTCCCAGGGCCCGGACTGGTGGGAGATGAACCGCACCTGGCTCTCTTTTGGCTCCCGGGGGTCCCCTAAAAACCGGACGATATTGCCTGGCTGGACCTCAATGAGGGGCGTCACCACCCCCGTCACCACCAGCGTTGCTTCCCGATGGCTCGGGTCGTTGGTGATCACCACCGCCTTCTTGCGGAACTTGTTCAGCACCGTGAAGGGCTTGATGGTCAGGGTGACCTTCCCCTTGGCCCCCGGCGGGATGGTCTCGTCATAGTCGGGCACGGTGCAGGCGCAGTCCGGGTCCACGTCCTCGATTTTCAGGGGCTCGCCGCCCCGGTTCTCGATGACAAAGGTATGGGTCAGGGGCTGGCCCTCCTGCAACGTCCCGAAGTCAAAGGTGGTCTCCTGCAGCACCATCTTGGGGGAAGTCTTGGCCAGCCCGGGGGCCGGAGCCGTCAGACCCAGGCAAAGCCCTAGAAATACCAGGTTCTTGAAAAAGCGTCGCGTCATGGGCAAGTTCCACAGATTTCCTTTCTTCAGCTTCAGCCGCTTCCTCCCGGCTCAACCCCAGCAGCCGCCCGGGAAGCAAGCCTGCCTTCCCGTCTATCTTATCACAAAGATTTGTCAGTGTTGCCGAAAAGATTTATTATAGGAGCCGGGGAGAGTCACGCCCCGGCCGCCCTGAACCGGCGGCCACACCCGATAGGAGAAACCGCCCATGGCCCCCTTGAGCCGCGTCACCCGGAAAACCGGGGAAACCTCGGTGGAGCTGGAACTGGAGCTGGACGGCAAAGGCAATGCCGACATCCAGACCGGCATCCCCTTTCTCGACCACATGCTCCACCTCTTCGCGGCCCACGGCTACTTCGACCTCAAGGTCCGGGCCCAGGGCGACCTCAAGGTGGATCAGCACCACACCGTGGAGGACATCGGCATCTGTCTGGGGCATGCCTTCCGGGAGGCCCTCCAGGCCCGCAAAGGCTATCGCCGTTACGGCGAGGCCCGCATCCCCATGGACGAGGCCCTGGCCGTCGTGGCCGTGGACCTGAGCAACCGCCCTTACCTCCACCTGGAGGTGAAGTTCCCTCCCGGGGGCGCCGGCCTGGACCCCCAACTCGTGAAGGAGTTCTGGCGGGCCGCGGCCCTGCACGGCGGCATGACCCTGCACATCACCGTGCCCTACGGCGAGAATACCCATCACATGATGGAGGCTATCTTCAAGGCCGCGGGCCGGGCCCTGGATCTGGCCACCCAACCGGAGCCCCGGGCCCAGAGCGTCCCCTCCACCAAGGGCGTGTTGTAAGCGTTAGGAACCGTAGGGGTGGGTTTCAAACCCACCCCTACAGGTTGCATTTGGATTGTGAGAGAGGGCCAGGGCCGGTAGCGCCGGCCTCCGTGCCGGCCGTAGGGGCGGGGTCCCCCTGCCCGTAGGGAGTGTTGCGATTTGCCGCCATGAAAATCGCCAAAACCATCGGACCGGCTTTTTTCCTGGTCCTTTTGGTATTGCCCCTGGCTGTTTATGCCCAGCCGGTGACGGAAATCTACCTGACCGGGGTGGACCTGGCCAGCCAAGGTAAATTTTCAGAAGCCAAGAAAATACTTCAGGAAATCTTGGCCGGGGACCCGTCTCATGAGCGGGCCGAGCGCTGCCTGCAAATCATTGCCGACCTTGACAGCCATAGGATCAACAACGAGACGGCTTCCCACCTCTTCCATGGTTTATCTTACTTTTATAGAAACAAGTTTCCGGAGGCCCTGGCCCAAGCCAACTTGGCTTTGCAGCTAAACCCCAAATACGAGAGGGCCTATAATGTGCGGGGAGGGTCTTATTTCGGGTTGGCCCGGTATGACCGGGCCGTGGCCGACTACAACCGGGCTTTGGAGATAGACCCCCGATATGCCGGGGCTTACTATAACCGCGGTTGCGTTTACTTAAAAACCAGGAAATATGAACGCGCCATAGTGGATTTTGACCGCGCCCTAAAGATCAAACCCAAGTATGCCGGCGCCTTCCATAATCGCGGCATCGCTCATTTCCAGCAGGGGGAATACTTATGGGCCTTGGCGGACTTCAATCGGGCCCTGGAAATCAATCCCCGGTTGCCGGAGGCCCATCTGAACCAAGCCCTGACCTTGGAAGAGTTGGGTAAAGAAAAAGAGGCGGTGGCGGCGTACAAGAAATTCCTCCAATATGCCTCCCCCGCCCTTAGCCAGGAAATAAATTATGCCCGGAATAGGCTCGGGTTTTTGGAAAAATAGCGGAGCAGTAGCGCCGGCCGTAAGGGCGGGGTCTCCCGGCCCGCTGATGATGGAGAGCAGGCGGCCCCACCTGTCGGGGGGGTAGCGCCGGCCTCCGTGCCGGCCATTAGAGAAGGGCCGGTAGCGCCGGCCTCCGTGCCGGCCCATGTAGGGTAGGCGCCCTCGCCTGCCCATGGGCGCCCTCGCCTGTGCCTGAAAGCCGGGGGCGGCTGTTCTCCACAACCTTCTCTTAAATATACCCTTAATAAGTTTTTTGGTGGCACAGGCTTTCCAGCCTGTGCAATTCAGGGCAGGAAGCCCGGAGCGCATCACCTGGCCGACTTGGAGTGAATAACCATGGGCTGGGGCCTCATCATCTTCTGCATCCTGGTGATAATCTGGACCTTCTGGAGAGAGAAGCGCATGTAACATGAAACGGCGGGAATTCATCCGACAACTGGGACTGGGCCTGGCCGCGGGCTGTGCCCTGGGCCGCGGGGCCTGGCCTCTGAGCGCCTGGGCCGGCAGCCCGGAAGTTCGCCTGGCCCTCCTGGCCGACGCCCACCTGAAGGGTGGCGACCCTAACCGGCCGGAGGCCCTGCTTCTCGCCCGGGCGGTGGCGGAAATCCGGGCCCTGACGCCCGCCCCCGACCTGGTTCTCTTTGCCGGCGACCTGGCCCACCGGGGCCGGCCCCACGCCCTGGACCTGGGGAAAGAAATCCTCTCTGATTTGCCCGCCCCCCTCCTGGCAGTCATGGGAGAGGGGGATGCTCTTGACGGAACCTCAACCCCCTGGACCCGGCGCTTCGGGGACGGCCGCTTCTCCTTCTCTCACCGGGGCGTTCACCTCCTGGGGCTCCCCACCGCGCTCCAGCGCCGCGCCTCTGCCGGCCCGGCCTTTCAGGTGGGGGAGGAGCCCCGGCGCTGGCTGGCCCGGGAGCTGGCCAAGCTCGACCCAGTTACGCCCCTGGTCATTCTTTCCCACGCCCCCCTGGCCCACACCTACCAGCCCTGGCAGCAGTGGACCGTGGACGCCCCCGAAATTGCGGCCCTCTTGGCCCCCTTTCAATCCGTGCTCTGCCTCCACGGCCACGTCCACCAGGCAGGCGTCAGGGACCAGGGGCCAGGGGTCAGTAAGGGCAATAATTTTAGGGACTTATTTCTAACAGAAAACAGAAAACAGAAAACAGAAAACCGCCTCTCCCTTCCGGCTACTGCCTGGCCCTTGCCCTCGCCCTTGGAAGGGACCCCCTCCGCCCCCCGCCCCGGCCAGGGCCCCCGGGGCTGCGGCTGGACTCTCCTGACCCTCCGGGACCATACCTTCAATTACCAGCCCCATACCTGGCTCGCCTGAATCAGGCCTGGGAAAAAAATGGAAAAGCACAGGCGAGGGGCCTGTGCCACATTTCCAGGGGCCGGCACGGAGGCCGGCGCTACCTAAGATAAGCTGACTGCTGACTGCTAACTGCTGACCGCTTCTTCTGCTGCTCCCGCCCCCGCCGGGGGCCAGGCCCCGGCCGCGGCCAACTCCTCCACCCGCTCCTCCAGGCGGGCAATCAGCGGCGGCAAGGTCTTCTGGGCCAGGGCCGAGATGGCCACCCCCTGGTGCAGGCCGGCCTGGCGCGCCGCCAACTGCGGGCTCACCCGGTCCACCTTGTTGAAGACCTTCAAGACCGGCTTGTGCTGCAGGTTCAAGGACGCCAGGATGTCCTCCACCGCGGCCATCTGTTCGGGAAAGCGGGGGTTGCTCAGGTCAATGACGTGGATGAGGAGGTCCGCCTCTTCCAGTTCCTCCAGGGTGGCCTTGAAGGCCTCCACCAGGTTTTTGGGCAGGTCCCGGAGGAAGCCCACGGTGTCGGTGATGATCACCTCCCGCTCCCGGGGGAAGCGCAGCCTACGGCTGGTGGGGTCCAGGGTGGCGAAGAGCCGGTCCTCCGCGGCCACCGCCGCGTGGGTCAGGGCGTTGAACAGGGTGGACTTGCCGGCGTTGGTGTAGCCGATGATGGAGAGGATGGGCAGCCGCTGGCGCTGCCGGGGCTGGCGCCGTTCCCGCCGCTCGTCCCTGACCTTGGCCAGGTCCGCCTGCAGCCGGTGCAAGCGCTCCCGGGCGCGGCGGCGGTCCACCTCCAGCTTGGACTCCCCCGGCCCCCGGCCGCCGATGCCGCCCATGAGGCGGGAGAGGGCGTCGCCCTTGCCCACCAGGCGGGGCAGGAGGTACTTCACCTGGGCCATCTCCACCTGGAGCTTGCCCTCCCGGCTCCGGGCCCGCTGCGCGAAGATGTCCAGGATCAGCTGGGTGCGGTCCAGGACCTTGAGTTCGGTGAAGTCGGTGATGGCCCGCACCTGGGAAGGGCTGAGCTCCGCGTCGAAGATGAGCAGGTCCGCGCCCAGCTGCAGGGCCTGGACGACCAGCTCGGAGACCTTGCCCTTGCCCATCAGGAAGCGGGGGTCAAAGCGCGGCCGGTGCTGGATCACCGTGGCGGCCACCTCCAGCCCCGCGGTGCAGGCCAGCTCGGCGAGCTCCAGCATGGAGTCTTCCGCGGCCGCGCGGCTGTTGCCGGTGACCCCCACGAGAATGGCCCGCTCTTTAGCCGGGCCGGCCCCCGCGTGCCCCTCCACCCGGGCCAGCTCCTCCTCCAGGGAGGCCACCAGCGCGGCAAAGTCCACGTCCAGGGCCCCCGCCTGCCGGCCAGAAAGCACTGCCCAGTTATGGCCGTCCGCCGGGTGGGGCAGGAGGTGGGCCGCCTGGACGGGCCCCGGCTGGCCCCCGGCCGCGACCGTCAGCGCCACCACCGCGTCCAGCCGGAGCAGGGCCAGGTCCATGAGGTCGTCCTGGGAAAGGGGGCTGGCGTCCAGGTGGGTGTGAATCAGGCGCAGGCCCTTGAGGCGGCCCTTATATCCCCGCTCCCGCTTCAGGGGAGGAATCACCAGGCCCTTGGCGTTGCCCACGATGACATGGGTGACGAACCCCTGGCGGTCCACCATCACCCCTACCTGACGGTGCAGTTCGAAAGAGAGCTCCGCCAGCTGCCGGGCCAGTTCCGGGGTGACGAGTTGGGCCGGCGGCACCTTGCGGCGGTACAGCCGCTCCAGCTGCCGGTACTGGTGGGACTTTAACCCGGTTAAATTACCCAGGGGGCGGTGGATGGGCGATGCTCTCCTTGACTTAGTCTTTTCTTTCTATTTTAACCCAGGGGGCGGAAAATTGCCTGGCCCCCGGGCCTTAAGTTCCGCCTTCACCTGGGCCGACAGCCGGGCCCCGGTCTTCAGGGCCTGGGCCAACTCCCGGGATAGTTGTTGCTGCTGGGCCGCCCCCTGGACCAGCGCCAGGTTGGCGCCGGCGATATGGTGTGCCCCGGCCAGGGCCGAGGCCAGGAGTTCACAGGCCACCAGCAAGTCCGAGACCAGGTGGGGTTTGCACCTCCTCCCGGCCTTAAGTACCAGGCGCAAGGCCTTCTGGGCCTCCCCCATGATGGCCCGGGGCGCGGCCACCGCGTCCCTCACCGCCGCGGCCAGGGCTGCCGGGGACCCGCCGGCCCGGGCCCGGGCCAGGACCTCGTAGGCCTGCACGTCCTCATCCTGCAGCCGGTTAAAGGCATGCCTGAGCTCCTCCACCCTGGCGGCGGTCTCCTGCCAAAAGGGGTCCTGGCCCGCGGCCTGCCTCCTGCCCTCCAGCCGCACTACCTTGGTGAGCAAAGCCAGGCCCAGGGCCGCGGCGTAGGCCGCCGCGGCGCCGCCCCCGGGGTCGGGCCGGGCCCTGGCCAGTTCTTCTAAAAATGCCGGACTCATAAGTCCACCGCAGCAAAATGGGGCGACCCCCAGGGGCCGCCCCATGAATCATACCACTTCCTGCCTGTTTCAGGAAAGAAAGAACCCGAGCCCGCGTCACCCGGCCTCGGGTCCCCGTTCCCAAGGCCGACTTCAATCCACAATCTGCCAGTTGGTCTCGAAGGTGTTGTCGTACAAGGTGTACAGGTACCCCATCATTTTCCCCACCCCCGGCTGCACTCCCGGCTGCACCTTCCAAAAAGCCAGATAAATGGCCGGCACAATCCGGGGCTCCCCGGTGCTGGGGTCGTCTTCGATGTTCTGCCACACCTCCCGTTTCTCCATGATCCGCCACTGGGTGCCGTATTTCTTGCTCTTTACCACCTGTCCCACGTTGGGCAGCCCTTTCTTCTTCAGGATCTCTTCGTAATCTTTCATTTGAAACCTCCTGGGGAATCGCCCCGACACGAAATAGCTGCTTCAAAATAAATTAAGTCCTCTCTAGCCCCAGTCAAGGAGGCCCCACCTTGCAAGTCTCCCGGGAGCCGGTTATAATTTTTTTTAACGCCCATTAACCCGAGTCACTTAAAACCCATGGATAAAATCCCCGACCCCAAAGAGCTGGAAAAGGAACTCAGCGAGTACCTGACCAAGAAATACGGCAGCCGCATCAAGGTGGTGGCGCCCCACGTGGTGGCCCAGCCAGAGAAGGACGGCGAGAGTTCCGGCAAGCTCAGCCGCATCAACTTCGACCTGAAACCCGAGGAGCTGGAAGCTTACCTCAACGAATACGTGGTCAAGCAGGACGCGGCCAAAAGCATCCTGGCCACCAAGGTCTGCACCCACTTCAACCGCATCCGCCACTCCCTGGAGCAAGGCCGGGACCCGGAACCCGGGGTGGGGGCCATCAAGAACAACATCATCCTCATCGGCCCCACCGGGGTGGGCAAGACCTACCTGGTGAAGCTCATCGCCAAAAAAATCGGGGTGCCCTTCGTTAAGGGCGACGCCACCAAGTTCTCCGAAACCGGCTACGTGGGCGGCGACGTGGAGGACCTGGTCCGGGACCTGGTGTACGCCGCAGGTGAAGACCTGGAGTTGGCTCAGTACGGCATCATCTATATCGACGAAATCGACAAGATCGCCGCCTCCGGCACCATCTGGGGGCCGGATGTCTCCCGCTCCGGGGTCCAAAGGGCCCTCTTGAAACCCATGGAGGAAACGGAGGTGGACCTGAAGGTGGCCCACGACCCCGTCTCCCAGATCCAGGCCATCGAGCAGTACCGCCGCACCGGTAAGAAGGAAAAGCGCACCCTCAACACCCGGCACATCCTCTTCATCGTCAGCGGCGCCTTCAACGGCCTGGACAAGCTGGTCAAAGACCGCCTCAGCAAAAAGGAAATCGGCTTCAGGGGCCAGGTGCCCTCCAAGGACGACCGCTCCTTCCTCAAGGCGGTGACCGCGGAAGACCTCATCAAATTCGGCTTCGAGTCGGAGTTCGTGGGCCGCCTCCCCGTGGCGGCGGTGCTGGACGACCTCACCGCCCAGGACCTTTACGACATCCTGCGCAACCCCAACAACCCCATCATCACCAGCAAGAAGCGGGACTTCGGCGCCTACGGTATTGATATTGCCTTTGAGGACGAAGCCTTGCGCGCCCTGGCCCGGCAGGCCGCGGTGGAAAAGACCGGGGCCCGGGGCCTGGTAAGCGTCATCGAACGCGTCCTCATCCCCTTCGAGAAGCGCCTCCCCTCCACGGACCTCCGGGAGCTCACCGTTACCCCGGAGGTGGTGGCCCACCCCCAGGAGGAGCTGGACTCAGTTCTGGCCGACCCCTACAGCCCGGCCCGCCAGGCCCGCTTTGCCAGGGCCCGGGAAGCGGAGCAGGAGGTCCTCCGGGAGGCCATCTGGCGCCGGGAAAAAGAACTGGCGGAGCGCCAGCAACTGCCCCTCACCACGGCCCGGGTGGAACTCATGGTGGACGCCTACCTCCACTGGGACTGCGACCTCAAGACGGTTTTTGAAGAAATGGCCCGCCACCTGGAGCAGGTGCGCCTCTTCGAGGAGCGCTTCCGCCTGGAGCACGGCCTGGAGCTCCACTTCCATGAGGCGGCCGTGGACGAAATCCTCACCCGGGCCCAGGCCCGGGGCGTCTCCAGCCATACGCTCTGCCAGGAGCTGGCAAAGGACCTGGAATACGCCCTGAAGCTGGTCCGGGACCGCACCGGGCAGGACCAGTTCCTCCTCTCCCGGGACGCCCTCCTGAATCTGGACGCCTACCTGAACCGGCTCATCCAGGAACATTACCAGGCCCCCCGGTTCCGGGAGTAGCCCCCCATGGTCGGCGTGTCCAAGCTATACTGCGGCGCGGTGGAGCCCGGGGACGTGCTGCGCTACCGCCGCCAGGCCCAGGACCTGCCTTCCCACCTCCTGCAATTTTCCGTGGACAAAAAACCGGTGGTGGTCTGGAACGTCACCAAGCAGTGCAATCTCCGGTGCCTCCACTGCTATGCCCTCGCCACCGCCGGACCGGCGCCGGACGAACTCAGCCCTGACGAGGCCCTGGCCCTGCTCCAGGACCTGAAGGACTTCGGCGTCCCCGTGGTGCTGTTCTCCGGGGGCGAACCCCTGATGCGGCCGGACCTGCTGGAGCTGGTGGAGTGGACCGTGCAGCACGGCCTGCGGGCCGTCATCTCCACCAACGGCACCCTCATCACCCGTGACCTGGCCGAACGCCTCCAGCGCCTGGGCCTCTCCTACGTGGGCATCAGCCTGGACGGCGTCGAGCCCACCCACGATAAGTTTCGCGGCCAGCCCGGGGCCTTTGCCGCGGCCCTGACCGGGGTGCGTAACTGCCAGGCCGCGGGCCTCAAGGTGGGCCTGCGCTTCACCATCAGCCGCCTCAACTTCCGGGAAGTGCCGGCCATCTTCGACCTGGTGGAGGAGCTCCGCATCCCCCGCATCTGCTTCTACCACCTGGTGTACACCGGCCGGGGCAGCAAACTCCTCAAGGAGGCCCTGAGCCACGCTGAAACCCGGGAGTTGCTGGACCTCATCTGCGCCCGCACCCGGCGCCTCTTTGACGCCGGTCTCCCCGTGGAGGTCCTCACCGTGGACAACCACGCGGACGGCCCCTACATCTACCTGAAGCTCCTGCAGGAAGACCCGAAGCGGGCCGCGGAGGTCCTGGAGTTGCTCCAGATGAACGAAGGCAACAACTCCGGCCGGGGCATCGGCTGCGTCAGTTGGGACGGGGAAGTCTACGCCGACCAGTTCTGGCGCCACCATTCCTTCGGGAACGTGCGCCGCCGCCCTTTCAGCGCTATCTGGACCGACCTCACGGAGCCCCTTATGGCCCGCCTCAAGGAGAAGAAGCGTTACGTCACCGGCCGCTGCGCCCAGTGCCGTTGGCTGGACGTCTGCGCCGGCAATTTCCGGGTCCGGGCTGAAGCCCTGACCGGCGACCTCTGGGCCCCGGACCCCGCCTGCTACCTCACCGACCAAGAAATTGGTTTAAACCCGTAGGGCCGGCGTCCCTGCCGGCCTCCATTTCGGTAGCGACGGCCTCCGTGCCGGCCCCAGCCCTTGCCCCCGCCTCACCTTCAAACCGGTAGCGCCGGCCTCCGTGCCGGCTTCATTCTTAGGCCCGGAGTTAGGGGCGGGTTTCAAACCCGCCCCTAAATCCCCCTGCCATCCCCGCTGCCCGATAAAATATGCGCGTTCAAGCACGGGCGGGGGGACCCCGCCCCTACGGAATTTTTATGCGGTCTCCAAAATAAAAAGCCAGAGGGCCGGCACGGAGGCCAGCGGTACCAGCGCGGATGCCGACGCTATGCCGGCACGGAGGCCGGCGCTACCGCCTCTCCCCCAGAGGCACGGAGGCCGGCGCTACCGGCCCTCCCGTGCGTCCGCAGACAAAAAAGGCGCCCCCGGGGGCGCCCTTTGAGGTTGCTGTTGCTGTCAGATCACGTGACCTTGCTAACCTGGATGGCCTGGAGGCCCTTGGGGCCCTCGCTCACCTCAAATTCCACCTTGTCCTCTTCCTTCAGGGTGCGGAAGCCCGTGCCCACGATGTTGGTGTAATGCACGAACAGGTCCGGGCCGTCGTCCCGTTTGATGAAACCATACCCCTTGGCTTCGTTGAACCACTTGACAGTGCCGGTAAAAGTCATAATCCCTCCCGCCTTTAATCCTTAATTCCTTTGCCGGCCTTGAGCTTCCGGGGACGCAGGCCAAAAAAAAACGGCCGGCTCCCGCCTACCGTCAATTCTCCCCTATGTGTCGCCCCATGCACTGCCTAGTCGCCTGCAAAAGATTGGCACAGTCGTTAGCACAAGAAAAGAGGGCCTGTCAAGAAATTTCTGCACCGGCCCTAAACTTGCGAGGCTCAGTCGGCGATTCCCAGGAGCAGCCGCACGAGATCCTCGGTGCAGTCCTCCAGGGCCTCCAGATTATAGCCGCCTTCCAGCACGGTGATGACCCGGCCCCCGGCGGACTCCTGAGCCAGGCTGAGCAGCAGCCGCCCCATCTCCCGGAAGCCCTCCCGGGTGAGCTTCATGTGGGCCAGGGGGTCATCCTGGTGGGCGTCGAAGCCCGCGGAGATCAGCAAGAATTGGGGGGCGAACTGGCGCAGCCGGGGCAAACCCTGCTTTTTCAGGGCCTCCAGGTATTCGAAGTCGCCGCTCCGGGGCGCCAGGGGCAGGTTCAAGGTAAAGCCCTTGCCCGGCCCCTTGCCCTGCTCCTTCTGGTAGCCGGTGCCGGGGTAGCAGTACTCCGGGGACTCGTGCAGGGACAGGTAGAACACCCGGGGCTCCGCCTCGAACAGGTGCTGGGTGCCGTTGCCGTGGTGCACGTCCCAGTCCACGATGGCCACCCGCTCCAGGCCGAAGTGCTCCAGGAGGTAGGTAGCCCCGATGGCCACATTGTTGAAGAAGCAGAAGCCCAGGGCCCGGTTGCGCTCCGCGTGGTGCCCCGGGGGCCTGACCGCACAAAAGGCGTTATCTGCGGCCCCGCCCATGACCGCGTCCGCCGCGGCCATCACCCCGCCCGCGGCCAAGAGGGCAATCTCGTAGGACTCCGGCGAGATACCGCAGTCGGGCACCCCGAAGATGCGCAGGCCCTTGTCACAGGCTTTCTTGAACCGCCGGACGTAGTCCGGGTCGTGGAGCCGCTCTACCCATTCCAGGGGGGCGGGATATGGAGGCACGGCCACCATCAATTCCACCAGGTTGCTCTCCGTGAGGTTCTTGTGGATGGCCTTGAGGCGGTCCGGGCGCTCGGGGTGCCATTCCCCGGGGTTGTGCAGCAGGTACCTGTCATCGTAGACGTAGCCGGTGCGGCGCATGACTCTCTCCTGAGGTTCCGTGGGAAGTTCCGGTCAGCCTAACCCGAAGGAGCCGGGGTTGTAAAGGGAGGAGTCAATCACCGGTGAAAATCCTGGTAAGGCCGGAGACCTCGAGGGAATTAGGTGGAGTGGCCGGCCCCGGCCGCCTCGCCACCGGCAATTCACCGGTAGCGCCGGCGTCCCTGCCGGCAATTGACTGGTAGCGCGGCCTCCGTGCCAGCAATTGACTGGTAGCGCCGGCCTCCGTGCCGGCTCAAAGGAACCAGTGGGCCGCCCCACCTCAAAAAAACCAGGGGCGGCCATCCCGGCCGCCCCCAGGAATCCGTCGCAGCCTACTCCGGCTAGGTAAGGCGCTGCTCCGCCACTTCCCACTTGAGGTTCTTCATGAACGCGGCGATATAGTCCGCCCTTTTCAGGCCGTAGTCGGTCATGAAGGCGTGCTCAAAGACGTCCAGGACCAGGACGGGGTTGGCCCCGGCAGGGTGCCCCACGTCGTGCTCGTTGATCCACTGGTTGAACAGCACCCCCGACTCCAGGTCCTCGTACAGGATGACCCAGCCGATGCCCCGCATGGTGGCGGTGGCCTGAAAGTCCTTGGTGCACAAATCCACGTTGCCGAACTGGGCTGCCACCCGCTTCAGCAGATTGGGGGCCTTGCCGGGGTCGCCGTTGCCCCCCAGGTTGCCGAAGTAGAGCTCATGCAACCGCATGCCGTTGAACTCCCAGCCGAAGCGTCTTTTGAGCTCGGCAAATTCCGGGGTCCCCTGTTTGCCTTCTTTCAAGAGGCCGTTCAATTCCTCCATGACCTTGTTGGTGTTGGCCACGTACCCCTGGTAAAGGGTGAAATGGTTTTTCAGCAGCGTGTCGCTGAACCCTTGCATCCCCAAAAGAAAAGAGAAGTCTTTGGCCGCGTAACTCATAAGTACTCCTTTCCGGTCCGGCAGGACCGCACGTTTTTGCTTTTCCTCAATATAGTGCCCCCTCGGGGCGATGCAAGGAGGGAGGAAAAATTTCCGGGCCCCGGATTTCAGTTTCCGCCCCTCTTTACCGAAGAAACAAGAGGGAGGTGGAGGAGGGGTGAAGGGCGTAGGAGGCCAAGGGCCGGCGCCGGCCGGGCTTGAAAAAAGGGAGCCGCCGCCGGAGGCTGCCCAGTGGCGCGGCCCGGCCCACTATTTTCTCAAGGCCCTGGTGGAGGAGAGCCTCACGGGCGTAGGCATCGCCGACCCCCAGGGCATCATCCGCTACGCCAATCCTGCCTGCCGCTCCATTTATGGCTGGGAGGCGGAAGAGATGGTGGGCCGCCACTTCCGGGAGTTCTATGCCGACCCCCGGGACCTGGACCGCATGCTGGCCCAGGCCCGCCTCCAGGGCCGGGTGGACCGCTGGCCCATTGACGCCCGCACCCGGGGGGGCAGCGCCGTGCCCGTGGCCGTCACCCTGGTGCGCATCCACAGCGAGGAGCGCCGGCTCCTGGGCAGCCTGGCCCTCATCCGGGATCGCAGGGAGCCCCAGGAGCTGGTGCAGCAGCTGCAGCAACAGGAGCTGAACCTCATCCGCCTCAACCGCCGCCTGGAGCTGGCCAACCTCGAGCTGGAGCGGGCCTCCCGCCTGAAGAGCGAATTTCTGGCCAACACCACCCATGAGCTGCGCACCCCCCTGAACGCCATCCTGGGTTACCTCCGCCTGGTCCTGGACGGCGTCTACGAAAGCCCGGAGGAGGCCCGGGAGTTCCTTACCAGCGCCCACCGCAGCGCCCAAAGCCTCCTGGACCTGATTAACGAGCTCCTGGACAGCGCCCGCATCGAGGCCGGCAAGCTGGAGTTCAACCTGGGGGAAGTGGACGTGGCCCAGGTCTTCGCCGCGGTCAAAAAATTGAGCCTGCTTCAGGCCCAGGAAAAAAAAATCCGCCTTAGCTTCCAGCCTCCCCGGGGAGAGATGCGGATCCGGGCCGACGCCGGCAAACTCCAGCAGGTGCTCCTCAATCTGGTGGCCAACGCCATCAAGTTCACTCCCGCCGGGGAAGTGCGGGTCCGGGCCCGGTCCTTTGCGGCCCGGGGCCACGTGCGTTTCGAGGTGGCGGACACCGGCGTCGGTATCCCCCCGGAAGTCCAACCCCGCCTGTTCCAGAAATTCGTCCAGGGGGACGGCTCCGCCAGCCGCCGCTATGGCGGCACCGGCCTGGGATTGGCCATCTGCCGGAACCTGGTGGAGTTCATGGGGGGCCAGATCTGGCTGCGCAGCCCCGGCGCGGGCCTGGGCACCACGGTTTACTTTACCCTGCCCCGGGTGGCGTTGGCGCCCTGGGTTCCTGCGGCCCCCTTTTACTGGCGCCGCCTGGAAGACCGGGACCGGGGCCTCCAGGTTCAGGGAGGAGGGACCGGACCCCTGGTCCTGGTGGTGGAAGATGAACCCCAGGTCGTGGCGGTGATGACCCGTATCCTCCAGAAACACCACTTCCGCACCGCTTATGCGGTAACCGCGGACGACGGCCTGGAAGGAGCCCGGCGCCTTCAGCCCGGGCTCATCACCATCGACATGGGCCTGCCGGCCCGGCCCCGGTCGGCCCTGCGCAGCGGCCTGGACCTCTACCTGGCCCTGCAAAGGACTCCCGGGACCGCGGGCATTCCCGTGCTCCTGGTCACCGGTCACGAGCTGACTCCAGAAGGCACCGGGGTGGGAGAACTGCCCCCCACCCTGACCAAGCCCTTCCGGGCCCGGAAACTGCTGGATAAGGTGACTAACATGCTGCGGCTGTCTAAAAAGGAGACTTGATGGCCCTGGAAACCCGTTAAGGAGAGGGGACATGGACCCGGCCCAGCAAGTCCTGGTGGTGGACGACGACCCTGCCTGCCGCCAGATCTTACAAAAATTCCTGGAAAAAGACGGCTACCGGGTGGCCCTGGCTGCGGACGGCCTGGACGCCCTGGACCAGGCCCGGTCCCTCAAGCCCGACCTGATCCTCTGCGACTGGATGATGCCCGGCGTGGACGGGCTTAAGGTCTGCCAGGCCATTAAAGAGGACCCGGCCCTCAAAGACACCTTTTTCATCTTCCTCACCGCGCTGGATAAAAGACACATCGGCACCGGCATCTCCCAGGGCGCCGACGACTTTATCACCAAGCCCATCGACCCGGTGGAGGTGAGCGCCAAGGTCAAGGCCGGGCTGCGCCTCTCCCGGGCCCAGAAGGCCCTGCTGCACCAGGCCCGCCGGGACGCCCTCACCGGCCTTTACAACCGCCGCGGTTGGGAAGAAAAGCTGGCCCACGCCTGCCGGGGCAGCCGGCCTTTTTACGTGGTCCTGGCGGACGTGGACCGCTTCAAGGAGATCAACGACCGCTTTGGCCACTCGGAGGGCGATGTCTTTCTGCAGGCGCTGGCCCGCCTCTGGTCGGAAAACCTGGGGGAAGAGGAGGTCCTGGCCCGCATCGGCGGCGACGAGTTTGCCTGCCTGTATTTCCGTCCCCTGCCCCGGGTGCGCCTGCTCCGCCAGGTCCTGGAGCAGGAGCTAGCCCAAGCCCTGCCCCACCTGCCTGTGGGCCTGTCTCTGGGCTGGGCCCGCTTCCGCCCCCACCGTGCAGCCGCACCCCGGGACCTCATGGCCCAGGCCGACGCCCGTCTCTACCGGGACAAACACCGCCGGGCCCTTGGGGCAAGATGATGTTCTCAGCTTGGTAGCGCCGGCATTTTGGGTAGCGCCGGCCTCCGGGCCGGCCCTGAAAGGGACAACCGCCGGCGCAGAGACTGAATCACCGCGGGGACTAACCCTTGCTGGACACCTTCACAGCGCCACACCGCCGGCAGCTGCCCGCGCCTTCTCTTGCCTTCAAGACATTTCTGCGTTAGATTGTGTGGAGCGGTCTACTCTGGCGGCTGCAGGTCCTCCGGGTCCAGGAGGCCCTGGCTGATGAGGGCCTGCTCCACCTGGGCCAGGGCCTGCTTGAAAGCGGGATAAAGGCCCACCGCCAGCGAGACCCCTTTGCGGGTGGGCACCCACTCCCCTTCCCGGTCCCCGGGGATGTGCACCCGGATGTCCACCAGGCGGCGGCCTTTAAATTCGGAAAGGGAGAACAAAATCGTCTCCCGGGCATTCTTCGTAACCTGGCTGATGACGTCGGACATGGCTCCCCCTGTTTCAGCTCCGTTGCGGGAGCTTGAATGGCTTTGACTTCGCCTATCTGCCCGGGCTTGTCAACCCTAAATTTTCTTCATGCAGCTATATAACACCTTAAGTCGGCGCAAAGAAGTTTTCCAGCCTCTCACGCCGGGCAAGGTGGGCTTCTACGCCTGCGGGGTGACGGTGTACGACGACTGCCACCTGGGGCACGCCCGCTCCTGCGTGGTCTTCGAGGTCCTGGTGCGCTTCCTGCGCTGGCGGGGCCTGGAAGTCACCTGGGTGCGCAACTACACGGACATCGACGACAAGATCCTGCGCCGGGCCCAGGAACTGGGCCTTTCCTGGCAGGAAGTGGCGGCGCGCTACATCGCCTCTTTTCAGGAGGACATGGCGGCCTTGGGCGTGCCTCCGGCCCAGCTGGAGCCCCGGGCCACGGCCCACATCCCGGAGATGTTGGACCTCGTCCGCCGCCTGGAGGATAAGGGCTTCGCTTACCAGGGCGCGGGCGGCGACGTCTATTTCCGGGTGCGGCGGTTCCCGGGCTACGGCAAGCTCTCCGGCCAGAGCCCGGAGGACCTGGAGGCCGGGGCCCGCATCGAGGTGGCCCCGGACAAGGAAGACCCCCTGGACTTCGTCCTCTGGAAGGCGTCCAAGCCCGGGGAGCCCGCCTGGGACAGCCCCTGGGGCCCGGGCCGCCCCGGCTGGCACCTGGAGTGCTCCGCCATGAGCATGAAATACCTGGGCCAGACCCTGGACCTGCACGGCGGCGGCCAGGACCTGGTCTTCCCCCACCATGAAAACGAGCTGGCCCAGAGCGAGGCGGCCACGGGCCGGCCCTTCGCCCGCTTCTGGCTGCACCACGGGCTCCTCACCCTTGACCAGGAGAAGATGTCCAAGTCCCTGGGCAACTTTTTTACCATCAAGGAAGTCCTGGCCCGCTTCCACCCCGAGGTGGTGCGCTTCTTCCTCATCAACGCCCACTACCGCAGCCCCCTGGACTTCTCCGACGCCGCCCTGGTCGAGGCCGAGACCGCGCTGCTGCGCCTGTACAGTACCCTGGCCCGCATCCAGGAACTGCGCCAGGCCCACCCCCCGGTGCCGGGCCCGGCCCCCGAGGACTTCACCCCGCCGCTGTTGATCCTGGAGGAACTGGCCCGGGTGCGGGGCCTGCGGGGGCGTTTTGCCGCGGCCCTGGCCGACGACCTGAACACCGCCCTGGCCCTGGGCCATCTCTTCGAGACCGTACGCCTGGTGAACCGCCTCCTGGAAGACCCCGCCCCGGAACCTGCTTTTCTCGCCTTCCTGGGCGAAGTCCAGGAGGACCTGGTGGCCCTGGGCCTGGTCCTAAACCTCCTCCAGGCCGACCCCGGGGAGATGGTCCGGACCCTGCGCCAGAAAACCACGGACCTGAAGATCTCCACCGAGAAAATTGCACAACTTATCGACGACCGCGCTCAGGCCCGCCTGCAAAAAGACTGGGCCCGGGCCGACGCCATCCGTCAACTACTGGCGGAGCAGGACATCCTCCTGGAAGACACCCCCCAGGGCACCATCTGGCGGGTAAAAGGTTGAAGGTTGTTTCCATCATTAATGAAAAGGAGGGTTTTGCCATGGCCACATTTCTGATGTTTGGTAGGTATTCGGCGGAAGCCATGAAGGGGATGAGCCCCCAACGCACCAAGAAAGCCTCGGACTTCCTCAAGAAGCTGGGCGGCAAGGTCACCGGCATGTATGCCATGCTGGGCCATGCCGACCTGCTGCTCATCGTGGACCTGCCCGGCACGGCAGAGGCCTTTCAGGCCTCCGTGGGCCTGAGCAAAATGACGGGCATCGCCTTCTGCACCGCGCCCGCAGTCACCGTGGCGGAATTCGACAAGCTCATGGCCGGTAAGTAGGGCCGGCCCCCTCGCCGGCCTGCGGGGGAGGGCCGGGGCTAAAGGCCGGCAGAGACGCCGGCGCTACCGGCCCCCCGCCCTCCTACCCGCTCCCCTCTTAATCCCCTGTAGGGGCGTGATTTATCACGCCCGGACCATAGCGGGCGCAATAAATTGCGCCCCTACGGGACGGGGGTGGGGGCTTGGGGGAGGGGGCAAGGGCTTACTGTCCTTGGCCCCCTCCCCCAAATGTTTTATACTGAAATCACCGAATAGTTAGTCATGGACCGCTTCCACTTAGTCACCACCTTCACCCCCAAGGGGGACCAGCCCCAGGCCATCGCCAAGCTAGTGGTCGGCGTCCGGGCCGGCCACCCCCACCAGGTGTTGTTGGGGGTCACCGGCTCCGGCAAGACCTTCACCGTGGCCAACGTCATCGCCCAGGTCAACCTCCCCACCCTGGTGCTGGCTCCCAACAAGACCCTGGCGGCCCAACTCTACGGCGAGTTCAAGGAGTTCTTCCCGGAAAACGCGGTGGAGTATTTCGTCTCCTACTACGACTATTACCAGCCCGAGGCCTACGTGCCCCAGGCAGACCTCTACATCGAAAAGGACGCGTCCATCAATGAGGCCATCGACCGGATGCGCCACTCCGCCACCCGCTCCCTGTTCGAGCGCAACGACGTGGTCATCGTCGCCTCCGTCTCCTGCATCTACGGCCTGGGCTCCCCCGAGGCCTACCACGGCATGCTCCTCTACCTGGAAGAAGGCGTGGAGCAGGACCGCCGCCAGGTCTTGAGCAAGCTGGTGGAAATTCTCTACGAGCGCAACGATATTGACTTTCACCGGGGCACCTTCCGGGTACGGGGGGACCGGGTGGAAATCTTCCCGGCCTATGAAGAGGACCGGGCCCTGCGGGTGGAGTTCTTCGGGGACACCGTGGAGTCCATCCGGGAGATCGACCCCTTGCGGGGCACCACCTGGCGGCAGCTCAAGAAAGTGGCGGTCTATCCCGCGTCCCACTACGTCACCCCGGAGCGCCGCCGCGTCCAGGCCCTCACGGCCATCGAGGCGGAGCTGGAAGAGCGGGCGGCCTGGTTTAAGGAGCAGGGGAAGCTCCTGGAAGCCCAGAGGATCGAGGAGCGCACTCGCTTCGATTTGGAGATGCTTAGGGAGTTGGGCTACTGCCACGGCATCGAGAACTACTCCCGCCACCTCACCGGCCGGGCCCCGGGGGAGCCGCCCCCCACTCTCCTGGACTACCTGCCCCGGGAGTCACTAATGGTCATCGACGAGAGCCACATCTCCGTCCCCCAGCTCCAGGGCATGTACCGGGGGGACCGCTCCCGCAAGCAGACCCTGGTGGACTACGGCTTCCGGCTGCCCTCGGCCCTGGACAACCGCCCCCTCTCCTTTGAGGAATTCGAGGCCCGGGTGCGCCGGGTCCTGTATGTCTCCGCCACCCCCGGCCCCTACGAGATGGAGAAGGCCGCAGGCCGGGTGGTGGAGCAGATCGTCCGCCCCACCGGGCTCATGGACCCCGAGATTGCCGTGAAGCCCGCCACCCACCAGGTGGACGACCTCCTGGGGGAAATCCGGGCCCGCCTCAACCGGGGCGAACGGGTCCTGGTCACCACCCTCACCAAGCGCATGGCCGAAGACCTGACGGAGTATTACCAGGACCTGGGCCTGAAGGTGCGCTACCTCCACTCCGACATCACCACCCTGGAGCGCATGGAGATCATCCGGGACCTTAGATTGGGCGTCTTCGACGTCCTCATCGGCATCAACCTGCTCCGGGAGGGTTTGGACCTGCCCGAGGTCTCCCTGGTGGCCGTGCTGGACGCGGACAAGGAGGGTTTCCTGCGCTCCGCCCGGTCCCTGATCCAGACCTGCGGCCGGGCTGCCCGGAATCTCCACGGCGAGGTGCTGTTCTACGCCGACGCCGTCACCCCCTCCATGGCCCAGGCCATCCAGGAGACCGACCGCCGCCGCCGCCTGCAGGAAACCTACAACCGCAAGCACGGCATCACCCCGGAGACCATTAAGAGCAGCATCAAGGACATCCTCAGCTCCGTCTACGAAGCCGATTACGTCACCGTGCCCCTGGCCGCGGAGGAGCAGGCCCCGTATCTCACCGAGGACCTGGAAGCCCAGCTGGCCCGCCTGCGCAAGGAGATGCAGGCCGCGGCCCGGAAGCTGGAGTTCGAGCGGGCCGCGGCCCTGCGGGACCGCATCCGCGCCCTGGAAGCCGCGGAACTGAAGTACGGGTAAGATATTGCGGGGGGAAGATAAAGGCCGATGTAGGGGCGGGTTTTAAACCCGCCCTTACTATAACCTCCGCTTTATGGAGAACCGCCGCCCCCGCCTGTTCTTTCATCTCCGCACAGGCGTTTCTCCTGTGGGAACCCCACCTGCTAAACAACTTCCCCGGCCACCGGGCTGAAGCGCGGTACCACCTACTGGTTCCGCATCCAGGCGGTTAACACTCTCGGCACCGGCACGTCCACCGCGGTCTCAGGAAAGACACCTTTTACCGGTAGATGATAAGGCAGATAACCTCTGCACGGGGAGGGAGCGATCCCTCCCCGTTTTCTTTGCACTCCCGCCGTGGGGAAAACTAGGGTAAGATAGGCATATCCCGTCCCCCGGAGAGGACGGACTTTGTTCAGAGAGGAGAATCCATGATACGGCAATGGAAATGGCTGGTGGCCCTGGCGGTAGTGCTCTTCACCGCACAATGCGCCCAGGAGCCCACGGAACTCAAGACCGAGAAGGACAAGGTGAACTACGGCATCGGCGTCAGCGTGGCCAAAAACTTCAAGCAGCAGGGCATCGACGTCGACGTGGACATGATGGTGAAAGGCCTGAAGGACGAGCTCGGCGGCAAAAAGCTCCTCATGAGCGACGACGAGCTCCGGAAAACCATGACCGCGTACCAGCAGGAGTTGCGGCGCAAACAGATGCAGGCCAGGAAGATGGCCATGGAGGATAACAAGAAAGAAGGGGACGCGTTCCTGGCCGAGAACAAGAAGAAGGAAGGCGTGGTCTCCCTGCCCAGCGGCCTGCAGTACCGCATCCTCAAGGCCGGTGAGGGCAAGAAACCCACGGAAAAAGATATGGTGGAGGTCAAATACCGGGGCACTTTCATCAATGGGAAGGAATTCGATTCCTCCGGCTCGGAATCCAAGACCTTCAAAGTCGGTGACGTCGTCCCCGGCTGGCGGGAGGCCCTGCAGCTCATGCCCGTGGGGTCCACGTGGCAGCTCGTCGTCCCCCCGGAGTTGGCTTACGGAGAGCGCGGTATGGGCCAGGTCATCATGCCCAATACCACGCTGATCTTTGAGGTGGAGCTCGTGGGCATCAAGAAACCCGAGGCCGCGGCCCCGGCAGCGCCGGCCCCGCCGACGGCGAAGGCGCCCCCGGCAGCGAAAGCGCCCCCGCCGGGCCCCCCTAAGGACAAGTAGCGCCGGCCAATTGACCGGTAGCGCCGGCGTCTCTGCCGGCAATTTAACGGTAGCGCTGGCCTCTGTGCCGGCCCTACTGCCCCTGGCCCTTTACCGGCAAGGAGGGGGAAATACGGGAACCGTAACCTTTAAAACGTTTCCCTCAGCTTAAGTTGGCCGCCTGACTATTTGACCCCGCAATTCCCCCTCAGGGTTCTGGTTCGTGCGAATCTTGATGTAGGCATTGCCGCCCAGCATCTCTTCGGCCAGGGTGACGAGAGGCTTGCCTTTTAAGGGACCTTCCAGGTTGGCCGCAGTGATTACCCCCTCCGCCAGGAGGCCGGAGAATTGGGACCGGGAAAGGTCCAGGGGGCCAAAGCCTCGGCCCAGCCTTAGATAAGGTAATCTTAGCCATAAAGTCAGGGATCGATTTCCAGGTTGCCAGGGCCTGGCTGGGAAAATGTCGCCGCCGCTTGAGAAACAGGGTTCCCGGCCCTGGGGACTTGCATCTGCCCCCGAAATTCCTAAAATTTAAGAAAAGGATGCGATAAGGGGATGAGGATATGCCATTGCCCGGCGCAAACAAGCATATGGCCTTACGAAAGGCTTTCATGATGGCGACGCTGGCCTTGGGGTTGCTGCTCCTGCTCGGTGCCGCGGCCCCGGAGAGCATCAAGCACTCCACCGATGAACAGGGAGTCATCCACATCGGCAACACCGGTCCGACCAGTCAGGAAAAGGCCGGCGTGGTGAAAGCTCCGGCCGGGGTGAAGGCCTCGGCCAGGGTCGTCGCGCCGTGGCCGGGGGCTCCGGGAGAGCCGCCGCCCCCGGGATTGCTGCCCCCGCAATCCAGGCGGTCCCGGCGCGGCCCGGCAGGCAATGAGTCCCTCCGGCCCAAGAACTTGGAACCGTTAGCTGTACCTCCCGGCCCAGCTCCCCCGCCGGCAGGCCCGGCGCCCTCGCCGGCTAAATGATAGCCGCCTAGCCGGTGGCCCAGGCTTTCCCGCCTGCGCTCCATTTTTATGGAGAACAGCCGCCCCCTGCTGTTATCTCTTTAGCCGTGTAGGGGCGGGTTTAAAGCCCGCCCCTACAATGGCCTCCGCCATGCAGGGTCGACGTTCCGCCAGCCAGCCCCGCCTTTCCCCCATCATTATGGAGAACAGCCGCCCCCGGCTGTTTTACTGCCTTTCTCCTGGTAGCACAGGCGTCTCGCCTGTGGCCTCAGGATGAGCCATAAGAAATCGGTGGGGGCTTGGAAGAGGGAATTAGCCGTTCGCCGGCAGTGACTCCGCGCTAGTGACCCTTTGGCCCTCCCTTAGCCTTTTTCCCAGGCATTTCCGACTCGCCGGACAGCTTCAGGAATTCCTGGAGGAGCTTCTCTTGCCTGGAGGTAAGGCGGGTGGGGGTCTTGAGCTGCACCTCCACTACCAGGTCCCCCCGGGAATGGCCCCGGACGCCCGGCAAGCCTTCGCCGGGGAGGCGGAAGGTGGCGCCGGACTGGGTTCCCGGGGGGATGGCCAGCCGGCTGGAGGAAGACAGGGTGGGCACCTCGATCTCGGTGCCCAACGCGGCTTCCACAAAGGAAAGCTGGGCCCGGTAAAGCAGGTTCTTGCCCTGGCGGCTGAAGAGAGGGTGGGGAGCGATTTGCACTTCGATGTAAAGGTCGCCGGGAGGCCCGCCTTGGGCCCCGGCCTCTCCTTCCCCCCGCAGGCGCAGCCTGGTGTCCACGTCCACCCCCCGGGGGATGCGCACTTGCATCTGCTTCTTTTCCTTGACCATCCCCGCTCCCCGGCAGGCGGTGCAGGCGGAAGTGACAATGCTGCCGGCGCCGTGGCACCGGGGACAGGTGTTGGAAATCCGCAGCATCCCCCGGGACTGGCTCACTTGCCCCTTGCCCTGGCAGCGGGGACATTGCTGCCTCGAAGTGCCCGGCTCCATGCCGTTGCCGCCGCAGCGCCGGCAGACCACCCGGCGCTCCATCTCCAGGGTGGTGTCCGCGCCCTTGACCACGTCTTCCAGGGTTAGGGTCACCTGCTGGGACAGGTCGGCCCCGGGCCGGGGCCGCCGGGAACGGCGCCGCTGCCGGCCAAAGGAGAAGAAATCTTCGAAGATCTCTCCAAAGGAGCCGAAGATGTCCTCAAAACCGCTGAACCCTGCCGTCTCCATGCCCGCCAGCCCTTCTTCGCCGTAAAGGTCATAAAGCTGCCGCTTCTCCGAGTCGCTCAAGACCTGGTAGGCTTCCGAGACGCATTTGAACTGCTCCTCCGCCACCTTGTCCCCGGGGTTGCGATCAGGATGATAGCGCAGGGCCAGCCGCCGGTAAGAGACTTTGATCTCCTCCGGGGTGGCGTCGCGGGTGAGTCCTAGGATTTCGTAGTAGTCCCTCATGCCAGATGCTCAGAAGCAGACCGGACCCGGTCTATCTGGACATAATGCTGAGCATCCCGCCAAACCTTGTCAAGGCGAAGGGGGGCGAGGGGGGCGAGGGGATTAAGCCAATCTGATTATGCCGGAGGGGGGATTGGGGGTACGAGACCCTGGAGGCGGGCCCCCAGGTCCGGGGAAAGGTCGTGCACTTCCACCACCTTGGCGCGGCTCTGGCCCCCCAGGAGCTTGAAGGCGCGCTTGGGGAGGCCCAGGCGCCCGGCCAGAAAGGACAGAAGTTCCTGGTTGGCTGCGCCCTTCTCGGGAGGGGCCTTAACCCGCACCTTCAGGCGATCGCCCAGGAGGCCCACCACTTCGGTCTGCCGGGCCCCGGGCACCACCGTCAGGCGCAGCACGTAACCCCGGCAGGTGGCCTGGAAAAATGCCACCGGAGTCAGTGCATCATCTTCAGGCGCAGGGACCAGTCCACCAGACTCTGCACCAGAAACAGGTCCAGCAGGTAGATGGCCAGGATCACCGCCAGGGGCGACAGGTCCAGACCCCCAAAGACCAGGGGCACGTGCCTTCTGATCCAGTACAGGACCGGCTCGGTGACGTTGTAGAGAAACCGTACTATGGGGTTGTAGGGGTCGGGGTTGACCCAGGACAGGAGGGCCCGGGCAATCACCAGCCACATGTAAATATTCAGGGCCAGGTGGATGACCTGGGCCAGGGCGTAAAGCAAGTTGCTCAGGGCTACCGTTCCCACCGCTTGAGACTCCGCTATCAGAAGGTGAGTGCATCTTACGGTGGGGAACGGGGATTGTCAAGGGAGGACGCCGCCCCGTTAATGCTTAGGTCCGTGGAGGGGCTGCCCCCAAGCCCCTCCTTCCCGGGTAGGAGGTTTCGCTAAAGTCCCCCTTTTTTAGGGGAATTTAGGGGAATCTTGAAATACCCTCGCCTGGCTCACCCTCTTACTGCACCAGTTTGGGGATGCCGGCCCAGAGGCCGTAGTTCGAACCCCCCGGTGAAATTCCCGGGGCCACGTAGTCGGGCACCGTGTAGCCCTGCAGATACTTGTCTCCCCCTGAAGTGTTTACCTCGGTCAGCCTGAAGGCCACGAAACCTTGGACCGGCAGCCAGCCGGTATGGGAGTCCCCGGAAATCACCGGGCAGAGCACGGTCCAGTTGCCGCCGTTGTTATCCAGCTGTTGCTTCAAGGTCTGGAGGACCGAGTCCGCCACGCCCTCCTTGGCCTTGATCTGGTCCCCCACTGCCAGGGGAGGGCTGGGGGTAGTGCCGTCAATCAGGTCCCGCAGGTCGCTGGCCCCGGGGGACTTGTCGTCAAAGGTGTGCCAGCAGCCGCTGTCCCCGGTGGTGGGGCTGAGGTGGACGGTGATGAGCTCCCCTCCGTGCCCCGGCGGCGCCTTATTGGCATCGATGGCCAGGGGAAAGACGCCGGCTCCCGGAGGGGCATACCCGGCATAGCCGTTGAACCCGAGGGCCTGGGCCGAGAGGTCCACCCGGCTCCAGCCTCCCGGCAGCAGACCCAGGAAGGACAGGGACACCGGCCCGTTCAGAGTCTGGTCCTTGCGCACCACCACCTTGACCCCGGTGACCCCTTGAGGGTTGGCGCAGCCGGTGGCGACAAAGGAGCCGGTGGAGGTGTCCCATTGGCCGAAAGTTACATCACTGCTGGACAACTGGAGGTTGCTCCCGTCCGCCTGATTGGCCCCCACAATCCCCTGGCAGGCCGTCAGGGCCCGGCTGCAGTTGGGGGTGATGGACACCGGGTAGTGGGAACCGGGAGGAATATCGAACAAGTCCATGGCCCCGGCAATGGCCCCGGCATCCGCGGCCCGCTGCAGTTCGGTCTTGACCACGTACAGGTGGCCCAGGTCGATTACCAGGGCCATGACCGCCACCAGCCCCACCAGGGTCAGCGCGGTCAGGGTCAGGATGGCCCCCCGCTCTCCGTCATCTATAACTCTTCTCTCCATTCCTGTTTCACCTCTTCTGCGCCTCACCTTTTCTCCTCCTCTGCGCCCCGCTTTTCCGCCCCGCTTTTCCGCCCCCCCCGATATTAATCGGCGTTTTGGGGAAAGGGATTAATTCTGGGCTGCGGTTGCATACCCGGAAGGTATTTCTTAGAATCTATGCTAGGCAATGAATTCCACCTCCAAGACCTTCGCTGCACTCCAGCACCGCAACTTCCGCCTTTACTACACCGGCCAGGCCATTTCTCTCACCGGCTCCTGGATGCAGTCCGTGGCCTTCAGCTGGCTGGTCCTGGTGCTCACCAACTCCGCCTTTTACCTGGGCCTGGTGGGGGCGCTCCAGACCCTACCGGTCTTGCTCTTTTCCTTCCTGGGCGGGGTGGTGGCGGACCATACCCACAAGCTGCGCCTCCTCTTTTTAACCCAGTTCCTGCTCATGGTCCTGGCCCTGGTCCTGGGCGTGCTGGTGCAGCTCCAAATCATCCGCATCTGGGACCTGTCAGTGCTGGTCTTTCTCTCCGGGACGGTGATGGCCTTCGACATCCCGGTGCGCCAGGCCTTCATCGTGGACTTGGTGGGCAAGCCGGATTTGCCCAACGCCATCGCCCTGAACTCCAGCCTGTTCAACGCCACCCGGGTCCTGGGCCCGGCCGCGGGCGGAATCATCATTGCCGCGTTGGGTATGGCCAACTGCTTCTACCTGAACGCCGTCTCCTTTCTGGCGGTGCTCCTGGCCCTGGCCCTGATCCGCCTGCCCCGCTCCGAGCATGCTGCCTGGAAGCCCTTCCGCCGGGCCTGGCGGGAGTTGCTGGACCACCTGATAACGCACCGGGAATTGAAGCTGGTCCTCCTCCTCATGACCGCGGTGGCCATCTTTGCTATGCCCTATTTTGTGCTTCTGCCCCTCCTGGCCCGGGAGGTTCTGGGAGTGGGGCCCCGGGGGTTTGGCCTGCTCATGGGCGCCAGCGGCCTGGGGGCTTTACTGGGAGGCCTCACCCTGGCCCGGCGCCTGCAGCGGCGGCCGCCCATGCCTTCCTTTTTGGGGGGACTGGGGATGTTCCTGGTGGGTCTGATAGGCCTGGGCCTGTGCCGCAACTATTACCTGGCCCTGGCCTGCATTTTCCTGGCGGGGTTCGGGATGGTGACCCAGCTCTCCACGGGCAACAGCCTGATGCAGCTCAATGTGCCTGACGAGCTCCGGGGCCGCATCATGAGCCTTTTCGGGCTCATCGTCATGGGCTTTGCCCCCATCGGCAGCATAATTTATGGCGGCGTTGCCCACTTCTTCGGGCCCGGCCCCACCATCGCCGCGGGCAGCCTCGTGGCCGGTGCCTGCGCCGTGCTGGTACTCCTGCGCCACCCCGAGCTCTGGCACCTCACCTTCACCGTGCTGGAGGCCGCCGAGGAGCCGGGCCTCCCCCCCAACCTGCCACCCTTCCGCGGTTGAGTTCCTGTTTCCATGGCAAACTAAAAATTCGAGCTGGGAAACCCCCCCCTTACCAGGATGCCGGGTTGCGGTCGTCTCGCCCTTGAAGTCCACACCAAGCTCGTTTAAATACTCGTTCCCCAAGCTCCTGCTTGGGAACGCAACTATCTGCCCAAGCTCTGCTTGGGCACCTTGACGGGGAATCGGCGCCTATACTCGAGGCAGGCTGAAGGCTGCAGGCAGGAGCTCAGAAATCGACTTTTCTTCCAGCCCTTCCGGGCCTTGAAAGAGCACCACCGCGTCCGGCCCCAGCTCCAGGAGCACCTGGCGGCAGGCGCCGCACGGAGAACAGGGGCTCCCGGCGGAGTTCACCACCGCCAGGGCCCGGATGCGCATGGTGGCCCCTTCCCGGGCCACCGCGGCGGCGATAGCGGCCCGCTCCGCGCAGATGGTCAGGCTAAAGGAGGCGTTTTCCACGTTGGCTCCGGAGAAGAGGCGGCCCTGACGGGTGAGCAGTGCCGCGCCCACCCGCAGGCCCGAGTAAGGGGCATAGGCGTTGTTGACGGCCCCCCGGGCCGCGTCCAGCAGCTGCCCGCGCTCTTCCGCCGTGAGTTTCCCGGAAGAACCCATGCGCTTTGCCTCCATCCTGGAGAATTTTTCTCCGCCCCGTCGGCCAGTATGTTTAAAAGAATATGCCCTCCTGCCAGGAACGCAAGGGGTCGGGCGGGCTCAGCTGGGGCCCCGGCCGCGGCCCGGGCCACCTGGCGCCATCCCCCTGAAAAAGATTGACAATCCGGCCCCCAGGCCTTAAAAGAAACGGCAGATGGGAGGTAGTCCCATGAAAAAAATCTTGGTGTTGCTGTGCGCCTGCATCCTTTCCCTGGCGGCCTGCGCCAGCCCCGGCTTGAAGCGGGACTGCCTGGAAAGAAAAAGCAAGGCGGAGCAGGTGGCCGGCCAGGCCGCCCGCCTTTTCAAGGGGCTGTCCACCATGGAAGTGCGGGCCCTGCTGGGCGAACCCGATGAAATCGTCACCGCTAAAGGGGTGGGGGAACTGGAAATCTGGAAATATTACTTGTGGGAAGATTGTCGCACCCACCTGGGCATGGTGGCCCCGACGACGGAACTTTACTTTGTTAAGGGGCTGCTGCTGGACTGGCAAACTTATGTCAAATAAGAGGGCATCGTGAGCAAAATCCTCCCCTTGCTGGCCCTGGCGGCGCTGGCGGTGATGTCCTCTCGGGCCTCCAGCAGCAATGCCTGGCGGCCCTGAAGGCCCGGGCGGATAAGGCGGCCGCGGCCGCCCAAGGGGACCTGAAACAGGGCCTGACCATGGAGGAGGTGCGGCAAATGCTGGGGGAGCCGGAGGAAATCATCACTTACTCCGGCGAGGCTGAGCCCCAAACCTGGAGATATTACGTCTACCCCGACTGCCAGAAGCACCTGGGCATTGCCGCGCCCAACACGGAGCTGGTCTTCCGCGGGGGCCGGCTGCAGCGCTGGCAGAGTTACTCGGGTCCCCTGCGGACCCCGCCGGAGCCCAAGTGGGAGTAACCCCATTGGCTGCAGTCATTTTTTTCTTTACCTTGAAAACGATTTTTTTTATCATTTAGATTAATTAGCCCATCCAGGAGAGAGTTCCCAAACCCGGTGCGGGCTCAAGGCGCCGGCCTCACCCCCCAAGGAGTAACGCATCATGAACAAGTCGCAACTCATTGAGGCCCTGGCCAAGGCTGAGAACATCACCTTGAAAAAGGCGGAAATGGTAGTCAATGCCTTGTTCGAAAACATGACGGAAGCCCTGACGCAAAAAGAGCGCATCGAGATCCGCGGCTTCGGCAGCTTCAAGGTGAAATTCTACAACGGCTACAAGGGCCGCAATCCCAAGACCGGGGAACTCATTAAAGTGGAGGGCAAAAGGTTGCCCTTCTTCAAAGTGGGCAAGGAATTGCGGGAACGCGTGGACCGCTGAACCTTATTAAGACCTGGTCGTGCTAGACGGGGAGCTAGCGGTGCCCTGTAACCCGAGAGCCGCTCACGCGGGGTTGAAGCCCCTTCCCGAGGGTCGCAGCGCAGCCGGCAGGTACTGACCAGGGCGGCGGATTGGACCCTGCGCAACAGACGCTGGTGAACCCCGTCAGGTCCGGGAGGAAGCAGCGGTAAGCCAGGCGGTCTGTGTCGCGGTGGCAGCTAATCCTTAAACCCCCTGGCCCGGCCCCTGGCTGAGGCGGATTCGAAGAAGGGTGCACGGCCAGGCTTCTTCCCCAACCAGGCAAAACCCGGGAGGGCCCGACTTTAAGCCCTCCCGCTTCTTTTCCAGATGACCCCGGAAAGTCCCCGGAGCAGACCGTGAAGATCCTGGTAGTCCTGGCCCACCCCCGCCCAGAGAGCTTCAACCACGCCATTGCCGCGGCCGCGGTCGGGGCCCTGCGGGACTGCGGCCATGAGGTCCGGTGCCACGACCTCTACGCCGAAGGCTTCGACCCCGTCCTCCCAGGGCCGGAGATCGACCAGGACGCTCCCCTGCCGCCGGCCCTGGAGCAGTACTGCCGGGAACTGGCCCAGACCGAGGGCGTGGTCATCGTCCACCCCAACTGGTGGGGCCAGCCCCCGGCCATCCTCAAGGGCTGGGTGGACCGGGTTTTCCGGCCGGGAGTGGCCTACCGGTTCCAGGAAGGGGACTGCGGCGAAGGCGTCCCCCAGGGCCTGCTGAAAGTCAGGGCCGCGGTGGTCTTCAACACCTCCAACACCCCGGCGGCCCGGGAGCGGGCCGTCTTCGGCGACCCGCTGGAGACCCTCTGGAAGAATTGCATCTTCGGTCTCTGCGGCGTCACCGCCTTTTTTCGCCGGAACTTCGGGGTGGTGGTGACCAGCACCTTGGAGGAGCGCCAGGGCTGGCTGCGGCAGGTCCGGGAGACCATCCGCCACCGCTTCCCTCCCGGCTCTTAGGGGGATTAAAACTGCCTTCCATGATTTTTCCCAAGGAGGAAGTGATGCCGGACCGTTGCCCCAGGCTTACCCTGGCCCTGATTTTCGTCGCGCTGCTGGTGACTCCGCTGCTGTCCCACCAGGCCGCGGCCACCACCCTGCGGGACAAGGAATTCACTTGCGCCCTCTGCGGCAAGACCTTCCCGGACAAGGTCCTGGGCAGCACCAACGTCAAGGAGCGGGACACGGAGCTGCGGCCTTATGCCATGGGGCTGCAGCCCCAGCCTTACTTTATCCACGCCTGCCCCCACTGCGGCTTCACCGACGGCGACCACCATCTCAAGCTCAGCGACCAGGAGAGGGCCGAAATCAGGAAATTTTTAGCCGCTTACTGCCAGCAGCACCGCTGCGGCCAGCTCAGCCCCGTGGAAAAGTACGAAGTCTACGCCCGGACTCTGGAAATCCGCCGGTTGCCGCCCCTGACCGTCGCCTCCCAATACCGCCACGCGGCCTGGATGGCCGACGACGCCGGGGACGCCGCAGCCGCCCGGACCTTCCGGGAGAAGGCCATCCAGCTCATGTCCCAGGCCCTGGAAAACAGCCAGGTGGCGGCCAAAGAGGTGCCCGTGGTCACCTACCTGGTGGGGGAACTTAACCGCCGGCAGGGGAATTTCCCCGCGGCCCTCAACTGGTTCGGCCAGGTTAAGGACCCCGACCCCCAGCTGGCCAAGATCCTGGCGCAGCAGAAAGAGCTGGCCCTGAAGAAAGAGGCGGCCAAGGCCATGCTGCCCCCCCTGAAATAGTCCTGGTAGCACAGGCTTTCCAGCCCGTGCTCTTTGAGGCTGTGGTATTTTTATTCGGGCGGGACGTTCCATAAATGACACATTACCTCCTTCCCCCTTGACTGGGGCGCCATTTGTGCTAAGATGAACATGGATTCCTCCATCCTGACGAATTCTAGCGCAAATTTAAATAGTTAGGGGTAAAGGCATGGACTTTCGCACCGTTTACACCACCTGTTCCTACTGCGGCTGCGGCTGCGGCATCTTGCTGGAAGTCTTGAACGAAGACGTCATCGCCTCCCTGCCGGTGAAGACCCACCCGGTGTCCCAGGGCAGCCTCTGCATCAAGGGCTGGAATATCCACGAATTTATCGGCAGCGACCAGAGGTTGAAGACGCCGCTGATGCGCAAAAGCGGGGAACTGGTGGAGGTGGGCTGGGACGAGGCCATGGCCGCGGCCGCCAAAGGTTTAAAGGACGTGGTGGCTCAGTACGGTCCCGACGCGGTGGCGGTGCTGGCCTCGGCCAAGGTCACCAACGAAGAGAATTACCTGATCCAGAAATTCACCCGGGCCGCCCTGGGCACCAATAACGTGGACCACTGCGCCCGCCTCTGACACAGCTCCACCGTGGTCGGTCTGGCCGCGGCCTTCGGTTCCGGCGCCATGACCAACTCCCTGCCGGAGTTGGCCCAGGCTCAAGCCATCTTTATCATCGGCTCCAACACCACCGAGGCCCACCCCATCGCCGCCAAGTGGATCTTTCGGGGCAAGGTCAATGGCGCCAAGCTCATCGTTGCCGACCCCCGCTGGATCCAGCTCTCGGACCTGGCGGACGTGGCCGTGCAGCAGCGCCTGGGCTCCGACGTGGCCCTGATCAACGGCATGATGCACGTCATCCTCAAGGAAGGCTGGCAGGACCAGGCCTACATCGACGAGCGCACCGAGGGCTTCGCCGAGCTCAAGGCCAAGCTCGCGGACTACCCGCCGGACAAGGTCGCCAAGATCACCGGCATCCCGGCCGAGACCATCCGCAAGATGGCCGAACTCTTCGCCAAAAACAAGCCCGCGGCCATCGTCTACGCCATGGGCATCACCCAGCACACCACCGGGGTGGACAACGTCAAGTCCTGTGCCAATCTGGCCATGCTCACCGGCAACGTGGGCGTCGCCTCCGGCGGCGTCAACCCCTTAAGGGGCCAGAACAACGTCCAGGGGGCCTGCGACATGGGGAGCCTCCCCAACGTCTTCACCGGCTACCAACCCGTGGCCGACGAAGCCGCCAACAAAAAATTCTCCGAGGCCTGGGGCAAAGACCTGCCCAAGAAGCCGGGCCTCACCATCATGGAGATGTTCCAGGGCATCGACGACGGCAAGATCAAGGCCCTGTACGTGGTGGGAGAAAACCCCATGGTCACCGACCCGGACCTGCACCACGTGGAGGCGGCCTTGAAGAAGCTGGAGGTCTTCATCGTCCAGGACGTCTTCCTGACCCAGACAGCCAAGCTGGCCTCCATAGTGCTGCCCGGCACCTCCTTCGCGGAAAAGGACGGCACCTTTTCCAACACCGAGCGCCGGGTGCTGCTGGTGCGCCAGGCCTGCGCCCCCATCGGGGAGTCCCGCCCCGACTGGCAGATCGTCTGCGACCTCTCCACCCGGGTGGGCTACCCCATGAACTACGCCTCCCCGGAAGAAATCTTCGAAGAGATCAAAAAGCTCACCCCTTCTTACGCGGGCATGAGCTACGCCCGCCTCGAAGCCGGGGGCCTGCAGTGGCCCTGCCCCACCCCGGAGCACCCCGGCACCATGTACCTGCACAAGGACCGCTTCACCCGGGGGAAGGGCCAGTTCCACGCCATCGACTACAAACCGCCGGCAGAGGAACCGGACGCGGACTACCCCCTGTTCCTCACCACCGGCCGCTCCTTCGTGCACTACCACTCCGGCACCATGACCCGGGTCTCCCCCACCCTGCACCGGGAACTGGAGACCGGCTACCTGGAGATCAGCCCCGCGGACGCCAAAGACCTGCACATCAAGGATGGGGAGCGGGTCAAGGTCAGCTCCCGCCGGGGGGAGATCCAGATCAAGGCCAAGGTGAGCCGCAAGGTGGACCGGGGCACGGTCTTCATCCCCTTCCACTTCGCCGAGGCCGCGGCCAATGTGCTGACCAACCCGGCCTACGACCCCGTGGCCAAGATCCCGGAATACAAGGCCTGCGCGGTAAAGGTGGAAAAGCTGGCGGCGTGATGATTTAATGATTTGGGGGAGGGGGCCAGGGGTTGTTTTGTAAGGGGCCTCTCGCCCCTCCCCCAATCCCATAAACAAATTAGGGGGAGGCCAGGGAATCTCATTCCCTGGCCTCCCCCTAATTTTTTCTCAGCTTGGTTCCCCGTTCCTTATCGGTCCAGGGGGGTGTTAATTACCGGTAGCCGCGGCCGCGGCCGCCAAAGGAGCCGCTCTTCTGTTGCGGCCTGGCTTCATTGACTGCCAGGGCGCGGCTATCGACGGTCCGGCCGTTGAGCATGGAGATGGCCTTCTGGCCTTCCAGTTTGGTACTCATCTCCACAAAGCCGAAGCCCCGGGGCTGGCCGGTATGGCGGTCGGTAATGATCTTGGCTGAAACCACGTCGCCGGCCTCAGAAAAAAGGGCCTGCAGCTGATCCTCGGTCATTTCGTGGGGCAGATTGCCCACATACAATTTCATACCCATCTTCTTTCATCTCCCTGTTGAGAGTCAGGATTTTGTCAGCATTACGGGCCGCCAATTTCAGCCCGCGCCGCTAACTTAGTCTTCCACCGTTCTTGCCGGCTCTTCCGTAGCTGCTACTTGGGCTTTGTTCTGGCGCCGTTTCAGCTTTTCCAGGTTCTTCTGCTTGCGAGCTATCTCTTTGGCGCGCTTTTCCCAGCCATAGCGGTTTCGTGCCACTTTTATACCTCCGTTGGAGGCTCGAGATGGCAGAACTCCCGGGATCTTAAGGCCCCGGGAGTTCTAAGAATCGGGTTTTAAGGCCCTATAGTTTTACGACATTCTGGGCCTGGGGCCCTTTTTGGCCCTGGACCACCTCAAACTCCACTTCCTGGTCTTCCGACAGAGACCGAAAACCTTCGCCCTGGATGGCGCTGTGATGCACAAACACATCCGGACCGCTCTCCCGGGTGATAAACCCGAATC
>Ga0315268_10000096_pt1 | contig 100064 bp, 74 predicted proteins | sample C1_top_MG_FD_204535 | JGI IMG/M metagenome (GOLD analysis project Ga0315268, IMG submission 204535) | Sediment microbial communities from Yellowstone Lake, YNP, Wyoming, USA - C1_top | ecosystem: Environmental > Aquatic > Freshwater > Lake > Sediment | place: USA: Wyoming | collected 2017-08-01
ACCGGATTCGTCGGGGACAGAAGCGCCTGCGGTGGCGTGTTCGTGAGTTTAACCGCGATGCACGTCGTGCCCGTGTCGACTCCGTCGCTCACTGTGAGGCGAAACACGAGGCTCACGTCAGCGAGCTGCGGCGCCGCGAAGCCCGCCACGCCGGCGACGGTCGTCGGTGTGACCGTCACGGGGGTCGTATTCGGGTTGCAGCTCGGCAACGCCGGGCACTCGTCGCAGCTCAGCACTTGTGTCCAGGTGGCGCTCACAACGACCGAGCCACCGTCAGCGTCGTTGCTCTGGCGGGCATCGAGCTGGGCGTTGCGACCATGCAACACGCTGCACCCCGCCGGGATGCACAGGGCGAGGGCGGTCGGTGGACGGTTGCGCGCGCTTATCGCCACCATGTCGGGGCGCGAGCGCCCGCCGCCCGCTGCGACCACGAGCTCGACGAGATAGGTGCCTTCGAGATCGGCTGTGAAGCTCGGTGCAGCCGTGTCGGCACCCGCGAGCGTTGCCGTGCTGCCTTGCGGCTTGGCGACGAGCTCCCAGGCGAAGGCGAGCCACCGCGCCCCGGCGCCGCTGCTCTTGCTGCCGTCGAGTGTCACCGCGCCATTGACCTTGACGATCTCGTCGAAGCCCGCGTCGGCCACCGGCAGAGCCTGAACGCTCGGCTCGATGCCGCAGGCGCTGAGTGTCAAAGCGCCAAGCAGGGATGCGGCGCGCGCGAACTTGCGAACCATCGCTCGCACAAAGACATGCAGATCTTGCTAGGTCAAGCCGAGTCGGGGTTAATCTGCCTCATGCTCGCTCGCTTGCGCTCATTTTTGCCCCCACCCTTGTGGATCATGATCGTGGCGCTCGTCGGGATCCCGGCTTGCGCTGCCACCGCCGCGAATGGCGACCCCCTCGACATTTGCGTCTCGCGCTACAACGAGGGGCTGCGGTGGAAGCGCCTCAACAATGCGTCTGCCTTCGTCGTGCCCGAGCGCCGCGCCGCCTTCATGCGTCGCTATCTGTCGCGCGAGGAAGATCTGCACATCGAGAGCCTGGAGGTGCGCGCTGTCACCAAGATCGACGAGGCCGCCGTGCCGACCTTCGATGTGACGGTGGTGGCCGAGGCCTACCTCATGCCGAGCACGGTGCTGCAAAAGACCGTCCTCACCGAGCGCTGGGAGCAGCGCGAGGGCTCCTGGTTGCTCGTGGCGTCCGAGCCTGAGCTCGTCCCCGAGCCGGCGAGGTAGGACGCGGTGAGGCCTCTTGCCGGTCTGACCGCTGATGCCTTTGGGGCCTACAGCCTCGACAAGTGACCGAGCAACGTCCACAACACCTCGGCAACCGCAAGAAGGTCGATTCGCAGACGGACGTGACGCCCGTCGCGTAGTCCGGCCTAGCGCGCGGTGGCCTTCGCTTTGCTCCGCGCCTTGCCCACTTTCGCAACTTTGGCCTTCGCCGCCTTCTTCGGCAGCGACAGGCCGTACGCGAGAGCGCGCTCGAGCCAGCTACGCAGCGCGTCGGGCTGTCGGTAGAAGCTGTGTGGCACAGCGACGTACTCCTTCATCGCTCGGCCGGGCATTGGCACGAACGGCGCGCCGCCGGCCGCCACGAGCTCGGCGCGCGTCGGCTCGTCGAGGCGCAAGACGAGGTTGTCCTCATGCAGCCCGGCGAACATGTTGCCGCCGACGAAGCAGCACGGGAAGCCGAACATTTGCCGCGACTCGATGCGCGGGTCACGCGGGATTACTGACGCGAACAGGTCAATGAGCTCGGGCGATGCCTTCTTCCACGCCATGACAGCCTCCTTCGGGGGCCACGGGTTCCACGTCGACGTGGGTCACGTTACCTCCGCTGACGGTCGGCCGACAACCTCTGCCGCGAGCGCCACCAGGGCAATCGAGTTCTCAATGTCGGCCCCAGCACAGCCGCCTTTGACGCGGCGCGTGCGCTCTGCAGCATCGAGCTGCTGCGACGCGCACGCGTCAAAGGCCGACTAGAACTCGATCGCCGTGCGAACGCCACAAAGAATGTGCGGTCCACGCAACGATTATCGTTGCATCTTGATGCGCATTAACGTATACGCCAACGCATAATTATGCGCCATCCTGTCAGGCGCCACGAGTCAGGCCTATACTATGCCAGCAAAATCAGATGCTTGGGAGAGCCGCCAGGGTGCTATTCGAGATATCCTCGAACAATCGGTAATCACCAAGCAGGCGGACATCGTACCGATGCTCGAGGCCCGCGGGTTTGCCGTGACGCAGTCGAGCGTGTCGCGTGATCTCGCGGACATGGGCGTCGCCAAGATTGCGGGTCGCTACGTGTCGAGTGTGGGTTTTGGTTTCGCCGTCGGCTCCGGACCGCTCGCCAAAGGGGGCGATCTACTCGAGACGTCCGCGCTCGTTGGACGCGCCACCCCCGCCGGGCCGCATCTGCTCGTGCTGCACACACCGGCCGGTCGCGCGGCGGCGTTGGCGTTGGCCATCGACCACGCGGCCTGGCCCGAGGTCGTGGGCACCGTCGCTGGCGACGACACGGTGTTCGTCGCCACGCCGAGCCGCCAAGACCAAGTCGCGCTCGAGGCCCGCCTGGCCGGGCTGCGACAGGAGAGCATTCATGTCTAAACCCATCGTCCTCGCCTACAGCGGCGGCCTCGACACGTCCTTCTTGCTGCCCTACCTGGCAGAGACGTACGCGGCCCCCGTCATCACCGTGACGGTCGACACAGGCGGTCTCTCGGATACCGACCGCGAGCGCATCGGTGAGCGCTCGCTCGCGCTCGGCGCCGCGGAGCATGTGTTGCTCGACGCGCGTACGACCTACTTCGATGAGGTCCTGCGCTTCCTCATCATGGGCAACGTGCTGCGCGGCCACGTCTACCCGCTCTCGGTCGGGGCGGAGCGGGCGCTGCAAGCGCGGCTCGTCGCCGAGGTGGCGTTGGCCAAAGGCGCGCGGGCGGTGGCGCATGGCTCGACGGCGGCGGGCAACGATCAGGTCCGCTTCGAGGTGGCGTTGCGCACGCTCGCCCCCGAGCTCGAGATCCTCGCGCCGGTGCGTGACGAGGGTTTCTCGCGCGAGCACGAGGTCGCCTATCTGCAAGCGCGCGGCCATGCCTTTAGCGCCGAGCGCGCCGCCTATTCGGTCAACACCGGCCTGTGGGGCTGCACGATTGGTGGCCGTGAGACCAACGACACGCTCGAGCCCCTGCCCGAGCACGCCTGGGTGCTCTCGAAGGGCGCGCTCGATTCGCCGCGGTCGCCCGAGTCGCATCGCTTGAGCTTTTGCGCCGGTATTCCCACGGCGATCGACGGCGAGGCGCTCACGCCCGTAGCGCTCATCGAGCGGCTCAACGCCCTCGCCGCGAGCTTTGGCTTTGGCCGCGGGATTCACCTCGGCGACACCATCTTCGGGCTCAAGGGGCGCGTGGCCTTCGAGGCGCCCGCGGCCCTCGCGCTCATCGAGACGCATCGCGAGCTCGAGAAGCTGACGCTGACGGCGCGCCAGCAGCGCGTCAAGGACACGGTGGCGCAGATCTACGGCGACCTCGTGCACGAGGCGCAGTACGTCGAGCCGGCCTGTCGCGACATCGAGGCCTTGCTGCTCTCGTCGCAAGCGCGGGTCACGGGCGACGTGCAGTTTCGCCTCTCGCCGGGAGCGCTGTTCGTCGAGGGCATGAGCTCCCCATACTCGCTCAAGCGCGCCTCGCGTGGCGTATACGGTGAGGCGGCCGGTGAGTGGAGCGCCGCCGACGCGCGGGGCTTCTCGCGCTTGCTCGGCCTCGCCGCGATGCTGCACGCGCGCGCCGGGCGCTTGCCGGTCACGGCCGCTGTCACATCGGACGGCGCGAGTGCACGCGCCGGCTCGGTGCCGGCCTCGCGCCCGGCAAAACACAAAGGCGCCAACTGATGAAGAGCGTCTTGCTCGACAAGATTGGCTCGGTGACGCTCAACTGCCGGCTGTCACGCGAGGTGCGCATCGCGCCAGAGATCCCGGCCATCGAAGGCGGCGTGGTCGCCGTGCGCGTCCTCACCTCGAAGGGCACCTACAACCAGCTCGAGCTGCCTTCGGGACGTTTCTCGAAGCTCAAGCCCGGTGATCTCGCGGCCGTGGCGCTCGGCCACCGCAAGGCGCTCTTTGGCTACTCGGGCTACCTGCCCGCAAAGGTGCAGGTCGGCGACAAGCTCAACATCCTCAACTTGGGCGGCGTGCTCGGCGTCTGTGACGCCATCAACCCTGACTTGGGCGAGCCGTTCGTCTGTGAGGTGCTCGGCCAGGTCTTGCACTTCCCCTATTTGGGCGAGCGGATCGGTGTGCCGGCGCACATCAGCTCGGGCGCGTTGCCGCTCAGCGATACATTGAATGTAGGCAAAATTCCGGTCGTGGCCGTGGTCGGCAGCTCGATGAACGCCGGCAAGACCGCGGCGGCTTGCGCGCTCGTGCAGGCGCTGACGCACCGTGGGCTCAAGGTCGCCGCGGGCAAGACGACCGGTGTCTCGCTGCGCCGCGACATCCTGGCCATGGAGGACGCGGGCGCCCGGCGCACCGCCATCTTCACCGACTTCGGCATCGTGACGACCACGAGCGACAGCGCCCCGAAGGCCGCACGCTCCATCCTCACCCAGCTCGCGGCCGACGAGCCGGACGTCATCGTCATCGAGCTCGGCGACGGCCTGCTCGGTCTCTATGGCGTCGACGCCATCCTCGACGACGCTGCTGTGCGCGCGACCTTCAGCGCCGTGGTCCTCGCGGCGAGCGACCCGGTCGCCGCGTGGGGCGGCGTGCGCCTCCTGGCCGAACGCCACGAGCTCGCGACAACGGTCGTCACCGGCCCGGCCACCGACAACGACGCCGGCAGCCGTCTCGTCGAGAAACAAACCGGCGTCCCGGGGCGCAATGCGCGCACGCAGGCCACGGGCTTGGCTGAGCTCGTGCTCGCGCCGCTTCACCTCACGCCGCGCGACTGAGATCAAAGGCCGAGCGCGATGCCCACACCCCACGACCCTACCGAAGCCTCGCCGTCGCCCTCGCACGAGCCCATCCCGGCCGTCGTCATGGGCGGCAGTGGCTACGTCGCCGGCGAGCTCATTCGCCTCCTGCTCGCTCATCCGCGCTTCTCGCTCGCCGCCGTTGCTTCAACGAGCCAAGTTGGAGAACAGGTCTGCGCGAGCTTCCCTCACCTGGCCGGCACGGCGGCCGACGCCTTGCGCTTCGTGTCGCAAGGTGCGCTCGTCGAGCGACTCGCTTCGGGTGCGCCGCTCGCGCTCTTTGCCGCCACCCCGCACGGCGCCACGGCTGGGTTGCTCGCCCCAATCCTGGCGGCCGCCGAAAAGCAGGGCGCCGCATTGCGCGTCGTCGACATGTCGGCCGATTTTCGCTTGGCCGACGCTGCGGAGTACGCGACGCTCTACGGCCAGCCGCACGCCGCTCCTGAGCGCCTGTGTGACTTCGTCTGCGCCGTGCCCGAGCACTTCGTCGGCGTGCCCCTGCGCCACGCGGCACAGCCGGGGTGCTTCACTACGGCGGTGACGCTCGCCGCCTACCCTTTTGTCGCCCTCGGGCTCGTGGACGGACCCGTCTTTGCTTCGGCCGTCACCGGCAGCTCGGGCAGCGGTCGCAAGCTCGGCGCGGGTACGCATCACCCAGCGCGCCATAGCACCTTGTTCGCGTACAGCGCTCTGACGCACCGGCACGAGGCTGAGATGCGACTATTGCTGACGCGTGGCCGTCGCGGTGCAACGAGCGACGCTGTCCACCACGCACCGGTGAACGCCGCCGTGGACCACCACGCGACCGGTCATGGTGCGCTCGACCACCACGCGCCGGCGCCCGCCGCCGCCATCGAGGTCGAGTTCGTCCCGCACTCTGGGCCGTTCGTGCGCGGCATCCACGCGACGCTGCGCCTTACGCTCGCGCGCGAGGTCGCCGCGGCCGATCTATGCCTGCGCGTCAACGCCTTCTATGCCAAGAGTCCGTTCGTCAGCGCGTCGCTCGAATCGCCGAAGCTCACAGACGTCGTCGGCAGCAACCGTTGCCGCCTCGGTATCGCCACGCGTGGTCGCACGCTCATCGTCACCTCGGTCATCGACAACCTCATCAAGGGCGCGGCGGGCGGCGGCGTGCAGTGGATGAACCGCATGTTCGGTCTCGCCGATGACGTGGGCCTCACCTCGGCCGGCCTCGGGTGGTACTGATGCAATCGACCTCGGCGCTCCTGCCTGTCTTCAAGCAGCTCGATCTTGCGCCGGCGCGCGGCGAAGGCGTGTGGCTGTTCACCGAGGGCGGCGAGCGCTACCTCGACTTCTACGGCGGTCACGCAGTGGCCTTGCTCGGCAACGCCCATCCGCGCCTGTGCACGGCGCTGCGCGAGCAAGCCGCGGCCCTGTTCTTTCAGAGCAACCTCGTGCCGCTCGCCGTGCGTGAGCGCGCGGCCGAGCGCCTCGTGCGCTTTGCGCCCCTCGGCCTGACGCGCGTCTTCTTCGTCAACTCGGGCGCCGAGGCCAACGAGAACGCGCTGCGCATCGCTTTTCTCGCGACTGCTCGCACGCGCGTCGTCGCGGTCGCCGGCGCTTTTCATGGTCGCACGGCCGCGGCGGGCGCCCTGACCGCGGGCCACGAGAAGTGGTACGCCTTCCCGCAGCAGCCCTTCGCCGTCGACGTCGTGCCCTTCGACGACGTGGCGGCGCTCACGCGCGCCATCACCGCCGACGTGGCGGCGGTCATCTTCGAGCCGGTGCAAGGCGTGGCCGGGGCGCGCGCGCTGTCGCCCGCCTTCGTCGAAGCGGCGCGCGACCTGACGCGTGAGCGCGGCGCCTGCCTCATCCTCGACGAGGTGCAGTGCGGCATGGGGCGCTCGGGCCAGCCGTTCGCGGCGCAGGTCTACGGTGTCACGCCCGATCTGTTGACCACGGCGAAGGGTCTGGCCGGCGGCTTTCCGGCGGGCGCGGTCTTGGTGACCGAGGCGCTCGCCTCCAAGGTCAAGCCTGGCGCGCTCGGCACGACCTTTGGCGGCGGCCCCCTCGCCGCGGCGCTCATCGAGGCGGTCATCGAGACGATCGAGCACGACGACCTGCTCGCCAACGTGCGCCGCTTATCGGCGCGCCTGATGACGGAGTGCGTCGTCGGTCCGGTCAAGAAGGTGCAGGGCATGGGCTTTCTACTCGGCCTCGTGACTACACCTCCCGCCGCCGACGTGCTCGCCGCCTTGCGCGCTCGCCACATCCTCGCCGGCGAGTCCGGCGACCCCCATGTCGTGCGGCTCCTGCCGCCTCTGATCTTGCACGACGAGCACGTCGACGCCCTCGTCGCGGCGCTCGAGGAGATTTGAAGATGAAGCGCTTCTTGGACCTTGCCGATCTCGATCCCGAGCTGACGACGCGCCTGCTCGTGCGCGCCAAGGAGCTTGAGCGCCGACCGGTCAATACGGCTCTCGCGGGCCGCACCGTCGGCCTCGTCTTTATGAACCCTTCCTTGCGCACGCTCGCCTCGATGCAGGCCGGGATCGCGCAGCTCGGCGGCAACTCGTTTCTCATCCAGCCGGGTGCGGGCTCGTGGAAGCTCGAGACTCGCCTCGGCGCCGTGATGGATGGCGACGCGGTCGAGCATGTGCGTGAGGCCATCCCCGTCCTCGCGCGCTATGCCGACGCGCTCGGCGTGCGTTGCTTCGCGAGTGGTGATGACCTCGCGGCCGACCTCGCCGACGGCACCATTCGCGCCATGGCTGAGCTGTGTGACAAGCCCTTTGTGAACCTCGAGTCGGCGCTCTCGCACCCGTGCCAAGCGCTCGCCGACTGGAAGACGCTCGACGACTTCGACGTGCCGCGCGCGGGCGGCCGCTTCGTCTTGTCGTGGGCGTTTCATCCGAAGCCGTTGCCCTACGCCGTCCCCGCCTCGGCGCTCAATATGGCGGCCTTGCGCGGTATGGACATCTCGATCCTGCGGCCCGAGGGCTACGCGCTACCCTCAGAGGTGATGAGCCGCGCCCGCGCCATCGCCGCGCGCACCGGCGCCCATATCGAAGAGACGACCGATCGCAGGGCGGCCATGCGCGGCGCGCAGGTCATCTACGTCAAGAGTTGGGCCGCGCCGGCGCACTACGGCAAGCCTGCCGAGGAGGCTAAGCTGCGCGCGCCGCAGCGCTCGTGGTGCGTCGACGAGAGCTGGTTCGCCGACGCCGCGCCGGCCGCCAAGCTCATGCACTGCCTGCCCGTGCGTCGCAACGTCAAGATCGCCGACGCCGTGCTCGACGGGCCGCGCAGCGTCGTCGTCAAGCAGGCCGAGAATCGCCTGCATGTGCAGAAATCCGTGCTCGTCGAGATGTTGGCGAGCGAGTTCAAGTAAGGCGGTCCTATCGCCCGCCCCCCTTAGGGCCGAGGAGAGAGTCCATGGTCAGCAGACACTATGATCGCGAAGTCGTCATCAGCGCCCTCAAGCAGGCGCTGCCCTATATTCGCATCTATCGTAACCGCACCTTCGTCATCAAAGCCGGTGGCGCCTTGTGCGGCGATGCCGCGGCCTTGCGCGACCTCGCCGAGCAGGTGGGGGTGCTGTGCACGCTCGGCATCCGCGTCGTGCTCGTGCACGGCGGCGGGCCGCAGACGACAGCCGTCTCCGACAAGCTCGGCCTCGTGACCACCTTCATCGATGGTCGCCGCGTGACGAGCCCCGAGACGCTCGAGGTCGCCGTGATGACCCTCAACGGCTCGGTCAACACAGCGCTGCTCGCGGCCTGCCGCGCGGCGGCCGTGCCGGCGGTCGGCGTCTCGGGCGTCGACGCCGGGCTCATCCACGCGGTCAAGCGGCCCACGCAGATCCGCGAGGTCAACGGCCAGCGCACCGCTGTCGACTACGGCCTGGTCGGCGACATCGCCTCGGTCGACGCGAACGTCCTCAACCGCCTGCTCGACGGCGGCATGGTGCCGGTCGTAAGCCCTCTGTCGTCCGACGACGACGGCCAGGTGCTCAACATCAACGCCGACACCGTGGCCTCGACTTTGGCTTGTGCGCTCGGCGCGGAGAAGCTCTTGTTCCTGACCGATACGACCGGCCTGCTCGAGGATAAACGCAACGCGGGCTCGCTCGTCAGCTACGTCGATGTGGCGGGACTCGCGGCTCTCAAAGAGCAAGGCGCGATTGACGCGGGCATGCTGCCGAAAGTCAAAGCCGCGATTGAGGCTCTGCAAGGCGGCGTCAAGCGCGTGCACATGGTCGGCTACAAGGCGAGATCGACTCTGCTGCTCGAGGTGTTTACCAACGAGGGGGCAGGCACGCTCATCGTGCGCAGCATCGCCGAGCTCTTGCCGGCCGAGCACAGCGAAACCGCAGCGGCCGACAATCACAACGCGAGCAGCGCCCGCAGCGCCGCCGCGCCGTAACGCAGTAACGTAGCGACGTAGCGACGTAGCGACGCACTAGCGCGAAACACTCCGAGGCCAAACGATGAAAGACAGTGAGCTGCTCGCCCTGCATCGCGACATCGTCGCGCTGCCTTCGATCTCTGGCGAAGAGGCCGAGCTCGCCGGCTTTCTTTCGCGCCTCCTCGCGCGCCACGACATCGCGACCGAGCGCGTCGGTGACAACCTCTACGCCCTGCTCGACGGCGAAGGGCCGCTCGTCTGCCTCAACTCGCACCTCGATACGGTGCCCCCTTCGGCCGCATGGAGCCGTCCGCCCTATCTCGCGACCGTGCACGACGGCAAGGTCTACGGTCTTGGCTCGAACGATGCCAAGGCCTCGGTGGCGGCGATGGTCGCCGCCTGCATTCGCTTGCACGCTGCCCCGCGGCCCCGGCCCCGCGTCTTGTTGACGCTCGTCGCCGCCGAGGAGACGGGGGGCAAGGGCACCGAGGCGTTGCTGCCACACCTCGCGGCGCGCGGTCTCACTCCCGATGCCGTGATCGTCGGTGAGCCGACCGGACTCGACATCGCCATCGCCCAGAAGGGGCTACTCGTGCTCGAGTTGCTCGTGCGCGGACGCGCCTGTCATGCCGCGCATGCGCACGCCCTCGGCGCCAAGAACGCGCTGCGTCTGCTCGCGCATGACCTCGTGGCCCTCGACTCCCTCACGCTCGGCGCGACGCACCAAGAGCTTGGCCCGGTGACCCTCGAGCCGACGCTCGCCGCCGCCGGCACGGCCAAGAACGTCGTGCCCGCCCTCGCCACGTGTACGCTCGATGTGCGCACCAACCCTGAGCCGACGCACGAGCAACTCATCGTCGAGATCGGCCGCGCCGTGCGGGGCGACATCAAGGTCGTCTCGAAGCGCCTGCGGCCGTGCAGCATCGCCCCGACGCATCCGCTCGTGCGCGCGGCGCAGGAGGCTCGGCCCGAGGCTCGTCTGTTCGGCTCGCGCGGCGTCTCGGACCTCGTGTTCTTTTGCGGCATCCCCGGCATCAAGGTTGGCCCCGGCGACACCGAGCGCTCGCACACTGCCGATGAGTTCGTCTTGGAGAGCGAGGTGCTCGCTGGGGCGCAGTTCTACGAGCGGGCTGTGTTGGCCTTGCGCGACCTCGCGCCCCGCCCCGCCGCCGTCGCTGCTGCCGCCGCTGCCGAATCGGCTCCCGCGCTCGGAGGAGCGTTGTGACGCGCCTGTGGGACCGCGGTGAGCCGCTCGACGAGCTCGTCTTGCGCTACACGGCCGGCGATGACTTCGTCCTCGACGCGCGTCTCGTGCGCTACGACCTCGCGGCCTCGAAGGCGCACGCGGCTATGCTCGCGGCGACGGGCTTCTTGAGCGCGGCCCACCTCGCGGCGCTCGCGAGCGCGATCGATGAGCTCGCACGCACGCACGCCAAGGGCGAGTGGCAGGTGCGCCTCGAAGACGAGGACTGTCACACTGCGATCGAGAATCGTCTCGTGGCGATGCTGGGCGAGCCCGGCCGCGCCATTCATCTTGGTCGCTCGCGCAACGACCAGGTGCTCGCGGCGCTGCGTCCGTACTTGAAGGACGCGCTCGATGAGCTCGCCGCCGCGGCTGAGCGTGTGGCTCAGGGCCTCGATGGCATCGCGGCGCGGCAGGGTACGCTCGTGATGCCCGGTTACACCCACATGCAGCGAGCGATGCCCTCGACTGTGGGCCTGTGGGCGGGCGCCTTTGCCGCCGAGATCCGCGACGACGCGGTCGGCCTCCTTGCGGCCCGTCGCCGGGCCGACAAGAACCCGCTCGGCTCAGCGGCGGGCTACGGCGTGCCGGCCTTGCCGCTCGAGCGCGAGCAGACGACGCGCGCCCTTGGCTTCGCCGAGACGCACACGCCGGTCACCGCGGTGCAGCTCTCGCGTGGCAAGGCCGAGGCGGGCGCACTCTTCGAGGCCTCGCTCTTGGCGCAGGATTTAAGCCGCCTCGCCGCTGACCTCTGTCTGTTTGCCACGAGCGAGTTCGGTTTCGTGCGCCTGCCGAGCTCGCTGACCACCGGCTCGTCGATGCTCCCCCAGAAGCGCAACCCCGACCTCTTCGAGCTGGCGCGCGGTCGCGCGGCCGAGGTGCAGGCCGCGCTGCATGAGGTGCTCGCCGTGACGAGCAAGCTTACCTCGGGCTACCACCGCGACTTGCAGCTCATCAAGAAGCCGCTGCTGCGCGGCCTCGATTCGGTGCTCGCCACCGCGCAACTGTTCGCGCACGCGCTGCCGCTCGTCGAGTTCGACGCCCCGCGACTCGCAGCGGCCATCGACCCCTCGCTGTTTATGGCCGAGCGCGCCTACCGCATGGTGCAGGAGCTCGGCATCCCGTTTCGCGACGCCTACCAACGGGTGCGCGAGGTGAGCGCGACGTAGCGCAGGTCGGCTCGCTAGCACATGGCGCGGCGCTGTCCCGTCGCGGTTTCACGCTAGAAATTGGCGCCCTCGTATCGCACGTCGCTATCGTTGCGGTGCGCCGCAGGTATGCGATACTGATGGGGCTAGCGAGGGGACAGGAGATTCGATGCACGCCGCTCTAATTCTGGGACTGCTGCTTGCCGGCACCCAGCACGACGGCCCGAGCGGCGCGGGTGTGCGCCGGGTGTCCCGGCCAGAGTGGGTGGCCGCCAAGCGTGCCGCCAAAGGCGGTCCGAAAGGGGCCGGTAGAGCGCCCGGCAAAGCCGCCGCGACGGGTGGTGCGCAGCCCCAGATCGTGAGCGATGCGCCGAAGGTCGAGGTGCGCGTCAAGAAGACCCGCTCGCCGGCGCTCGCCGTGTCATCGGGCAAGACCGTCGAAGCGACGCTCACTGGCCCGGGCTCGCTCGTGCTGTCGGTGTATCAGCCGCTCGAGGGCAAGGCGATCGAGGCGGCGCAGCAAGTGCAGGTCGATGCCTTCATCGACGGTGCGGCCGCAGCCAGTGTGGCCGCCAAGAATGCGAAGCTCCAAGGTGGCGTCTTGCGCGCCAAGAAGCCGGGCGGCGTGACCAAGCCCGAGAGCGCGACCCTCGCGATCGCCGCCGGGCGACACACGCTCATCGTCAGCGTTCGCCCGACGAGTAGCGTCGCAGTGCTGTCGTTCGAGTATCGCCTCGAGGGCGCCAAGGCGCCGCTGCCCATCGCCTACGTCAAGGGGGTGCCGGGTGCAGCGCCGAGCACCGTCGCCGCCGCGAGCCCGCCCCCCGAGCCGCCGCCCGCCCCTGTGCTGGCTTCGGCTGCGGCACCGAGCGAGGCGCTCGCGCCAAGTCCTGCGCCGCCCCCCGCCGCCCCGGCGCCTGCCACCTCGTCACCGCCCGCTTCGGCTGCGACCAGCTCGCAGAGCGAGGTCGAGCGCCGCGTGACGGCCGGCGAGATTCGCGATGGCCTGCTGAGCCGGCACGAGACGCTGACCCTGCTCGAGGCCACCAACGGCACGCGCGAGTCGTTCTACCGCGTCAAGTCGGAGGTGCCCTTTACGTTCATCGTTGATGGGCCCGGTGTGGCCGTGGTGCATGCGCACCGCCTCACCAAGACAGGGGAAGCCGCTGCCACGCAGAGCCTCAACATTCTCGAGAACGACGTGATGCTCATGACCGTCGAGCTCGACGCGCCCCTCTCCGCCACCCGTACAGTCGAGGGCAGCCCCCAGTACCAGGTCTCCGACCTTAAAGAGTACAAGCTGACGGTCGGCTCGAAGGTGTCGCGTTTCTCGGTCGTGCCGACCGAGACTCCCTACGGCGTGCTGATCGCCTACACGTTCTTGGCCAAGGAGAAGGCCACTTCAGGGGCGATGGCGCTCGACTTCGGCGCCGATCTCGGCCTGGGCGGTCAAGACGCCGCCAGCCAGACGATGCTCACCGAGGTCGCGGTGCGTGACCGCGTGGTCGAGAAGGTCGTCGAAGTGCCGGGGAGCAGCGAGGTCGTCGGCGTCGGGCTCGGCGGTGGCACGCTCGTACCGTCATGGGGCGGGCAGCCCGGCCCAGCCGTCGGCGTCGAGGTGCGTGCCAACTTCGGACGCTACTTCGCGCTCAGCTTCGAGGCGCTCGGCAGTCAGCACGACATGGCGGCGGGCGCGGCCGATCCACTCGGCGCGAGTCGCGACGCCAACGCCCGCGTGCTCGCCGCAGCGCTGCTCGGCAAGGCGGTGGTGCGTTTGCCGCTCGGGCCCTACGTGGCGCTCTATGTCGCGGCGGGTGGCGGCACCGTGTTCGCTTACGCCACGGGTGGCGCCTCGGGCTCCTTGAGCGCCAGTCGTTGGATTCCGGCCGTGGCCGGCAACGGTGGCCTCGAGGTGCGCCTCGGACCAGGCTGGCTCGGACTCGATGGCGGCTTCATCTATGCGGGGGTGCGCGATTTCACAGGCATTGTAGACGGCTACGCGACTGGCGGCATACCGGCGGGTCTGCGTTATCGCTTGGGCTTCTAGCTTCACTCGTGGAGACTTAAAGAATGGCCTCTCGCCCTTGGTTCCTTTCGTTGACGGCGTTCATGGTCGGCGCGGCCGCTTGCGCCGAGCCGCCGACCATCGTCGTGCAACCCCTGCGGGTCATCAACTGGTCACCGGCGAGCGGCGCCGTGTGCGTCGATGTCGCAACGACACGCGCGCTCGTGACGTTCTCGGACGACATCGAAGTGCCCTCGCTCAGCGCCGACACGTTTCGTGTGACCACCGCCGACGGCACCGCGGTCGCGACGACCATCGGTTACGACAAGGCCACGCTCACCGCTAGCCTGAGCTTCGCCGCGACTCTCGACTTCGATCGCGTCTATGCCATCGTTGTGGGTGACGCTGTGCAGAGCGCTAAGCAGGGGCGGCTCGGCGTCGAGGTAAGCTCGTCGTTCCAAACCATCAAGCGCACGGGGTGCACGCCCGGCTTGCAGTGCCAACTCGCTAGCGATTGCTTGGGCACGGAGGTGTGCGGCAGCGCGGGGGTGTGCATCAGTCAGTGTCAGACCGACCGGGATTGCCCGAGCGGCCGCTCCTGCCAAGCGGGTAGCTGTAATTAACCGCCGGCCATACGAGGGAGTCGCCATGCTTGCTCGCCGCCACGTCGTAGCTGCACTCGCGGGTATCGTTCTGCTCGGCGCTTGCACCAACTCGAAGGTCACCGCGGTCAACCTACCGCCGCTCGCAAACGCGGGCTTCGATCAAGTGGTCGCGCCGGGTGATACGGTGACGCTCGATGGTCGGGCGAGCCGCGATCCGGACGGTATGGCTGGCGCCGAGCTCACCTTTGAGTGGACCGGTATCGCCGTGCCTACCGGGAGCGCGGCCGTGCTCGCCGGCACAGAGTCGGCGCGACCGACGTTTGTGGCCGACGTGCGGGGCGCGTACCTCTTCTTGCTGCGCGTACGCGACGCGGCCGGCGCGGAGAGCTTGCCCGATGTCGTCGCCGTGAGCGTCGTGCCTTTCCTCACCATCGCCGCTGTCGTGCCCGCAGACGCTACGCTCGGCGCTCCCACGACGACCACGATCGCGGTCATCTTCTCGGAGCCGGTGCAGCCAGAGTCCGCGAACGCTGGCGACATCCTGTTGACCTCGGCGGCCGGCGTGGTGAGCGCCGCCGTGAGTCTCGACGAAGGCAATCGGGTCGCAGTGCTCACGCCCTCCGTACCGCTCGCTCCAGGGACCACGTACACCGTGTACGTTGGCGTGCGCGTCAAGAATCTGTGGGGACAGTCGCTCGCTTTACCCTACCGTTCGATGTTTACGACGGCGACCGGCCCCGACACCGGCCGCCCGCAAGTGATCGCCGTCGCACCCGCTGCGAGCGCCACGGGCGTGGCGACGAGCGCCGCGGTCACGGTCACCTTCTCCGAGCCCGTGCTTGCGACAACCCTCAGCACGGCCACCTTCACGTTGACGCGCGGCGGTCCCGTTGCCGGCACCGTCATGCCGTCGGCGGGTGGCTTGCGGGCGACCTTCACGCCGAGCGTGGCGCTCTCCTTGGGCGTGAGCTACGACATCGCGCTGTCGCAGAGCGTGCAAGACCTCGCCGGCAATGCGCTGTTGCCCTTCACGAGCTCGTTTTCGACCACCAACGTGGCCGACACGACGCGGCCGACGGTGACCTTCGCGAGTCCCGGAAATGGCTACACGGGCGTGGCGCCGGCGACGGCCATCGTGCTCACCTTCTCGGAGCCGATGGACCCGGCCACGTTCACTGCGAGCTCGTTGACGCTCGTGCCGCAAGGCGGCACTGCCGTAAGCGCTGCTGTTGTGGCGGGCGCCGATCACACCTATGTGACCTTGACGCCGACGAGTCTCCTCGCTTTTGCGACGGTCTACGATCTGCGCCTCACGACTGCGGCACGCGACCTCGCCGGCAACCCGCTCGATGGCGACGGCGCCGGCGGCGACTTTGTGAGTCACTTTGTGACCATGCCGGAGCTCGTCGATCTCGATCACTTTGCGGTCGAAGCGGCGCCCCTCAATCTCGTGGTCGGCCAAGCGACGAAGGTGACGATCACCGCCAAGACCCTCGCCGGTGACACCATGCTCGACTACCAGAACGTTCTGCCCGTGTTGCTCGCGCACTCGGGCACGGCGGCGCGTTCGCGCTGGAGCGGTGTCGGCGTCAGCACCCACGTCGACTTCACGGCCGAGCTCGCGACGAGCGCCTTCGATCATGGTGTCGCGTCGGTGCTGCTCACCGACTACCAGCCCGAGGGCCCGATCTCGATTAGTGCGACCGAGCAAGATTCGAGTCTGTTCCGCACCGGCACGACGACGGCGAGCGGCGCCAACGTCACGTGGACGCTCGGGCCGGTGAGCCGCCTGCGCGTCGCCGCAGCGCCGACCTCCCTGACGGCCGGCGACCCGACCACAGTCACCATCTCTGCTACCGATGCCTACGACAACCTCGTTGGCAGCTACCAAAGTACGCAAGTGGTCGCGCTCTCGCACAACGGCACGACGGCGCGCACGACCTGGTCGGGCGCTTCGGTCACCGATCTCGGCGCCGGCGCGGGCAGCTTGGCGGCGGGGGCGTTCGTCGGTGGCCGTGCTACCTTGGTGTTGACGGACTTGGCCGCCGAAGGCCCCATCACCGTGACGGCGACCAACGCCATCGAGGGCCTCGCGGGCAGCACCACAGACTCGGGCACGAACGTCACGTGGCGCACGGGCGCGCTCGTGAGCTTCTCGGTCACCGCCTCGGCGACGAGTCCGGGCATTGGCCAGCCCGTGACCATCACCGTCGTCGCGCGTGACCAAAGCGGCAACGTCATCACGGACTATCAGAATGCCGCAACCTTGCGCCTCGAGCACAACGGCACCGCCGGCCTCGTCGCCTTTGGCGGCGCAGGCGCAAGTGACTATGCCAATGGCACCGGCGCGCTCCAGTCGGCTGCGTTCGCCAATGGTGTCGCCACCTTCACCATCACGGCGAGCGGCGTCGCCCCGGGTGTCACGGTCACGGTGACCGAGCAGGACAGCGGGCAGAATCGTTTTGGCAGCACCGCCGCCTCGAGCAGCAATATCAGTTGGGCCGCGGGGGCGCTCGATCACTTTAGTGTCGATCTGAGCAACGGCTCGCCGGTGGCGGGGCAGACGGTGGTGGTCACCATTCGGGCGCGGGACGCGAGCAATAACATTGCGAGCTATTCGGGGACGCTGACGCTCGCGCACCAAACGGGCGCTACGTCAGGCAAGGCCTGGTCGAACAACGCCTGCCTCGTGACGCTCGGCGCCGACGCGAGCGGTAACAACAGCCTCTCGTCCGGATGCTGGACCGCGGGCGCGACCACGGTCGATTTCACCAACTCGCGCGCCGAGGGGCCCCTGCAGATCGTCGTCAGCGACGGCGCCGGCCACACTGGGGCGTCCGTCAATGTCACCTGGGCTTCGGGTTCTGTCGTCAACTTTGCCGTGACCGCTGCGCCGACGAGTCGCGTGGTCGGTGAGACGGCGGCGGTGACCATCGTCGCGCGCGACGTCAACGGCAACACGGTGACGGGTTATCAGAACACGGCTGCCATCACGCTCACCCACAGCGGCACGCCCGCGACCGCGCTCTTCGCCGGCGTCGGCGTAGGCGATCTTGGCAACGGCACGGCCACCCTCGCGAGCGGCAACTTCGCGGGCGGCGCCGCCTCCATCACCCTCACGGATACGGGCGCCGATGCCAATGTGGCGGTGACCGTGACCGAGCACGATACGGGCCTCAATCGCTTTGGCAGCTCTGTCGCGTCGGGGACCAACGTGACCTGGGTGGTCGGTGGCTTGCATCACTTCTGGATTGGCACGAGCGTAGCCAACCCGACGGCCGGAATCCCGCTCACCCTCACGATCGAAGCGCGCGATCAGAACAACAACAAGATTACGAGCTACGTCAACTCCGCTCCCCTCACTTTGCAGCAGACGGGTGTTTCGTGCGCGACTTGTAAGACCTGGTCCGGCAACACCTGCCTCGTGAGCTCTCCGTCCGATGCGGGCGGCAACAACACGTTGACGTCGGGGTGTTCGAGCTGGAGCGGTGGCCAGCTGCTCGTCGATTTCACCAACGACAAGGCCGAAGGCCCGCTCGTCATCACGGTCAATGACAGCAGCGGCAACAGTGGTGCCACCGCGAACATCACCTGGAAGGCCGGGCCGCTCGTGTTCTTCCTCGTTTCAGCCGCCCCGACGAGTCCGACGGTTGGCGGCTCGACCGTTGTCACGATTACCGCGGTCGATGCCTTCTACAATCCGATTGCCACCTACGCCAACGTCAACCCGATGACGCTCGGTCACAACGGCACGCAAGCGAGCACCATCTGGTCAGGGGCGGGAGTCACTGACAACGGCGACCGCACGGCCAGTCTTGCGGCCGGGCACTTCGTGGGTGGCGTGGCCAGCGCGACGCTCACCGACTCGGCGGCCGACGTCGGTGTGATCGTCACCGCCACCGAGAACGATGTCGGCTGCCCGGGAAGCTGCTTGCACCGCAGCGGCACGACCAACCCCGCCACCAACATTACTTGGAAGGCCGGTGGCCTCGACCACTTCCTCGTAAGCGCGAACGCGTCCTCGCCGACCGCGGGCCAGACGATTACGATCACCGTCACGGCGAAGGATGTCTCCAACGCGACCATCACCACCTACGATAATCTCCTGCCTCTCGCGCTCGAGCACCAGGGCGGCGTCGTCGATGGCAAGACGTGGTCGAACAACGCCTGTCTCGTGACGCCCGCTGCTGGCGGTCCTGGCGCCGACGCGAGCGGCAACAACACGCTCGCCGCGGGATGCTGGAGTTCTGGCGTTCTGACCGTGCAGTTTACGGACACGGTGGCTGAAGGGCCCCTGCAAATCGTCGTCATCGATCCCGACACCGGCAAGACCGGCTCCTCGGGGAGCGTCACCTTCGTGCCCGGACCGCTGGCGCGCTTCACTGTGGCGGCCCGCGCTCCGTGGTCGATCGTGGCTGGGGCGGCCGCGACCGTCGATATCACCGCCGAGGACGTCAACGGCAACGTCCTGCCCGCTTACCAGAACGTCGCTGTGCTGCGCCTGCTGCAGAACGCCGGCACGACCGGCTTCACGTGGGGGGGCTGCGCCACGCCCGCGGCCCTCGGCGCCGCAACCCTCGCGGGTACATGCTTTGCGGGCGGCGTCGCCACGGTGACGCTCGCGGATTCGCAAGCGGAGGGGCCCGTTGAGGTCAAGGCTGTCGAAGACGATACCGTCAACCATTTCTCCGGGGACACGAGCATCACGGCGACGAACGTCACCTGGACCGCCGCCGCCATGCATCACTTCCGCGTCGAGGCCTCGCCCATCTCGCTGCCGGTGACCGCCGCTTCTACGCTCACGCTCACCGCGCAGGATCAGTACGACAACGCCATCGCGTCTTATGACCCGGCGACGAGCATCGTCGTGACCCCGACCGGCGCGAGCGGCACGCTCACGTACATGCTCGATGGCGCGCCCCAGACTGGCCCGACGGCGACCATCCCAGCCCACACGCTCTTCAATGCCATCGGTGCCAAGTCACTCACGGTGGCCGATTCGGCGGCCAGCGCCGGTGTCATGTTCTCGGTCGCGCAGGCGACGACCACCTTCGTCGGCGATACGTCGCAGACCGCGACCAACGTGACTTGGGTGGCGTCCGGAGGGTGTTCTCCCCCCGTGGCCAAGCCGCTGCAGACGCCCCAGGCCTCGCCCAATCGCTGCGTTATCGCGCTCGACGGCAGCACGAGCACCAATGGCGGCAATCCACCGCTCACCTATGCCTGGAGCTTCGTGCCGCCACTGCCGGCCGGCAGCGCCCTGACGTCGGGCTCCTTCGTGCCGAACAGCGCCGTCGCCAGCCCGAGCTTCACCGTCGACGTCCCCGGCAACTACATCGTCAAGCTCGTGGTGACGAATGCCTGTGGCGGCGTGCACAACGACATCGTGGTCGCCACCTACGATCCGAAGCCGCGGGCCGGCGAGGTGCTCATCAACGAGGTCGTCACGCAGCCGCGCACCGATTGGGATCTGTCGGGCGGTCTGTCCGCGCGGCGCGATCAATTCATCGAGTTCTACAATCGCACCGCCTGCACCGTCGATATCACGGGCACCGCCGTGACGTTCGGTGGCACGACCGTCGCTACCTACGTCTTCGGTGGCACGATCGGGGCGCGTCAGTTCATGTGGCCGACCGGCAGCACGAGCCTCATTTCGGCGTTCAAGGCGAACGATTATCTGGCGCTGCAAAATCCCGGCGACGCCCGAACCGTGCCGAATGTCGTCTGGGTCCAACTTCTCACTGCCGTCGGTGGCACGGCGATCGATGGCGTCGAGCTTGGAAATAATCCGCGCGGTGACGCGTTGGGCAACTGCGCGCCCGCGGGCGCGGCTGCGGGAGGTGCCAACACCGGCGTCGCCGACGAATGCGTGGCGCGGCATCCGAACGCCACCGACACCAATATCGACAACGCCGACTTCCGCTTGCAGGCCTGCACGCGCACAGGGGGTGCCGCGTCCTGGGCGAATCCGTAGCGCGGGCGGGGGGCGCGCGTCTGCGAGCTGGCGTCGAGGTCAGTGTCCTACTTCGGGTGTTTCTTATAGTACTCGGCGATGATGGCACGGATCTTGGCCGTGTCTTTGTCTTCGGGGCCGAGCGCGACCGCCTTTTCGAAGGCCTCGACCGAGCTCTTCTCTTGGCCGAGCATCGAGAGCGCGAGACCGAGGAGGCGATACGAGCGACCGTCGCGCGGGTTGGCGGCGATGCCCTTCTTTAGCTCGTCCACTGCAACCGTGGGCTTCTTCTGCCGTAGCGAGTCCATCGCCGCTGCGTAGAACGGATCGGCGGGGTTGCCTCCGCCCCCCGCAGGTCGGGCCGCCGCCGTGGGCGCTGGCGGAGGGGGTGGTGGCGCAACCCGAGCAGGCTCGGGCGCGGGTCGCATGGCGACGGCCGTCGGGGGTGGCGGCGGGACAGGTGCGGCTCGTGTTGGCGCAGCCGCGGGCGTTGGCGAAGGTGTGGGCGCCGACGCCGTAGCTCGTGCAGGCGCGGCTGCGGGGGTCGTAACCCGCGCCGGGGTCGTGGCCGCGGGTGGAGCGACGACCGGGGTTGGGCGCGACGGTGCTGCGGCCACGCGCTCTGGCGCAGCGGGGACTGGCGTTCGTGTGGGCTCACTCTTGGTCGCGTGCGGCTGCGGCTGCGGGGGGTGACGGCGCGACCTTGGCCCTCGGCCGCCGCGCCCGTCACTCTCGGGGCCGTCTACGGTGTCGCCGCCGCTGCCGTCTCGCCCTGCCGCTGCGGCTCCCGCGGCCGTGTCGCCCGGGACAGCGGCCTCGAGGCCCCCGCCGTCGCCACCGCCGCGCATGCCAACGACGATGACGCCGACCACCGCGACCACCGCCGCGGCGGCCGCGCCAAGCACGAGTGCGCGGCTGCGGCCGTGACCGGCGTGCCTGCCCGTCTCGCGTTCGTCGTCGTACTCGTCGTGCTGGCGGCTCGGCGGCTGCGTCGTGCGGCGCTCGTCGTGTTGCGGGGGGTGTTCCTCGGTATAGGCCTGCGGTGCGTCCTGTGGCCCGTCGTGCCAGCCCGGTGCCGGATACGATTCAGGGGGCGCGCCGATCTGCCAGGCGTCGGCCGGCGTCGGTACAAACGCTTCGGCCCTCGGGTCAAAGTCGCCCGCGGGGGGCGGCCCGCCGGCCACGTCCGGCGTCGCGGTCGGTATGTCCTGCTGGAATTGTTCGTAGGTCGGCGGTGCGAGCCCCCCGGCGTCCACCGGCGCAGGCGTAGGACCAGCGTCCGGCGAGACCCAGCTCTCGGTCGGCGCAGAGACGATTTCGGAGACGTACTCAGTGGCGGGCGGCCCGGGCGCGAAGGAGGGTGTGGGAGCCAACGAGGGCATCGGTTGCGGGGTAGGCCGCGGTGCGGGCGTGAGTGACGGCGTAGGCTTCGGGGTCGGTCGAGGTGCAGAGTCGGTCGTGAGCGAAACGGTCGGCTTCGGCGTGAATCTCGGGGCTGCCGTGGGTGCCGCCGACGGCGGAGGCGTTGCGCCAAGTGACGGCGTCGGTTTGGCTCCGAACGATGGCGCGGGCATCGCTCCGAGTGACGGCGTCGGCTTGGCCCCGAACGACGGCGCGGGCGTTGCTCCGAACGACGGCGTGGGCGTTGCTCCGAACGACGGCGTGGGCGTTGCTCCGAACGACGGCGTGGGCGTTGCTCCGAACGACGGCGTGGGCGTTGCTCCGAACGACGGCGTGGGCGTCGCTCCGAACGACGGCGTGGGCGTTGCTCCGAACGACGGCGTGGGCGTTGCTCCGAACGACGGCGTGGGCGTTGCTCCGAACGACGGCGTGGGCGTTGCTCCGAACGACGGCGCGGGGGCCGCTGTCGGGGCGACAACCCCGGGCGTCTTTTGCAGCCACGGTAAGGCCGGAGTAGCGGGCACGCCCCCCGCCGCACCGAACGCTGCGAACGACGCCGGTGCGGCTCCGCCGGTCGATGGCGGCAGTGGCGAGAGTTTGGGGAAGCCGGGTGACGCGGCGGCGGGCGTCGCCGCAGGGGGCGTCGGTGCAAGCGGCGCGGCATCCCATGCGGCTGGAAAAGTCGGCTCTGTGGCTGTCTCAGGCGCGGCCGGCTCAGTCGGCGCCGTTGAGTCCGCTTGCGCAGCGAGGGGGAACTCTGCCGGCGCAACCGCAGCTTCGACGGCCGGAGCCGCGCTAGCCACCGGAGCGGCAGGGGCGACGGGCGAGCCGCCCCACGCGGGCGCGAGGGGCGAGGGCGGGGCGCCGGCCGGCGGTGGCCAACTCGTCGTTTGCGGTGCCCAGGCCGCGGGTGAATCGGCCGGCATCGATGTGAACGACGCCACAGAAGACGGCTCCGGTACGATCGGCGCCGCTGAAAACGCGTCAGGAGGTGGCGTCGCCGTCGGCGCCGCGAAGGGCGTGGCGTACCCTGCCTCGGCACTTGGGGCCGGCGCGGCGTAGGGGGAGGCAAAGCCCGCCTCGGCACTCGCGACAGGCGCAGCGTAGGGCGCGGCATACCCCACCTCAGCACCCGGGACAGGAGCAGCGTAGGGCGCGGCATACCCCACCTCAGCACCCGGGACAGGCGCAGCGTAGGGGGAGGCGAAGCCTGCCTCAGCACTCGGGACAGGCGCAGCGTAGGGGGAGGCGAAGCCTGCCTCAGCACTCGGGACAGGCGCAGGGTAGGGCGAGGCGAAGCCTGCCTCAGCGCTCGGGACAGGCGCAGCGTAGGGCGAGGCAAAGCCTGCCTCAGCACTCGGGACAGGCGCAGCGTAGGGCGAGGCAAAGCCTGCATCAGCGCTCGGGGCCGGCGCGGCGTAAGGCGAGGCAAAGCCTGCATCAGCGCTCGGGGCCGGCGCGGCGTAAGGCGAGGCAAAGCCTGCATCAGCGCTCGGGGCCGGCGCGGCGTAAGGCGAGGCAAAGCCTGCCTCAGCGCTCGGCTGGGCCGCGATCGCGGTGCTCGTATCGCCGGCTAGTGGTGCTGTGCCCGCGCCACTCAGATCGCCCGCAGGCGCCGCCACGCCGCCGTCGCCCGCTCGCACGAGGCCCTTGGCATCGACAAACAGCTCGCGCCCGCACCCGTCGCAGACCGTGCGGATCTCACCACCGGCCGGCGCGGTGCCCGCCGTGACCAGCATCTTGCGACAGTTCGTGCAGAAGATGAACATTGCTCGGCCGCACCAAAAATCGGCTCGCCTATCCTATCCGGCTTTAGCCTTTTCAGCGATACGCAAATTCAACGATCGCCCTGGCGGGGTCGCCCCTACGGGTCGCCGCGCGCCGCGAGCATCCCTGCCAGTCTCTCGGTGTTACTCGCCAAAATCGCCGCCCACGATACCCTCGCGGCGCCAGCGCTCAGGCTCGCAGACCGGGCAGCTATGATCCGCGGCGTCGCTCTCGCCGGTGGCCGCCGCGAAGCAGCGATCGCAGGTACCAGGCGCCTCGTCGTCACCCCCGTCACAGCCTGGTCGCAGGCGTCCGCAGACGTCGCAGACGTAGGGTGCGCGCGCTTCGGGCGTCGAATACGGGTCGGTCATTCTCTGTCGCCCAAGTCCCGTGCGGGCTCAGCGTCCCTCTTGCCGTGTCGCCGTGTCGATGGCCTCGTTGGCGAGCGCATCGGCCTCGCCATTTTGTTCGCGCCGCACGTGCTTGGCCTCTGTCTTTCGAAAGTGCCGTAGTGCTTCGCGCACCTGTCGGTGCAAGACGGCGAGACGTTCGTTGCGCACCTGGTACTGACCGTTGACCTGCCGAATCAACAGCTCGCTGTCGGCGCGCAGCTCGACCTCGTTGGCGCCGATCTCGGCCGCCGCCGCCAAGGCGCGGATGACCGCCTCGTATTCGGCCTCGTTGTTGGTCTTCTTGCCGAGAAAGGCGCGGCCGCGCACCATCAGATCGCCATCTCCGTCGTAGATGACCCAGCCGGCCCCGGCGATGCCGGGGTTGCCGCGTGAGGCGCCGTCCGTGTTGATGACCACCCGGCGCGCTGCGCCTGCATGACTCGCCCGCTTGCCTGCGTTACCAGTCTGCGTCTCTGCGCCGCTTGGCTGCTCGCTTACGAAGCTCGGCCGCTCGTCTGCGTGGCCAAGCGCCTCGTGGGTACGGCTCGGCCGTTCATTCGCGTGTGAGCGGTCGCCGTTGGCGGCGCTGCCGGCGAGCGCAAAGTCGAGACTCGCTTGTTTGGGCGCGCTCGCGCGGGCGGCGAGGTCAGCAGCCCCTGCCAGCATCGAGCGCAGGCGCTCTTCGGGCAGCTCGGGAAACTCTTCGCGCGTAAGAGCCAGCCCTTCATGCTCGGCAATAAATCGGAGGATCGTGCGCAGGTCGGCCTCGGGCCTGCGCCGTGCACTCACGGCGTGGCCGCGGCGCCACTCTTCGCGGCGGCGGCGTTCTCATCGCCCGTGGCCTGTGCCTCGGGCACGATGCGGCTCCAGAAGATGATGCGCTGGCAGCTCGGGCACTGCTCGATGCTCTCGACGCGTTGTAGGATATTGTAGAGCTGGGGCGGCAGCTTCATGTTGCAGCCTTGGCAGCTGCCGTCGATGACCGCCACGAGTCCGACGCCGAGTCTCTTGGTGCGGATGGAGTCGTACTTGCGCAACAGCGCGGCCGGCACTTTGTGCACGAGCGCATCGCGCCGCACCTTCTCTTTGGCGACGTCGGCGTTCGCCGCCGCGAGCTCGGCCTGCACCTTCTCGCGCTCGGTCGTGCCGTCCATCTCCGCCTCGCCGAGCGTGTCTTCGAGCGCCTCGATCTGCTTGTCGAGCTGTTCGCGCTGAATGTTGATCTCGGCGATCCGCTCTTCGCTGTCGCGATTTTGTCGCTTGCCGCCTTCGACTTCGCGCGAAAGGGCGAGGTACTCACGCTGATTGCGGATCTCGTTGAGCCGGACATCCCACTTCTTGATCTTGATCGACTCGGCTTGCACCGAGGCGTCGAGAGTTTTGACCTCTTTGATCAAGGCCTCTCGTTGCTCGACGAGCTTGCCAAGCTCCGCGCGCGAGGTTGCGATCGTACCCTCGAGTTCGCGCAGACGCACGGGGATTGCTTCGAATCGCTTTTCGATCTCGCGGATGCCGAGGTCGATTTGCTGAATCTCGTTCAGATCAAGCAACTGCTGCCGCACGCGACTAAACCTCCATGCCGCGCGCCGTCCCCATGCCACGCGGCTGTCCGAGTATTCGGCGCCGCGCTTGCATCCCTCGTTGGCCTTTTATGGTGGGCCCACCAGGGATCGAACCTGGGGCCTATCGGTTATGAGCCGACGGCTCTACCGCTGAGCTATGGGCCCCGAGGTCTTGCACGATGCCGAACACTCCCTAACAATCGAGAGGCGCTATTAGCACCCCCGTGCGGGGATGGCAACCATCGGGCCGTGCTCATTTTCGACCCCGCGATCCGGCGCTCGGCCGACTAGCTGCCTTCGACAAACGCGCGCAGGCGCTTGCTGCGTGACGGATGGCGTAGCTTTCGCAGCGCCTTCGCCTCAATCTGACGAATGCGCTCGCGCGTGACCTCGAAGTCTTGCCCCACTTCTTCGAGCGTGTGGTCGCTCTTTTCGCCGATGCCGAAGCGCATGCGCAATACTTTTTCTTCGCGCGGCGTCAGCGTCGCGAGCACGCGTCGCGTCTGGTCGGCCAGGTTGCCGGAGATGACCGCCTCGGAGGGCGATTGTACGCCCTTGTCTTCGATGAAGTCGCCCAAGTGCGAGTCTTCCTCTTCGCCGATCGGTGTCTCGAGCGAGATGGGCTCCTTGGCGATCTTGAGCACCTTGCGCACTTTCTCGATCGGCAGCTCCATCTTGCCCGCGATTTCCTCGGGCGTCGGCTCGCGACCGATCTCCTGCACGAGGTAGCGGCTCGTTCGGATGAGCTTGTTGATGGTCTCGATCATGTGCACCGGGATGCGGATGGTGCGCGCCTGATCGGCGATGGCGCGCGTGATGGCTTGGCGAATCCACCACGTGGCGTAAGTCGAGAACTTGTAGCCGCGCCGATACTCGAACTTGTCGACCGCCTTCATGAGGCCGATGTTGCCCTCTTGGATGAGGTCCAAGAACTGCAACCCACGGTTCGTGTACTTCTTGGCGATCGAGACGACGAGGCGCAAATTGGCCTCGACGAGCTCGTCTTTGGCGCGCTCGGCCTTGCGCTCGCCACGCACGATGGCGCCGTAGGTCTCGCGCAGCTCGTCGACCGGCACCTGCGCTTCTTCTTCGATGCGCTTGATCTTGCGCTGCGCGCTCTTGATGACGCGATCGACCTCGTGCAGGTCCTCGACCGAGATGCTCATCTTCTTGCAGATGCGCCGCTCGTCCTTGATCGAGCTCTTGCTCTCGCGTAGCGTGCGCCGCAGCTCGCGGCCGTCGATCTCGAGATCGCGCTCGAGCACCCGGACTTCGTTCTCAGCCTTGTCGACGCGGCGGATGAACGACTTCAAACGCAAAACAATTCGATCGATCTGCTTGCGATGAAGCCGAATCTCCTCGAGCGCCTGGCACATGTGGGAGCGGTTGCCCTCGACGAGCGTATCGATGCGGGCGCGCGCCTTGTCGCCGAGCGGCTTGTTGACGATCTGCTCGTGCAGCTTCTCGATCTCGCGGTTGTGCTTAGCGATCTTGTCGATGAAGCGCAGGACCTTCTCTTTGCGCGAATCGTCGGGAGCGTCGGCGCCTTCTTCGATGACGACCTCTTCGCCACCGGTGTCTTCGATGTCGCGCACGACGTCGCGCATGCGCACCTTGCCGACGCGCAGCTTGTTGCCGAGGTCGATGATCTCGGCGATGGCGATGGCGGAGCTGATGACCACCGCGAGAATTTCCTTCTCGCCCTCCTCGATGCGTTTGGCGATCTCGACCTCGCCCTCGCGCGTCAGCAGCGGCACCGAGCCCATCTTGCGCAGATAGAGCCGCACCGGATCGGTCGACTTGCTGCTCGCCTCTTCCTCTTCAGCAACGACCTTCTTGAGCTTGGCCAAGGCCGAACCGGCGCGCGGCGCGCCCTTTGGCTTCTCGACAATCTCGACCTCGCTCTTCGAGAGCAACTCGAGCACGTCGTCGATTTGGTCGATCGACGCCCCGTCGTCGGGCAAGGCGTCGTTGACCTCGTCCATCGTGACGTAGCCTTGTCGCTTGCCCTTGACCACGAGGGCCTTGATCGCCGGGCGCTCGGCGATGGGCGTCTTGTCCCGGCTCGCCTTGCTCGGACCCTTCGCCGAGAACAGCGTGCCGGCGTCCCCAAAATCGTCGCCGTCGTCCTCGCCAGGCTTGTCGTCCGCGGGCGCGGCGTCCGGGCTCGCCTCGCGCTCCGCGCCTGTCTTGCCCTTGTGGCCCTTCTTGCCCGCTTTGGCCTTCTCACCCTTGTGGGGCTTGTGGGCCGTCCCGCTGCGCTTCGGCGCCATCCACTACCTCCTGCCAGAGTCCAAGACCGTCTCTATCGGTTCAGGCCGAATGCCGGCTACGCAACAGTGCCTTTTTTCGCCGGCTCAAATCCACTTGTCTGCGAATCAATTCGCTCGTCTCGCCGCCGCGGGACTCGACTTCGGACAGCTCGCGTACCACGTCGCGCAGCGCGGCGTCCACGTGGCGTGACTTCATGCGCGAGAGCACGTCCGTAAAGGTCCTTTCGGCTCGCTCGACTGCGTCCTCGTCACCAACCGCGGGCCGCACTTGCGCGAGCTTTGCAGCGTGACGGTCGTCCTTTAGATGGGTTGTCACGATCTCGTCAACCGTCGCCGTGCTCGTCGCTAAAGCTTCGAGCACCTCGCGCATCAGCGGCGAGAGCGCGTACTCGGCGAGCGCGCTCAAGCGTGGGCGCAGCTCAGGGTACAGCAACAGCTCGCGCAGCATGCCGGCTTCGCGGCTGTCGATCGACGGCTTTTGTGGCGCCGTCGCCGCTGCGCTCGACTCGTTCGTGCCCTGCGCCCGATGGCGATCGTCGTCGGCGTCGTCACCCCTCTCGCCCGGGTTCGCGCGGCCGTCGTGGCTCTGCCCCGCGCGGGGCTCCGCTGGCGTCGGTCGTAGGTGTCGCGCGAGCTGCTCAGGCGCCACGCCGACGCGCTCGGCGAGGCGAGCGCTGTACAGGTCGCGCTCGAGGCCCGGGCCGAGGGCGTCGATGAGCGGCCACACGTCGCGCGCCGCTTGTGCGCGCTTCTCGACGGAGTGTTGCGCGTCGGCGAAGGCCTGCCCGAGAAAGTGCTCGATAGCCGGCTGTGCTTCGCTGACGACCCGCTTGAGCGCATCGGCCCCGCGTTCGCGCAGACAGCTATCGGGATCGAGGCCGTCAGGAAGCACTGCTACGGTGGTGGTCAGGTGTTGGTGCAGCAGTCGCAGGGCGGCCTTGTAAGCGGCCGCCTGGCCCGCCGCGTCGCCGTCGAGCAGCACCACAGCCTCTTGTGTCAGGCGCGCGCAGTGCCGCGCGTGCTCTTCGGTGAACGCGGTGCCGAGCGCAGCCACGGCCTCCAAGAGGCCCGCGCTGTGGCAGGCGAGCACGTCCATGTAGCCCTCGACGAGAATCACCCGGCGGCTCTTGCGCACGGCCTCTTCGGCGTGCTCCCAACCGAAGAGCAGGTTGCGCTTGGCGAACAGCGCGCTCTCACGCGTGTTGATGTATTTCGGCGACGACCCGTCGCCCAAGCGGCGGCCACCAAAGCCGGCGAGGCGGCCGCGCAGGTCGAACACCGGAAACATGACACGCCCGTCGAACAAGCTACGCTGGCCGTCTTCGCTGAGCAGGCCCGCCTTCGCGGCTTGCTCGGGTGTCACCCCCGCTGCGCCGAGGTAGGCGAGCAGTTCGCCCGCTGCGCCGCCGTAGCCGAGTCGCCATTCCTTGGCCACCGCCGAGTGGATGCCACGCACCGCAAAGTACTTGCGGCCGGGCGCGCCGCCGCGCGCGTGCAGCGCCTTCTCGAAGAAGACGAGCGCGTGCTCGTTGGCGCGGATGATCGCGAGCTCGGCGTCGTGCTGCGCCTTTCTTGCCGGTGACTCGGGCTCGAGCTCGACCCCGACGAGGCCCGCGAGCTTGCGCATCGCGGAGTTGAAGTCGAGGCCCTCGTGGCGCATGACAAAGGCGATGGCGTCGCCCCCGGCGTGGCAGCCGAAGCAATAGAACAGGCCCTTGTCGGGCGAGACTGAAAACGAGGGTGACTTCTCGGAGTGGAACGGACACAGGCCTACGTAGCGCTGGCCCTGTTTGCGCAGTTGCACGTAGGAGCCGACCACCTGGACGATGTCCAGCTTGGCGCGAATCGCTTCGATTTTGTCGCTGACGGGCGCCACGCGCGTTTCGGCTCTCTGCTCGTCATGCCCCGCACGCGCTCGCGCGCACCGCGGCGCGAGGAGGAGCCGAGCCTTAGAATGTGTAGCCGCGGGGTCTGCCACCGTCAACTCTACGTGGTGGGCCGGCATTGGCACCGCCGACGCTTAGGCTTAGGGTACGCCGCATGATCGCGAGTCCCGCCGTAACTCCACGTGAGCGTCTGCGCCAGCGCCTCGATGCCGCCATGGGGCGCGTGCCGTGCGATCTCATCATCCGCAACGCACGCTTTCTCGACGTGTTCTCGTGTCGGTTTCGCGAGGGCGAGCTCGCCATCGCCGATGGCACGATCGTCGGGATCGAGCCTGGCCGCAGCGCGCACCACACGCTCGATGCTGGCGGCCGCGCGCTCGTGCCGGGGTTCATCGACGCGCACGTGCACATCGAGAGCTCGATGCTGCTGCCGCACGCCTTCGCGCAGGCCGTGCTGCCCCGCGGCACTACGGCTGCGGTGTGCGATCCGCACGAGCTCGCCAACGTCGTCGGTACGCGCGGCATCCGCTTCTTCCTCGAGGCCGCAGAGCATGTGCCGCTCGATCTGTTCGTCATGTTGAGCTCGTGTGTGCCGGCGACCGCTCTCGAGACCAACGGCGGCGGCTCGATTGGCGCGCTCGACCTCGCTCCACTCGCCGCACACCCGCGCGCGATTGGGCTCGCCGAGGTGATGAACTTCCCCGGCGTCTTACACGGTGATCCCGCCATGCTCGACAAGCTCGCGCTCTTTTGCGGGCGGCCCATCGACGGCCACGCGCCACTCTTCGGTGACACCCACCTCTCAGCCTACGCGACAGCAGGTATTTCGAGCTGCCACGAGTCGTCAGAGCGCAAGGAGGCCGAGGAGAAGCTCGTGCGCGGGCTGTCGGTGTGGATCCGCGAAGGCAGCGTCGCCAAAGACTTAGAGGCGCTTGCGCCCCTGCTGACGCTCGCGACCTCGCAGACCATGGGTTTTTGCACGGACGATCGCAATCCGCACGACATCGCCGTCGAGGGACATCTCGATCACCTCATCCGCAAAGCCATCGATCTCGGCGTCATGCCCGAGGTGGCGTATCGCGCCGCGTCCTTCAGCGTCGCCCGCCACTACGGCCTCGATCGGGGCGCCGAGCGCATTGGCGCCATCGCGCCCGGCTACAAGGCCGATCTCGTGTTGCTCGATGACATCGGTCGGTGCGCCGTGCACAGCGTGCACAAGGCGGGCGAGCTCGTGGGCGAGGGCGCGGCCTACGACCATGCCGGTGAAGCGCAGGCGGCGCGTGACCTGTTGCACACCGTGCGGGCGAGCGTGCCCGAGGCGGAGGCGCTCCTTGGCCCGCGCGGTCGCGTGCACGTGATCGGCGTCGTCGGCGGCAAGCTGCTCACCGAAGCCCGTGTCATGACGAGCGACGATCCGGACGTGCGCCGCCTCTCGGTGCTCGAGCGCCACGGGCACGGCAGGCCGCCCGCCAACGCCTACGTGACGGGCTTTGGCCCGCTGCGCGGCGCCATCGCGTCGAGTGTCGGCCACGATAGTCACAACCTCATCGTCGTCGGCGACGAGACGCGCGACATGCGCGCTGCCTTGGCGGCGCTCATCGAGATGGGTGGTGGCTTCGCCGTCGTGCGCGATGGGGCGGTCGTGGCAAGGCTTGCGCTTCCCTACGGTGGCCTCATGTCCGACGCGACGCCGACCGCGCTCGCGCATGGCCTCGCGACGCTCAAGGCGGCGGGCCGAGCGGCCGGTTGCACGCTCGACGATCCTTTCTTGCAGCTCGCCTTCTTGAGCCTGCCGGTCATCCCGACGCTCAAGCTCACCGACCACGGGCTCGTCGATGTCGACCGCTTCGCGATCATCGACGTGCGCGCCCCGTAGCGAACGAGGGAGCGCGTCGGCATCCTACTGCCGTTGCATCTTGGCCACGAGCGAGAGGACCGCGGCCGGAACGGCCTGCACGAGAGCATCTTCCGACAGGGCAACCAGCGCTGACACGCGGGCCACGGCCTGTGAGCGTCGGGCTTCGATCGCGGTGAGGTTTAGGCTGTACTGACTCCCGACGACCGCGACCTGGCCATAGACGACGAAGTCGGTGCCCAAAGCCCCGCCGATTTCCGCGATGCACTTGATGTCATCGCAGCCTAGCGCGTCCTTCTGCTTCTCGATCGAGAGCATGAGCTGCAGATCCTCGGGGCTGACGGTTCGCAACCCCTCTACTTCGTCAAGCCGGGCGAGCAAGAGACGCGTGATCACGGACGCCAGGCGGGGCGGCGTTGCCCCGACGGCCTTGAGTTCCATGACCAGAGCCCGCGCGTGCAAGGGCGCGGCCTGCGCTGGCTTCGCCGTCGCTTCCGAAGCGCTTGCTGGCGGGAAGGGGCTCGCGCGCGATCTCGTCGCCGGCCTGGCCTCGCGAAGAATCTTTGCTACCGTGGCGTCGCCTTGCGATTCGGCGACCTTGAGCGCAGTGCCCGCGCCATGCTCTGCGACGATGGTTGTGTCGGCGCCTGCCCCGACGAGGAGCTCGACCATGCGCGCGTTGCGCGTCCCAACGGCGACGTGCAGCGCTGTGCTGTTGTTGATATCCACGGCGTTGATATCAGCGCCCTTTTCGATGAGCAGATCTGCAACCGCGCTCTTGCCGTAGTACGCCGCGTAGTGCAGAGGGGTCGACTTGGCCACGCAGCGCTCGTTTGGACTCGCCCCCTGCGCCAGGAGCGCTCTCGTCGACGCCAGATCGCCACTCGCCGCGGCTGAACACAGCGGTGTCGCGCAGGCGACCACCGTCATCCCGAGGCCGATGACGACTCCTCCCCTCGACGCGAGGAAGACTTTCATCCTGAATCGACTTCTCAAGTGAGTCTCCCCCCTCTGTGACGCGGCACGAGCCGCGCGGCTTCGTGGCTTCGCCTACTTACCCCGCCGCCCCTCATCGCGCACGAAGATGATCTGCTCTTGCGCCGCCGCAATGACTTTCTGCACCGCCTCGCGGAACGCTGGATAGTCAGCGAGTGATACGTTGGCGCAGCGGCTCACGACCGAGAAGCGGATGCGCGCCGTGCGTCCTTCGGTCTTTGTCTCGCGTCGCGCCACGAAGCACGCGTGCTCGACCACGAAAGGCGGCGGCGTGTGCGAGAAGCGAAAGCGCTCGGGCAGCGACACGTCGATATCGAAGGACGCCGTGCGAGGCGGCCCGAGGCGCACCGGCGTCTGACGCGTGCCGAGCGTCGCGGCGTTGGCGAGCCGCAAGAGCGCCGGGACCGCCATGCGCCAGGCGCCATCTTGCGCCTTGAGGCTGTTCGAGACGTCGCTCGTAATGCTCACCTCGGCCGGATGCCATACGTCGTCGGGGTTCGGGGCGTGGCTCGCGGTCACGGTCGAGCCGGCAAAGAGGGCCGAGGCGAGGTCTTGCAGCATGCGGCTCGCGCTCTCGCTATTGCGCGCCACGCGCCGAATATAGGAGGCGTCGTTGCCGCGCATCACGATCTCGTCCTGCGCCGTGGCCTTTTCAGGCGACGCGATCGTCACGACGATGTGGTGGCGCGTGTACTCGAGGGCGGGATCGTCATACGGGATGTCGACGAACCGATAGCCCTCGCCCTCGGGCTCGAGCACTAAGGCGGTTGCGCCTTGATCGTCGTCGCGCAGATTGCCGATGTCGAGCGCGTCGGTGGTGGGGTCGAGGAAGAAGCCCTTCGCTAGACCCTCTTGCGCGGGGATGTAGACGATCGCGTGATTGAACTGCTGGTTCGGCAGGTCGCGCTCGATCTCCCCGGCGTCGGTCGTGCGCAGCAAGGCGAGCTCGCCTAGGAGGCCGACGCTCTTGGCGAGGCGGATGAGCAGCACCGCCTTGTCTTTGCAGTCGCCGTAACCGCGCTCGAGCACCACCGGCGGCTCATGCGGCCGCACGCCGGCGATCGTGGTCTCGTACTCTTGCTGGTAGCGAATCTGACGCGCCACGAACTCGAACAGCTTGTCGAGCCTATCGCGCGCGGTCGTCGCGCCCTGCACGAGCCGCGAGGCGAGGCTCTCGATCTCGGGGCTCGAGCGATACGCCTCCGAGAGCAGGGCGCGCTCCCAGCGGGCGTACTCGTCCCAACTGTCGACCGTCGTGACGCTCGCGTGCCACAGCAGATCCTCGGCCGGCGGCATCATCGGCTCGTCGACGAGCGGCGGGACGTGCTCCGCCGATAGCGTACGCACGACGAGCACGCCTTCGTCGCGCGACTCGTCCTTCGCGTTGCCGTGCACCGCCACGCGCAGCCGCCTGTCTTTGGCGTGCACGAGGATCCAAGTCGATTGCTCCTGCTGCGTGCGCGGCGCCTGAAAGAACCACGTCGCGGCGAAGTGGTTGGGCAGAAAGTGACCGGGTGGGTTGTAGTGCACGTACTGCAACACGACGATGGCGCCCGGATCGAGGCGGCGAAAGCGCACGGTGTTGTTTTGCAGCGACGAAGACTCCTGGCGCTCGCCGGCTTTGTTCACCGAGTAGGCGAGCAAGACCTCGTAGGTGCCGTAGGACGGCAGCTGCATCTTCGTGAGCCACTGCGTGCCCTGCTCGTCGAGCGCCTGCGAGATTTGCGTGACGGTGCGCTTGCTGCTGCCATCGGCGGCGATCTCGGTCACCTCGTGGTCGAGCAGCGACAGGATCTGACTGCCAGGAATCACGGCGACGCTGCCCGCCGAAGCGACGAGGGCGTCGATGGCCTCGGGCGTCGGCATGAGCTTCTCGACGAGGCCGAGCGCCCGGCGCGTAAAGTGCTGCACGCGTGCGGAGAGCGCCGCGTTCTTCTGATCGCGCGCGAGCGCGGCCCGATAGGCGTCGACGGCTTGGATCTGCGCCCCGCGCTCGTAGAGTAGATCAGCGAGCCGCTCGTAGGGCAGGGACCAGTCAGGGTTCTGCTCGATGATCGAGCGCAGACACGCCTCGCTCGTGGCGCCTGCGCCCGTGCGTCGCGCGAGATCGCATTCATCGAGGTGCAACCATGTCCAGTACGGCCACTGCAGGCGTCGCTCCGCCAGGAGTGTACGTGCCTCTTTCCAGTCGCGTCGTCGTTGCGCCAGGCGCGCGAGGGCTGCCGCGTGCTCGCCGGCCCCGGGCTCGAGCGCGTGCGCCGTGCGATAGGCCTGCTCGGCGCGCTCAATATACCCCCGCGTATCGAGACAGTCGCCAAGCAGGCCGAAGGCCCACGCCGAGTCCGGCCAGAGAGCGGCCACCTTTTCGAGCGTGGTGCAGCGATCGATCGTCCAGCCGCGCGCCCCATAGAGCTCGGCCAAGTCCATGCGGGCGTAGCGCGCTTGCGGCTGCTGGCTAATGGCGCGCAGCAGATCGGCCTCGGCTTTGTCCCACGCACTCTTTTGGCGGTAGTAGCGTCCGCGGGTGATGAGGAAGGCGGGCAAGGCGTCGCCGTGCTCGGCGGCGCCGGCGTTGAGCAAGTCGATGGCCTTGCCGAGCTCGTCCTTGTCCCAGTAGGCGAGGGCAGCGAAGTAGCGCACGAGCGCGTTGTCGGCCGTCGCCTGCTTGTAGCGCTCGAGGGGCGGCAGCACGTCTTTGGGGCGGCCGCGCAGCGCCGCGTAGCGGCTCGAAAGAAAGTCGCGGCGATTGCCCACGAAGCCGTCGAGCGCCGCGGGCAGATAGCGCGCCGAGGCAGACGGGGCGCCGCTTTGCGTCGGATAAGGACCGGGCTCGACGGTGGCCTTGATGCCGGGCAGGCTCGCGCCGTCCGGGGCCGTCATGCGTGCGGCCACGGGGCTCATGCCCTGCACCTTGATGAGTAGCTTGTTGTGCCCGGCCGCAAGCTGCACGGGCAACGTGACGTTATCGAGCCCGCCAGGGCCGAGCCGCTCCTCGGCGAGCACGAGGACGTCGTTCCACCACACCTTGAGGGGGCCCGTGGCCGTCAGGCGCAACTGCGCGGCGCCCGTCCTTGGGGCGTCGACGTAGGTGAGCAGGTAGGCGAGGGCGTTGTCGAAGGGCGAGACGAGGTCGGTGAGCGGCACGCTACCGTAGCGATTGAGGCCCGGGGCGTGCCGCCAGCGCACCGGTAGGGTCTTGCCCTGCATTTCCTTGTCGAGGGTGATGCCGGTCTCGGGCGGATAGGACGTAAAGAAGCCCTTGCCTTGATCGTTGTCGAAGGCGCCGACAAAGCTCCACTCGGCGAGAAAGCCCAACGAGGCGATCGCGGCGTCGAGCTCGGGGAGTCGGCGCGCGCTTGCGAGCACGCCGCTTCGTTGATAGCTCGCCTGGGCTCGCACGCTCGGGTCCGGGTGCTTCGTCGCGAGCGCTGCGAGCAGGCGCTCGGCCGCTTCGAGCTCGCCCACGGTGAGATTGCCGCGCTGCAACTCGAGCAGGTACAGGTCGGTCGTCGGCGAGCCGAGCAGGCTCGCGGCGCGGGCAAAGTGCATGAAGCTCGCATGTGGATCACCGCGCAGTTGCGCCAAGTAGCCCGCCACTTCGTGAGCGCGGCTGCTCGCCGGGTATTGCGCGAGCACAGCGTCGACTTCGGTCGCGAGCGCCGTCGGCGAAAACGCGCTGTCGTAGAACTTCGTGACGAGCGCCGCGACAGGCGGACCTTCTGCATCCGGCACGAGCTCGCCGTTGATGCGCTCCTCCTCGCGCCCGCCGCCCGGCGCGCCGTGGGCGCAATCAGTGGCGAGCGCCGGTAGCAGCGCGGATGAGATAACGAGTCGTAAGGCAAGAGTGTGTCGAGTTTTCACGCGGCGACTGTAGCGGAAAGGCTGCGGCCGCGGAATGGCGCTGCGAAGAGATAGCCGCGCGAAGTGATGGCACCGCGAAATCAGGGCGCTGCGGAATCAAAGCGGTGCGACTTCAAGGTGCTGCGAATTCAAGGTGCTGCGAATTCGTGTCGCAAGCTGCGACACGGCAAGGCCACGCCCTTGGCCGGCCGGGCACACGCGCCGATCCGCGCTTGGCATCGTCATTGCTCTAGCGCTGCCCGGCGCGCCACACATCGTGGCGCCCTATGGAGACCCCACCTCATGAGCAAGTCCGCAGAGTGTTTGAAACTCATCAAAGACGCCATCGCGGCGATCGAAAAACAATTCGGCAAGGGCGCAGTCATGCGCCTCGGCGAAACCGGCGCCACGCAGCACGTGGCGGCGCTCTCGTCGGGTTGCCTCGGCATTGACCTCGCGCTCGGGGTTGGGGGCTTTCCGCGCGGTCGCATCATCGAGATCTTTGGCCCCGAATCGAGCGGCAAGACCACGCTCGCCTTGCAGGTCATCGCGCAGGCGCACAAGCACGGCGGCCTCGCGGCCTTTATCGATGCCGAGCACGCGCTCGACGTCAAATACGCGCGGGCGCTCGGGGTCATGCCCGAGAACCTGCTCATCTCGCAGCCCGATAGCGGCGAGCAAGCGCTCGAGATCTGCGAGTCGCTCGTACGCACCGGCGGTCTGGATCTGCTGGTCGTCGATTCGGTGGCGGCCCTCGTGCCGCGCGCCGAAATCGAAGGTGACATGGGCGATTCGCACATGGGCCTGCAAGCGCGCCTCATGAGCCAGGCCATGCGCAAGCTCGCGGGCGTCGCGCACCGCACCGGCTGCACGCTCATCTTCATCAACCAACTGCGGCAAAAGATTGGCGTCACCTTTGGTAATCCCGAGGTCACCACGGGCGGCAACGCGCTCAAGTTCTACGCCACGGTGCGCGTTGATGTGCGACGCTTGGGCTCGATCAAAGACGGCGAGGTGCAAATCGGCAACCGCACGCGCGTCAAGATCGTCAAGAACAAGGTGGCGCCGCCGTTTCGCGAGGTCGAGGTCGACCTGCTCTACGGCCGCGGTGTGTGGGCGGCGAGCGACTTGCTCGACCAGGCCTGTGAGTGCGGCGTCGTCGACAAGTCGGGCTCGTGGTTGTCGTTTGGCGAGGTGCAGCTCGGGCAAGGCCGTGACCGCGCCGCGGCGTTGCTCGAGCAAGACTCCGCCCTCGCGGCCACACTGCGCGCGGCCGTCTTGTCCAAGGTCGGCATGGTCGAGCACGCAGTAGCCGACGACGCCGCGCCGCCTGCGATGGCCGAGACGATGAGCGAGGTGACTGACAAGGGCGGTACGCTCGAGCGTCCCGAGCGCGGCCGTCGCGCGGTCGGTCAACGGCAAGGCGCCTCCGTAGTGCCCGCGCCGCCGGAGCCATCTGCGCTCGTCAACTGAGGCCAGGTCCACATCACCAAGATCGCACCGCCGCCCATGACGCGGCGCGTGCGCTCGGCAGGGAGCGGCTGTTGCGACGCGTGCGCGTCAACGGCCGAGCTGACAGCGGTCGGTCGACATGCTAGCACCGCGAGCGTGACCCCCGTCGAGTTGCGCGCCATCGACCGATCTGCACAGCCGCCCTTTGACGAGCGGCGCGAGCGCCACGTCGCGTGGGCGCTACTCGGCGTCGTGCTCACGGTGCTCACCGTGGTCAAGCCACTCGGCGGCATCCCGGTGCTCGGCGTACTTGGCTTCACCGTCGCCGCCGGGTTGCAGCTCTACTTGCCGCTGTGGCGTGCGGACAAGCTCGGACTCTCCTACGGTGCGTTTCTCGGCCTGCGTTTGCGCACCTGGCGCCGCGACCTCGGCCCCGTGCTCGTTCTCGTCGCCGTGTCTTTTCCCCCCTTCATCGTCGGTCACCACCTCTACATGACGGCCGCGCACGATTGGGCCGTGGCGCTCGGCTGGCCGAAGCTCGCGTGGCTGCTGCCGCATCGGGCCTTGGCGGTGTCATGGCCGAGCGGAGCTCTCGAATGGCTGCACAGCGGTCGCTGGCTCGGCGAGACGGTGCTTGCGCATACGCTCGGCGTGGCGCTGCCCGAAGAGACGTTCTATCGCGGCTATCTGCAGCCTCGGCTCGAGAGCCTGTGGCCGGCGCGGCGGCGCGTCTTCGGCGCCCCGCTCGGCGCGGCAGCGCTTGTTACCGCGTTCGCTTTTGCGAGTGGGCATTTCCTCGGTGAATGGAACCCTTTGCGCCTCGGGCCGTTCTTTCCGGCGCTCGTGTTTGCGTGGTTGCGCGTGCGCACGGGTGGCCTGCTCGCGCCCGTCGCCTTTCACGCCCTGTGCAATATCTATGGCGAGCTGCTCTTTGCCCTGTATCGTCCCGTCTAGCTGTGTCGTTGCGCGGCGCGAAGAGGAAATGCTATGGCCAAAAAACAACAACGATCGAGGTCATCGGCATGGCTGGCACTCCGACGGTAGGGGCCTTTATTCAAGACTACGCTCCTGGCACCGTGCTGTTCGAGGAGAACGATCGCGGCAGCCGAATGTTTGTCATCCGCTCCGGGCGCGTGCGCATCTATCGGCGCGTCGCCGGCAACGAGATCGTGCTCGCCTTCTTGGGCGCTGGCGATTTCTTCGGCGAGATGGCCTTGCTCGAGAATCTGCCCCGCTCTGCTTCGGCCCAGGTCGTCGAGCCCTCGCGGCTCATCGAGGTCGATGCCGGCACCTTCGAAGACATGATCCGCTCGAACGCCGAGATCAGCGCCCGTATCATGCGCAAGCTCGCCTCGCGCCTGCGCGAGTCCGACCATCGTATTCAGGACCTGCTCATCGAGAGCGCCATCGGCCGCGCCATCGAAGTCCTGCGCTGGCTCTTGTCGCAAGGCCGCCCCGAGGGTGAGTTCGCGCGTCTAAGCGGCGTCGCAGGGCGCGTCGATTTGGCGGCGCAGGCCGGCATACCGGCTGCCCAGTCCGCCTCCGTCATGGCGCAGCTCGAGCAGGCGGGGTGCATCAAGCTCGAGGGTGACGACCTGCTCATCGCTAGCGTCAAGAATCTCGACGAGTACGCCTCGTTCCTCGACCTCAAGCGCAAGTACGACGCGCCGGCCGCGCAACTGCCTCTCGAAACCGTGGCCTTGCAGCAAGATGAGCGACTGCGCTCCATGCAGCGCTTGCTCGAGGCCCTCAAGCTCACGCCTGCCGACCTCGAGTCACGTCAGCAGGCGATGACGACGCAGTACAGCCGTTACATCGAGCTCAAGCACCGCTTCAAGGGATTCGAAGGCCCAGAGACATGAAAGATCAGACCGTCATTCCGCTCGCCGGCAGCGACGATGCCGCAGCGACCGCGGTGGCGCAGGCGCCGGTGCGCGCGACACACGCAGGGGCTCTGAGCCCGGTGATTGCGCTTGGTGGTAGTGACGATGCGCCGAGCGGCGCGCCGTCGAGCGGCAAGGCGCCGCTCGAGCTGTCGGATCTGCCGGGTCGTCCCGGCGCCAAGCCGGCGGCGAACGGTGTCGCACCGCTCGAGCTGTCGGATCTGCCGGGCCGTCCCGGCGCCAAGCCGGCGGCGAACGGCGTCGCGCCGCTCGAGCTGTCGGACCTGCCGGGTCGTCCGAGCGCCAAGGCGGCGTCGGGCGGCGTCGGGCCGCTCGAGCTGTCGGACTTGCCGGGTCGTCCGGGTGCCCAGGCGGTCGTGGGCGGCATGGCACCGCTCGGGCTGTCGGACTCGCCGCGTCGCCCGGACGCCACCGACGCATTGGATTTCATGGATCTGCCGACACCCACGTTGGCGGCGCCGCCGCCCCCGGGACCGCCGCCGCCGCCCGCCCCGCCGGCTATCGGCTTCGATGGCGCCATCGATCTCGAGGACGATCTACCGATCGCTGCGTCAGCCGCTGTCGCTGAGCGTTCGCCCAGCGCGAGTGGCCCGGCGGCCCCGGCTAAGCCAGGCGCGCGGGTCCCCGCTCCCGATGTGCTGATTGACCTGCCCGAGTCGCCTACCGACTCGCCGGACGACGCGGCGCTCGACCTGATGACGGACCTGCCCGAGCCGCTCGCAAAGGGGCCTGCCGCGGCAGCCGCAGGGGTGCCGACGGCACCCGCGCTCGCTCTCGATCTCGAATTGATGAGCGACGACGCGGCGCCGACTCCGATCGCGGCGGACCCGGCGCGTCTCGATCTGATGACCGACCCACCCGCCGCTTCGAGTGGCAGACCCCAGCGCATCCACGACGCCGTCGTGCCGCCATCGGCCGTTGATCCCTCGGCCTTCGATCTCGCGGCCGACTCCGGCGGTGACGCGCCTTCGCTCATGGAGGAGATCCCGCCGTCGACCGAAGGGGACCTCACCTCGCAGCTCGCCGACGATTCCATCGGCGCCACGTTGGCCGACGGCGCTCGGGCCGGCGTCGAGGGCGCCGCTGCGCCCAGCGCTTTGCGCACCAAGCGCCTCGTCGTGCGCGCGGCCGCCGCCGCCGCGGGCGTGCTCGTGCTCCTTGTGGCGCTGGCGCTCGGTTGGCGCTTCATGGCGCACAGGCGCGTGCCCATTGCCGCCCCACCGAAGGCCGCAATCGTCGAGGCGCACCCTACCGCGGCGCCGCCGCCCGTAGCGCAGCCGCGTCCGCAGCTCGATCGACAGAGCGTCTACACCCTTACCATCAATCAACTACGCCTCGCTTTGGGTGACGTCCTGCCGGGCGAGTCGACGCCTGCGTCGCGAGGGGCCAGCGAGCGCGGCGAGCCGCGCGACGGCGTGCAGCTTTGGGCGTTGTATCGCGTCGCTGCGGCCGGTGACGAAGAGGCACGCCAACGCCTCGCGCTAGCCGTCGGTCGCGCGCCCGCCAACGACGCTGACGAGCTCGCTCTTGCCGCCGCGCTCGGCGTCGACGTTCTTTATGGGCGTGCCCAAGTCGCCCGACCGAAGGCCGAGCGCCTCCTAAAGACGCGCTGGCGCGGCTCGCCGGCGCTCGGGCTCATCGCCGCGGCGACCTACAGCAAGCCGACCGACGCGGCCAAGGCGCAGAAGCTCTACGATATGGTGCTCGCGGCGGTGCCCGGCTCACCGGAGGCGGTGCTCGGTCGCGAGCGGCTTCTGCTCATGCGGCCCGCGACGGCGGCGGACGCGGCGGCGCGCCTCGCGAGCTTTGCGAGTCGGGCCGCTGATCCGGCCGTGCACCTCGCCGCGCTCGAGCTCCTCGTCAAGTCGGTCAAGCTCGACGATCCGACGCGGGCGATGGCGCAGTTCGCCGCCGCCGACACGGTCGCGGCCGCGCTCGCTCCCGCCGACGCGCTCGCGCTGCCAGCGGCGCAACGCGCCTCCTTGCAGCGCTGGCTCGTGCGCCGGGCGCTGCGCCGCGGTGATCCGGCGGCCGCGCTCGCCGCTGCAAAGCGCCGCCTCGAGCTCGCTCCGGCTGATGCCAGCGCAGCCATCGAAGCCGCCCGGCTCGTCGACGTGAGCGACGCCGCGGCCGCGCAGGCGCTGCTTGTCGCAGCGGTCGCCGCGACCGAGCAGACGACCGACAAGGCGCGTCTTGTTTACGAGCGCGTGCGGCTGGCGCTCGCGCGTGGCGACAGCAAGCTCGCTGCCGCGGCGATTGATGCCGCGCCCGAGCAAAAGGCTCCCGAGGCGCAGGCCTGGATTCGGCTCGCCAAGGGCGCACTCGCTGAGCGCAACGGTGACGCCCTGCTCGCGCGCGCCAACTATGCCATGGCGGCGCAAGGTCGCCCGCCCTTGCCCGAGGCGCAGCTCGCGCTCGCGCTGTTCGTGCCGGCCAAGGCGCCGCTGCTCGCTCGCCTGACCGAGCTCGCCAAGAAGAGTGACGCCCCGGTCCTCGAGTTCGCGCTCGCCGAGCAACTCGCCGCCTCGGGAGGCTTTGCCGCCGCCGCGGCGCGCTTCGACCGTATGCTGTGGCTCGATCCGACCTTCGCCTCACCGCGCCTGCTCGTGCGTCGCTGGCTCGAGGCGCTCGAGCGCAGCGGGGATTCGACTCGCGCCGAGGCCCTCGCGGCGGCGATGCACGACGCTCGTCCCGATGACCAGGTGCCCATCGAGTTGCTCTTGGCCATGGCCGTGCGGCAGGGCGACGCCGAGCGCGTTCAGCAATGGCGTCAGGCCTTGATGGCACTGCGTCCGAAGGATGCCGAGGCGAGGATCGCGCTTGCCGAGGTCCTCGTGACCGCTGGCGCCGCGCGCGAGGCGGAGGCCCTGCTCGAGACTGTCGTGCAGCAACAGCAGCCCGGCCAGAAGTCGGCGGAGCTCTACTTGCAGCTCGGCCGCGCCCTCGTCGAGCGCGATCTCGTCAAGGCGCGCTCCTTGATGCAACAGTCGCTCGAGAAAGAGCCGCGCGCCCGCACGTACGCGGCCCTCGGCGACCTCGAGATTCGCGCCGGCCGCCCCGACGAGGCGCAAGCGGCCTATCAACAGGCCCTCGCGCTCGAGCCCGGCTTCGATGCGGCGCGCCTCGCCTCGGCACGTCTCCATCAGCAACGCGGCGAGCTCGAGCCGGCGAGCGCGCAACTGCGGATCGTGTTGGCACACGCCCCGCACGATGCGGCTGCCGCCGAGCTGCTCGGTGACATGGCGCTCGACCTAGGCAACCCGAAGGAAGCAGCGCAGGCCTTCGAGCGCGCGCTGCTCGCCGCGGGCGACGTGCCGTCCCTGCTGCTCAAGCTCGCGCGGGTGCAGATCGACAACCTCGGTCAACTCGCCGTGGCCCAGAAGACGTTGCGGCGCGCCGTTCGCGCTGACCCGAAGGGCGCCGAGGCTCACTACCAGTTGGGTCTTGCGCTCAAGGACATGAACAAAGTAGCGGAGGCGAGGACAGAGCTGCGTCTCTACCTCGAGCTCGCCCCGAAAGGCGAGCTTGCGGTCGAAGCGCGTCGCTACTTGGACGATCTCGGTCAACCATAGGTGCAACAGTGCTGGATCATCGAGCCTTTCTAACCAATCCCGAGCACGTGCTCGCCGGCCTCAAGCGCCGTGGCATCGACGCCGCCTTGGCGCAGCAACTCGTCGGGCTCGCCGACCGGCGGCGTCTCGCCATCCAAAAGGTCGAGGGCCTGCGCCGCGATCTCAACGAGCAAAGCGCGGCCCTGCAACAAAAGGCCAAGGCCGGCGACACGGGTGGGCTCGAAGCGGCGCGCGGCAAGCTCAAGGCTCAGAAAACCGAGATCAAAGAGAGCGAGGACGCGCAGACGTCGGCCGAAGACGCTCTCGCTGAGCTCATGCTGCGCGTGCCGAACCTGCCGCAGGACACCGTTCCGGACGGCGCGGATGCGGTCAACAATCGCGTCGAGCGCGTCGTTGGCGAGCCCCGCCACTTCGACTTCGCTCCGAAGGCCCACTGGGACTTGGGTGAATCCCTCGGCATCATCGACTTCGAGCGCGCCGCCAAGATCTCGGGGGCGCGCTTCGCCGTCATGCGGGGCCTCGGGGCGCGGCTCGAGCGCGCGCTCTTTACCTTCATGCTCGACCTCGCCCGCGAGCATGGCTACACCGAGATCATGCCGCCCATCCTGGTGCGACCCGAGGCCATGGTCGGTGCCGGCCAGTATCCGAAGTTCGAGGGCGAATCGTTCGAGACCCAGGGGCGCGAGTTCGTGCTCATCCCGACGTCTGAGGTTCCGCTCGTCAACCTGCACCGCGATGAGATCCTCGACGAAGAGGCGCTGCCCGTGCGCTACACCGCTTACTCGCCGTGCTTTCGACGCGAAGCGGGCGCCGCCGGCAAAGATACGCGCGGTCTGATTCGCCAGCACCAATTCAACAAGGTCGAGCTCGTCTCGTTCACGACGCCCGAGGCGAGCAACGACGAGCACGAGCGCCTGACCGGCAACGCGGAAGAGGTGCTGCGTCGGCTCGAGCTGCCCTATCGCGTCATGACCTTGTGCACGGGCGATCTCGGCTTCGCCTCGACCAAGACGTACGACCTCGAGGTGTGGCTGCCTGGGCAGAACACCTATCGCGAGATCTCGAGCTGCTCGAACTGCGGCGACTTTCAGGCGCGGCGCGCCCAGATCCGCTACCGCCCGAAGGACGAGGGCAAGAAGGGCAAGGCCCGGCTCGTGCACACCCTCAACGGCTCGGCGCTCGCCATCGGCCGCACGCTCGTCGCCGTGCTCGAGAACGGTCAGCAGGCCGACGGCTCGGTGCGTGTGCCCAAAGCGCTCGTGCCTTATCTCGGCACCGACGTGATTACGAAATAGCCTGGGCCAAAAAGGGCCGCGCGTCGGACGGGATACGCATCGTAAACGTCGTGCCTGCTTCGGGCGTGCTTACGACATCCACGACGCCGCCATGCGCCTCGGCGCAGCCGCGCACGAGTGTGAGGCCGAGCCCCCAGCCGCGCAACGCCCCCGCCTGAGCGCTCGGCGTGCGCGAGAAGGGGTTGAACAAGATCGGCAGGTCCGCCGCCGCGATCGCCGGCCCGTCGTTGTGCACCGCCACCTCGGCGCCGAGCCCGGACGCCGACATCGTAATGACGACCGGCGTATCGGAGCCACCGTATTTGATGCCATTGACCGCGAGATTCCAGATCGCGCGGCGCAAGTCGCGCACGCTCCACATGCCCCACAGGTGCTCGGGCGCGCGGAGCGTGAACCGGTCCCCATGCTGCGCGCTGATCTCTTGCACCACGTCGCGCGCTACCGCCACAAGGTCGGTCTTGACGAGCCGTAGCGTCAGGCGGTGCCCGGCGCGGATCTGATGCACGTCGAGCAAATCGCGCACCATGCGGTCGGCCTCGTCAATGTCGTGGATGACGCGCGCCGTCACCGAGCGTCGCTCGTCGCGCAGCTCCGGGTGATCGGTGAGAAACTGCGTGCCCATCTTGGCGGCGGCGAGTGGCCCGAGCAGGTCATGCGCGAGCACGGAGACGAACCGCTCGCGCAGCTCCCGCTCGGTGCGCAGTTGCTGGTTCGTCGTGCCGAGCGTCTCATGCAGCCGCGCGTTGTCGAGCAAGAGCCCGACGCGCTCGCCGAGCGACTCGAACATGCGCACCTCACTCGACTCGAAGAGCCGCACCTCTTTGACTCCGACATAGAGAATGCCGAAGAGCTTGTCGCGCGGCAGCAGTCGCAGGCCAAGCAGCGAGTGCAGCTCGCCGCGGCGCAACAAGTCACCGATGTCGAGCGCGCTCGTCGCGGCGTCGGGGATATAGAGCGTCTCTTGGCTCGCCGCGACGCTCGCCGCGAACGAACCCGAGTCGAGGGCTGTCACGTACCGTTCGAGTTGGTCGTTGATGAGTCCGGTCGTTGACGCCGCCAAGGCGAGCTGCCGCGTCTCGTGGTCGAAGAGAAACAGGCCCGCACCGTCGGCTCTCGTGCCCTCCGAGATGAGCGCCAGGGCGTCATGCAGTCGGTCGCGCAGCGGTATTACGGCATTCTCGCTCAATGACTCCGTGGCGACTTTTTGTAGCTGGCGCAAGAAGCGCTTCTCCGCCTGTTGGTCCTCGATCAAGTGCTCGGTGAAGATCGCCACTGCGCCCGCCGTCGCCAAGTGGATTTCTTGGTGCAGGCAGTCGATCTCGACCGCGCTTGGCCGCTCGGCCTCCGGGCTCGAGGACCACATCTCAGAGATGCAGCGGGCCAGGATCACGAACTCGTTGATGATCTCGTGCAGCACGAAGCCTTGGCGCAGGCGCGAGGCGAGATGCGAGTCGACGAGCCACTTTTGATCGATGGCCTGCTGATCGGTCGGCCGTGAGACCCGCTGCACGAGCGACGCCAAGTAGATCGGGAGGTGGTTGACGAGCTCGGGTCGCGTAAGACCCTTGCCACCGATGGAGCGGCGAGCCTCGACTTCGAAGCGCGTGATAATCTCGGCGCTATTCTCTTCGATGATCTTGCTTATGCTGGTAGGCATTAGTCCTCGAGCTCGGCATCGGCGATGCCGTGCTTGCGCATCTTCAACCATAGATTGCGCCGTGAGATGCCGAGCAGCTCGGCAGTCTTCTGTCGCTTGCCGGCGCTCTGTTGCAGCGCCCGCAGAATGCACTCGCGTTCAAACTCCTCGCGCGCGATGGCGAGCGGTCGCACGGCCGCCGCGGCGGCCGCAGGCGCAACGTCACTCGCCCGCGTGCCGACGATGTCCTGGGGCAGGTGCACGACATCGATCTCGTTGCCGTGCGCGAGGATACAAGCGTGTTCGATGGCGTGCGCGAACTCGCGAATGTTGCCGGGATAGGCGTAGTCGGCCAACAGGGCCCAGGCGCGAGGCGAGATACCGCAGGGTTCGCGTCCGGGGGCCGTGTTGCGTCGCACGAAGTACGAGAATAGCAGCGGCAGATCACTACGGTGCTCGCGTAGCGGCGGAATGGCGATCTCGATCACCTTGAGCCTGTAGTAGAGGTCTTCGCGAAAGCGACCCTCCGCGATGAGCTTTTTCAAGTTGCGGTTCGTGGCCGAGATCAAGCGCACGTTCACCGCCACGGTAGTGTTGGTGCCGAGCGGCTCGAAGGTCCCGTCTTGCAGCACGCGCAATAGCTTCGCCTGCGCGGGTAGCGGCATCTCGCCAATCTCGTCGAGAAGCAGCGTTCCGCCGTCGGCCGCCTTGAATCGCCCCTCGCGCTTGACGAGCGCGCCCGTAAAGGCGCCGCGTTCGTGGCCGAAGAGCTCCGCGTCGAGCAGGCTCTCGGGAAAGGCAGCGCAGTTGATTGACACGAAGGGTTTCGAGCGCCGTCCGCTCGACGCCTGCAAGGCGCGGGCGAGCAGCTCCTTACCGGTGCCACTCTCGCCGCTGATGAGCACCGCCGCGTCGCTTGGGGCGAGCGTATCGACGAGGTCGAGCAGGCGCAGCATCGCTGGCGAGCGGCCGACGATGAGGTAAGGGCCCGCGTCGCGGCCGGCGAGCTTGGCGCGGGCTTGCTCGAGGCCGAGCGCGAGCGCCCGGCGCTCGGCGATGCGCTGCAAGTGTGTACGCAGCTCATCTTCGTCAATCGGCTTGCCGATATATTCGTAGACGCCGAGCTTGAGCGCCGCCACCGCATCCGGAACGGTTGCGTACGCGGTCATGAGGATCACGCTCGTCCCGGGCGAGACCTTCTGAATGTGGGCGAAGAGCGACAGCCCGTCGAGCTTCGGCATGCGAATGTCACTGACGACCACGTCGAAGCGATGCTCGGAGACGCGAGTTAAAGCGGCGGCGCCGTCGGCGACGCTCGTCGCGCGGTGACCCGCCTCGCGGATCATGTACTCGAGGCACAGGCGAATCGTCGCATCGTCGTCCACAACCAAACAGTCGAGCGACAGCGCCGCTGTGGGTGCGGCCGCGTCAGTCGTGAGCGCCTCGGGAGTCGTCACGTGTGCCCCGTATTGAGCAGCCCCACAGCGATCCGCGCGAGGTGCCCCGTGAACTCTTCGCTGTCGATAGGCTTGCCAAGGAACTCGAAGGCGCCTAGAGCGGCCGCCGACTTGGCGTCGAAGGCTGTAGGATAGGCCGTCATGAGAATAACTTTGGTGTGCGGTGAGACGAGGCGGATGTGGCTGAACAACGCCCAGCCATCGAGCTTCGGCATGCGAAGGTCGGTCACGACAACGTCGTAGCGGTACTCGGTCACGAGCGCCTTGGCAGCGAGGCCATCGGCGGCCCCGGTGACGTGGTGTCCGGCCAGGCGAATCATGTGTTCGAGGCAGAGGCGCACGAGCGCGTCGTCATCGACCACCAGGCAGTCGAGTGGCACGCGCTCTGGGGCGGTGACCGGCGCCGACTCGTTCGGCGTTGGCGTGATCTCGGTCATTGTACTTCCTAACTCTGCCCGTCGTGGCAGACCGCAAGAACGGGGGTCCTCTGTGCACAGACCCATGGGGCCCTGTCTTCGCTCTGTGCATCTATTGTGCCGCCCCAGCGCCGCAATCACAATGACCGATACCCCCGAATTTTCCGCTCTGCGGGCGCATGATTCGAGGGAATTTGCGTCGCGAGGAGCCGCGACGCTTCGCCGTGGTCGTCATTCGAGCGTATCAGAACCGTTCCATCGTGGTCGATTTCGAGACCCATCCTACACGCGGTCGAGTGCCGCCAATAGGTTGTGGAACGTGATTATTACGGCGGTAATTCAAAATTACAGCGCCTGGCACGGCGGTTGCTCTGGGCCTCAACCGTCAATTCACACACAGGAGCTCATTCCAATGACCAACACATTCAAATCAACCCAGTTCATCACCAGCGCGGCCTTCTTGCTGTTCGCCTTCGTCTCCGCCTGCGGCGACTCGAGCAGTTCGACCGCACCGCCCGACGGGTCCGTAGCGCCCGACGGATCCGTGATACCGCCAGCCAACGGTACGGACTCGACGCGCCCGACCGTATTGTCGAGCGGCCCGCCCAACGGTGCGATCGGCGTGCCCATCGGTGGGAGCGTCACGGCCCTCTTTAGTGAGGCCATGAACCCGGCGACCATCAACAGTGCCACGTTGATCTTGAAGCAGGGCACCACGTCGATCGTCGGCGTTGTGACCTACACGGGCATGACCGCGACCTTCAAGTCCGGTGTTGCTCTCGTGCCGAGCACGCTGTACTCAGCGTCGGTGACCATCGGCGCGAAGGACGTCGCGGACAACGCGCTCGCGGCGGTTTACGCGTGGAGCTTTACGACCAGCTCGTCCACGGATGCTACGCCACCGAAGGGCCCGGCCCCGGTGCTCCTCGGCATGGCCGGCGACTATGCGATCTTGGCCAAATCCGGGATTGACACCGTGCCGGCCTCGGCGATCGTTGGCAACATCGGCGTCAGCCCCATCGACTCGACGGCCATCACCGGCTTCTCGCTCACCGTCGATGCCGGCCTGCAGTACTCCACGTCGACGCAAGTCAACGGCCATGTCCTTGCCCCTGACTACGCCTCGCCGACCGCGTCGAATCTGACGACCGCGGTGAGCAACATGGAGACCGCCTACACCGACGCCGCCGGTCGCCCGACGCCCGACTTCATCGAGCTCGGAGCGGGCGAAATCGGTGGGCTCACCCTCGTCCCCGGTCTGTACAAGTGGGGCACCGGCGTCTCCATCGCCACCGACGTGACCTTGAGCGGTGGCCCGAACGACGTCTGGATCTTCCAGATCTCGGGCGACGTGACCGAAGCGAACGGCAAGCGCGTGAATCTGGCTGGTGGCGCGTTGCCGAAGAACATCTTCTGGCAGACCTTCGGGCAGCTCAAGCTTGGCACGAACGCCCACTTCGAGGGCATCGCCCTCTGCCAGACGGCGATCATCCTCGGCACGGGCGCCTCGGTCAATGGCCGCCTGCTCGCGCAGACCGCGGTCACTCTCGACGCGAACGCCGTGACGCAGCCCGCCTTGTAGGCTTCTGGCAGAACGTCCTGCTGCGGAGGCGCCACGGCCCTTCGCAGCAGGAATCTCCACTTCATACGCGCTGTATCCATGGGCCTTTGGCCCATGTTTGCGTGATCCGTCATGCCATCTCGGGCGAAGCGTCGTCCGCTTGGGCTCGGGATCAGTCCGCCCGGTGCGGCCCCGCGTCGCCTTGCCGATGTGGGGTCGTGGGTATACCATTCGACCGTGGGCATTCACCTCGAGTGAGGTGACATGGGGCGGAGGGAAGACATGCATCGGATCCTCGGGTTGTTCCCGGCGACGTGTTTGTGTCGTCACAGGGTCCGCGGATGGGTCGACACCGCGCTCGGGTACTGAGCCTCCCGCGCTCGATTGCTAGGCCTCGAGCTTCTCGGCCTTGAAAGTGTTCGAGACAGGGGATCGGCACGTAGCGATCGAAGGACTCGGATGCATTCACGCACGGACGTACACGAAGGGATCGCAGGTCGCTTGCTGAGCGGCCGCGCGACGACTTCCGTGCGGGTGGTGCGCGCGCGGCCCTATTCGCTCGCGATCGAGATGGTCGATACTGCGCCGCCCGAAACGAGCGCCAGCTTCGAGTCTCTGCTCCTCTGCGCCAACGGTCGCACGCTCGACCTCGGCCCGTGTCGCTTCCTGCCGCACGGCGACCGTTTGACGCGCCGCCATGACGATCCGGAACCGGAGCCCGGGGACGGTCGCCTCGTCTTGACCGAGAACGTCTACGACTTCATCAACCTGTTCGAGAGCGGCACGGTCGTCGACCTGCACCAAAAGGCTCGTCAGCTCACCGCCATTTGGCAGCGCCGCGAAGGCGTGCAGCCGGCCTTTCGCGCTTACACACAGGATCTGCACTACGACCTGCAGGTCTATCGCGCCTTCTTCGACGACGTCGATCGGCAGGTCGCCAACGACAACGAGGAGGTGCGTCGTGTCGTGCAGGCCTCGGTCATGCGCGCCGAGTACCCGGCGTTCGCGCTCTTTCTCGATCGCGAGCTCGGCGTACTCGAGAAGCTCACGCACGACTTTTCTCGTCAGGAGCACGAGCTGCATGGTTTCTATTTCCGCAAGCAGCTCTGGGACATCATCCTCACATCGCAGATCATGGCGCGCACGAACTTGAAGCCGCGCGGCTACGCGGGCGACTCGGTGATGATGCAAATGCTCTACGATCGCGAGCCGCGTGGCATGTCCATCTTCGCGAAGCTCATGCATCGGCATCCCATCGAGCACGCGGCGGCGCAGGCCGTGCGCAACCGTCGCGAGGTCGTTCGCCGCGCGATTCGCGAGCACAGTGAAGCCGCGCGCGCGGCGGGACGGTCAAGGCTGCGCGTCCTGTCGATCGCCTGTGGCCCGGCGCGCGAGATCACTGACCTCATCGTGGGCCCCGACGATGCGCAGCGCTACGCCTTCGTGCTCTTCGACCAGGATGCCGCGGCGCTCAGCGAGGCGCAGGCCGTCGTGGCGGCGTGCGAGAGTCGGCTCGGCGTGCCCCTCGATGTGCGCTACGTGCGCGGCTCGGTGCGCACGCTTAGTCAAGCGCTGCATGAGGGCGGGCTCGCCGAGCTCGACTTCGTCTATTCTATGGGCATGTTCGACTATCTGACGCCACCCGTCGCACGCCATGTGCTCTTCGGGCTTTATGCCATGCTCGCGCCCGGTGGTGAGTTGCTGGTCGGCAACTTCCACCCCAATAACCCGAGTCGCATATACATGGAGTATTGGCTCGACTGGGTCTTGTATTATCGCGATGAAGCCGAATTTCTCGGCCTCGCCGAAGGTTTGCCGGCTAAGGCACGGCGCGTGTTCTTCGAACCAGCCGGCGCGCAGATCTTTCTCGAGCTGCGTCGCTCTTCGTAGAGAGGGAGGTCGGGAGGAGTCGTCGCCCGCACAGATCATGGGGATCAAGCTCGGCTTGCTCGGTCAGGGCTTCGGCGACGCGGCCGAGGAGCAGGCGTTTCGGGTCCACTACGTTCAAAGCAGCTTTCCGTTCGTACCGCGGGCGCTCGTGCTCGGGGCGCTGCTCTACGGGCTGTTCGGGGTGCTCGATTCCGAAGTGGCGCGGGCCTCGCGCGACACCTTCTGGCTCATTCGCTACGCCCTCGTGTGTCCCGCGCTGTTCATCGCCGCCGGTCTGTTGCAGCGGCCGTCGTGGCGGCACTTGATGGAGCCGGTGGTCGCGCTCTGCGTGGCGCTGGCCGGCCTCGGCATCGTCGCCATGGTGGTCGTGTCACACCCGCCCGAGAGTTATCTCTATTACGCCGGCCTCATGCTCGTCATCATGTTCGGCTCGACCGTCAGTCGCTTGCGCTTCGCGTCATCGACTCTCGCGAGCTTGGCCATCGCGCTCGGCTACGAGCTCGCGGCGTGGATAGGCGAGCCGGTGCCAACAGCGATCTTCGTGAGCAACAACTTCTTCTTTATCTCGGCGTGCGTCCTCGGCATGTTCGCGAGCCACGCGGCCGAGCAGCGCGAACGTCGCAGCTTTCGCCATCAGAAGACGATCGAGCGCGACAAGGCGTCGTTGGCAAGGCTCAACTACTCGCTCGCCGAGATGTCGCTGCGTGACCCGCTTACCGGCTTGCTCAATCGGCGCTGTCTCAACGAACGGCTCGATGAAGCAGCGGCTGTCTTTCGTCGCCACCACCTCTCGACCGGTGTAGTCATCATCGACATCGATGACTTCAAGATGGTCAATGACCGCTTTGGTCACGGTGTCGGTGACACGCTGCTCGTCGACGTTTCGCGCACGCTCGAGGCGTCGGTGCGCGAGACCGATCTCGTCTTTCGTTTGGGCGGAGATGAGTTCTGTTTGTTGCTCTTCGACGCCGATCAAGCGACCGCCGTGCGGGTGGCCGAGGACGCTCTCGCGGCTTTGCGGCAGTTGCGCGTGCGCGAAGCGCCACAGGCGCGAGGCATCGGCTTTAGCGCGGGCTGTGCGGTTATCGACGGCACGACCGACAAGCCCGAGAATCTGCTGCGCGACGCCGACCGGCTCATGTACAAGGCCAAGAGCTGTGGCAAGAATCGTCTCGTCGCGAGCTAGAGAGCGTCGTATGGACCGCGCTCCATCTAGGGGCTGACGACGAGCGAAGCGTAACTCATGTAGCCCGCGCTCGAGCTCTGCACGCGCAAGGTGTGGAGCCCCTTGCTCAAAGTGACCGACACGGAAAGACTGCCCGGCGTTGTCGTGCTCATGATGGTCCCTCCGTCGGCGATGACCGCGACAGCGGCCGGCCCCGCGTCGGCGGTCCAGGCATTGAGCGTCACCACGTAGCTTCCCGCGGCGGGCACGATGACGTTCCATGCCGTCCAAGCGCCGCGCTCGCGAAGTTGTTTTTGGTATTGGTTTCCGACCTTGATCACGGCGTTTGACCAGTCGAGCAAAGTCCCTGGTGCGGCACCTTCAGCGGGCGCGACAGCGCTTGCCCGCAGGCTGTTGAGCACCAGGCTCACGCCCTGTACGAGCGGCCAGTTGTCGATGTTCAGTAGCCCCTGAACCGCAAAGAAGTCTCTGAAATGCGGCCACTCGGTGTACGTGCCGAGCGAGGCAAAGGCGCCGCCGACGCGGTGCCAGATATCGAGGGCAGCCTTGTGAGCATCGCGGGTGAGATCGCCACCGCCCATCTTGGCCTGGTTTTGCAGCGACGTTCCACCGTCATCGCCGCCGACCGACCACCCACCCTCATAGGCCGCGGGCTGCAGTCCGTAGGCGTGAGCCCACGACGCCTCGGCCGCAAGGACCGCGGTATACCTCTGGCCGGCAGGTTGCCCTGCCGCCTGCCCGCCGCCGGGTACGCCCGAAGCGAAGATGGCGTCGACGCTGGCGAGCCGCACGTCCGAGATGAACACAGTGTTGCCGGCGATCTGCCCGCGCAGCTCGATCGTATGTGACTCAGATGGAGCCGCGGCCGCGAAGATCTTAGTGGAGTAGTACTTGCTCGTCGTCCAGGAAACGTTCTGCGCGTACCAATTTGGACCGCCAAAAGCACTACCGTCGTACGCCGGCGGCTTCACCCCGTTCGGCTGGCTGTACGTTCGAGCCGTGACCTCCGTACCGTCGAGGTAGAGCCTGACCACCTGCGCATCTGCCGTCACGATTTTATGATTCAGAGCCTTGAACGACACGGCAAAATACGGGCTCGTGAACGGTGGCACGGTAAAGGTGTAGGCCATCGTCCCGGTATCCTGGAGGTACGCCACCTGGGTAGTGAACTCGGTGAAGGCAGCGGTGCCATCCGTGACCATCTCGCCGACGCCACCCGCGTAGAGAACACCCTGGGCCGACGCGCTCGTGCCACCCGTCGTGCAGCGGTAAACGTGACGGTTGCCGTCGTTGGCCGTGAGGTAGACGGTGTCGCCTGGGGCATAGATCGTCGAGTTCTGACGCGCGCCCTTCGTGGTCGGCCCCTGTGGGATATCATCGCCGACAACGTTACCCGTTGTCGGGTCCGCGGCCCCCGAGACGGGTCGTGCGATCCCAGCCGAACCGCTGAACGTCCACGGACCGCCGAGCGGCGCGGGGGCGTAGCCCGCCGTCACAGCCGGCGTGGCGAAGAAACCGTCGATGGCGTCGGTCAGGCCGTCGGGATCGGTGGCTCCGTAGTAAATGGCGCCTCCGCCGCCCCACAGAAAGGCGCTCGGCGGCTGCGGGGTCGCGACGTGCGCTAGGCCGTCGGCGTTGTTGAAGTAAGTGTCGAGGAAACGAAGCGGCACTGACGCGGTAGCGTTTTGGTTGTCGTACTGCCACTCGTAGAGCGGGCGCACTCGCCGGTGAAGCGCCGACTGTCCCCACACGGTGGCAAAGATATCCGAGAACTGCTTTGGGCGAAAGATGCGCTTGCGGTGGACCCAGGTGTTCACACTGAGGTAATTGCCCAAAGCATCCTTGGTGGTCGGCATGCCGTCGTAGTTGAGGATCTGGAAGTCGGCGTTATTGCTGTCGGCGTCACCGTACACCAGGTTGAAGACGTTGTGCGCGTCTCTGTAGAAAGCCCCGCCCCAGTTCCACAACTCGTTCTCCCATTCGAAGAACACCCGCAGATTGGGGTTGAGCGGTGGATAGACAGGATCTTGCGTCTCTGTCGTATACGGAGTCACCCCATCACTCCCGTAGCGCAAGAGCCGCGCGAGATTGACGATATAATCGTCGCTCGCCAGCGTCGGGATACTGATGAACAGATCGCGCCCCGTTTCATTGCAAAACAGGATCTTGTACTCCCAGGATGGCCCGTTCGGGAATCCTCGCTCCAGCATCGTGATGTCGCCATCAAGCACGGACTCGCCAGGCGCGCCTTTGAACGAGGGACTTTGCGATGCCGCCGTCGTGCCGGTGTTGTTGGCGTAGTAGGTGTGCGGCAGCCCGTCCGCTGCCACGAGCGTCATCTCCGAGCCCGCCGTATAGGCCGTCAGATCTTGCCGCGGGCTGAGCAAGGTTCCCGGCGGATTTGCCGCCGAGTAAACCTTCGGTCGCGACAGCCGGCCGTTGCTCTGATTGAACCAGCCAGGCAGCGTGCGATCGAGCCAGTCTTGCTCGTGGTCGGCGACCATCTGGTGACGCACCGCCGTGTAGCGCATATAGGCGTCTTTGTACTGCGGCACGAAGATGGGGCCGTCGGTGAAAGGGAACGGCGTCGTCGAGTCTACTGCGTTCGGACGCATCACTTTGAGATCAGTGAACCCTCCGACGCCGGTCGTGCCCACACGGTGGGTGTTGGTGAGACGCAGATAGGTCGCGTTGATGCCGCGATCTTCCGCTATGAAGCTACCGGTCGTCGTGTTCGACAGCGCGTCATAGCTCGACGTCACCGAACCCGTCTTGACGTTGCCGCTGGCGTTGACGGCGGCCGTGCCCTTGAACTGGAAGCCAATGGTGCCGCGCATCAAGGGGTCGACAGCGAGTCCTTGGTTCAGGGTTTCTTGGAGAACATAGTTACAGTCGCCATAAGGCCAGCCGTTGCTGTCGAGTCCGAGGGCGTAGTTGTAAGCGTCCCAACTGTTGCGGGCACCCTTTATGATGTCGGTGAAGGCCGATTCCTTGAACTGCATATCGATTCCCAAGTTGGCGGTGACGTCGACGACCTCGAGAGGCACCGACGGGCTCGACCAGAGCATGGTGACTCGCGCCGGTCCGCTGCCGTGGCGATATTCCAGCCGCACATCGTAAGTCTGGCCGGCCGTGAATTCGTAGGCGACGCTGTGATTGCCGGGCTCGCCCGTGAAGAAGTCCATGAGCGTCGTGTAGGCGCCGCCGCCGCTCGGACGCAGCGACAAACGGGCGCCGTCGATGGCATCGACGTACAGAACATAGGTTTCACTAAATGCCGCGATCAGCGCCCCCTGCCAGACGACCGAGAAGTGATCGTGCGGCACGTCCTTGAACCCCGGCGACGTTGAGCCGCCCGGGGTGACCCATTGCCCCCAATCGAAGTCGATGCGGACGTCGCGGCGCGAGAAGCTCGCGACGCCGCTCATCGCCTCGTTGGCGAAGTAGTCGCCGACCAACCCGCCGGCCGTAAACCCTCCGCCACGCGACTGACGCACCTCGATGGGTGAAACGGGCCCGCCGCCGGGATCGTAGCACACGCCGGTATCCTGCCAGGCCCCGGTGACGCAGATCTGGAGCAAGGTCGCGCTGCCAGTGAGCCCGCACACCGCAGGACCGACCTCGGTCTGCGCGTCGACGCAGACATCGGGATCGACGCATGCGGTCGTCTCCTGCCAGGCACCCGCGCTACAGTCTTGCCTCAGCGTGCCGCGGCCATTTCGACCACATGGCGTAGTCCCGTCCCGCGTCTCGGCATCGCCACAGACATCGGGGTCGGCACACGCGCTCGAGTCTTGCCAGGCGCCCGCGATACAGTCTTGCGTCAGTGTGCCGCGGCCGTTGACGCCACACGCAGTGCTGCCCGCCTGCGTCGTGCCCCCGGCGCAGCCAGGGTCGGGCGACATCGTCGTTGCCACGCCCTTGCCGCAGCCAAGCAAGAACAGTGTAGGCACTACGAGCTGAGCGAATGATCGCGTCAGGGTTGGAAACGCCGCTACAGCAGCCTGTCGTCGCATGCGAAACCTCTCTGCTGCGTAGAGCAGCTACCGCAAATCAGCTGTGCTTCGAGCATGGGGCGGCAGCGCGAAACCTGTCAAGCAACGCTCTGCTCAGCCGCGCGTGGCGCGTCCAAGCATCAGGCCGATGAACAGCGCCAGGCCTACGGCGAGCGCGCCCATGATCCATAGCCGCGCACTGCCGACGGCGGTAGTCGACGGGCTCGCGCTCACTTCGCGCGGCGCGGCGGTCGACCCCGCCGCCATCGCGCTCGCCGCGCCCTGCGCCGTGCCGCCCGCCTTCTGCGCTTCTTCGAGCGGGCAGGTTCCTTGCTCGTCGTCTTCGAACAGCGAGTCGTCACCCTGGCTCGGCTGCGTCGCGGCGGTGAGTGTGGTCGTGTTCTTCGTGTAGGCGAACTGCCACACGGGCTTGTCTTTGGCGGCGAGCGCGCCGAGCGAGCCGTGCGCATAGGTGAGCCCGTCCTCGGCCACCGCGCGCTCGAGCGTGGTCATCGACGTCGTCAAGTCGCCGACCCCCGCCGGTTGCTGCACCTCGAGCGCGAGCGCGTCAACCTCGACCTCGCCCGGCCAGCGCAGGCTAAACGTGCGCTTCGGCGTGCTCGTGTCGAGCGGCGCGTAGAACTCGATCTGCAGGTCCGGCGCGTCGATGGTGAAGGTGAGCCACGCCGAGTCGCCCGCGAGCGTGCGCGTAAAGGGCGTCAGGTAAAGCTCGCCGTCGGCGCCGCGCTTGGCGACCGCGGTAGGCTCACCCGCCCCGGCTGGCACCGGCAAGCGCACCTCGCTCGGCAGGGTCGTGCTGCTCGGGAGATGACCGCGATAGATGACGAGCACGGCGCTGCGATCGTACTCCGGCCAAAGAGAAATTTCGAGGCGCGAGAGGTGGGCGGCGCCGGCAGCGCTCGGCGCACCGTCGGCGCGAGGCACGAGGCAGACGCCGATGAGCAAGAAGCCGAGCATCGCCAGGGTGGGGTTCTTCATGACGGGTACATCTCCGTGTCGCGTTCAGGCGCGCACGCCTGCTCGGCGCCAACACGCCGCGGTTGAAAATCGACTGGCGGAGGAGGAGGGAGTCGAACCCCCGGACCCTCGCGGGTCAACGGTTTTCAAGACCGCCGCCATAGACCACTCGGCCACTCCTCCGCGCTCTTGCAGCGCCAGCACTAGCCGCGTTTTGCCACCTGCGTCAACAGCAGTTCACTATCAGCCTTGTCTAGCTGCCGATCATGGGCTATTCATCGCCCCGCGTTCTTTTGCGGAGCGATGGCCGAGTGGCTGAAGGCACAGGTTTGCTAAACCTGCATAGGGTCCAAAGCTCTATCGAGGGTTCGAATCCCTCTCGCTCCGCCACCTTTGATCGCCCCGTCGGTCGGTTTTCGTCCGACCGACGCGTGGCGATGCGAGCCGGCGCGCGGCGCTAGACAAGCCCCCGTCTTGGCGGTAGGCCTGGCGTCATGGCCAACGTCTATCAATGCCCCCACTGCACATCGATCCTCAACCCGGGACACGATATCGTGTTGCGCGGCGAGCATGGCGGCAAAGCCGGCCTCGTGCTGCTCAGCCCGAAGCTCGGGGACTACGCCGTGGTCGTGCCGCCCGACTTTCACCTCGCGCATGACACTACGGTCGACTTCTCTTGCCCGGTGTGCGGCAAGAGCCTGACCTCACGCAGCGACAAGCACATGGCCGAGGTCGTCTGTGTCGGCGGTGACGGCAGCAAGGGCGTGGTCGCCTTCTCGCGCAGCTATGGGCATCACGCCACGTACTTCGTCGGCGCGCAGGCGGTGCGCTCTTACGGAGAGCACGCCGTGGGCCTCGACGTGAACTTCTGGGGCGCTGGGCCGTCGTAGTCGGTGGATGAAAGAAGAAGAAGCGCAGTGCCTCGGTAGAGTGGGGGGGGAGGGAAAACCATCTCTAGTCGAGGCACTGCACTTCTTGACGTCCTATCCTTGCAATACAGGTGCCAACTCGGCATGATGATCGATCCAGGCAGAAACCGCGAGATATAGGCATTCTCGGTGGCCTTAGCTCGTTTACCGCGATCGGCGCCCGCAAATTTCGTTGCATAAGTGAAAGATATCATTCACTTGTGAAATGAACCATGATTATTATTCATTTCGGCTTGCCTGTTCATTGTCCGCATTGCGCTCGTCGCTGAGCAGCGACCGCGCGACAAGACCGCGAATGTCGAGTCGCTTCATTTTGCGCCACAAGGTCGTGGCCGACACCGCGAGGTCCTGGGCCACGAGGGTCAGATCGCCCGTACGGCGCACCAATGCCGCTTCGATGACGCGCCGCTCGGTGGCCTCGAGGGCCTCGGCCAGCGTCTGGGCGGTCGCGCCGCGACCGAGCCCGTTGGTCTCGAAGCGAACGTCGCTAACGCCGATTTCGCTGCCGGGCGAGAGCGCCGCAGCTTGCTCGATCATGTTCTCGAGCTCGCGCACGTTGCCCGGCCAAGCATGCTCGAGCAGCTTGGCCACCGCCGCCGTGGTCATGGTCTTGCGGACCCCCGCACGTTCGTTGTAGCGGGCGAGGAAGTGCGCGGCGAGCAGCGGAATGTCCTCGCGCCGCTCGCGCAGCGGCGGCACGCGCAGCGGCACGACGTTGAGGCGGTAGAAGAGATCTTCGCGAAAGCGTTTTTCGGCGAGCGCCCGGCGCAGGTCCTGGTTGGTCGCAGCGATGACGCGGACGTTGACCTTGATGGCCACCGACTCGCCGACGCGCCGAATCTCGCCTTCTTGCAGCGTGCGCAACAGCTTGGCCTGAAAGCCGAGCGAGGTCTCGCCGATCTCGTCGATGAACAGGGTGCCGCCGTCGGCCTCCTCGAAGAGGCCGCGCCGCGCCCGGATGGCGCCCGTAAAGGCGCCCTTGGCGTGGCCGAACAGCTCCGACTCGAGCAGGGTCTCGGTGATGGCGGCGCAGTTGACGGGTACGAAGGGTTTGTCGCCACGGCGGCTGCCCGAGTGAATGGCGCGCGCGATGAGCTCCTTGCCCGTGCCCGACTCTCCCGTGACGAGCACCGTGGCGTCGCTCGGCGCGACGCGCGAGACGAGGGTCAAGAGCTCGCGCAGCGGCATTGAGCCGCCGATGACGCGCCCGAGGCCGTACCTTTCGCGAAACTCGCCCGTCAGCAAGCTGACCTGCGAGAGCAGGCGTCGCTTTTCGAGCGCCTTCGCGACGCGCATGAGCAGCTCGTGCTCTTTGAAAGGCTTGGCCAGGTAGTCGTAGGCGCCGATGCGAATCGCCTCGACCGCGGACTCGATGGTGCCGTAGGCGGTCATGACGATGACCTGCGTCGAGGGCGAGAGCTCGACCGCCTGGCGCAAGACGTCGAGCCCGTCGACCGGCTCCATGCGCAGGTCGGTGAGCACGACATCGAAGGCCTCGCTGCTCAGCTTGTGTATGCCGACTTGCCCGTTTTCGGCTTCAGCGGTTTCGTAGCCCGCCTGGCGCAGGACGATCGCGGTCGTCGTGCGCATGTTCTTCTGGTCGTCGATGATGAGGACTCGCCCCGGCAAGCCGGTCGACGAGTCGGCGGCGAAAGATGGCTGTGTTGTGCTCATGCGCCCCCCCCCCCCAAGAAGCAAAGGTCCGTCATCTGGCAGAGAGCGGCTCTTTGGAGTTCGGCTGTACCGTGCCCTGCCCGAGGGGCCGCGGCAAGGCCAAATCGTTATCGGTGCGGCTTGTCGAGTTCATCGCGCCAGGCCTGATGGAAGGCCTCGACGCGGGCGTGAAAATCGGCGTCCTTGGCGCATTGCTCGAGGGCGAGGAAGGCCTTGTCGAGCGCGGTCGCGCGTTGCGGCACGGCCCGCAGCAGCTCGCGCTGCGTATGCGGCGTGGCCGCGCTTCCGTCACTGCGGCGGGCTGGCTTGCGTCGTTCGCGCTCGAAAGCGAGGTCGAGGATCTTTGCGCCCATCTGCTGCGCACGATAACTCCGCGCGGGCGGCGGCCCCAAGAAAACGGCTGGGGCGCGACCGCCGACTTCGCTCCTCGTTCAGCAGTCACGACCGAGCACCTTTAGGATGCGGAGCTTTGGCCCTCAGTCTCACTCGCGGGCGGCGCCTTGGCCGCCTTGCGCTCGGCAATGAGCCGCTCGAGCGCCGCCGGGACGCGCTGCGCGAGCAAGAGGATGTCGCTCACGTCGGCCGAAACGTACCCTTCGGGGCCGCCGTCGAGGTAGACGCCGAAGACGAGCCGTCCGCGCAGGCGCACCGGCAAGAAGGCAAACGAGCGTGGCTTGCCGCCTCCGAGTGCGAGGAGCAGCGGCGCGTAGGCGATGTTGGGCTGCATTGGCCCTAGGTAGTGGCTGCCGGTTTGCGCGACCAGGCTATAGAAGGTGTCGGGCAGGTCGGGCAGCGACAAGATCGAGACCTTGTCGGAGCTGACGCCCTCGCCCTCGCCCATCCAGCCCACCCACGCTGATTCGCGTCGCATGAACAACAGCGCGCGCCGTCCGCGGCCGAGCGCCAAGCGCAAGAGCACCGAGCCCACGGCGTCGCGATCGCGGGCGCCTTCGAGCGCCGTGTACGCCTGCTTGATCTCGAGAATCGGCACGACGGGCTTCGGCACCGCGGCCTCGACCTCGGCCGCCGAGAGCGGCTGGACGATGAGCCGGGCCCGCTCCCCGAGCTTGCCCGCGGCGGCCTGGCGCCGCCCGCGCAGTTTCGCGACCTCGGACGAGACGTAGCTGAGCAGCGTGTTGGGCTTCGCCTCCTCCTCGCCCGCCGGCTCGTCGTGCATGAAGGGGTCGGCCGGCTTGGCGCGCTTCTCGTTGGCGTGCACGCCGAGCCAGAAGCGGGCGCTCGTCGGGATGGCGTAGATCTTTTCGAGCAGGGCCGACAGCGGCACCTCGGGCATGAAGTAGGGCTCGACCGGGTAGCCGCCATGAAACGCCGCGCGTCCGAGCATCATCATGTTCCACGGCTCGGCGGTCGCGACTTGCAGGACCGAGCCGACCACGCAAAAGGGCAGGATGTGGCTCTGGCTGACGAACTCGCGTGTGAAGATACGCCGCACCTCGGCCGGCGCGGCGTTGATGAGCTTCGGATCGGCGACGGGCACGCCGAGGATTTCGGCGCTGATCTGCGTGAGGCGCTTGCCATCGACGAGGCGCAGCTCCCAGAGGTTGGTCGCCAAGTGCCCGCCCAAGATGACTTGCTGGCGCAGGGCCTCCTCGAGCTTCTCTTGGCCGAGCACCCCACGCAGTACGAGCTCCTGCGTCAGACGCACCTCGAAGAGGTCTTGGCCGAGCCGCCGGGCGTCGGGATCGAAAGCCGAGGAGATCATAGCGCCGTCGTTCTGCCCTTCGCTTAGCGCGCAGCCAAGGCGGCTCGCGCGTGCGTGACCGAGTTGACGACCATGCGCCGAGCCCTACGGATTGGCAAGAGGGGTTGGCGACGCGGCGAGCCCGCCCTCGCGACGGCCGCGCCGCGCCACCCGCCAGGCGACGAGCATCCAGGCGGTGGCGAACAGCGCGCACATCACGTTGAGCACTGCGGGGCGAGTCGACAGGGCGAGGGCCATGATAAATGCCGCCGTGACCGCCTTGGCCACGCGATAGCCAAACACGTCGACGACGGCCTTACCTTGCGTCTTTTCTGCGTACGACAGCGGGATGTAGAGCATCTCCTTGGCGATGCGAAACAGCGAATAGTCGAGCGCCTTGCCAGTGACCTTGAGCAGGGCCGCCGTGGCAAAGGCCGGAGCCGCGACAAAGAGGCCAAGCGCGAGGGCCACGAGGCCGGGGATGCTCACGAGTGTGCCGCCGACGCCGAGCAGGCGCAGCACGAGGCTGCTCGTGAGCTGCAAGCCAAGCGAGCCGAGCTCGATGGCGGCGTAGACGTGACCAGTCGCCGCGGTGCGCGCGTCGGTGTCGGGAAACGATTGTTCGAGCACTTGGCTGAAGCGCAAATCGACGAGGTTGGAGAGGAGCTGCGCGATGACGACGAGGGCGAGCAACAGCGCCACGTAGCGGCTTCGCGCCAGCAGCTGCGTCGTGTCGCGCCAGGTGACGCGCGGTCCGACGCGGCGTTGCGGGCCAATCGTAGGGTCGAGCGAGCGCGCCGCGATGAGTGTCAGCGCGAGCAACGTGACGACCATGAGCAGGCTCGGCATGGTGCCGTAGCGCCGGGCGAGTTGCCCTATCCCGAGGTTGCCGGCGATGCCGCCGAGCGCGCCGATGACCGCAAACGCGCCATAGAAGTAGCGGGCCGTGGCGGTCGAGAAGATGCAGTTGGCATACGCCCAGAACGATTCGACCAACACGACGATGTAGATGTCCTTCCAGATGTAGAGCGCGAACGGGGCGCCGGGGACCTTGGCCTGCGCCGCCCCCAACAGCACGATGAGCACGGCCATCGCTGCGCCGAGCCAGAAGCGCAGCAGCTGCACGAGCGCGAGCCGGGCGGCGAGGGCGTTGTTGGCCCACACGGCGAGCGTCGCGCCGAGCGCGACACCGATCCACACATACGGCAAGGCGGCGCTCGAGTAGGCCGCGAGAAACAACGACTCGCACGCTGGGCGCGCGGTTGCGTAGCTCGCGAGCACGAGAAAGCCGATGGCCGCGAGGCTCAACATCTCGCGGTGGTGGGCGCGCCACGCCTCGGCGACGCTCGTGCTCGGCGGGAGGGGCGGTGTGTCCACAGGCGATGCCATCGCGAGCAGCATAAGGCAGAAACGCGGGCGCGTCATGTCGTGCCACGCCGAGCGGTCGAAACTCGAAACCGCTCGTCTAGCGACTGGCGCCGCCCGCCCGGCCTGTCAAACACCACCTGACGGATTGGCAGGACCCAACTCTTCGCTGCACAACGTTATTTTCGCCGCGTGCTGCCCGTGCCTGCCAGATTGGCAGCCGAGGCCCGGCTGACCTCTAAATAATGTGGCTATATTTCAGGCGTCTGCGTCGTCGGCCTGCCTGGCATGCATCTCGCATAACACCCCATCACATCTCAAACCCGTTCTCGGGAGGATCACATGTTGACTTGGGTCTTGATTGGAGTGCCGGTCTTTTTCGTCGTCGCAGGAACGCTTGGTGCGCTGTCGTTTGCCGTTGGCGCCGGCCCCGAGAACGAGCAGCCGGCCGAGCAGCCAGTCGTCGCGCGGCGCCCGGGCGCAATCATTCGTCCCGCCGTGGCGCATCCGCTGCCGATGGTCCTCGATGAGGCGAGCGCGCGCGAAGACAGCGAGCTCGTGATCGCGCTCGAGCGTCGCCTGGCGCATGAGCGCGCCGCCGCGACCGCGTTCGCGCGCAACCCCTCGAGTCAAACGCTCTGGCTGCACTAGCCTCGCAGCACGAGGGAGCTCACCATGTCAGCCGCAACCGCAGCCCGCGCCACGCCAGCGCTCAATGGCGAGCTGTTCTTAGATCTCGACCCGGACGAGCTGCGACGGCTCGCCGCCGTCGCGGAGACGGTCAAGATCCCGAGCGGCACGCGCATCTTCAACCTCGGTGAGGAGGCGACGAGCTTGCTGTTCATCAGCGAGGGCACGGTCGGCTTGACGCTGCCTATCGTCGTGCACGGCGCAGGTCATGAGGTGACGCTCGACGAGAAGACGACCGGCTCGGTCATCGCCTGGTCGGCCCTCGTCGCTCCCCATCGCCTGACGATGGGGGCGGTGGCCAAGAGCGACGTGACGCTCGTGCGTTTCGAGCGCGGCGCCCTCGACAAGCTCTTCGCCGCCGAGCGCGAGCTGCACCGCAAAGTGATCGTCAATTTGAGTCGCGTTATCGCCGGTCGTGTGGCAATACTCGAGGCGCTGGTCATTCGCGATCTGCAACGTCAAGTCGCGGAGCGTTGACGAATGAAGGGGAGCCTGGTGATGACGGGATCGAGTGCCCTCCTGCGGCGGGGTGCGTTTCTTGCGGTGGGTGCGGCGGCCCTGGTCGCTTTGTTGGACGCGCAGGCAGCGGCGCCTGCGCCTGCGCCGAAGCCAGACAAGACGAGCGACCCAGCGCTCGCCGAGGCCTATCCGGTCCCGCCGCCGCCCTTTAGCGACGGCATCTTTCCTTGCTCGCAGTGTCACGCCGACATGACGCCGGACCCGACGCCGCGCGACCTCGGTGAGCACACCGAGATCGTGCTCGAGCACGGACCGCGCGAGCGTTGGTGCTTCGACTGTCATAACCCGGCCGATCGTGACCACCTGCGTCTCGCGAGCGGCACGCTCATCCCGTTCACCGAGTCGTATCGTCTGTGCGGCCAGTGCCACGGTGACAAATACCGTGACTGGAAAGTGGGCGTGCACGGCAAGCGCACCGGCTCCTGGTCGGGTAAGAAGAACTACCTGCTCTGCGCCAACTGCCACAATCCGCACAGCCCGCACTTCAAGCCCTTAGCGCCGATGCCGGCCCCCCACCGTCCGACCCCATCGCCCTGACGCGCGACAAGGAGACCACGATGACGCGCAAGCTGTTGCAGACGAGAGCCAACGAGACGCCGGCCCCCTTGGGCGAGAAGGCCGCGCCGAGCCGCCGCGAATTCTTGGGCGCCGTCGGTGTCGCCGCCGCGGCCGGTCTGCTCGCGAGCTGCGACAAGACCGCGCGTGAGGCGTTCTTTCAGCGCCGCTTTCGCGAGCTCACGGCTGAGGATCGCGCCGCGGTCATTGGCCGGCTCGAGCACGAGTACAGCGAGCGCTTCGGCAAGCCCTTCAAGGTGGGCGATACACCGGCCGCCGAGGGCGTGCTCTTCGGCTACGCGCTCGATCTGTCGCGCTGCATCGGCTGTAGGCGCTGCGTGCACGCCTGCGTCAAAGAGAACAACCAGTCGCGTGATCCCGAGGTGCAGTGGATCACGGTCCTCGAGATGGACAAAGAGAAGGGCGTCGATCTGTCGCACGCCAACGCCTACTACGAGCATGAGACGGTCCCCGCCCCCGATCATTTCTACATGCCGGTGGCGTGCCAGCAGTGCCGTCGGCCACAGTGCGTCAGTGTCTGCCCGGTCGGCGCGACCTACCAGGAGCCCGACGGCATCGTCGTCGTCGACTACAACTGGTGCATCGGCTGTCGCTACTGCATGGCGGCGTGTCCCTACGGCGCGCGCCACTTCAACTGGGCGACGCCCACTCTGGCGGCTGAAGACGCCAACCCCGAGACTCACTATCTCGGCAATCGTCCGCGCTATCAGGGCGTGGTCGAGAAGTGCACCTTCTGCATCCAGCGCGTGCGTGCGGGCCGCTACCCGGCCTGCGTTGAGATCTGCCCGGTCGGGGCGCGCAAGTTCGGCAACCTCCTCGATCCGAAGAGCGAGGTTCGCTACGTCATCGACAACAAGCGGGTGTTCATCTTGAAAGAAGAGCTGAACACTCAACCCAAATTCTACTACTTCTACGGCGTGTGACGACGATGCTCTTCTGGCGCTTTCTTCGCGGTAGTGTCCGGCTGTGGTTGCACGGAGGCCGGGGGTATTGGGCCTGGCTCGCGGCTCTCGGTGTGTGCGTGGCCATTGGTATAGCCGGCTACGTCGAGCAGACGCACCGCGGCCTCATCATGACCCACATGCGCGATCCGGTGTCGTGGGGCTTCTACATCGGCAACTTCACCTTCTTGGTCGGCGTTGCCGCCGCTGCGGTCGTGCTCGTCATCCCGGCCTACATCTATCATTGGGCGCCCATCAAAGAGATCGTCATCTTGGGTGAGCTGCTGGCCGTCTCGGCCATCGTCATGTGTCTGCTGTTCGTCACGGTCGATATCGGCCGGCCGGAGCGGTTTTGGCACTTGCTGCCCTTGGTCGGCTCGCTGAACTTCCCCTCGTCGCTGCTCGCCTGGGACTTCATGGTGCTCAACCTCTACGGCGCGCTCAACATCGTCATCGTCACGCACATCGTCTACCGCGCCTTCATCGGCCGCACGTTCAGCAAGCGCTTCGCTTGGCCGCTGATTTTGCTCTCGATCCCGGCCGCCGTGAGTATCCACACCGTGACGGCCTTCCTCTACAACGGTCTGCCGGCGCGGCCCTTTTGGAACTCGGCCATCTTAGCGCCGCGCTTCTTGGCCTCGGCCTTTTGTTCGGGTCCCGCCATCATGCTCGTGATGCTGCAGCTCTTGCGCCGCTACACCCGCCTCGACATCAAGAAGGAAGCCATCTGGAAGATCGCCGAGCTCATGGCCTACGCCATGTTCATCAACCTCTTTCTCTTGGGGGCCGAGATCTTTCGCGAGTACTACTCGGGCACGCAGCACCTGCTCTTCACCGAGTACCTCTTCGTCGGTCTCGATGGGCACCACGCGATCGTGCCCTACGCTTGGTTCTCCGTTGGGGCGAGCACGGTCGCGTTCTTGCTCTTCCTCGTACCGAAGACGCGCCAACATCCGGTGTGGCTCAACGTCGGCGCGGCGCTCATTTATGCCGGCGTCTACATCGAGAAGGGCATCGCGCTCGTCATTCCGGGCTTCACGCCATCGACGTTGGGCGAAATCTACGAGTACTCGCCGAGTCGCATCGAGCTGCAAGTAGCGATGGGCATCTTCGGCATCGGCTTTATCGTCTTTACGTTGATGCTCAAGGTGGCGGTGCCGATCATGCTCGGCGAATTCAACGTCGAGAGCGAGAAGGCCCACGAGGCCGGGGCTCTATCGCCTACGCCGGCGGCGCGCGGCGCCGTGAGCTGAGTCTTCGGGGGGGGAGCGTTGCTATTGCCCGCGGTTGCGGCGCGGGCATGGCCGTGGGCCGTGCGGCGGCGCAAAAGTAGGCTATGGTGACAGCGTCGATGCTGAAACTGCCGCACATGGACCGTTTGAGCTGGAAGCTCGGTATGAGCTTCGCGGTGCTCGTCGTCGGCGGGCAACTCGCCGGCTTCGCGCTCGCCTATCAGCAGTGGTACGGCCAATTCCTCGCCACGCTCGAGCGCCACACGGCGCAGGAGACGGCGCTCGTGCGCCTCGCTCTCGAGTCGCAGATGCTCGAGCGTGACGATCGCCTCATCCGCAAGATGGTCTCGAGCTTTGCCAATTCGACCTCGCTCGATCGGGTGATGATTCTCGATCGACGCGGCGAGGTGCGCTTTAGCAGTGACCCCGGCATCACCACGCAGCACTTCACGCAGGCCGATCCGACCTGCCAGGTGTGCCACCGGGTTGCCGCCGAGGATCGCGGACGCAGTGTCTTGCTGACCCTCGCGGGTGGCCGCGTCCTGCGGGCGGTGCAGCCCATCGCCAACGCCCCCGAGTGTCAGGGGTGTCACGATCCGTCGCACCGCATCAACGGCCTCATCATCGCCGACGTCGACCTCGAGGACAGCCTGCGAGCCTTGCAGCATGACGCTGGCGTCCTCGCCCTCGGCACGAGCGGCATCGGTGTGTTGCTGCTCATCGGCATCGGCCTCGTCGTGCGGCGTCTCGTCTTGCGCCGGCTGCGTGCCTTCGAGTCCACGGCGCGCGCGGTCGCCGAGGGGCACCTCGAGCGGCGCGTGGTCATCCACGAGAAGGACGCGCTCGCCCGCGTCGAGCAGCAATTCAACCGCATGGCCGACTCGGTGACGGGCCTGTTGAGCGAGGTTGAGCAGCAGCACGCGCAGCTCGAGCTCGTCATGAACAGCGTCGACGACGGGATGGTCGTGCTCGATCGCGACCGCAACATCGTCGCGGCCAACGAGGCTTTTTGGCGGCGCTTCCCCGGCGCTTCGCTTTCGATCGGCGGCATCTGCTGTCGCGACGATGCGAGTACGCTCGGCTGCGGGACGACCGGGCGTTGTCCGACGCTCGACTGCTTCGCGACCGGTCGTGGGCAAACCGTGATGCACACGCGCGTGCGCGGTAATGGCAGCACCCGCCAAGACGAAGTGCGCGCTTCGCCTGTCATCTCAGCCGCGGGCACCATCACGCACGTCGTCGAGGTGTGGCGCGACGTGACCGATCGGCGCAGCGCCGAGGCGCGGCTCGCCGAGTACCAACGCTTGGTCTCGCTCGGCATGCTTGCGGCCGGGTTCTCGCACGAGATCAACACGCCGCTCACTTCGATCAGCACCTGCGTCGATGGGATCTTGCGCCTGTGTCTCGCTCCGCTCGCGCCCGAGCAGCAAGCGCAGGTCGAGGACTACGCGCGCATCGCCGCGACGCAGGTCGGACGCTGTGGCACGATCACGGCGCAGTTCTTGGATCTCGCGCGCGGCCGCTCCTTGCCGGGCGAGACGGTCGATCTCGCGCAAGGCATCGAGCTCGTCACGCGCCTGTGTAAGCATCGCGCCAATGAGGCGGGGGTCAAGTTGGAGGTGAGCCTCGCGCCCGGGCTGCCGTCGGTGCGCGCCAACAGCGCTGCCCTGCAGCAGGTGCTCATGAACCTCATCATCAATGCGGTCGAGGCGAGCCCGAAAGGCGCGACGGTGCGCGTCGTGACGCCGGCGGACGCTGCGCCGCGCGTCGTCGTGAGCGATACGGGCGCCGGGATCGCCGCTGAAGATCGGCCGCGCCTGTTCGAGCCCTTCTTTACGCGCAAGGACAAGGGCACGGGCCTCGGGCTCTTCATCTCGATGGGCCTCGTGCGCAGCTGGGGTGGCGACATCACGCTCGAGAGTGAGCTCGGGCGGGGGACGACCTTCACCGTGACCTTCGCGAGCGCGGCTGGGGCAGTTGTTGAAGCTGCGGGCGCACCCGCGGCTGGACTCGTCGCTCGAGCCGCGCTTGACGCACCAGCGACCGACCGAGTGGGCGGAACATGACCGCGCACAAGATCTTGATCGTCGATGACGATGAAACCTTGCGCTCGGTCATTGCGGGCGAGCTGCGCCAGCGCGGTTTCGATACCAGCACGGCGGACGGCGTCGCGAGCGGAATGAACCTGCTCGAGCAAGGCGACTTCGACGTGGCGGTCGTCGATCTGCGCCTTGGCACCGACAGTGGCCTCGATCTCGTCCGCCTCGTGCAGGAGAAGCATTTGCGCACCGAGCTCGTGGTCCTCACCGGCCACGGCAGCATCGACAGCGCCATCGCCGCGATGCGCGCCGGCGCCTTCGACTACCTGCGCAAGCCCTGTAGCGTCGCCGAGCTCGAGGTGGCGATCGCCAAGGCGCTCGAGCGCCAGCGGCTCATCGAGCGCAACACCATCCTGCAAGATGGCCTCGCGCCGCCCGACTTCACCGACGATCTCGTCGGTGTCAGCCGCGAGCATACGCAGGTGCTCGAGCTCGTCGCGCGCGTCGCGCAAAGCGACTCGTCGGTGCTCATTTTGGGCGAGACCGGTGTCGGCAAGGATCGCATCGCCAAGCTCCTGCACGCCCGCAGCCCCCGGGCCGCAGAGCCGCTCGTCGTCGTCGAGTGCGCGGCCTTGCACGAGGAGCTCTTGAACAGCGAGCTCTTCGGCCACGAGAAGGGCGCTTACACCGGGGCGGTGAGCACCAAGCACGGCCTGTTCGAGGTGGCCGACAAGGGTACGATCTTCCTCGACGAAATTGGTGACGTGAGCCCCGCCACGCAGGTCAAGCTCTTGCGCGTCCTCGAGGCCGGCGTCTTTCGCCGTGTCGGCGGCACGCGCGAGCTCAAGGTCGACGTGCGCGTGCTCGCCGCAACCAATCGCGACCTGCCGGAGATGATCAATCGCGGCTTCTTTCGCAAGGACCTCTTCTATCGCTTGAACACCGTGCGCATCGAGGTCTTGCCCCTGCGCGCGCGGCGCGCCGATATCCCGGCCCTCGCCGAGCACTTTCTCGGCCGCATGAGCGCGCGTTTTGGGCAGGAGCGGCGCTTTAGCAAAGAGGCGCTCGGGGCGCTCGTGGCGTACGCCTGGCCTGGCAACGTGCGCGAGCTCTTGCATGTCATCGAGCGCGCCACCATCGTCGCGACCGGCGAAGTCATCGGCGTCGAGCAACTACCGCCCGAGGTGCGCGGCGCCGAAGCGGCATCGAGCGGCGATCTGTCGCTCGCCGGTCTCGAGCGCAGTCACATCGTGGCTGTGCTCGACCAGCTCGGCGGCAATCGCAACAAGGCGGCTGCGGCGCTCGGCATCAGCGAGCGCACGCTCTACCGCAAGCTCAACGAGTATGGGCTCGATCGCGATAAGTGAGACGCTCACCCTTGCGCAGCGTGCCGCAGTCGCGCTACACGGCAAGCACTCGTTAGTGGGGTGGCATGCCTGCGCCCGAGGGCTTCGCACGTGCTTCGCCGACTTTCCATGGCCCTCCACGCTCTGCATGGCGCGCTCGTCTACGTCGCGTGCGGGTTCGGTCTCTCGATGCTCGGCGTAGGGTGGGCCCAAGCGTTCGACGAGTTCGGTGACGATCGCGCCCCGTGCAACTTCGTGCTCGGCAGCGGCGAGCGCCAACTCTTCTTCAAGGGTCAACTCAAGCTCGCGCTGCATGACCTCGAGGGCAAAGGCGGCCCAGGCTACGATAGCATCACCGACTTTCGCACCATCGGCACGCGCAGCCCCTTCGTCGAAGTCGAGGCTTTTCGCCTGGCGTTGCGCCTCCAGATCCTGCCCGGGCTCAACGTCAACTCGGAGATCGAGTTCGCACCCGCCCCGACCGAAGTCCTCGGCGCGTGGTTTGACTGGGTGGGCGCGGGGCCGCTCGGACTTTGGCAGCACGTCGAGGCGGGTCGCCACACGCCCTTCGTGACCATCGATCGGCGCACGGCGCGCTACCCCCTCGCCGCCACCATCTACTGGCGCGAGCCCGAGATGCACCTGACCTACGAGGTCGAGACGCCCCGCGCCGCCTCTTTCGGCGCTCGCTTCGGCGTCAGCGCGGCCATGGCGCGGCCACTCGGCTTTGCGGGCGTGCAAGAATCCGCGGCGCAGCGCGGCTCCATCAACGTGCTCGTCTACGATGCCGAGCGGGTCTACTCGGGCGTCGGCCCGATGTGGGGCGCGAAGCTCGGCTTGCGGGCGCTCGCCTTGGAGCTCGAGGCGTTCGGCTTCGTCGGCCGGCTCGCTGACGAGGGCGGCGTCGACGAGCTCGAGAGCAACTTCGACAACTACAAGGACCTCTACGGCGTCGATGCGAGCGGCGCCGCGGTGCGCGATCGGCGTCTCATGTGGGGGGGCGGTCGTGTCACGCTCACCCTCGCGGGCGTGCATGCGCTCCTCGAGGGCATCGCCTCGCGCGAGGGGCGGCTCGCGCGCGCTACGGCGTATGGCGAGCTGTCGTATCGCCTGGTGCGCGACGCGTCGGCGCCGACTCTTTCTCGCTTCGAGCCGCTCGTGCGCTACGAAGTCTACCGCTTGCGCCACAGTGACGACGTGCACGCGGGTGACCGCGCCTTGCGCTCGCCTGCTCCGAGTCAGTCGGTCACTTGGGATTTCACCGTGACGACGGTGGCGCTCATCAGCGAGCTGTATCGTGATCTGCTCGAGCTGCGCCTCGAATACTACCTCATCCACGAGGACAACGGCGTCGGCGCCCTCGGCATCCCGACCGCCCAGTTTCGCAACAATGAGTTTCTCGCGCAGCTCGAGCTGCGTTTTTGAGTTGGCCGCGCTCAGCCAGGTAGCCGAGCGCTCGGAAAAGGAGAAGTGTCCGTGCGTCAGTCCCTGCTCTCGTGCTCGTCTCTCGGCCTCGCGCTTTGCCTCGCAAATTGCGGCGACGCGGCGAGCGATGTGGCGACCGGTCCGCGCTCCTATCGCGGCTTTCACTCCTTCACCCTCGAGCTCGGCCAAAGCGCCAACTCCGAGTCCATCAAGCTCGTGCCGGGGCGTGACCTCGCCGTCTTGAGCTCGTCGAAGGCGAAGCGCGCGACGCTCGTGCGCCTCGATGGCGATGCGCTCGTCGAGCTGCGGGCCCGTTCCTTGTTTCCGAGCGACACGAGCGAGAGTGAGCTCACGAGCGTCGAGGTCGCGCCGAGCGGCGAGTGGGCGGTGTTCACCCGCACCTTGGAGACGCGCGACCCGACGAGCGGCGAGCAGACGAGCTGCGGCGGTGAGCTCGTGTTCGTCGACATCAGCGACAGCGCGGCGTTCGGCACGATCCTAAAGGAATTGCCGGTCGGGCCCATGCCCGACTCGGTCGATGTCTCGAGCGACGGGCGCCTCGTGGCCGTAGCCAACGAGCGCGACAGCGCTTGGGGGGGCAAGTGTAAGGTAGCCGGCGTCGTGCCGTCGGTGAGCATCGTCGACGTGAGCGCCGGTGTCGCGCAGGCGAGCGAGCTCTACCGCGTCACCATGCTCGAAGACGAAGTGGTCAATCGCGAACCCGAGACGGTGGCGTTCTCGCGCGATAACGATCTCGTGGTCTGTACCCTGCAAGACTCGTACGAAGTCGCGTTGTTTCGCGTCTCGGCGCTCGTCGGTCTGTCGGCGCCGACCTCGCGCGACGTGAACGTCGTACGGCTGCCGAAGAATGAGCTCGGCAAGGATCCGTGGCCGGATGGCGTGGCGGCCTTCACCGACAAGACGGGCGCCGAGTACTTCGCCATCGCGGGCGAGTGGAACGACACGCTCATGGTCATCGACGCGGCGGGCAAGCTCGTCGCCAACGTCGACATCCGCGCGAGCGACATGCCAAGTGATTTGCCGCGCGATACGAGTGGCGAGCCGCCGCCGTTTCGTCCCGACTCGCTCGCGATGTTTCGCTTTGGGGGCGAGGCGCACCTCGCCGTGAGCCTCAAGCATGCAGGGGCCGTTGGCATCTGGGACGTAGGCGATGCCACGGCGCCGCGTTTCACCGCCGTCGTCAAGGTCGGCAAGGCCGACAGCGGCACGCCGAGCACGCCGAGCTCGATCGGCACCGAGGGCATCGCGGCGACCCCGACCGGCGACTCGATCGTGTGCGCCAACGAGGGCGAAGGCTCGGTGAGCCTCGTGCGCGTAAGCCCGTAGCCGTCATCCTGAGCAGGGTCCTGACGCCCCTGAGTTGCCCTGGCGCAGGGGGGGCTTAGGCCGTACCGTCGCGGTCAGGGTCGCTCGTAAGCTGTAGCGTTGCCTTCGCCGCGCGAGTACTCTTCGTCAACACGCAAGGCGGGCGGGTGGCTCGCAAAGGAGAAGTTCATGAAGGAGACGGAGAGCGGCGGCCTGGCATCAAGCGACGGTTGTGGTGCGGGCAAGAACGCTGATGGCAGCGCCACGGGCGGCGTCGCCGCGGGCCGTGGCGTGCCCCGCGAGCGTCGCCCTTGGATCAAGATGGTAGTCGTAGCCGTCATCCTCTTTGCAGCGCTCGGTGTGGGCGCCCACTCGCTCATCACGAGTCGTGACGCGTCCCAGACGGGCCAGATGAGCCCGACGCCCTCTTCGTCAGAGACTCTTGCGGCTCCGACGTCACCGACGCTCAACCCGCCGAGCTGTTGCGGCGGCGCAGCGCACGGCAACGCAAAGGGTGAGGCAACCTGTGGTGGCGGAGGCGGTGCGGCCGTGTCAGCCACTTCGTCTGGTGGCACACCGACCTGCGGTTGCGGCCACTGACAGGCTCTCCATGAAGCAATGGCGCAATGGTCATGTCTAGGTCCCGACACGTCCCGGGCTAGTCTCTTTCGATGTCCTTGTTCGCAAGTACGTTCGACCGAGCAGTCCGCCGCTTGGTTGTAGACCTGCCGGCACGCATCGTCGAACCACAGGGAGCCGGCCCCGCATTGGCCGCCACACTGGGCGACGTTACGGGTGTGCGACCAACCACTTCGACGAAGCGTCGCACGAGTTCGATGGTTGCGACGGGGCGCGCCGGCCGCACGATCCAGATCTACTCCCGCAATTGAGCGCCGCGAGACGATCGAAGCCGCACGCTCGGCAGCGACCGCATCGATCGGTCGCTCAGAACGACCCGCGTCGGCGCAAGAATCCCACGCACGAGTGCAAAGCCACGGCGGCGATCGGCAGCCCGACACCCGCGAACCACATGAGCGCGCCGAGCTCGCGGCCGATGTCGTGCAGCGTCGCGCCCCCGAGCATCGTCGCCCGCAGCGCGTCAGCGGCATGCGTAATCGGCAGCGCGAGGCCGAGCGTTTGCAGCCAAAGCGGCAACACGGCGCGGGGAAAGTAGAGTCCGCCGAGCAGCGCCGCTGCGGCGCCAAGCGCACGCGACAGCGGCTCCTCCGCCTTGCTCATGATGACGTACGTCGCGCCGAGCAGACCGATGGGCAGAAAGGCGGCGAGCGATAGCGCCAAGGTGACGAGTGTCGCTGGCCAGTTGACGAGCCGCCAAGGAAAGTCGAAGAATAGCGCCGCGACGCCGAGCACGCCGATGACGCGCACGACTTGCGCGCCGAGCACCGGCAGCGCTGTCGCGAGCATGAGTGAAAACGGAGGCGCCGGCGTGGCCAGCATGCCCTCGAGCGTCCCCTCGAGCTGCGCGGTGCGCACGCGCTGCGAGATGCCGTAGGTCGCGGCCGAAAACAGCTGCGCCTGCGTCATGCCGAGCACGACGAACGCGAAGTAGCCACCCGCGCCCGGCGTGAGCAACGCGGTCGGGGCGCTCTGCACGAGCTCGCCGATAAAGTAGAAGATAGCGAGCCCGAGGCCGACGCTCGCGAGCGAGGTGAGTAGCGAGAGCACGCGGGTCGAGCGTGCCATGATGTCGCGTCGCGCCACGGCCAAGGTGACGAGCGCAAGCGCGCCTGCCCACTCGAGCAGCGGAGCCGCTACGCGCCAGGGCGAAGCGGGCGCATTGGTGTATAGAGGCGCGCTTGGTCTCATGCGTCACTCGCGCGGCGCAGGCTCGCGGCCTGCGAAAGGACGTCACGCGGGCTGCCACCGCCAACGAGACGACCGTCCGCAAGCAACAGTGCGCGGTCGCAGCGCAACAGCGATTCCTCGTCGTGCGTCGCGAGCACAACGGCGCTCTTTGGGCGCGCCCGCTGCTCGCCGACGAGCTGCCACAGGCGCTCGCGGCCGCTGTGGTCGAGTGCACCCGTCGGCTCGTCGAGCAACAGCAGCTCGGGCGTTGGGACGAGCGCACGCGCGAGGGCGAGTCGCTGGCGCGTGCCCGCCGAGTACGTGCCTACCCATTCGTTCGCCACGGCCTCGAGTCCGAGCCGTCCCATCGCTGCCGCGATCGCCTGCTCGCGCGCCTTGCCATGCAGGCCATACAGCCCGGCGAAGAAGCGCAGATTCTCGCGCCCCGAAAGGCGCAGGAAGAACCCCCCTTCGGTGTTGCCGGCGAGACTCGCCCGTCTGCGCACCTTGCCCCCGGCGCGCCGCGCATCGTGTCCACAGACTGTCAGCGCGCCCAGGGTTGGCTCCAAACTCCCGGCGAGCAGGCGCAGCAGCGTGCTCTTGCCGGCGCCGTTCGGTCCATAGACCCCGATCACCTCGCCGGCCGCTACTGTGAAGCTCACCTCAGAAAGCGCCCAACGCAGCTGCGGCCGCCACGCAGGCCAACGCCAGCGCACGAAGCCGCGTCCAAGCGCGGCGCAGGTCACGAGGCTCATGACGGTGGCATCCGCATTGCAGGGTCCGTAGCCCCACGCCGCCGGCAGGGCAAGCGCGCGCGCACGGCTCCACGGCCGAAGCGCCTCGCTACGAAGGAGTGACGAATCCGTCCGCAGCCACTATCGTAAGTCAACGCTCGGCGCGATTCCGGGCCAACGCCGCAATTGTGTGGTAGGGCAAGAGTGTGAGCACCAACGATCAGACAACCGATCCAAAGGCTTCGAGCGAGCCCGAGATCGACCTGCAACAAGTCGCGCGCCTGCTCCTGCGTCGACGCTGGCTCGTCGGGGGTGGCGCGCTGCTCGCGCTCGTCATCGGCGCCGTCGTCACCATCCGCTCGCCGCGCATCTACAAGGCTTCTGCCAACGTGCTCATCGAGCAGTCCGCTCCCGACGTGCTCGACAACGTGCGCGAGGTCTACGATCTCGGCGCTGGCGCCTACTGGGCCACCAAGGAGTACTACGAGACGCAGTACAACGTCATTCGCAGCCGACCGGTGGCGCAGAAGGCCGCGCAGAGCCTCGGCCTCGCCCCGGCAGCGCTCGCCGAGGCGGTGCGTGCGGCTGGACCCGCGTCACTCGAAGCGCGCGCCGCGAGTGACCCCCTCTATGGTCTGCCGGAGGTTATGCAGCAGAAGTTGCGTCTCCTCGGCCTCGCCGACGTGCATGACCGTGACGATCTGCTCGAAGCCCTCGGCAAGCTCGACGCGGCGCGCTACGTGCAGAGCCTCGTGCGCGTCGAGCCGGTCAAGGACAGTCACTTGGTCGGCATCGCCGTCGAGAGCACCGACGCGAGTCAAGCGGCCCTCGTCGCCAACGCCGTCGCCGATGCCTATATCGAATATAATCTCGATCAGCGCACCTCGGCGACCCGTTCGGCTGTCGATTGGCTCGCCGATCAGATGCGCGAGCTCAAAGAGAAGCTCAAGGACAGCGAGCTCGAGCTGTACGAGTTCAAGAAGGCCAACAACATCGTCTCGATCTCGATGGAAGATCGCCAGACGATGATCTCCGAGTCGCTCTCGCAGCTCAATCGCAGCCTGTCCGAGTCGCGCGCCAAGCGCATCGCCCTCGAGGCGCGGCGCAGTCAAATCCAAAAGGCGCGTCAAGCCGGCCTGTCGCTCGAATCGCTCGAGGAGATCTCGTCGAACGCACTCATCTTAGACCTGAAATCCACCTACTCGAAGCTGCGGCAAGAAGAGACCGACCTCGCGCAAAAGTACACGCCCGACCACCCCAAATTGCAAGCGGCGCGTGACAAAGTTGCGCTCGTGCAGGGGCAGCTGCAGGGCGAGGTCGACAAGATCGTGCGTGGCCTCGAGCAGTCATTCGACACCGCCCTCGATACCGAACACCGCTTGGAGTACGCCATCGAGAAGGTGAAGGCCGAGGCGCTCGAGATCAACAAGCGCGAGATCGAGTACAACCGTCTGCGGCGCGAGCGCGACAACACGCAGTCCCTGTACGACCTCGTGCTCAAGCGTGAGAAGGAGGCCGATCTGACGCAGCTGTTGAAGGTCAACAATGTGCGCAAGCTCGAGGCGGCGACCACGTCCGAGTTTCCGATCCGGCCGCGCGTCAAGCTCAACATGATGGTCGCGCTCGTGCTCGGCTTGTTGCTCGGCGTCGGCCTCGCGTTTCTCATCGACTACTTCGACAACACCTTGAAGTCGCAGGCGCAGGTCGAGCAGCGCCTCGGCCTCCCATTCCTCGGCATCATCCCCGCTATCCGCGGCGACAAGGGCTCGCGCTTGGAGCGCGACAAGGAGCGCGACCTGTACGTCGTCGACCACCCGCGCTCGAGCGTCGCCGAGTGCTGTCGTACGGTGCGCACGAACTTGCTCTTCATGTCGCACGAGCGCCAGGCGCGGCGCATCCTCGTCACCTCGAGCGGGCCGCAAGAGGGCAAGACCACCTCGGTCATCAACCTCGCCATCACCATGGCGCAGTCGGGCACCCGCACGGTCATCGTCGACACCGACCTGCGTCGCCCGCGCCTGCACAAGAGCTTCGGCGTGCCGAACGACGTCGGCATCTCGAACCTCATCCTCGGCGAGACGACGCTCGAGAAGGCCGTGCGCGCCTCAGGGGTCGACAACCTCGACCTCATCCTGTGCGGCCCCATCCCGCCGAACCCGGCCGAGTTGCTGCACGCCGAGAGCTTCGCGCGTTTGGTGGACGCGCTCGCCGACCGTTATGATCGCGTCTTCTTCGACTCGCCACCCGTCAGCGCGGTCGCCGACGCCCTCGTGCTCGCCACGCGCGCCGACGGCGTGGTGCTCGTTGTGCAGGCCGGGCACACGACGTGGCACGCGGCCCTCGACGCCAGGCGCCGAATCGAGGGCGTCGGCGGGCGGCTCTTTGGCGCCGTGCTCAATGACGTCGATCTCGATAACAAGCGCGGCGGCGAAGGCTATCGCTACTACTACTACTACCACAGCGGTTACGGCGAAGAGGGCAAGGGCACCTAACGACCGATGAGCGCGCGACGCTTGTCGGCCTCGCGCGCGGCGGCGTTGCGCTTCGCTAAACGGTCGATGGCCCGCTCGAGTTCGTCGGTAGGCCCGATCTCGAGTCGCGCTCGCTCGAGCTCGCCTTGCGCCCCGCGTAGATCGCCGAGCGCTTCGCGCACCTGCGCGACGGTGAGTCGATAGCCAAGATGCCCGGGCTGCGCGTCGCGGGCTTTCTCATAGTGGCGCAGCGCCGTCGCGATGCGCCCATCGGCCTGATACGCCCGTCCGAGGAGGTACTGTGCATAGGCGTGCTGCGCCCCGTCACGTGACTCGCCGAGCAGCTCGGTCGCCGCCTGCCGCGCGTGTCCTAGGTCGTCGCCGCGCAAGAGCAACTCGGCACGGGCCGTGAGCAGCGGCACCACGGCACCCCCGGCCGTGAGACCTTGCGCGAGCGCGCGCTCGGCCTCGCGTCGATTGCCCTGCTTGTCGTAGGTTTCGGCGAGGAGCAGGTAGCCCGGCGCTTCTTTCGGCCAGCGCTCGATCATCGCGGCGGCGTGCGCCGCGGCGCCGCGGTCGTCCCCCTCGCCGAGCAACGCGCGTACGTACACGGCCGCGAGGGCGAGACTTGCGGCGTGCTGCCCATTGTCGCTCTGCGCTTCGATAAACGCCTTGGCGTCGTCAAAGAAATGCTCGCGCACCAGCAGCTGTGCCGCGTAGTCGCTCGTCGTACCGAGTCCGGTCGCGAGGCGCGCGATCGCCGCCGGCGAGTGGGTCCTCTGCCACACCTCTTCGACCACTGCCGAGGCCACGTTCGGGGCCTTGGCGCACGCGAGTCGGTCCTCGAGCAGCGCCTGGTCTTTGGCGCCGAGCTGCCACAGCGCCCGCGCCGCGAGCTTATGCCCGAGCGCGAAGCCAGGCCCGAGATACAGGCCACGATTGATCCACGGCAGCGCCGCCCGGGCGCCGTCGTACGTGCCGAGCAGGCGCTCGCCGATGAGCAGTGGCATGAGGTAGTCGGCCGGGTGACGTTTGACGAGGGGCAGCGCGTCGCGCTCAACCTCAGCCGCCGACCGGTTGTGGTCGCTGACCATCTGCTGCACCTGGGTCCCGTCGCGCGCGAGAGTATGGGCAACTGCGGGATAAGCGAGGCCGAGCGTCACACTCGTGAGCGCCACGGCCACGACTTTGAGCGCCCGACGATCGAGTTCAGACGCAACTCGGCGAAGAGCGGGTACGCCGTGCGCGGGCACGGGCACGTCCGGGCGTACGGGCAGCGGCGCCTCGCTGGCAACGGCGGGCGCGACGAGCAGCACGAGCAGAAGCGCCGCCGGCAACGCAATGCTCGTGAGTGTCAAGTTGAAGTCGACGAGGTTGTGCAGGCTCAAGAATACGAGCGCGCTCGCCGCGCCCAAGTGCGCCGTCGAGCCGTGCGCGCGCCGCATCGCCTGCACGAAGCTCGCGGCCATGCCACCAAGGACGAGCAGGCCGATTACGGGACCAAAATCGACGAGCGCCTGCAAGGGCTCGTTCTCGAGGTGGCTCAGGGTCGCGTTGAGGCCTTCGGGCAAGTACATCGCGTGCATGATGCCGAAGGCACCACGACCTACGCCGCTCACCGCAAAGTCGCGTAGCATGTCGGGCACGTGCCGCCACACGGCGGCCTTGGCCAGGGCCTCGGGCGTGCCGAGCGTCCACAGCTCGTGCACGATGGCGCCATAGGCCACATAGCCCGCAAACAGTAGGGTCGCCGCGAGCGTGCCTTGCAGCCACATGAGCGCGCGCGCTTTCGGTGCCTGCTTGTGGCGCCGGGCCCAAAGCACGAGCGTCGCGAGGCAGGCGAGCCCGAAGGCGTAGGCTAGGATACCCCCGCGTGACAGCGAGAGCAGCACGCCCGCCCCCGAGAGCGCCGCCGCGCCGAGTCTGTAAGCTCGGCGCACCCCCCGACTCTCGAGGGCCAAGCCGAGGGCGACGAGGCTGCTCATCCCGAGGAATCCGGCCAAGTGGTTCGCGTTGATGAAGCTCGAGACGAGCGCCGTGCCCGGTGGACCAAAGACCCCGTAGGGCTGCTTTAGGCCGGCGAGGGCGTGCAACAGCCCAAGCGCGGTCACGGCCGCGCCGGCGCCAGACAACCAGCCGAACAACACCCGCTCCCTTCCCGCGTGCGCAAATGCCGCGCCGGCCACGAGCGCCGCTGCGACGTAGGCGACGAGCTTGAGGGCCTCGTGTGCCGTCGTCGGTACGTCGAGCGAGAGGGCCGCCCACGCCGTGGTCGCGCGGTCCAAGGTCGCGAGGTCGTAGGCGCGCGGTGAGATCACCCGCAGCACGACGAGCGGCAGCGGCGCCATCTGCGCGAGCGTCCAGCCGAGCGCGAGTAAGAGCGTGGCGTGCGGCAGGTGCACCGAAACGCGCAGGGCGCTCGGCCCGCCGCGCCAAGCGAGCCAAGCGAGCAGCCCGCACATGAGCGCCGCAAGAGCGAGATTCACCGCGACGTGTGCGCCGCCGAGGGCGAGCGGCAGCGCGAGCACCGTCGCCCCGAGCGCTGTTCGCCACGGACGCAGCGAGCGGTGGTAGTGCGAGCGGCGCGATCGAGCTTCGGCGGGCGTCGGGCCTCGGGCTCGCCCGGGCGGGTGCGCCTCGTCGTGCACCGGTGCGCGTGTCCGCGCGTCGGCGGCGTCCTGCATTGGAGCCCGTTCGTTCGGCTGTGGGCTCGTCTCGCTCGCCTGGTCTCGCACGCTCCCCACTCTGTGTCCCGCCTGCGCCCGCGCTAGAACATGCTCTCGGGCACGAAGACGATGTCGCCCGGCTCGAGCCGAAAGTTGGGCGCCTTGCCCTCGCCGATCTCTTTGACCGGCACTTTGACGCGCTGCTCGTGCTCGTCAACCACGCGCGTGACCGCCGTGCCGTCCTTGTCGGCGAGCTTCGTAAAGCCCCCCGCGAGCGTGACCGCCTGCACGATGTTCATACCCTCCTCGTAGGGGAAGGTGCCGGGCCGGTTCACTTCGCCGAAGACGAAGACCTTCTTCGAGTTGTACTCCTTGACGAACACCGAGACGTTGGGTTGGCGCAGGAACTTGCCGAGCGCGCGCTCGAGCTCGCTGCCGAGCTCGCTCGCGGTGACCCCGTCGGCTTTCATCTTGCCGACGAGCGGAAAGTTGATCGTGCCGTCGCTCGCCACGCGATAGACCCCGGAGAGGTCGGCCTCGCCAAAGACGCGCACATCGAATACGTCACCGATGCCGAGCGCGGCTTGGACGGGCGGCGCGACCGCCGTCGGCTCGGCCTGACGCGCGGCGCAGCCCGTTCCGAGGCGAAGCGCCAAGGCCAAGAGGCCCAAAGGGAGTGCAAAGCGGGCAAGAGCGTAGCGCATGGTTTTTGGCGAAGGCACGAGAAGGGCGGGCCGGGCCCCGCTCTCTTCGCCTTATAGCGAACGCGCGCGGCTCGTGCCTAGTGCTTGGTCGCGCAAGCGCTGATGGCTCCCGACGGGTCGATGGCGTCGCTGCCCTCGAAGATGGCGTTGATGCGTCCGTCGGTGCCGACGACAAACGAGCGCCGCATCGCAAACGTGACGACCGGCGTCTTGACGCCGTACAGCTCGACGAGTCGGCCTTCGGGGTCGGCGACGAGCGCAAACGGCACGTGCAACTCGGCCTTGAACTTCTTCTGCGTCGCGAGCGTGTCGGTCGAGATGCCGAGCACCTCGGAGCACGCGGCTGAAAGCTCCGCGAAGCGGTCGCGATAGCCCTTCATCTCGTTGGTGCAGCCGGGCGTAAAGGCCTTCGGGAAGAAGGCCAACACCACGGGCCCGTGCTTCGTCATCTCGACGAGCGTGTGGGTGTGACCGTCGGTGTCCACCACAGAAAAGTCAGGCGCGCGGTCACCGACCTGCAAGCTCGCGCCAAACACGGCAGCAGCAAGATTAGCGAAGATCATGGCGGTAAGGTGGGCTCGACGGCTCGCCTGCGCAAGCCCCGACGTCGGTCACCGCAACCGCGCTTCGCCCCAAGAGCCCGCGGACCCTCTGCCGGCGACCCTAGGCCTTGAGGTTGTTGAGTACCTTCATCGCGTCGTCGTACATCTGCTTTTGGATGTTGGCGAGCGTGCTGACGGCCTGCGTGTAGTCTTGATAGGTCTTTTGCAGATCGAACTTTGCGAGCTCGCCCATGTCTTGCGAGTTCGTCAGCTGCGTGTCGAGCTGCTTGGCGAGCGACTGCGCGTCTTCTTTGGTGAGCGGCTCGTTCGTGTGCTCCTTGATCGAGGGGTTGCCCTTCTCATCGAACGCGACCTCGTTCCAGCTGAACGTCTGCGTGCTGCCGTCGTCGGGCCAATCCTTGAGCATGTCGTTGAGCTCGGTGACGCTCGTGCGGGTTTCTTTGGTGATGTTGGCGTTGTTCTGCGTCCGCTCGGCGAAGCCCTTGAGCACGTCCTCCATGCCCGAGACCGCCATGTACATGAACTCGGTGTTGGCGTTCGTGAGCTCCGTGGCGCCGGTCGTGGCGAGGTAGGTAGCGACGGCGGTCGAGGAGGCCGCGCCGATGGCGCTCGTTTTGGACGACAGGTCGCCGGCGTTGGCGAGGATCGCCACGCCGAGCGCGCGGTTCGCGTCGACCAACTTCGCGCGATCGGCGTCAGAGAGGCCGGCGTACATTTGGTCAACGTGGCCTCGTGTCTCGGCATCGAGGAACGATGAGACGCCGCTCACGTCGGCGCCGACGCTGCCGCGCTCGAAGCTCTCGGAGCGGTACAGGTCGAGCCGGCGCCGGACCTCGTCGGGGGCTTGCCCGGTGATCTCGACTTGTTCGCTGACTCTATCGACGCGACCGACGGTATTGACTGCCATGGCCTTTGCCTCCGAGTGCACGTGTACGATCAAGAACTCTCTAGGGGGACCATACACCCGCCATCACGGTTCGGGCTATGCGCAAATCACGATCGCGTGCTCGGCTTTACTTCGCTGGCTTGCGGAAGGCGACGAAGATCTTGCCGCCCTGCCGCTGCACCTGCATGCGCAAGAGGCCGCCCGGCTCGATCTTCTTGACCGCCTCGGCAAAGGCGCGGGCGCGCTTCATCGTCTCGCCATTGAGGCTGAGGATGAGATCCCCTGGGCGCAGCCCGGCGCGTGCCGCGACGCTCGAGGGCTCGACGGAGCGAATGACGACGCCGGTGTCGGCTTCGAGCTGCAAGCGCTGCTGCAAGGCCGGAGTGATATCGGCGGCGACGATGCCGAGGCTGCCGCTCTCGCCCGCTTCGCCAGCGGCGGCGAGCTTGGTCTCGTCGCTCGGGAACTCCGAGAGCTTGATCGTGACCGTGCGCTCTTTGCCGCTGCGCCAAAACTTGACGCTCACCTTGCGCCCAACCCCCGCCATGCTGGCGATGAGTGACAGGTCGCTCGACGCGCGCACCGGCTTGCCATCGAACTCGAGGATGACGTCGCCCTCTTGCAGGCCCGCTTCTTTGGCCGGGCTGTCGTCAACCACCTCGGCGACGAGCGCGCCCCCCGCCTTGCCGAGGCCGTAGCTCTGCGCGAGCTCGGGGGTGATCTCTTGGATCTTGATGCCGATCCAACTGCGCGAGTATTTGCCCTTCGACTTCAAGTCGCCGAGCATGTTCTTGACCATATTGATAGGAATGGCGAAGCCGATGCCCGAGCCCGCGGCGTTGATGGCGCTGTTGATGCCGATGACTTCGCCGCGCGTGTTGATGAGCGGGCCGCCCGAGTTGCCGGGGTTGATCGAGGCGTCGGTCTGCAAGAAGTTGTAGACGCCGTTGCGACCCGAGGGCGCGATGTCGCGCCGCTCTTTGGCCGAAATGATGCCGACCGACACCGAGTGTGACAGACCGAACGGATTGCCGATGGCCATCACCCACTCGCCGATTCTCACCCTGTCGGAATCGCCGAGATACGCGATCGCGGCGTCGGCCGGCTCGTTGGTTTGGATCAGCGCCACGTCGTAGTCGGGTGCGACACCGAGCACCTTGGCGCTCATCTTCTTCTCGCCGCCGTCTTTGGTCGAGAACGTCACTTCGATCGAATCAGCGTCCTCCACCACATGGTAGTTGGTGAGGATGAGGCCTTCTTTGCTGATGGCGAAGCCGCTGCCGAGCCCGCGGTTGTGAAACTCGCGCGGCACCTCGCCGCCAAAGGGTCCGAAGAAGAACTCGAACGGGTCGCCGCCTGGGCCCCCGCGTCCGCCGTGAGGATTTTGGCCGTGCACTTGGCCGAGGTCGACCTTCTGCTCGACTTGGATGCTGACGACCGCGGGGACGAGCTGCTCGGCGAGAGGCGAGAAGTCGGGGAGCTGCACGACCGGGGCGGAGTTCGGCCGCTCGGTCCACAGCTTGTTTTGCGCCCACGACGGCGTCGCCGAGGCGAGGATGAGACAGGCGAGGACAGTTTTTTGCATAGCGTTCTCCTAGGCCTTTGCATCAACGCTGGCGCAGCGTAGCATATTCCCGCTGCGCAGCGAGAGGGCGTGACGCGGCGCCCGCAGGTTTCGCTCGAGGGGCGGGGCACACCTCGCCGCTCGGCGCAGCGAAGCGTGACTCGCCGCGCCGCTTCTTTTTGGAGTTGCGCGATCCCTTATTCGGGGGCGACTACTTCGTGAGCGAGGTTGCGAGGAGGTCGGACAGGGCCTGGCGGTCGGATTCGGAGATCTCGATGCTGGTGCTCGAGTGGTTCGCGCGGGTCGCCTTGCTGGCCTTGCTCGCTGTCGTGCCGCGGGGCGTGCCGGGTGTGCCTGGCGTGCCGGGCGCCAGGCCGGACGTGGCCGCGAGTTTTTGGGCCAGCTCGTCGTGGATCCCCGTGCGCACCTTCTGCACCTTGCCCTGCACGACTGCGGAGCTCCAGATCTCCTGGCCATGCGCCGCGAGCGTCGCGCCGCCGACCGGCACGAACATCACGAAGTAGGCGAGAAAGGCGACCCCGCCCAAGAAGACGAGCGACTTGAATAGGCTCCACATGCGCTCAAGAGTGCACGAGCGCGCGGTGGGCGGCAAAAAATCGGCACTCGCCGCTCGTCGCAGATCGTTTGCTCTGTCGCGCGCTCGGCCTTTGACGCGCCCCGCGTCGCAGCCCGCTCTTTAGTTTGCGCTGCGAGGCGCGTATACCTCTGCCATGCGTCCCGCCTCGCTGGTTGTCGCCCTTGCCCTAGCTCTCGCCGCTGGTCGCGTTGCCCGGGCGCAGACGATCGCCAACGATCCCGCTGAGCCGCAGGTGCTCGAGTTGGTGCGCACCGACTTACAGGGGGCGCGCGTGCGCGTGCTCGTCTTCTCGGCCTCGCCCGACAAGGCCCGGGCCGCCGCGGCCGCCTTCGACGGCGTGATGCGCCTCGAGGCGCTGCTCTTCGAAGGCGCTACCGGCTCGAGTCTGCGCCATCTCAACGACTCGGCAGGCACCGGCAAAACGAAGCTCGCCCCCGAGGTCATCACGTTCTTGTCGCGCGCCAAGCAGGCGGCCGATACCACGCACGGCGCCTTGGCGCTCACCGCTCTGGCGTACGCGCCGCTGTGGGACTTCTCGCCGAGCGCAGCGCACGTCGTCCCCGAGGCGCCGCGCTTGCGCGAGGCCGCAGCGCTCGTCGATGACACGAGGCTCGTCGTCGACGAGGCGGCGGGAACGGCCACGCTCGCGGCGGGTATGCGCATTGGCGCGGACTCGCTCGTCGTGGCGGCGGCGGCGACGCGCGCTGTGGCGCAGCTCGCCGAGAGTGGTTTTGGCAACGCCCTCGTCGACGTGGGCGGCGTGATCGTGGCGGCCGGGGCACCGGGCGAGCGGCCGTGGGTTGTCGGGATCCAAGACCCACGCGCCGCGGGCTACTTTGCCTCGCTGGCCCTCGCCGCCAACGAGGCCGTCGCCACGAGCGGCGACTACCTGCGCTTCTTCGAGCGCGACGGAGTGCGCTATCACGACGTGCTCGACCCGCGCACGGGCCTGCCGGCGCGCGGCTGCCGCAGCGTCACGATCGTCGGTCAAGACGCGCTTGCTGCGGCCGCCCTCGCTCGCGGCGTGATGGTCGCTGGGGCCAAGGGCGGCCTCGCGCTCATCGAGGGCTTGCCAGGCTTCGGCGCCGTCATCGTCAGTGACGATAACCAGGTCATGGTTTCAACGGCCTTGCGCGCCCGCTTGCGCCTCGTGCGTGCTCCGGTGCCCTGACGCCCAACCCGCATTCACCCGCGTCGGACGTGCCTAAGGACTTGACTGTTCGCGACCGATCCCTTACTCAGCCCGACAACGTACAGGAAATTGGCGACATCTCCACCACGCCGGGGATGTGCGCGTCACAGGTGAGGTGCAACATGGCGCTGGAAGCAACCAAGAAGACCGAGGTCATCGGCAAGTTTCAAACGCATAAGAAGGACACGGGCTCGCCCGAGGTGCAAGTGGCGCTCATTACCGAGCGCATCAATGGTCTGACGGAGCATTTCAAAGCCCACAAGAAAGACCATCACAGCCGCCGCGGCCTGCTCATGCTCGTCAGTCATCGCAAGAGCTTGCTCGAATACCTCAAGCGCAAGAACGTTGAGCGTTACAAAAACCTCATCCAATCGCTCGGCCTGCGCAAGTAACCTGGCGCCCGCACGTCGCACCACATCGTTGGACTCCGCACGCGGGCGCCTCGCGTCGCACTCTCTTTAATGAAGTGCGTTCGCAGAAAGAAGAAGAATGAATCCCATTGAACGGGTCGTCCAGATCGGCGACCACACCCTGACCTTCGAAACGGGTCGAATCGCCAAGCAAGCTTCAGGCTCGGTCGTCGTCAAGTCGGGCGGCACCGTCGTCCTCGTGACCGCGCAAGCGGGCAAGGAGCCGAAGGCCGGCATCGACTTCCTCCCCCTCACCGTCGACTACCAAGAGAAGATGTCGGCCGCGGGCCGCATCCCGGGCGGCTTCTTCAAGCGCGAAGGCAAGCAGCGCGACGACGAGGTCCTCACCTCGCGGCTCATCGATCGCTCGATTCGGCCGTTGTTCAAAGAGGGCTGGGCCTGCGAGACGCAGGTCATCGCCACGGTCTTTTCGGCCGACCCGAAGTGCCCGGCCGACGTGCTCGCCATGTGCGGCGCCTCGCTCGCGCTCGAGCTCTCGGACGCGCCTTTCCAAGGGCCCATCGCCGGCGTGCGCGTCTGCCGCGTCGACGGCAAGCTCGTCGCCAATCCGACGCACGAGCAGCGCGACAGCGCCGACATCAACATGTTCGTCTCCTGCTCGCGTGACGCCATTGTCATGGTCGAGGGCGGCGGACACGAGATGAGCGAGAAGGACGCCATTGACGCTCTGCTCTTCGCGCACAGCGAAGCGCAGAAGGTCATCGCGGCCCAGCTCGAGATCAAGGCGCAGGCCGGCAAGCAGAAGCGTGAGCCCGCGCCGCCCAAGGTCGACGAGGCGCTCATCGCCAAGGTGCGCGAGATCGCGCTGCCGAAGCTGCGCGATGCCTACAGCATCAAGGAGAAGCTGCCGCGCTACGCAGCGCTCGACGTGGTCAAGAAGAGCGTGGTCGAGAAGCTCGTCGCGGCTGACGCGCTGCTCGCCACCCGTACGAGTGAAATCGGCGCCATCCTCTCCGACTTGAAGTACGAGTACGTGCGCGCTCAGATCACCCGCGATCGCCGCCGCATCGACGGCCGTGGGCTCGCCGACATTCGTGGCATCTCGAGCTCGGTCAAGCTCTTGCCGTGCACGCACGGCTCGGCCTTGTTTACGCGCGGTGAGACGCAAGCCTTGGTGTCGATTACGCTCGGCACCCGCCAGGACGAGCAGAAGATCGATGATCTCTTGGGCGAGCGCTACCGCAACTTCATGTTGCACTACAACTTCCCTCCCTACTCGGTCGGCGAGACGAAGCCGCTGCGCGGGCCGGGTCGGCGCGAGGTCGGTCACGGGGCGCTTGCCGAGCGCGCGCTCAAGGCCGTCACGCTCCAGTCGGAGACGTTCCCCTACGTCATCCGCATCATGAGCGACATCCTCGAGTCGAACGGTAGCTCGTCGATGGCGACCGTGTGCGGTGGCTCATTGGCCCTCATGGACGCGGGCGTGCCGATGAAGTCGAGCGTCGCCGGTATCGCGATGGGCCTCATCAAGGAAGGCGATGCCATCGCCATCCTCTCCGATATCCTCGGTGATGAAGACCATCTTGGCGACATGGACTTCAAGGTCGCGGGCACCAAGCAAGGCATCACGGCCATCCAGATGGACATCAAGATCGCGGGCGTCGATCGCCAGATCTTGGAGACCGCGCTTGAGCAGGCGCGCGTCGGCCGCTTGCACATCATCGCCGAGATGGAGAAGACCCTTTCCGCCTCGCGCGGCGACGTGGCCGAGACGGCTCCTCGTATTACGACCCTGAAGATCAAGGTCGACCGCATCCGTGACGTCATCGGACCAGGTGGCAAGGTCATCAAGGACATCGTGGCGCGCACCGGCTGTCAGGTGAACGTCGAAGACGACGGCACCGTGCAGGTGTCGAGCACCGACGGCGAGGCTTCGCGCCGTGCCGTGCAGATGATCAAAGACCTCACGCAGGAGCCCGAGATCGGCAAGCTCTATCTCGGCACCGTGCGCAAGATCATGGAATTCGGCGCCTTCGTCGAGATTTACCCGGGCACCGACGGCCTCATCCATATCTCGGAGCTCGCCAACCGCAGGGTGGCGCGCGTCGAGGACGTGGTGCAAGAGGGCGACGAAGTGCTCGTCAAGGTGATCGGGCTCGAGCGCGGCAAGGTCAAGCTGTCGCGCAAAGAGGCCATCGCCGACGAAGAGCGGCGCAAGGCCGGTGGCACCGAGGTGGCGGGCGCGAGCCCGAGCTCTGATGAGGCCCCGGTGTCGAGCGGCGGCGCTGGTCCGTCCTAAGAAATCGGCCTTCGGGCACTGAACAAATTGCCGGGGTGGCCGTGCGCTGCCCCGGCAAATCGTGTAACCTAGCGTGGATTGACGTGCATTCGCATGGCGCAACGCGCTAGGATGGTTTCATGACCCCGCTTCGCGTCCTCATCGTCGAGGACAACCCCGTCATCCGCGACCTCTTCATGCTCGGCATCGATCGCCTCGAGACGCAGCTGCACATGAAGCCCGACAGCCTCCAGGTCTTTCAGTCCGAGGATGGCGCTTCGGCGTGGGAACACATCGTCAAGAATGGCGCCGACCTCGTGGTCGTCGACCTCTACTTGCCGGTGCTCAACGGGCTCGACCTCATCAAGCGCATCCGCGAGAACAAGGACACCGCCGGCATCAAGGTGCTCGCCATCAGCGCGAGCATCCAAGACGCGCGCGATCGCTCGCTCGGCGCGGGCGCCAACCAGTTCTTGCCGAAGCCCCTGCGCCTCGTCGACCTCCTCGGGGCGATGAAGACGCTGCTCAACCTTTCGTGAGCCACGAGCAGGTCGGCGCGCAGGCGACGCGCGTTCTCGCTCACGCGGTGCTGATGCGTGTCCTGCGTGATGGCGCCTACGCCGATCGCGCCTTGAGTCACGGTCTCGACCGCTCGGGCCTCGACGCGCGCAACCGCGGCTTTGTCACCGACCTCGTGTACGGCACGCTGCGGCACGGACTGCGGCTCGACTACTACCTCGGGTGTCTCGTGAAGCGTCCGTTGCGCAAGGTGCCGCTGCCGACGCTCGTGGCGTTGCGCCTCGGCGCCTATCAGCTCTTGGAGACGCGCGTGCCCGATCATGGTGCGGTCGGTGAGGCCGTCGAGCTCGTGCGCCAGCACAATCCCCATCAGGCCGGTTTTGCCAATGCGATCTTGCGCGAGCTCGGGCGGCGGCGCGACGCGGCGACGCTGCCTGACCCAGCGCAAGAAATGCGCGATCCACTCGAAGCGCTGGCTGCGCAAAGCGCGCATCCCTTGTGGCTCGTGCAGCTCGTCGAGCGCGAAATCGGCGAGGTTGAGACGCGCGCTTGGGTGGCGGCCAACAACGAGGTCGCGCCGCTCTATCTGCGCGTCAATCCTTGCCGCGCCACGCGGGACGACGTCGCGCAGCGCTTGCGCGAGGCCGGTGTGCAGGTCGAGCTCGGCCCGCTGCCGCTGTCGCTCTCGACGCGCGCCGGGGGCGCAGTGACGGCGCTGCCGGGCTTTGCTGAGGGGCACTTCACGGTGCAAGACGCCGCGGCCCAACTCGTTGGCGTGCTCGCTTGCCCTGCTGCGGGGAGCTTCGTGCTCGATGCCTGTGCGGCGCCCGGTGGCAAGGCGACCCACCTCGCGGAGCTCATGTGCAACCACGGTCAGGTGTTGGCTGTCGATGTGCATCCGGGCAAGACGCGCCTCATCGCCGCCGCGGCGGTGCGTCTCGGCCTCGCGAGCGTAGTCGCCGGCACTGCGGACGCGACCTCGCCGGAGGCGCTGCGCGACCTCTTGCGCGCGCACGGTCGCAGCGACTGTGACGCCGTGCTCGTCGACGCGCCGTGCAGCGGTCTCGGCACGGTGCGGCGCAACCCCGAGCTGCGCTATCGCGGCCCGAAGATCATCGAGGAGCTGTGCGCCATGCAAGATCGCTTGCTCGAAACGTGCGCGCCCCTCGTGCGGCCAGGTGGCCACCTCACGTACGCTGTCTGCACGATCACCGCAGCCGAAGGACCGCTGCGCGTGCAGGCCTTTCTCGAACGCCACCGCGACTTCGGGCTCGATTTCCCTCTCGGCCCCGAGCTCGAGCCTTACCGCATGCCGCTTGGCAATGGCGCTTGCCTGCGCACCTGGCCGCATCGTCATGGCACCGATGGCTTCTTCGCGGCCCGCCTCGTGCGCGCGCGCTCATCGTCATAATAGCCGCGCCTCGGGGCTCGCGGCGCGCCTTGCCAAATTGGCAGCGAGAGTGTAACTAGCGGCCACCTATAGACTACAGTCCGACGAGGAGTCCGCATGAAGTCGAAGTTCGTTGCCAGCACGGTCGTCGCCTCCGCCCTGGTCGTCGCCGTGCTCGCCTTTAGTGGGATCGCGCACGGCTTTTCGTTGGGTGTCGTCGAGACGCGCGTCAACGCCAACTTCATGCGCGTACGCGTCGGCGCCACCTGGCAGGACGTGCCGCTCATGCCGCTCGCCGAGCACGCCTGTCAAAGCGGCGATAGCACCTTCCAGCGCTACTGCGACTAGGATCGGACTAAGAGGACGTGCCGCCCGAGCTGCTTGGTCAGGTGCCGTTTGCGGCGCTGCGAGTGTGCATCGGCGGGCGCTGGTATCTCCTGCCGGTCGCGTCCATCGAAGAGGTCGTGGCGCTGCCGGCCTGGGAGCTGCTGCCCGACGCGCCGCCGTGGGTGCTCGGCACCCTGCGCTACGGTCGACAGATCGTGCCGCTCATCGACGCGCAGCGGCGCATCGCTGACCGCGCAACGACCATTGACGCTGGCCTGCGGGTCCTCATCGTCAAGACCCCGGAGCTCGCGGCGCTGCTCGTCGACGCCGTCGGTGACGTCGTCACCGTCCTGCCTGGCGACATCAGTCACCCGCAGGAGGGCATTCGCCAGGCCGATTATCTGCTCGGCGCCGTGGCGTCGCCCGATGCGACGACCTTCCACATCCTGCGCGTGGCGTCTTTAGCGCGTGGTCGCGCCGATCGCGTCGATGGCTGATCATGGTTTGCCCGCGGTCGCGCGGGCGCTGCTCGATTGGTGCGGCCTCGTCATCCCTGAGTACCGCCTGGCGCTGCTCGAAGGCGAAATAGCGCGGCTGCGCGAGACCACAGACACGTCAGCGCTCGCCGCCCGCCTCGCGCAAGGCGACGCCAAGCTGCGCGCCGCGCTCTATCACGCCGCGAGCATTCCCGAGACCTTCCTGTTTCGGCACAGCACGCACTTCGAGGCTCTGCGCCACCTCGCGGTGGCTCGGCGCGGGGCAGGGCGGGGCTGCCACGTACTGTCGGCCGGAGCCTCGACCGGGGAAGAGGCCTGGTCGGCCGCCGCCGTACTCGCGAGCGTCTACGGCCCGAAGTCCGAGAGTTGCTCGGTGACCGCTTGGGAGCTCGATGAGCTGCGCTTGCAGCGCGGCGAGCGCGGTCGTTTTAGCGCGGCGGCCACGCGTGCTGGCTTTTATGCCTACGAGCGCTTCTTTCACCGCGAGGGCACGGCCTTTGTCGTCGATGACGCGCTGCGGTCGCTCTTGCGCTGGCGGCAGGTCAATCTCATCGCCGCGGCGCGTGAGCCTGGGGACCTCTTCGACGCCATCTTCTTTCGCAATGTCTCCATCTACTGGACTGCCGAGCAGACCGCGAAGGTAACGGCGAAGCTCTGTTTCGCCCTCGCAGCCGATGGCCTCTTGCTCTTTGGTCCGTCTGATCCAGTGGCGCTCGATCGCAAGGCGTTTTGTCGCGATGGTCGTTATGAGCACCCAGTCTACGTACGCACGGATAGTCCGAACGCGCCGGCTCAGCCGCCCGTCACGGCGCGCGCTGCGCCGCGACATCCGGTGCGACCCGCAGCGAGTCCGCTCGCCGAGCGGCGCAAGCCCGCGCCATCGCCCCTGTCGCCCACCCGTCGGCGCACGGCCGCGACGGCTGCGGGCTCGTCGCTCGAGCCAAAGACGCCGCAAGCCCAGGCGGTGTCGTCGCCGAGTCCTCGTGATGCGGCACCACCGCCGCGCGTTCGCCCGCCGGCGCCGTATTGTGACGTCGGGTCGCTCGTCGAGCACGTGCAGCGCCTGGCCGACGTCGGAAAATACAGCGAAGCTCTCCGGCTGCTCGAGGCGGGCGCGGGCGCGAGTGCGTCCTCGGCGGAAGTGCTGCTCTGGAAGGGCATCCTGCTGCTCAACGTGGCCGAGGTGCGAGAAGCGACACGCGTGCTGCAGCAATGCGTCTTTCTCGACGGGAACGATCCCGTGTATAGACGTTGGCTCGCGGTCGGTCTCGAGCAGCTCGGCCGCGATGCGGAGGCGGCGCGCGAGCGGCGCAACGCCCGCTCGCTCGAGGAGAGCGCATGAGCGTCGACTTCACTCTCATTCACGCCGCTATCGACAAGCTCGGCACCCGCTTGCGTCGCGAGGTCGACCCCGAAGCCCTGGCTCGCACTCTCGCCGAGCGGGCGCGCGCGCTCGCTACGCGCCACGCGGTCGTCGAGCAGCGGCAAGTCTTCGCCCTCGTGCTTGCGGCGCGTCGCGGTCCGTCGTTGCTCGGCTTTCCGATGGACAGCGTCGAAGAAGCCCGTCGTGTCACCGTCGTGCCGTTGCCCCACGCCACGAGCTTCGTGCAAGGCGTCTTTCAGGTCCGCGGTGAAGTTCTCACCCTCCTCGATTGCCAGCCGTTCTTCGGTGTCGCAGAGGCGCTGCCGAGCGATCGTGTCACTATGGCCGTGCTCGTGGCGCATCGGGGCGAGCGCTTCGGCGTCCGCGTCGACGAGGTCATCGGTCCGCGCCTCGTCTTCGCCGATGAGCGCGATGAGGCGATGCAAGAGCGCGCGCATCCCTTCGTGCAAGCGGTCACCCGCGACTTGATGACCGTCATCGGCGTCGGGGAATTGCTCGAGCGCCCCGAGATGGTGGTAGAGGAGAAGCTATGACGAAACACGCAGCGCAGAAGGACACGCAGGTCAAGCAGGACACAGCGGACGAAGTGGCGCGCCCGAGCGGTCGCTATCGCACGCGCTACGGCGTCGCCGTCCGCCTCTATGGCGCGTTTGGGGCCGTCGTCGTCATCGCCGCCGTGGCGCTCGTCCTCGCTCGACAAGTGATTGAGCGCGTCCGCGTCGGCGGCGAGCGCTACCAGGGCATCCAATTGAAGCGCGACGTCATTGACGAGGTGGCCAACTTGAAGGGCGGCTTTGCCCAGCTCTCTGCGCGTGTCGCTCTGCACATGACTGGCGGTGAGGGGGCACAGGCCCAGGATGTCGACAAGACGTTCACCCGCCTCGACGGCATCTTCGAGTCGCTCAGCAAGTCGCGGCTGCAGCACAAGATGGTCGATAGCGTCACCTGCGTCACCTGCCATGTGCCCTCGGAGATCGAAATTGTCTTCTCCCCGCTCGGTGAAGCGAGCGCCCACTGGAGTAAGGCGCGCGGCAAGCTCGCGGCGGTGATGGGCAGCACCAATCGCGACGTGACCAAGCTCGGGGCGTCGTTTCGCGAAGCGTTGGGCGAGCTCGAAGAACTCACGGGTCACGTCGACGAGGTGCTCGCCTTGTTGCACGACGCCTCGCGCCGACAAGTCGCTGCGATCGAGTCTGAGGCACGCTCGGTCGAGGCCACCGCCCTCATCGTCGGCACGCTCTTCATCCTCCTCATCATCATCGGCGCGTATGTCATCACCAAGCTCATCGTGCGCCCGCTCGCCCGCACGAGCGCCGCGGCGCGCGAGATCGCGCAAGAGATCGTCGCCGCCGCGCAGGAGCAGAGCGCGAGCACGAGCGAGACCTCGAGCGCCATCAGCGAGACGACGACCACCGCCGAAGAGATTCGCCAGACCTCGGACATGGCGGCGCAAAAGGCGCGTGCCGTCACCGAGATTACGGGCCGCGCGCAGGCCGCGGCCGATCAGTCGATGCAGGCCATCGCCGATAGCCTCGAGGCGATGCGGCGCATTCGCCAGGAAGTCGAGAGCATCGCTCGCAACATCCTCGAGCTCAGCGAGCGCGCCATCCAGATCGGTGAGATCGTGCAGACCGTCAACGGCGTGGCCGAGCAGTCGAACCTGCTTGCCGTCAATGCCTCGATCGAGGCGGCCAAGGCCGGTGAGCACGGCAAGGGCTTCTCGGTCGTGGCGAGCGAGGTCAAGGCGCTCGCCAGCCAGTCGAAGGAGGCGACCGAACAGATTCGCTCGATGCTCAGCGAGATTCAAAAGTCGTCGAACTCGGCGGTGATGGTCACCGAGAACGGTGTCAAGCGCGTCGATGAGGGCATGCGGCTCATCGAGGCCGTCGCCAAGCGTTTCGACGAGCTCGGCACGGTCATCCAGGAGAGCGCCGACTCGGCCGATCAGATCTCGGGCGCGGCCAATCAGCAGCTCTCGGGCGTTGGTCAGATCACCGACGCCATGCGCAACGTCGAGCAGGCGGCGCGTGAAAACGCGCAAGGAGCCCAGAATCTCGAGAAGGTGGCGGAGCGCGTGCGGCAGATGAGCCACACGCTCGATGCCTTGGTCGGTGGGGACGCGAGCGAGGCATGAGCCTCGACGAGGAGCTCCTCGCGGTCTTCAAGGCCGAGGTGCGCGAGCGCGTCGAGCAGCTCTCCTTGGGACTCTGCGAGCCGGCGCCGCGCTGGGACGTTCCGGCGCTCTGCCGCCTCGCGCACAACATCAAGGGCGCGGCGCGCATGGCCGAGGCCGCGCCGATCATCGCCTGCGTGCACGAGCTCGAGGAAGTGCTCATCGCCGTGCGCGAGGGCGCCAAGCGCACGCGCAGCGTCGCCGAGCTCGCGCGCCGGGGCTGCCAGCTGCTCGACGCGACCATCGAGGGGCACACCCAGGGCAAGAGCGTCCCCGACCTTTCGGCCTTTAGCGAGCGTGTGCACGCTTGGCTCGCGAGCGCACGGGCCGGCCAAGCTCTCGAGCCCCTTGACGGGCCCGCAGGGCCGATGGTCAGCGCGCCGCCTGCTGCGCCCGTGGTTGCGCCGACCAGCGCGCCGCCCATTACGGCAGCGGTCGCGACCGACACCAAGGCCGAGCCTGAGGCTAAGAGTGGGGTAGCACAGGGCGAGGGCTTCGCCACCGAGCCGGCGCGCCAGGCGGACGATACCCTGCGCGTCGCCGTCGCGAAGCTCGATCGGCTCATGGGCCTCGCCGCGGAGCTCGTGATGGCCGTGTTCAATGGCCGTGACCGGCAACAGGCCGCGGCCACTCTGGCGACCGGGCTCGTCGAACTCGGTCGCAGCCACCCCACGCTCGCGGTCGAGCCCGCCTTTCGTCGCTTGCGTCGCGAGGCTGCGGCCCTGCGACGCGGCCTGCTCGATGACGTCGGCCGCAGCGAGCGCCTCTCGGAGATGATGCAGGACGCCATTCGCGCTCTGCGCATGGTGCCTGTGGGCAGCCTGCGCTCCTTGTTCGGCCGTACGCTGCGCGAGGCATGCGAGCACACCGGCCGCCAGGCCTCGCTTGCCATCCTCGGCGAAGAGACCGAGATCGATCGCGCCGTACTCGAGGGGCTCATCGACCCGCTCGTGCACCTGCTGCGCAATGCCGTCGCGCATGGCATCGAGGCGCCGGAGGAGCGCGTCACGCTCGGCAAGGACGCGGCCGGCACGATTACGCTGCAAGCGAGCTCGGTCGGCGCGTGGGTCGAGCTGTCCGTGTCGGATGACGGCGGCGGCTTGTCGCTCGATAAGATCCGCGCCGCCGCCATGCGGGCGGGAATCGTGACGCCCTCGGCAGCGGCCAAGTTGAGCACGCGCGAGCTCACCGATCTCATCTTTCTCGCCGGCCTCTCGACCGTCAGCAAGGCCGACGAACTCTCGGGGCGCGGCATCGGCCTCGATGTGGTCAAGCGCAACGTGACGAGGCTCGGCGGTGAGATCTCGGTCTCGAGTGCGATGCGGCGCGGTACGAGCTTTCGTCTGCGCGTGCCTCTGACGCGCCTGACGACGCGCGGCATCGTGGTGCGCTTGGGCGAGCATCAGCTCGCGGTGCCGGTCGCCAACGTTGAGCGCACGGTGTGGGTCAATCACGACCAAATCGGCTCGGCCGACGGCCAGGACCTCGTGGTTCTCGATGGTCGTCCAACGCCAGTCGCGGGTCTCGAAGCCGTGCTCGGGGTCGGCGCCGATGCGCTCGCGCGTCGCCCGTCCCTCGTGGTCGGCGACGGCAAAGGCCGTCATGCCTTCTTGGTCGACGAGGTCTTGGGGCAGCGCGAGTTCATTGTTCAGCCGCTAGGCTCGCGCCTGCGCGCTGTACCGGGGGTCGCGGGGCTCACGGTGCTCGAGGGCGGCAAGACGGCGTTCGTCCTCGACACGTTGCAGCTCATCGCCTGGCGCGGGGCGGCGCGTGGCGCCACGGGCGGTCGGCACGCCGAGCCTGTCGAGCGCCAGCGCCGCGTCCTCATTGCCGACGATTCCGTGACCTCGCGCACGCTGCTCAAGAATCTCCTTGGCGCCGCGGGCTACGAGGTCGTGCTCGCCAACGACGGCAGCGAGGCGTGGCAGGTACTCATGACGCAGAACTTCGACGTGCTCGTCAGTGACGTCGAGATGCCCGGCATCGACGGCTTCGAGCTCACCCGCCGGGTGCGCGCGCACGCTACGCTACAGCGCCTGCCGGTCGTGCTCGTCACGAGCCTCGGGCAGCCCGAGCATAGGCGTCTCGGGGCGGAGGCGGGCGCCAACGCGCACGTCGTCAAGGGCAGCTTCGACCAAGAAGAGCTGCTCACTGCCGTCGCGAGGCTCATCTAGCATGCCGGCCCCGACACGCATCGTCGTCGTCGATGATTCGGCCCTCACGCGTCGCGCGCTCGTCAAGATGCTCTCGAGCGACGCCGCGGTGCAGGTGGTCGGTGAAGCCGGTGACGGACTCGAGGCCCTGCGCGTCATCGCGGCCGAAAAGCCCGATCTCGTGCTCCTCGATATCATGATGCCCGCAATGAGCGGCATCGAGGTCACCGAGACCTTGATGCGCACGCAGCCCTTGCCGGTCGTGCTCATCTCGGACGCGCTCGGGCGCGACGCCTCCTTGAGTTTCGAGGCGCTGCGCGTCGGCGCGCTCGACATCCTGGGCAAGCCTTCGCTGCGCGAGCTCGGCGACGAGGTGACCGCCAAGCGCATCATCCGCAAGCTCTGTCGGCTCGCCGAGGTACCCGTCGTCGGGCTGCACAAGCGCGCACATCCTCGGCCCGCGCTCGAGCGCGGCCGCGCCGCGGCAAAGTCGAGCGCCGGACGCGGTCGCCTCGCGGCTCACCTGCGCGCCGGCGATGAGATGGTCCTCGCCGCGGTTCCCGCCGCCGTGCAACCAAAGACGCTGCTGTGCGTTGGCGCCTCGACCGGTGGACCGCCAGCCATCCATAAGCTGCTCTGCGGCCTTGCGGGAATGCCCTTCGCCGTCTGTATCGTGCAGCACATGACGCCTGGGTTTACGCCCGGACTCGTGGCCTGGCTCGCTGAAGCGTCGCGGCTGCCGGTGCATGAGGCCGAGGCGGGGCAACGTTTTGTCGCCGGGCATGTCTACGTGGCCCCGGATGGTGCTCACCTCGGCATCGACGGCCATTGCCTGCGGCTATCGGATGCGCCGCCCTTGCAGGGGCTGCGACCGGCGGTCGATTTCATGTTTCGCTCGGTGGTCGAGTGTGGTCTCGCCCCGCACGCGCTCGCTGTGCTCCTTACGGGCATGGGTCGCGATGGCGCTGCCGGCCTCGAGCAGATCCGCGCGGCGGGCGGCTGGACGATCGCGCAAGACGAAGCCTCGAGTGCCGTCGACGGCATGCCGCGTGCGGCGCGCGAGCTCGGCGCGGCGTGCGACGTGCTCCCAATCGATGCCATCGCGCCGCGCCTGCTCGTCTTGGCGCGGGCGTCACGAGCCTAGTCAGCGCAGCGTCAATGCGGCGGCGAGCTGCGCGCGCGCCTCGGGGCTCGCGCCGTCGAACGAGACACCCATGCCTTGCGGGTAGACGCCGACCGCCTCGGGGCGGTTGTGAACGACGTGGCAGGCGATTTCGAGCGGGTTCGCGCAGCCCGGCAAGCGCAGGCGCAAGACGGCGGAGTAGCCCGGCTTGGCCAGGTGTTCGGTGCACAAGAACGCTCCGAGCTCGCATAGATCCCAGGTCGTGCACGTAAAGGTCGTCTCCCCCACGTAGTCGAGAACGACGGGCACGCGCAGTCGCGGTCGCCGGCGCTGCGTCGAGCCGCTCGCGACGGGGTCGGGGCTGTCGAGCACCTCGCGCACCGCCTCGCGAAAGGCATGGGCCGGCGACGGCAACGGCAGGTAGTGCGTCACGCCCGCGCGGCTCGCGGCCTGCATCGCGGGCAAGTCCGCGGGCGGACCAAAGAGGATGACCGGCGGGCAGGTGGCGCGATTCGTGCCCGCGAGTGTGCGCAAGGATTCGATTCGCTGACCCGCGCCGAGGCTGAGCACGACGAACGCAAAGGCCCTGCCGGCCTCGAGCGCAGCGGCGGCCTCGCCGTCGTCGTGTACCCACACGAGCGTGAGCTCGGGGAACTCGGTGAGCACGAGCTTGACGAGCCCCTGGTTGCCGTCCGAGATCGCCGCGAGCACGACGGCAAACGGATCGTCCTTCTTGACCTCCAGTGCGGGGTTGGCAGCGCGGGCGATGAGGGCCGTCACCTGGCGGATAAAGTCATTCTCGTTGGGGGTCTTTTGAATGTAGCCATCGGCGCCGCAGGCGCGGGCGCGGCTCTCGAGCTCGGTCGCCGAGAGGCTCGAGTGCAGGACGATAGGGATGCGTTGTCCCGCTTCGTGCTTCTTGACCCCGAGCACGAGCTCGTCGCCGTTGAGGGTCGGCATCTCTACGTCGACGAGCACGAGATCGGGCTGTTCGCGCACGATCGCCGCACCGGTGCCGATCGGCTGGTCGCGCGTCGCTACGAGGTAGCCGGCGCCCTTGAGCACCCGACTGACCCAGGCGAGCACGGTCGCGCCGTCGTCGATGACCAGGACCTTCTTTGGCTTGATGGCCGTAGCAGGCATGCCTCTCCCCTGTGCTACGCTTCATTCCCCCCCCCCCCGGACACATCGCGCCTGGCCGGAGCAAGCGTACACGGCATGCCGCATGGAGGACAACTAAGTTGTTCGCTACGGTCGTCTGGCGATCTCGGCCGTGGGGGACCAAGCGACCGCGG